>OGZG01002961.1_pt1 | contig 10804 bp, 7 predicted proteins | sample 1576781 | NCBI WGS metagenome assembly OGZG01 (sample SAMEA3541502, study PRJEB24748) | human gut metagenome | biome: human gut; feature: human-associated habitat; material: faeces | place: China | collected 2012 | reverse complement strand
GAGGAGACAGGTGGTGCAAACCTTATCTTTATCACAAAAGACGGTAAGTTTGTTACTCCTAAGTCAAATAGTATTCTTCCATCAATTACACGCCGTTCATTAGAGGTTGTTGCAAAAGATTACCTTGGAATGGAAGTTGAAGAAAGAGAAGTATATCTTGATGAAGTTAAAGACTTTGCTGAGTGTGGTCTTTGTGGAACAGCAGCAGTTATCTCTCCGGTAGGAAAGATTGTTGACCATGGCAAAGAGATTTGTTTCCCAAGCGGAATGGAGCAGATGGGACCAAAGACAAAGGAACTTTATGATACACTTACAGGTATACAGATGGGTAGAATAGAAGCTCCTGAAGGATGGATTAAAGTTATCAGATAAGCTGGATAAATAAAATATACTATACATATAGAAAACGTTCTGATGCCATGGATTGCATCATTGTTGTACAGTTTTTGCAATCCTGCAAACATCATATACAATAATTATAAAAGCAGACAAAATCGCTGTAATTCTTTATTTTAAGGGATGCAGCGATTTTTCAGACTTATATGATAATATATAAAATGGTATTTAAATTAAATAGTGTTAAAGCTATTAAATTAAAAAGTTATATTGTGAATTTTGGTTATTATTTCAAGAATTGATTTTGAAAGGAGAATTTTTCTGATGAAGAAAATTGTTTTAACCGGAGGGGGAACAGCCGGCCATGTCACTCCAAATATTGCACTCATACCTGAATTGAAGAAAGCAGGATATGAGATTTACTATATAGGTTCCTATGACGGTATAGAGAAAAAACTGATTGAAAAATTGTCTGTTCCACAAACCAGCGCTGAACAGTGTGGCGATTCTTCACACTGTTGGCATACGGATAGGAGATTTCAGAACCGAACTTACCCAGTCCATTGGCCTGCTCGTCGATATTTCCGATACCGTCTTTCCAGATTTCTGTAGACCATCCGTCGGTAGGCCATGCATCTTTCAACACCCGTCCCGAACCGTAGAGAGTAGCCATCTGACAGGTCTTCTCCTCCAGTGTCATTTGCGAAAGCAAATCCGCAATACGGGCTTCGATAGGCGCGGAAGGATCTTCATATACATCCTTTACACCGTTCTTGTTGAAGTCAATCCAGGTCTTTTTGTATATATCCTTTGAGTTGTTGCCGGATTTCTTACCGGCAGGTTGGTTGCTTGCCGAAACGCTGCCGGTATAAACACTTCCGGCAGACAATAACAGGGCGAGACATAGTAATTTCTTCATATCTATTTTATTTCACTGTAAGTATAATGCTTTGCAGATCGGTATCTCTTGAAGAAGCTCCCACCATAATCTTGAAAGTTCCTTTTTCCACTCCATAGTGCATATTAGCGTCATAGTAGGACAGCATTTCGGGAGTAAGAGTAAATGAAACCTCTTTCGTTTCTCCTGCTTTCAAAGGTATGCGGGCAAAGTCCTTCAACTCCTTTACAGGGCGGGTAGCAGAACTGTATTCGTCGCGGATATAGAGCTGAACCGTTTCTTCACCATCCATTTTTCCGGTATTCGTGACATCTACAGTTACTTTCACGCTTTTGTCAGGAGTGGTCGTTGCTTCAGACAGTTTGAGGTTTTCATATTTATACGTCGTATAACTCAAACCGTAACCGAACTCGTACAAAGGTAATGAATTTCCTGTTGCATACGGAAACCAATGGTTGGTAAATTTATGATTGTACATACATTGAATCTGTCCGGTGCTTCTTGGAATCGTAATCGGCAGTTTACCGCTTGGGTTCACTTTTCCGTAAAGAATCTCCGCCAAAGCCTGTCCTCCGGCTACTCCCGGCTCCCATGCTTCGATGATACACGGCATATTTTCATCTATCCATTCGGTAGTCAGCGGACGGCCGTTGACAAGGATAACGACTGTCGGAACCCCCGTAGCAGCCACAGCTTCCACCAGTTCCTGTTGACGTCCCGGCAAAGAAAGCTCGTAACGGTCGCTGTTCTCTCCACACGTCTTCTCGTTCCAATGATAACGCATTGAGTTTTCTCCTACCACCAGAATCGCCAGATCGGAGCTGCGTGCCTGTTGCACTGCTTCCTTTATTTGATTGTCCGATAGCAAACGTACATTCCAGCCGAGATCAAGGAAATTATAATTCGTTTCGGGGCTGATAGCTTTCAGACCTTTCAATACGGTAGTGACATGTTCTTCCGGCTGTTCCATTGCCCAGTCACCTAAGATAGACTGATTGTTGGCATTATGTCCGGTAACAAACACTTTCTTATATTTCGAAGCATCCAATGGCAGCATATTACCTTCATTTTTCAACAGGACGATAGACTTCCGCGCTCCTTCCAGTGCCGTTTGCTGATGTTTCTCATTAAAGACAATTTCATCTTTCTTTTTCAGGTCGATAAACGGATTCTCGAACAATCCTAACCTGAATTTAACTTCCAGAATCTTAGAAACGGCAGCATCTATCTGCTTTTCAGGAATACTCCCTTCTTTCACACACTCAATGATAGCTTCGTAGAATTCCGGTCCATGCATGTGCATTCCCATTCCGGCATCTACACTGATCCGGTAAGCGTCTTTCAGCGTTTCGGCTACGTTGTGATAGTCGTGCATGCGCTCAATATCCATCCAGTCGCTGACAACAAAACCGTCAAACTTCCACTGATTGCGTAATACTTCCGTCATCAGATACTTATTTCCGTGACAAGGAATCCCGTTCAACTCATTATGAGCCGTCATCACTGTAAATACACCCGCTTCCAGACAATCTTTGAAAGGCGGGAAAAATACCTCCTGCAACGTTCTTTCCGATAACTCGGCAGGAGCACCGTTGATTCCGTTGGCTGGCTGACTGCCACCTACAAGATGCTTTGCACACGCAATCACTTTATCGTTTCCCGTGAAATCCTTTGTCTGGAATCCGCGTACGGTAGCCGCCCCCATCTGTCCTACCAGATAGGGATCTTCGCCGAATGTTTCGCCCACACGTCCCCAGCGAGCGTCACGTGCCACTTCCACGTTCGGAGTAAACGTCCAGTGCATACCGCTGGCACGCATTTCAATAGCAGTCTCCCGCGACATCCGTTCTACCAGTGCAGGGTCAAAAGTAGCTGCCTGTCCGATAGGAGTGGGGTAAATGGTCGAACCACGATACAAACCGTTTCCATGAATGGCGTCAATGCCAATCAGGAGTGGAATCTTCAGGCGGCTTTGCTGTGCCAGCGATTGCAGATAGTTGGCTTCTTCGGCCTTTACCACGTGCAGGAACGAGCTAATCAGTCCTTTTTTCGTCATCTCTTCCACATCGGAAGAATGTAGATTGGGATAGAAACCCTGCGAATGACTGTGTTTCAAGTCTTCGGCAGACATATCCTTTTCTGCTTTCTTCATGTGTTCCAATCCCACGTATTGGCACATTTGGGCAACTTTTTCCTCCAATGTCATTTGAGACATCAGGCTGGAGACACGTTCGGACACAGGCAGCGTAGGATCGGTGTAATCTTTGCTTTTATCCTGACAAGCTAATGTGGAAATGCCGATAGCACAACAAATTCCCATAGCGATGAATGTTTGTCGCATATTTCTTTTTTAATTTGAATGATTATTGTTATCTGAATGACTATTATTTAGTTAACAAATCCAGTACCTCTTGTTCAATCACGTTTCCTTGTGAATCGCAGAAACCGAATCCTGCTTTATATTCCCAATAAGAGTAGGAGATGTGACGATCCTTCAAGATAGATACTACGTCCCGTATCCATTCCATTCTGTCGGCAGCCGGAGTCTTTTTGTAGCAACCGAATTCACCGCAGTAGAGTTGTACGCCGAGACTGGTAGCTTTCATCTCCGCTTTCAATACGAGTGACTCAAGCGTGGTTTTATCATACGTTCCCATATAAGGAGTCACCAATTTTTGCATCGCTTCGGATAGTTGGTTGAAGTCCGCCTCTTCTATCAGTTCGCCCGGATAGTGAATGGGTACATTCAGGTCTTTTTCTTCCGTCCACTCGGCTTGGTAGTGCGTGAGGGGATGCGGGTTGTAGAAGTGGAAACTCAAGATGATATTCGGATCACCGCCGGGAATAGTCAGCTCGTTGAAAGTGTTGACACTCTGCCAGCGGTTAGAGCCGATGATGAGTTTACGTTCGGGTTCCGTTTGCCGGAGTTCACGAATCAGTTGGGCGGAAAGAGAGTTCCATTGTGAGGCGTAAGGGGCTACCGGTTCATTCAATAACTCGTAGGCAACGAGATCGTTGGGATACTGGTTCAGTTCTTCCGCCAGCGTTTTCCATAAGTCGAGATATTTGTACTGGGCGTCTTTGTCTGTCCAGAGTTTGGGGACAACGGTGGTAGTTCCACTTTCAGGGTAAATCTTGTTGTCACCAGTTTTACTGTCGGAGAAGAATACATCGTCGAAATACATCGTTTCTCCTTCTTCCGGACGGAGAGCCACGCGACCGCAGTTTTTGTTATAGTTGGATACATCTACGGCGATTTCTTCCCATTCATTTGCTGTAGTATTGGTATATCCGTAGTAACCGTCGTTCGTATTGTTCTCGTCACTCAATACAACGGTAATAGTGCTTTTGGTGCTTTTGTATATTTTGGCACGCAGGTACTTGAACTGCATTTTGCCTGACCCGACAGGAATAATGGAAAAATCCTTTTTCTTGGCGTTCGACCAAGTGTCCACTCCTGATTTTCGTACCACAGAGAACACCCTGTTGCTGGTGTTTATACCGCTTTTGCTGGGATTATCTACATTGTTCACCGTCACGCCGGAGCCATTGGCAAACCATCCCGCCCATTTCATATCTTCAAATGTGTCGTAGAAACTCTCAATCGGGTCGCCCGATGTAGTGACCGTTGTATTGAAGTTGTGATCGCGCAATACGTGCAGGTCTACAATCACTTTCATTCCGGCATCCCGACACCATCCTATGGCATTGTGCAACAGTGTGAATGCTTCCGGTATCTTCTGACCGTCTTCCGTGAAGAACAGTTTTTCGTTTATCGGCAGACGGATGTGGTCGAAACCGTATCCGGCCAGCTTTTGTGCTTCGGCTTGTGAGAAGCCGTTGGCGGGGATGGCGTCTACCTGCGACAGCCAGTTACTGATATTCACCCCTTTGTTGATGGCAAAAGGAACATAGTTTTGCGGTTCTCCTCCGTTGCTGATTACTTCATCTTTTTCGGAACAGGAGGCTATCAGGCATGCAAACAGACAGGCCAGATAGATTATAAGTCTTTTTTTCATACAATTCTAGTTTTAATGGTTTACTCTGTTGCTTCGGTTACTTGGATAATAGCTTCACGGGTGGTTTCCTTAGTCGGCGTCTTTACAATCAGTTCGAGGTGGAAAGTGCCGATAGTCGAAGGAATGTACGTCAATCCTACTCCCTTATGAATTTCCCTTCCATCCAGATACCATGTCCCCTCGCATAGTTCGGCAGGAGTGTATTGTACATTGATGGAAAGCACCTGATTCAATGGAATACTGAATTTACCCAATGTGCCATCCTCCTGCTTGTCCGGCCAGCGGCCTAGTATGCGCGGATATTCGTCAGTAGTCAGTACCGGAGTGTCTATATCGTCGCTGCAACCACTCATGGCAAACAGAGATACCAGCAACGTGCATATAAATATTATTTTCTTCATAATCGTTTTTTCTTTTAGTGTTGATGATCTTAGGTTTATTTGTCCCACCATACCGGTGAATTCCAGTCGTCTTTGCCTCCCATAGCCTGGATGGCAGATTGATAACCTTCCGGATTGTACGAACTTTCAAAGAGCGGGTAGCAGAGACGCAGCGGTGTAGTCTGCGAATCAATCGTCACTGCCCCGTAGTGGGGAGAAGGAAGCAACACCGGAATGTCTGTTCTTCTCCAGTTGGCATATCCTTCGGGGATATTGTTGAAGTGCAGAATCCATAATTGGGTGTTGATAGCAGTAAGCTGTGCATCCAATCCGCTGGCAGGTAGTGAATTAGCCTGTAGATAGGTATCGATGACCTGATCGTCAAAAGTCTTGGCACCGAATTTCTCCAGGAAATGGATGGCTGCGCGTACTCCGTTTTTATAATGGGTGGAAGCGTCGGCACCTGTTGTGATGTCTCCTGCCCAGCGGGCTTTGGCTTCCGCCAGTAATAATTCCGCTTCCGCGTATGTCATAACCACTCCGGGCATATCGCCTTTCAGGAAAATGTTGTTGAGCTGCGGACGGGTAGCTTTGTCCTGCCATTTATTAGTCAGCTTGCTCCAATAACCCTCCGGCCATGTCCCGTTGCTGTACCAGAAATAACCCGGGTTGCAAGGCTGAAACTTGGCAGCTTCCGTATTCTGCATTTCCTCCGTCAGATCCACACGTCCGAATGGATTGTTTGCCGAACTTTCGTCATAGCAACGTCCGAATACAAACTGCCGCGGGTCGGAAGTAGCGTCCAGCTGTTTCCAGAATGTGCTGCAGAGATAAGCCGTAGGATATGCTTCGCGACCTCTCCATAGTTGGGCGAGCCCGTTTCTGCGGAATTCGTTGGATGCCCAGTCCTGAATATCGGTGTAAGCAATCAGGGCATCGTCAGCGGCCGATTGCATCAGACCGGCTTCCTGACCGACAGCTTTGATGGCTTCTGCTTTTGCCAGTTCCGGATCTGCGTTTACGATGCGCATTGCATAGCGCAGGTGCAGGGAGTTGGCAAAACGTTTCCATTTGTCGATATTCCCTTGAAAGATAATATCTCCCGTGACCTTGTCACCACTGGCGGTCAGAGCATCTGCTGCTTCGCCGAGTTCTTTCAGGAAATCCTTGTATATCAGTTCCTGTTTGTCGTAGGCAGGTTTTACGTTACCGGTGATAAAGCCTTTACCCGCTTCGAAGTAAGGGCAGTCGCCGTACATATCCGTCAGTATGGAGAAAAGATATACTTTATAAATACGGGCAACAGAGTGGATGTTCACTTCCCGTTCGTTATCCTTGGTCTTGTCCAGAATGTCGACAATGTTCTTGATGAGTGCCGGGTACATCAGGTTCCATGTGTTTCCCATTTCCGCATCATTTTTGCGATACTGTCCGCCATAGTTGGTGGTGTTCCAGTCGCCCTGCATATATTGTGCGAAAGCAGCCAGATAGAATGGATAGGGCTGGCACATTTGCCAATGTCCCCATGTTTGCAACTGAATCATAGACAGTTGCTGGTTCGGGTCGGTAGAGGATGACTTGGAAGGGTCTGTATTCAGTTCCTCAAAGTCGGTGCAGGCTCCCAGCAGCAGACCGCATATACATAACATACCGAAGGCGATTTTATAGATTGTTTTCATGATTGCTTACTATTAGAATTTTACGTTAACATTGAAACCATAGCTTCTTCTGGATGGCAGCGAGCCGTATTCCAGTCCCATACCCGAGCCGTTGTTGTAGTTGGAGTCCGGGTCGATGTTCGGTACGTTCTTGTAGATGATGAACGGGTTACGTGCCACGAACGATACGGATACGGCATCAAACACCTTGCTGATCCATCTTTTGGGCAGACGGTAAGCCAACGTAATTTCGCGCACCTTTACGTAAGAGTTGTCGTAGATAAACGGAACCGGAGTCTGATCGGCTATATGTTTCCAATATACTTCGGGGTCGACAAACTTCTTGTTTTCCGCGAAACTTCCGTCCGGCATTTCTACCACGCCCTCTACTACATAACCGCCTGTCGCTTCCCAATTGCTTTCTTTCACTCCGGCTTGCAGTCGTTGCTCTTCCGATTCATACCAGCCGTCGCGTCCTGCAAGAGTCGCTTTGTCTTTTCCGGTCATGTAAGAAGAACGGGCGGACATGGAATAGACATCGGCGCCTACCTTAATATCGAAGATGGCAGACAGGGAGATGTCGCGGTAAGTCAGGTTGGTGGTGATACCTCCTGTCCATTTCCAGGTGGCGTTGCCCAGCACTCGCAAGTCTTCCGTCACTTTCGGAAGTCCCGTAGAAGCATCTACGATAATCTGTCCGGCATCATTTCTAAGGAAGTCTTTACCGAGGATGGAACCATAGTTCTCCCCTTCTACGGCAGCTACCTTTACGTTAATCCAACGTGCCGATTCCAATTCAAATTCTTTAATACCTGAAGCTAATCTTTTTACCTTATTACTATTCTTTGAGAAGTTGATATTCAAGTCCCATGAGAAATCTTTCGTCTGTATGGGGCGTGTGTTCAGTGCGATTTCCACTCCTTTGTTCTCTATTTCTCCTGCATTAATCAGCATGGAGTTGTAGCCGGAAGTTCCTGTGGTGTTGAGGCGCATAATCTGGTTACTACTTTTTTGGGTGTAGTAAGTGAAATCCAGTCCGATGCGGTTTTTCAGGAATTTCAGTTCCAGTCCCACTTCGGCAGAGTTGGTCTTGGTCGGTTTCAGGTCTTTGTTCGGAATCGTCGTATTGGCGATTTGAGACAGTGCGTACCCTGAATAGTTTTTGGGAGATAGCTCGTAGGACAGTCCCAATTGGTAAGGATCTGTGTCGCTACCTACCTGTGCCCATGAAACTCTCACTTTACCGTAAGGCAATAGCGTCGGATTGATCTTGAAGAATTCCGAGAACAGGAAACTTCCTGATACCGAGGGGTATAGATAAGTATTGTTTCCCGATGGCAGAGTGGAAGAATGGTCACCGCGTAGCGTGGCGTCGAGGTAGACGAAGTTGCCGTAAGCCAAGTTGATAGAACCATAGAGAGAGTTTATCTGTTTGCGGTAGGTTCCTTCGGTAATCTCTTTGCTTGTGAAGCTTTGCAGAGCAATGACGTCACGCATCACCATCTCTTTGGCAGTTACAATCTGTGTTTTGTTGTCCACTTTATAGAGGTTGCCGCCGATGGTTACTCCATAGTCGAATTTCTTATAACTGTTGTTGTAAATGGCCAGTGCTTCTACGTTATACATTCTGTTTCTGAAATCGCTGATTTGCAACTGTCCCTGTTCAAATCCCGGTGAGGTGGGGGCTGCATAGTCTTGGAAGTTCATGAAGTTGATGTCCGCACCACCGGTAACTTGAATCTTGAAGTGTTCGTTGACGTTGTAACGTACCAGTGCCGAACCCATGAACTTGTCTTTTCCCGATTCATTGGTCATTTCGTTGAGCACCCAGTAAGGGTTGAGGTTCCAAACGTCGCGTCCGTTCCAGTCGTAGTAGTTGCCGTTGGCATCTTTGTAGTTGTCGCGCAGCCATTTCTGGTCGTAGGTGGTTGCCAGAGACATCAGGTTCTTGGCAGGGTTGGCACGGTGGTCAGACAGTGCGGGACGGTTCTTTACGTCTTCACGGGTGTAAGTCACCTTGAAGTCGAGGTCTACTTTCTTGTTGATCGTAGTGTTGGCACGCAGATTCAGCGTGTTACGGCTCATCTTCGTGTTTGGAAGAATGTCTTTGTTGCGCATATCCGTATAAGTGGCGCGGATACCCGTGTCATCTTTCACGGTGCTGACAACGATTGTGTTGGTAGTGGTCATACCGGTTCTGAAGAAACCGTCGATATTGTTGGGAATGACAACATACGGGCGGGTCACTCCGTCGAAATACGTCAGGTTCAGTCCCGGATCAATCTTCGGTCCCCAGTTTTTGTTCGAAGAATACTGGTCGTCCGTACCGTTGATGCGTCCGCCGGTTCCCTGACCGTAGACGTACTGTACATCGTCCCACTTCGTTAATTGTTTCTCGAAAGTAGTGGTACTGTTCAGTTCCACTGCAAATTTCTTTTTGGTACTTGCTTTCTTGGTAGTGATAAGGATCACACCGTGAGAAGCGCGGCTACCGTACAAGGCAGATGCCGCCGGGCCTTTCAATACGGACATGCTTTCAATATCGTCCGGGTTGATGCTGGAGATACCGTCGCCGAGGTCATAACCTCCGTATTGTCCGGCACTGCCATAGTTGCTGTTGTCCAAAGGCACTCCGTCCACCACATAAAGCGGTTGATTGTTTCCCGTCATCTCCGTGCTACCGCGAACGATCACTCTGGACGAACCGGAAGGACCGCCGGCAGTCTGGCTGACAACCAGTCCCGGAATCTTTCCTGCCAGTGAGTTGATGACATTGGTTTCCTTTGCCTTTTCAAGTTCTTCACCTTTCACTTCACCGATGGAATAGCCGAGTGCTTTCCGTTCGCGCTTGATACCCAACGCGGTAACAACTACTTCGTCGATGATTCTGCTGTCTTCTTTCAAGACGATTTTAAGATTGGATTGTCCTTTCACCTGTACTTCTTCCGAACGATAACCTACATAACTGACTATTAATGTAGCGTTTTTGGAAGCGTCGATGCTGAATTGACCGTTGAAGTCGGTAATCACTCCCTGCGAAGTACCTTTAACGGCGATGCTGGCTCCGATTAACGGCTCGCCTTGTTCATCCGTAACAGTACCTTTTACTTTGGTAGTTTGCTGTACAACTTGATGAGTTACTTCGTCTTCCGCATATCCATATATGGGTATGAATAGCAACAGACAGAGAAATAGGGTTAACTGCTTTTTCATCTTAATTAGATTATTTAGATTGTTGATAACATCGCAAATATAGGGTGTTATCGTGTCCGGACGGGTTTGAAAGCTATCGGAATAGGTTGAAAAACTATCGGATTTGCATCTTATTCGCTTTTTTCTAAAGGAATTTGCTTGGAGATACTCCGTAATGCTTCTTAAATACTGTACTAAAGTACTTGGAATCTGTGAAGCCAACCAAAAGAGCGACTTCCTGCACCGGAACCTGTTGTTTTAATAGATTGGCAGCTTCTGTCATGCGTATGAGTTTGATAAATTCGTTAGGCGCCTGCCCTG
>OGZG01002957.1_pt1 | contig 10810 bp, 9 predicted proteins | sample 1576781 | NCBI WGS metagenome assembly OGZG01 (sample SAMEA3541502, study PRJEB24748) | human gut metagenome | biome: human gut; feature: human-associated habitat; material: faeces | place: China | collected 2012 | reverse complement strand
AGCCCTTTGGAGGGCTAATAATAAACCACCAGTTGAACTGGTGGTTGCTAACTTAGATGACCTTAGAAACAGCAACTGTTATGGTAAGTAACAGCATCGTCACAATATGTATATGGTCGATTGGTGTGTGCGGTAATATACTATATTCAGAAAAACAATTCAGGAGATTTTTATGAGAAGATCAGGTTGGACAAAATGGTTGATCGTGATTCCGGCAATGCTAGGCATTGTGTTGGTGACCTATGTGCGGTATACAACGGATATCTGGGGATTTGGTGCATTTATCTGCCAGCTGATTGCAATTTTGGAATTGGCTTATGGTCTGCGAATTGCGATGCTGGCACAGAATAGAAAGAAGTCCTATCGGTTAACACCGGAAGAACGACATGAGTATGCACGGTATTTATATGAGAAGCAATATCACCGTTACCCTGCTGTAGCGAATCAGATGCTTTTGGTTATGGCACGGATGAGTGTACTCCTTAACAATTATGAACGGGCTGCACAGGAGCTGGCAGATATTCGTATAGATAAATTCAATCCAGCACAGTTGAAGTTGTATTATTACCTGAAAGTGGTTACAGCAATGGCAGCAGGAGATGCGACAGGGATTCAAGAGAGCCAGATGTGTTACGCAGGGATTCCGGATACTAAATGCACATATCCGTCAAAAGCAGAGCTTGCTATGTGGATAGAGCAGAGAGCGGCAGCGCAGATGGCAGAGGCACTGAAGAAGGCAGTGCCGGATAAAAAAGAGCATCCGATACGGATCAGTATCATTACTTTGGTTCTTGCGTATAGTACCTTCTTCTATGGATTGTGGTATGGTATAAAACGTGATATGGGATATGAAGTGAGATATCGTTTCGCAGAAATATCGATTACTGTTATTACAATCAGTCTGGCGGTTCTTTTGATCTGGGGGATCGTGAGTTTATACAGACACAATTGCCAGGCATTATCCATACAATTCGGTAAAAACAAAGTGGCATTGATAATTGTCTATGGAGCTGCTGCGATATTTGCACTTTTGATTATTGGAATGAGTGGTCTGAGTGTAGTGTTCGGAATGGATGGAACAGAAACGGTGACTGGTTGTGACAGCAAATATACGTATATAACTGTGCAGGAAGATTATGGTGGTGAACGGAGATACAGAACCAATAATCCATTTGTTATGCAGAGTATGGATGGTCTGTGGTGGTCTTCGGATACAATAGATGAAGAAGATAATCAAGAAGAGGATACTACAGAATTACCGGATTTGGATACAGAGAATTCAACAGATTCAGAGGATATTCAGAGTGGAAATACCATAGAAGATTACGAGACAGAAGGGCAGCATGATGGTCTGACAATTCAAAATGCAATGCTGGCAGTTTATAATTACCTTCAGGAGCAGAATACACTTCAAAATATGGCGTTCAGTTACACGGCGAATGCAAAGGGAGAAGTCTATGCTGTCGTCAGCGAAACGCAGGAAACAAAGAACGGTAATACGGTAAATGTGAGATACTGTCTGTACGATAATGGTTCCAAGACAGATGCAGATGGTAATTCCTGCGAAGAACTGGTGTTAGAAAAAGTATATCCGGATGGCAATTACGAGACCGAATTGGTAGATTTTTATCTGGTAAATGCAGATACGATGCAGGTGACAGACGAACAGAAGAATACGTGGTAAAATAAATTCTGGGGAAGTAGGTGCATTGTATGACAATGAGAGAAAAAATAAAACTATTATCGTAAATGTTTCAAGCGGACTGGGTTCTTTTGGAAGTATGCAAAAGGACTCCAAGACATAAGAGGTGAACTGCGCTGATCCAGGTGCCACGGCAACAGATTTGAATGTCGACGGAGGAAAGCAAACAGTACAGGCGCAATCGTAAAACTTGCAATGATTGATAAAACCGGACTAACAGTAACTTTTATTAGTCGATTTGGAAATATGCCTTGGTAATCAACAATTCCGGTTTTACTGACTAAGAAAATGAGGAGGATTCATAATGAGTGAGAAAACAGAGATTACTTTTATGCAAACAAGACTAATCCGGCTTGCTTCAGAAGAGTGGCATTTACCTGTTGAACAGATTATCCACTTGTTTAAAGAAGCCGATGTTCTTGGATATATAGAAAAATGCTATGGGATTTTTCATTGTGAAGGCGATGAAGCTGTGCTTGAAGATATTACTGAATTTTTGCAAAGAAAGGGGATAGAGATTAGTGCTTGAGTTAAAAGATGGATTTGTTCTCTATCATGGAAGTTATTGTGAAGTAAAAGAGCCAGATCTTGCCAAATGTGCAAAGAGAAAAGATTTTGGACAGGGATTTTATTTAACCACATCAAAGGAACAGGCAGAAAGTTTTCTGAGAACCTCAATAGCCAAAGCCATCGCAACCGGAACAATTGAAGAGGGGCAGAAGTTTGGATATATTTCAACTTTTGAATTCAAACTTTCAGAAAATCTTGAAACGCATATTTTTGAAAATGCAGATGTAGACTGGTTACATTGCATTGCCGCTCATCGAAAGAAAAAAATGTTCATCGAAGTTGAACGTGAAATGGCAAGGTATGATATCATTGCAGGAAAGATTGCGGATGATGCAACAAACGCTACCCTTACTGCTTACCTTGCCGGGGCTTTCGGGACAGCAGGCGATAAGGAAGCAGACGATTTCTGCATCAGACAGTTGCTGCCCAATAAACTAAAAGATCAATATTGCTTCAAAACAGAAGCCGCTATTAAGTGTCTGAAATTTGTGAAAGGACGGAACAGAGAATTATCGCCGCACTCCTGAAACGGTCACAATGGAAATTCATTTCAATTTAAAACCAATACCGGAGCTTGGAACCATCGAAAGAGGTTCCGGCTCCCATAAATTAGAAAATCTATCAAAATTTAATCTATTTTAACCTTTTCAAGGCTCATTTCGAGCCAATATTTTACCATATATGCATTACATGCTGCATTGCAAGGCTGACTACTGTAATACCAACCCAGCAGGAAGCACCGAGAAGGATTGGCTTTCCACCAGATTTGATTAGTTTCACAACATTGCTGTTCAGACCGATCGCAGCCATAGCCATGATAATGAAGAATTTAGACAGTTCTTTCAGCGGAGCAAATACATCCGCACTTACCCCAAGACTCATGCATACAGTTGTAATGACAGCCGCAATGATAAAGTACAGGATGAACATTGGAAATGCTCTTTTTAAGCTGAACTTACCGGATGCTTTGCCGTCTTTTGCGGCTGATTTTGCACGAACCAGTGAGAGCACAAGTGTGATCGGAATGATGGCAAGCGTACGTGTCAGTTTAACTGTGACAGCAGTATTAAGTGTCTCACTTCCAAGACTCCACATGCTGTCCCAGGTAGAGGCGGCAGCAGTTACGGATGAAGTATCATTGATCGCAGTTCCGGCAAAGACACCGAAAGCATTTCCGCTAGTTGTGTCGAAGCCGAGTGCATTTCCAAGCACCGGGAAAAGTACAGCAGCGATAACATTGAAGAAAAAGATAACAGAAATCGCCTGTGCGACTTCTGTGTCATCGGCGTCAATGACAGGCGCTGTAGCAGCAATCGCAGAACCACCGCAGATGGAAGAACCGACACCAACAAGGATAGATGTGTTGGAAGGAACGTTCAGTACCTTGCGGAGCAGCCATGCAATGATCAAAGAGGTAGAAAGTGTACTGATGATAATAGGAAGAGACTGCTTTCCTGTCTGTAAGATAACTCCGAGATTCATGCCAAATCCAAGCAGAACAACAGCAGTCTGTAAAATAATTTTAGATGTCCATTTAATTCCTGATTCGGCTGTTCCTTTTTCAGTCCAAAAGCAGGTGATCACCATTCCGGCGAGAATCGCAATGACAGGTCCGCCGATTACCGGAAATGCTTTTCCAATCAGCCAGGATGGAATCGCAATCAGAAAGCAGACCAGAATTCCTTTGAAATTTTTTTGAATAAAATTCATGATAGTTTCCTCTCTTAAGTTTTTTGTTACTGTCGGCACTATGGGCGTCAGCAACTGTATTTTTATGAAACAATTATAGATTATAACACTGATAAACAATAAAAAAAAGTATATAAATTCTACTATCTATAGGATGAAGGTGTCTGTCCGGTTTTCTTTTTAAAACAAGAACTGAAGTAGTATTGATTTGAATATCCTACTTTCGCACTTATTTCTTTTAGTGAGAGGTTCGTATTTTTCAATAGATTACAGGCCGTTTCAATCCGAATATCTGTGATTACATCCGAAATATTTTGCTGGCGTTGTTTTTTAAACAGAGCACTAAGATGAGCCGGACTAATATGAACATTGTTAGCAATTTCATTTAGACATAAGGTGTTGTCTTGATAATGTTGGTGTATATAATTGATAGTAGCAGTACAAACATGTTCTTGACGACTCTGTGCTGAAAGATTAATTTTATCAGATATTGTCTGGCATAAACTAGAAAGCCATTGGAAGATCTCAGTACTTGTTGAAAAAGAGTCAAGGTGTTGATAGGTTTTAATAATGTCTTTTTCCATGTCATTGTTTCTAATGCCCATATCGCAGAGAAATTTTAGTAAATGCCCCAAAAGCTGATAGATACGTATAAATATAAACTGTTTGTTTTTGTAGTTTTGTGTTAATTCTTCTGAAAATGAAAGAATCCACTTTTCTATTCCGTCCAGGTCATTTTCGCATAAAAGCTGTATTAACTTTTCGTGACCGGAAACTTCATATAATTCAGCAGAGTAATCGTTGTCTATAGTATCACCAAGTGTAAATATGTTTTTCTGTGGAAAGAAAAAACGGTATTCCAGTGATTTTAATGCATTGGAATACGAAACAGATAAAGTCCACAAGTATTTGACGATGTTTCCTATTCCGATATTTAATTCGAAAAAGCTGTTTTTATAAAGTTGCAATAATTCTGTTAACAGATCATAAGACGTATTATAGAAGTATTTCTGATTAGAATAATTGTGAGCGATTACCAATACGATTTCGTCAAAACTTGTTAAAGTATGAATCAGTGAAAAGTGCTCATTGAAAAGTTCTTTTATGGTATCAGACATACTCATTAGTTTTATGTGATACTCTTCAATGCCTTTTTTTTCTTTGATGTCTGTTGCATTTTGTATTTGAATTACAATGGCCTGATAATAATGATAGTCAAGATTCAACTGAAGATAATCGGCATAATTTGAAAGTGTATATCGAGCTTCATCACTTGAAGATTGTATTAATTTATGAAAAAAATTATCGATCATTATAGGGCGGCTTTGTTTTAATATTTCAAGATTCCTCTGTTCTTTATTAAGCATACTAAGAGCATTGCGAATGATTTTCTTTAGATAAGAATAATCAAGCGGTTTTTCTATATAGTCAAATGCACCGAGTCGTATAGCTTGTTTGGCATATTCAAATTTATCAAATGCACTGATAAGTATTATTTTTATAGATGAATTAATCTTTAGTGCATTTTGTGCAAGAGATAAACCGTCTAATTGTGGCATTTCTATATCGGAAATAATTAAATCAACCATATTATTTTGCAGATAATCAAGAGCCTGCTGTCCATCATAGGCTTTGCAAGCGACTTCTGCATTTAAATCAGACCAGTCAATGTTGTGGCAAATACCATCAACAGATATATGGTTGTCATCTATAATCATAATTTTGTACATTAGTAGTCCTCCAGTAATTGCGGAATTCTTATATAAATTGTGGTTCCAGTATCTTTGTTGCTTTCAACTCTGAGTGTACCATGTCCCTGTAAAGAGGAACATATACGTGAATTAATGTTACTTATACCGAAATGTTTTTCGTAGTGAATTTGTTTGGAAACAATACCTTCACGGAGTTCATTTAGTTTCTCAGGAGACATACCAATTCCATTATCAGAAATCATGATTTCTATCATATCATCATCATATCTAATAGAAATATCGATATGCATATGGATTCCATTTCCTTTAAAACCATGTTGAATCGAATTTTCCAATATAGGCTGTAGTGTGAACTTACAAATAAGAAAGTTTTCTATTCCTTCTTCCATATCTATATTCCAATCAAATAAATTATCTTTACATAATGCTTCCATTTCCATATATAATTGTGCAATTTCTAATTCTTTTTTAATAGGAATCAGATCATTGGAGGTGCGTAACAATCCTTTATAAAAAAGCGATAAATCAGCAAGCATTTTATTCGCTTTCGTGATTTCACCAAATGACAACAAATTTTGAACAGATGCTAAAATATTATATAGGAAATGAGGATTGATTTGTGATTGCAGCAACTGATAATTTAGTTTTTCCTCTTGTATTTTTAATTGAAGGTTATTCTCAAAGCTTGAATTCAATTCTGAAATCATGTTAGCACAGGTGACGGTTAGTGAATCTATTTCATCCAAGTGAGTTGAAGAAGATGGAACTAACTTGTCGATCTGCGTCGAATCTATGACATCGTCCATTTTGATTTCCGACATAGAATGAGACAAATGATTGATTTTATTTGTCATTTGATCAGCCACCCAGATAATTGAGAGCATAGTCAGAGGGACAATAATCATGAAACAAATGAAAATCATTTTTACGAGAAAGGATGAACTTTGGCGTATATAATAATCAGGAGTTTCAGTAACAAGAAAGAGCTGGTTATGTACCGGTGTGGAAATTATCTCACATTTATCATATGAGAAATGTGAGAGTCTCAAGTTTTGTGTGATTGCATGAAGTTTTTCATTGGATAAAGAACCCCCAATTTGTTTCTTATCTGTGCTTGATAATACAACACCCTCGGAATTTATTATATAAGAAAGAGAAGGATTGCCTTCAGAAAATGTGTTTAAGTAGTTGCTTAATTCTTCACTTGTTATGTGAACAGCCAAACAAGTTTTTTGTGAATTGATTTTTGCATACCTATAGCAGGAGAGTACTCCGGAAGGTTCTTCACCTTTGCTGACCATATAAGGGAAGTTAATGTCTTTGCGAAAAATCCAATTAGGAGTAAGCCCCTGTTTTGAAAAATCGCTCAACTGTACCTTATATTTTTTAAGATCTGATAAAGAACAGAAAGTAAGCCCTTCTTTTGAAGCAAAAGTATCATCAGGTAAAAAGATATTTACATGATAAATATTAAAAGAATCAGCTATTGAAGCAATATTATTCCGAACCGCAGAAAGTTTGTCGAGATAATTTGACATAGGTTGCTCTGCTGTTGTACATAACATACATAAATTAAAATGAATAGAATCTTCTAAATTTTCTATTTGAGTCATTCGATTTTCAAGCAGGTGCTGATTTTTTTCACAAGAAATTGCTGTTTCTTTCAGAATCTTGTCTTTAGCTATATTATAAGATATTTTATAAGATATTGTTCCCAATATAAGAAGGGGAAGTATGGCGCAAAGAATAAAGCAAATGATTAGTTTTAAGCGAAAGTGTTCTTTTATAGTATTGATTAGTGACGTAAATAGCTTCATATTATGGAACCGCTCCTTTCAGCTTCATTCTAATAAAAGAAATAATAAAACGCAATAATTTGATTTGAAAAATAAAAAAATTATAAAGTATGCGCAAAATAATATATTTATTTTTAAAGCATTATTTTCTATGATGATATTAACAAATAGTTGTAGATATTAGGTTGCATATTAAAACGCAGGAGGGAAAGAAATGAAAAAAAGAATAGTCAGTGTATTACTTATAGCAACAATGTCTGTTGGACTTTTTAGTGGATGCGGGAAGTCTGGAGGAAACACAGAGGTTAAGCAGAACGAGAATTCAAACAAAATTACCTTGATGACACAGGATACAACTTATGGAAAAGCTTTTGATGAATATATCCATAAAGCGGAGGAAGCAACGGGACTGGAAATTGAAACAATTGCATGCCCGACAAATACGGATGATCGTCAGGCAAAAATAACAACTATATTATCTTCAGGTGATGATAGTATTGATGTCGTTACAATTAATGATGAGATGATGAGCGGATTTAAAAATACAGGTTATCTAGAGCCGCTTCAAGACACCGTTATGACACCGGAGATTATGGAAAATTTTCCACAGAAATATATGCAGGAAATGACAATGGTAGGAGACAATGTTTATTCAGTTCCTTGTTTTATGGATGTTCTTGCTTTTTGGGTTGATGAGGAAAATATGGCAAATGCAGGTCTTACCGAGATTAAGACAAAAGAGGATTTTGAAAAATATGTAGAAGCTAATTCATCGGACGGTAAATACGGATATGGAGATGCGTGGGAAAAAACATATGTATTTAACTCTATCGGAACATTTGTGAATTTGTTTGGTGGAGACTACTACGATTGGACAAATCCTAAAACTCAGGAAGCTGTAAAATTCATGTATGATATGATGAAGAAAAAAGAGACACCTATTTCTCAGCTGGCAGATCAGTACGATCCAATGATGCAGAAATTTTTTGATGGAGAATATGCTTCTATCTTTATGTATGTAGGAGCAATACAGTCTTTTGTTAATTCAGGAAAGTATGGTCCGGATAAACAGCATATTGCCCCTATGCCGACATTTGAAAATAAGGCAGCTTATATTTCTACATGGGGATATGTTTTGAATAGTGCTTCAAAAAATAAAGCAGCGGCGCAGAAATTCCTCAAGTATGCTGCAAGTGAGCAGGGAGAACTTGATTATACAGAAATGACATCCAGACTTCCGGCAAGAACAGACGTGTTGGAAAGTGATGAATTAGCAGCGATGGATTTGCCTGGTTTAGATGAAGTAAAAGAGTACGTGGACAATACAGAACTTCTTGCACGTCCTATGGCACCGCAGGCGATGGAGTTTATTAGTGAGATGGGATCTTTATTCCAGCAGTATGTATCTGACGAGTTAACATTAGACTCATTTTGTGAAAAAGCACAGAAGGCAGTTGATACATATGTAGTCAAATAATTAATATATTGTTTTACGTGTTTTACGGGAGGTAAGGACAATGAAAAAGAAGACAAAAGGATTGTGGATTGCATGGCTTCTGGTACTTCCGGTAGTGATTGTAAGAGCATTTACTACGCTCTATCCAATTATCATGACCTTTATAAACAGTACTTATGATATGAGTTTATTAAAAGGCAATAACTTTCAATTTATAGGATTAGGAAATTATCTTAGAATATTTGAAGATCAAAAATTATTATCTTCTATCGGATTTACTGTGAAATTTACGGTTGTATCAATGTTTTTCCATCTAGTATTAGGTGTGATTCTTGCATTAATGTTAAATATGAAGATCAAAGGTAAAAAATTCCTGCGTACAATAGTACTTATACCATGGGCAATGCCCATGGTAGTAGCGGGACTTGCTGCAAGATGGGCGTTTAATGATCAATATGGATTAATCAATGATTTGATCAGAAGATTTGTACCGAATTTTCATTATGATTGGCTTGTGCATGCAAATTCAGCTCAAGGAGCAGTTATTGCAGTTGATTTATGGAAGGACTTACCTTTCTTTGCAATTTTGGTGCTTGCCGCATTACAGTTTTTATCAGCAGATATCTATGAGGCAGCAAAAATCGATGGAGCAGGACCGGTACGAGCTTTTTTCTCAATTACACTGCCAAATATAATGAAGACAATACTGAGCCTTTCTATTTTCTTTACAATGTGGCGATTGACAAGTTTTGACTTAGTATATGCTATGACATCAGGAGGTCCAGGGGATTCAACATCTTTGTTAGCATATCGAATTATGCAGGAGGCTTTTACTAATTTGAATCTCGGATATGCGTCTGCAATAGCTGTCTGCCTGTTTATTGTTATGACAATTTTAAGTTTTATACAGCTTAGAGCAATCAAAAAGTTTGATTAAAATATAGAAGGGAGAGGTTGACAATGAAACCAAAAACAAAAAAAGTTTTGGCACCGATATTCAAATGGGGCTTGATTTTAATAGTTGCTTTTATTATTTTACTTCCATTACTTTGGATTTTTACATCATCTATTTCACCTGCTTCTGAGCTGTTTAGTTCACCGATTCACTATCTGCCAAAACATCCTACACTGGATAATTATATTAGAATTTTCACGCAGATGAATTTGGGTGAGAAGATTTTAAATACAGCAATTATTACTGTATGTTCGTTAATCTTATCAACAGTTATCTGCTTAATGGCAGCTTATGCATTTACTCGTTATTCAGGAAAAGGACTTACACTTGTATATGCAGCGATAGTGGCATCTGCTTTAATTCCGGGAATTGTAACAGCAAGACCGTTATATGATCTGATGAAAAGATTTGGATTAGTTGATACATTTCCTGGCTTGATCATCATGTATACAAGTGCATTGATTCCATTTACTATGTTGATTTTAGGTAATTTCTTAAGTGAAATTCCTATTTCATTAGATGAAGCAGCAGAAATAGATGGAGCGGCATTGATTATAGTATCAACCGTTGCGCCCTCTTGGGCACTTATTACCAACTCATACGTTCCGGGGCTCGATTCGCCTCTCTTTTTCTGTTTCCCGCCCGCCGCAGTTTGCGGGCACTGCCCCGGCAGGACGGCCAGCGGCCCCCTGCCCCGTTACGATCACGGATCGTATCGTTTTTTTATTATAGCATGAAACCATGGAAAGAAAAAGCACTTTTTCCGAATGAACTGTGAACAGACCGCAAAGCCTCTCCATCCGCTCGACCGCAGCATGTGCATATCATCCCCTTTCCGGAATACAAGCATGAAAAAAGCACCCAAGAACCATCGTTCTCAGGTGCTTTTCTTCATGCCGCCGACGGGGGTCGAACCCGTACTCTGTCTCC
>OGZG01002956.1_pt1 | contig 10811 bp, 11 predicted proteins | sample 1576781 | NCBI WGS metagenome assembly OGZG01 (sample SAMEA3541502, study PRJEB24748) | human gut metagenome | biome: human gut; feature: human-associated habitat; material: faeces | place: China | collected 2012 | reverse complement strand
ACTGACGATCTTCGCCGTGACAGGGCGACATGTTAACCGCTACACCACGGGGCCGCGTATCAACTCTCGTTGACTACTCGTATATATTAACATGAGGTAACCTACTAATGCAAGTACTTTTTTCTAATTTTTTGATGAATTTTTCCAAAATATATGAAATTAGGAACTATCTATTAAAAATCGCAAATATTAGCCATTTATATTTAGTATGCTTGAATATACTACAAATTATACCTATAATTACAGAAATCAAAAACGCCTGTAAAGCAGATATTTTTTCTGATTTGTGACTATCTTAAGAACCAGCTTAAGGATAATAATAAAATTGGCACCTAAATTTCTTTAACGAAAACTAGGTACCAATTTCAACATAATTATATAAAATTGTTTATTATGGTATTTTTACAAGTATGATACAAATTATAAATGATCCCAAGGACCATCACGCAAGTCTTGTTCCCAATAATACTCAACCTTCATATCACCACGTTTGACCTTATCGAATACCTTAGAACGTGCAGTGGTCATCACATTTTCACTATGCTTACCACCGAAGTACGCATATCGAGATTTACCCAATGTATACATAACTGATACATAAGGTTCTACAGAACTAATATTACTTTTACCAAGTCCTAGATCTACAGAAATATGAGGTGTCACATTCATTTTTGCACCCACCTTCAGTCCATGTATAGTTTGCCACTTATGTTGGTCAATATAGTACATCTCTTCTGGATGTTCTCCTGGTGCTTTTGTTTTCCAATGATATCCTTCCACATAACTAGATAGCCAACGAGCATTCTTATAATCGCGTGTATACCGTATATCAAAGCCATCCAATACATGTTCATAAGAATATCGAGGTGTTCTATGAATACCATCAGGTGGTGAACTTAAGCTATCATGAAAATCTATTGCCCGTGGTACTTGACGCAAAGGTGTGTTAATGTTATAAGGCCCCACCTTTTTTTCTGATAGTCCATGGTATACATTGACACTAATCGTATTTAGACCAGCTACATATTCTAATCCTGCACTAACACGAGAAAATTTATCCTTAAATGCATAGTCATAGAATACATTGGCACCGACGTAGGCATGCTCATGTGTACTAAGGCGACGATAGCCAATACCAGCAGTACCTACAACACCAAGTGTATCATGTTCTACTACTTCACCTTTATCAATATAGGTACCTTGACCGTCAATTCTTCCAAAATCTGAATCTGAACCATTCCAATATGTAGTAGTGGAAACTTTTTCGCCACCATTAGCATCTAATCGTCCTTGTACAAACACCATGGATTTGCCATCTTTACCATATTGTTTTATGGGTTGCAACGTCTCTATAAAATACTGTGTATTCACTTTCTGCTTAGAGTTATGATTACGATAATGGAATCGTGTATCATAGCTTAGATTATTATCAGTCATTTGTTTATTAGGCATTGCATAATCATGATAGGAATCTTCCTGGCTTCCTTTAAAACCAATACCAATATCAGTACGATCCATCCAGCTTGATTGAACTTTTTCTCCATTATCTTTATCTGCTGCTAATGCGCATGTAGCAAAACTACATGTCAATGCTGTACATACTAAAGATTTAATAATAACCTTTTTACTAACCATAGTCTCCCCTTCTTTATATGAAATTTTCGTGAAAGATACTTTTATTATATATTCTTTAGTTAGGTAAAGCAATAATATGTCTTATCCACTTTATAGCATATATATTCTCTATAGTTTATTAGTACATATATTTGAAAGTTCTACTGTTTTAAGTATTGCTAATTAATAGTTATAGTGAATCGTCTTTGACTATGATAAAATAAATATATATTATATAAATAATAAGAATGTAATATAAAATACTTTGGAGCAATACAATGAAATCAAAATCTCTTATAACTATCTTAATTATTGCTATTGTAGGTGCGTTAGCAGCAGCATGGTATTTCATGTGGTACATTCCCCACACACCAGCCTATACGCTAAAAATTATTCATCAAGCCGTGCAAGATAAAGATGCCGATGAGGCTTTACGCCATATAGATACAAAATCTATTGTAAAAAATATTTTAGAACGGGAAGGCAATAAATATATAGATACATCTAATCCATTTGGTAAAGCTACTATTGCAGCAGCTAAAACATTTGGTCCATCTTTAATTGAAGATGTAATGAGAAAATATATCGAAGATCCAGACAGCTTTAAATCTCAGCCGGCTACAACAGATACTAACAATACAGCTCAAAGTGATGACAACATGTCTATGGTCGATCGGCTTGTAGATGGCCGTCTTTTCAAAGAGCATGATGTAGAGGTTAAAAATATCAAATCTGAAGACGATGGAGATACAGCTATCGTAACCGTAACAATACAAAACAACAAAAAGAATATGACAAAGGATATACGAGTTTTGATGCGTCATTTAGGTGATGGCACCTGGGTTATTTATGATATTCCAGATATGGAAGACTTATATACAGTAACTCGTAAATAGCTTGTAACAAACAATAAACAATAAGTAATTATTAACTTATACGGAACCTAAAAAGGACAGTAGATACTAACATAGTATTTACTGTCCTTTTATCATTATCTATTATCTACTACCTATTACTTATTTTTTAGCTATTACTTATTATCTATTACCGATCAAAGTCCACAATGGCTAATGTTACGGTCACTTGTGAGATGAGTCGTTCTGCATCGTCCTTCATGTCAAAGCGCCATACATGTGAAGTTTTCCCTTTCACCAATAGTGTACCATGGGCTGTTAAAGAGCCTTCACATCGTACAGGGCGCAAGTGGTTAGCTGTAATAGATTGACCTACGCCAAATTTATCAGCACCAATGAGTTCGTTACTCATCATTCCCGCTGCAATTTCTGCAAAGGCTAGAGTCGCCCCTCCATTTAGGTAACCTTGCGGTTGCTTATGAAAGTCACCTAAATTCATTTTTGCCACACATGTAGTGTCACTTGTCATATAAGGCTTTTCAATTTGTAAAGCTTCAATCAAATTCATAGTGTTCGTTTCTCCACGCAATACGCTTCTAATCTATCATCAAAAACGGTTACACCTAGCCCATCACCATCAGGTACGTGCATTACACCATTTTTAAAAGTGAGGTCGGGATAGATGAGGTCTCGTTCAAAGTATCTATTAGAATCCGATAGGTCTCCTGCCATATAGGAATCACCTAGTGCAGCTAGTTGAGCATGGAGCATTTTAGAAACGCCAGACTCTACCATGCTGCCAATCCAATACGGAATATGACTTTCTCTACAAAGATTAATAGCTGCCTTCGTTGGCACAAGACCGCCCATGCGCCCTACTTTTATATTAAGTACGTCAATTAGGCCATATTCAATAGCATAGGATAAATCATCATAGCCTAATATAGATTCATCTAAACAGATAGGTGTTTCAATATTCCAATCATCATTGTTAAGACGTTCCCACTTCCATTCCTTATAGGATTGGAGTGTCGTCATAGCAAAAGGCTCTTCTATGCAGGCTAGATTCAAATCGTTAAATTGACGAACTTTGTAGATGTCGTCATAGGAATAGCTTTGGTTTGCATCAGCAGCTAAGACTAAGTTTGGATACTGCTTGCGGATGAGAGATACTCGTTCATAGCCATCTGTGGGATTCACCTTTAACTTAATGCGCTTACAACCATTTGTCACATGAGTTTCTACTGTATCTAATAATTGTTCCATCGGTACGTCCCCGATAACAACACCACTTTCAATGGTATCTTGTAAAGGCTGCCCCATGATATAGGAAATAGAATTTACACCAAGTCTCTCACAATGAAGATTAATAAGGGCATTTTCTACAGCAGCAATGGTCATAGGCATATGATCTCGATTGAGCCAGAACTGCAGCTGACGTACATAGGTCATAAGAGGTTTAGGCCGCATCAAGCGAAGATTAAATATATAATCATCCACTAATTTCTTCCAACATGTCTCTACAGTTTCTGCGGTATAGAATGGATCTGTGAAAGCTACACACTCACCATAACCTACATAACCTTGTTGGTCCTCGATTCGGATAACAATGGTCTCCCGTTCTTTTACCTCACCCTTGGCGGTTTTAAAATTAAACTTCATCGGTAGTTTAAGGCGATATGTAGTTATGCTTTTAAAATTTAAAATATCATTCATAGACGCCTCAATCTTCTAAACGCAGTTTATTACGCACAATTTTACCGGTCCCATTACGAGGCAATGCAGGTAAAATTCTTACATACTTAGGGATTTTGTACTTTGCCAATGAAGAGGTCATAAAGGATAGAATCTCATCGGCTGTCATACTTTCACCATCATGAAAGGCTACAAATAGCGCTGGTACTTGCCCCCATTTAGGATCAGGTACAGGTACTACGGCACACTCTTTCACCGCTGGCAATGTATAGACTAGGTCCTCTAATTCCTTAGGATAAATATTTTCACCACCAGAAATAATAAGGTCTTTGCGGCGATTCAGAATATATACAAAGCCATCTTCATCAACATAGCCGATATCGTCTGTATTAAGATCACCGTTGATAGGTTCCTTGTCGATATACCCAGTCATAACCATAGGGCCGGTCAAATGGATTTCCCCCACTCCATCCGCATCAGGATTATCAATATGAACCTGCATACCAGGTAATGGTTTACCTACAGAATCTCGTTTATGAGGGTAATCCAATACAGAGAAGGTCACACTTTGACTAAAGGTTTCCGTCATGCCATAGGTCTTGTAAATTGGCAATGATTTCTTCTCACAAGCATCGATTAAGGCCATAGGAATAAACTCGCCACCAAGCAAAATAACACGTAATGTATGATGTGTTATCTTCGGTTCTAATTGGGTTAAAATCGTCGGTACTAAAGACATCATATTGATTCGATCTGACTCAATGAGTTCTAAAACCTTTGCCTCATCGTATTTAGGCAATATAGTGATAGCCGTTCCATTATAAAGTGATCGCATCAAGATAGATAATCCACTGACATGGAATAAATGTAACACCATAAGCCAGTTATCTTGTTCGGCTTTACCAAGCACCTCTTGAGATGCTTGTACATGAGCTCTAATTTGCCCCCATCGTAGTGGTACTGATTTAAACTGACCTGTTGTAGCGCTAGTGTTCATAATGGCCGCAATGTCTGCATCATCAAAGTTCCAATCAAAAGTGTCCTCTAAATTCAGATTAGACAGAATGGATTCTAGCGGTTCAAACTCAATGGTACGTAGTAAACTAGGTAGTTGATTATACCGTTCTTTACTATGTAATACGGTAGTAACACCTAATTGTTTCAATTGGTTTCCGATCTCGTTGGGCTTAAGATGTACATTCAGTAACAATACCTCTTTATGGGCTAGCATAGCTGCCAGTACATAAATTGCCATAGTAACAGAGTTGTCCGATAAAATAGCTACACGTGAGCTTTCAAGATGTATCAATTCACTAGCCACATGGAGCACACCGCCATATATATCGTTATAGGTATATTCATTTATACATATGCGATCAGGATAGTGCTGTGCACCATACCGTAACCATTCCATCGTCTCACCTCGTATCTAAAGATAATGCCTTATGATTAATAATTAATAACAAAAGATATTATAAGAAAGGCGCCTCATATAGAGGCGCACTTTACGTTTTTACAATACATTCCATTCCTAGTAATAGACTGGTACTACGTTCTGATTAAGGGAATTTAGGGAATTGTTTGAAGTTCGGTTTGCGTTTTTCTTTAAATGCGTCACGACCTTCTTTTGCTTCATCGATTGTGTAGTACATCAATGTAGCGTCGCCTGCGAATTGTTGTAAACCTGCAAGACCGTCTGTGTCAGCGTTGAAGGCACCTTTCAACATGCGCAATGCCATTGGGGACAATTCAAGAATTTCGTTACACCATTGAACTGTTTCCTCTTCCAATTTGTCGAATGGTACAACACAGTTAACCATGCCCATTTCATAAGCTTGAGCAGCTGTGTATTGACGGCAAAGGAACCATACTTCACGAGCGCGTTTATGACCGATCATGCGAGCCAAGTAACCTGCACCGTAACCAGCGTCGAAGGAACCTACACGAGGACCTGTTTGACCAAATTTAGCATTTTCAGAAGCGATAGTAAGGTCACATACGATGTGCAATACATGGCCACCACCAATAGCAAAACCGTTAACCATAGCGATAACAGGTTTTGGGATAACGCGAATCAAACGTTGTAAATCAAGAACGTTCAAACGAGGAACATTATCTTCGCCTACATAACCACCATGACCGCGTACGCTTTGGTCACCACCGGAGCAGAATGCTTCTTTGTCTTCACCTTGACCGTGGTTTGCACCAGTCAATACGATTACGCCTACTTCGTTATCTTCACGAGCTACTGTGAAAGCATCGATTAACTCCATAACAGTTTTAGGACGGAACGCGTTACGTACCTGTGGGCGATTAATAGTAATCTTTGCAATGCCATTATATGTTTCGTAAATTACATCTTCATAATTACGATCCAATACTTTCCAATCAAATTTGCTCATGGACTTAACCTTTCTTGTGTAAAAAATCTAATACCGCTTGTTCAAACATCTGCGGTTTTTCTATATGTACATTATGCCCCGCCCCTTCGACGACGACATGTTTAAAGTTTGGCAACTTGCCAAATACATCTCTTCCTATTGTAGTATATTTTGTATCTAATGCGCCACTCACATATAGGCCTTTACATGATAATTTTTCTAACTGATCACCGACATAGGTCATAACACCTTGTCCGGACCCACGAAGGGTACACGCTAATGCGTACGGACTATTATGGGCACGACGTAAATGAATTAATTCAGTGACCGCGGGTAAAAGCTGCTTTTGACTTTCAAAAATAGGAGCCTCCGCCCAACGGGAAGCGAACCAAGAGCCATCGTTATGTTCTATATGGTGAGCTAATTCTTCATCTGCCTTGCGTCGTTCTGCTCGTTCAGCCTCCGAAGCAATCCCCACAGAACCACTTTCAAGGATAAGACCTTCTATTTCGCTATCATACTGTAATGCATAGGAAAGCGCTATACGGGCCCCCATGGAGTAGCCCATAAGATAATATCTATCACCTACCATATGATAGATAACGGTATGTAAGTCCTCTATCATTTTAGGGATTGTATAGGCCTCATCCTCTTCAGGAATATCAGAATCACCATGACCAATCAAATCGATACGGATTAAACGATAGCCTGTCAAGTTAATGGAATCCCAAGTATAACTAGATTCTGAAAATCCATGAAAACATACGATAGGCTCCCCATCGCCTACCACAGTCAAGCCATAGCGATATTCACCCAAATCAAAGTACATGCGTTGAGCTGGATTACGCAAAGCATTATCTACAATACTGCAAAAATACTGACTCATAGTAATGCCTCCATATCAACTGAAACCTTCGTATATTTTTTATGCAATTCTCTGCTATATTCCCTATTTGTAGGAATTTCAATGATATGAACGCCTGATTCTGAGCTAACCTTAGCTAGTACAGCACTCAATTCGTCGGGACTTGCAATTTTAGTATAACCACAGCCATAGAGTTTAGCAGCCCCGCGCCGATCCCGGCCATGACGTCGAGGCGTATGGGCAGATAGCCGTTGCTCCAGAGCAGGGTTTCCACGCGGCGCGTGTCGCCTTGCGAACCGTAGCGGAGGCTGCCGCTCAGGCGGTACGGATCGTGATCCGAGGCGCGGGCGGAGGCATAGCCCTGGTAGGCTTGCCACGCGGCGTTGGAGGCGTCCGAAGGCGCGGACGTCCCGATCTCCGTGCCGCGCGTGGCGCAGGCCTGGAGCGACAGGACGAGCAAGGCCGCGAGTATCAGGCGGAAGGGAGTGGAAAGGCGGATGTTCATAGCGAATTCAGCTTTTTGCGTATGGTTTCAGGATTCGGGTGGTCCAGTTCGAGGGCCCGTTCCCATCCTGTGCGCGCTTCGTTTTTGAGCCCTTGGGCGTTGGCAATGTCGCCGTAGTGTTCCCATATGGTGGGATCGCCGCCGTCGGGGAGGCTTGTCGCCCGGCGGACGAGCTCCCATGCCTCGGCGTTCTCGCCCCGGCGGAAGTGCGCCCAGGCGAGGGAGTCCAAAATGTATGCATGGTCAGGGGCCTGCTTGAGCGCCGCTTCGAGCAGCAAGACCGCGCGGTCCAGATCCTTGCCCTGCTCGGCCAGCGAGTAGCCCACATAGTTCAGGGCCTGATAATCCTCGGGATTGCGGGCGACGATGGATTCCATCACGGCGAGGGCCTCGCGCTTGCGGCCGAGGGAATCCAGCACGCTGCCGTAGACATAGGCGATTTCGTCGTCCGAAGGCCAGATCTGCTGCGCCGCCGTGGCCGCGGTCAGGGCTTCCTTGTAGCGGTCCTGCAACAGGTACAGGTGGATCTCCATGAGCCGGAAATCCCGTTCCGTGGGGAACTGGCTCTGGCCCTGAAGGATGAGCTGCATGGCGTCTTCATAGCGCTGCTGATCGTGCAGCAGCTGGATGCGCAGGCGCAGCGCCCGGTCGTAAAAACGGTTTTCCGGGGGAATGGATTCAAGGAAGTTCAGGGTTTCCTGCACGTCCTTGTGGTATTCGTAGGCGATGGCGGCGAGGTAGAAATGCACCTCGTCCGGCGCATTGGGATCGCTCTTGAGGCCGTCGAGCAGGGCCTCCGCCTCGGGGTACATCCTCGCGTCCAGAAAAAGCGTCGCCGCCGTGAGCTTGTAGCCGTAGGTGGCGGGGCCGTTCAGGGCGTAGTCCAGGGCTTTCTGCCCCTTTCCGGCGCGGATCTGGCCTTCGACCATCCTGATCCAGATGTCCGGATTGTCCGGGTCCTGCTCGATCAGGCTGTTATAGATTTCGTTCGCTTCGGAGAATTGCCTGTCCGCTTCCAGCAGGCGGGCCAGCTCGAACCACGCGTCGACGAATTCCGGGCTTTCCTGTACGGCGAGCCGGAGCTGCTGGATGGCCCTATGGGGCTGTTTGAGGCCCACGAGGGCCTGCGCGTGGGCATAGCGGACAAAGGACGTCCGCAGGCGCTGCGGCAGGGCCGAGAACACCTTGTCGGCGTCCTTGAAGTGCCCGGTTTTGACGTAGAGGATGCCGAGCTCCTGCTGCACGAGTTCGGAGTCCGGGCGCTGCTTGCGGTATTCTTTCAGAATCTTGAGGGCCTGCTCGTTGTCGCCCTGTTCGAGCCACGTTTCGGCGAGCAGGAGGTGCAGGCCGAGATCGCCGGGCACGCGCTTGACGGCCTGTTCAAGCAGGCTGCGGGCTTCGCTGGTTTCCCGGTTGAGCATGAGCCATGCCGCCGCGTCGATGAAGGGCTGCGGCCTGTTTTCCAGCGTCAGGAGGAGTTTTACGGCTTCAAGGACGCCTTCCTTGTCGTCGCCGCGGATGGACTGGTCGAGCAGGAGGGTCGCGTAGGTACGCTGGGCCTCGGGCGAGAGGTCCCATTGCACGGGTTCCTGCGGCGTACTGCGGGCGCACCCGGTGAGCATCTGCACGGTCAGCACGGCGCAGACCATCCCGCGCAGCAGATTGCGGACAAGACCCGCGCCGCAGCGGGAATTTCCCCGGCGGGCGTGGGATGGCGCAGCCGCAAGCGGGGCCGCGGGATGAGTGAGGCGAATGCGGAAGCTCATGAGCAAACTCTGGGGGTTGAAACACGATAACAGGGGATAACGAATACCCTAAACGGGAACGAACAACAACCGGAGATTGTGTATCCGGAACGTTGTTTTCCTCCTAGTGCGAGATCCAGTCTTCGGAGAAGTCCTGAATATCGGTGGAGAGATGGGTCTTCAGCTTTTGGAGCAGGCGTGCCTCAAGCTGGCGTACCCGTTCGCGGGTGACGTTGTAGCGCTCCCCGATTTCCCGCAGCGTGACCGGATCGTCGGTCAGGAGGCGGTGCTCGAGGATGTAGGCTTCCTTTTCGGAAAGCGAGGGGAGGATGTCGCGGATTTTGCTTTGGAGCAGTTCGGCGATTTCCATGCCCGCGAGGCTTTCCTCAATGCCCGGGCCGAGCGCGGGCAGGAAGTCCATGCGCGTGGCGCTGCCGGACTCGTCGCCGACGGTGGCGTCGAGGGACATGTCGGAGGCGTCCAGCCGCTGCTGCATCTCCACGATCTGATCCTCGCCCACGCCGAGGCGCTCCGCAAGGGTCGCCGCGTCTGGGTCGAAGCCTTCGGCAATGAGCTTCTGGCGTTCGCGGTTCAGGTTGTAGAACAGCTTGCGCTGGGCCTGCGTCGTGCCGATCTTGACCATCCTCCAGTTGTCCATGATGAACTTGAGGATATAGGCGCGGATCCAGAACGCCGCGTAATAGGAGAACTTGATCCCCTTGTCCGGGTCGAACTTGTTGACGGCCCGCATGAGGCCGACGTTGCCCTCCTGAATGAGGTCGAGCACGTTCTGCATCCAGCGGCGCTGGAAGTCCATGGCGATCTTGACCACCAGCCGCAGGTGCGAGGACACCAGGCGGAAGGCCGCGTCGCTGTCGCCGGTCTTCTGCACGCGGCGGGCCAGATCGAACTCTTCGTCCGGCTTGAGCATGGGGAAGCGGCTCACTTCGCGCAGGTAGAGGTGCAGCGAGTCCTTGCTGGACGACAGGGAAGGCAGGTGCTGCTGCGACGGTGCGGGCAGGGTATCGCCTTCGGGCAGGATGTCGGCGTCGGGGTCGAGCGCGGCCACGTCGTCTTCGGGCAGATCGTCTATGTAATTTTTGATTGTCTGAAACCGCGAATTATGTTATACTGACCGTGATGGCAAAACGA
>OGZG01002954.1_pt1 | contig 10812 bp, 7 predicted proteins | sample 1576781 | NCBI WGS metagenome assembly OGZG01 (sample SAMEA3541502, study PRJEB24748) | human gut metagenome | biome: human gut; feature: human-associated habitat; material: faeces | place: China | collected 2012 | reverse complement strand
ATTCACAGACAACAAGCCCTTTCGGCTGCTTGAACAATTTTTACTTCAAAATATTTGTCTAACTTTTTGGGGTCAGTTCAATGCCCTATTTTACTCAAATCGAGTCTATTTTAACTCATAGAGTCAATCTTGACTCAACCTTTTCATAAAAAATAGTCTGAACCACAAGGATTCAGACCATTTTTATTTTCCGCTTTAGCCTTCCCTTACGAGCGTAACTGTTTTTTCCGCTTCATTCCAAGAAGTCTGTGCGCCAAGCGCATCCGCTACAAAGCGAACAGGCACATAGGTACGGCTATCCATGATGACAGGTGCAACGCCATATTTTTCAAGCGTTTTCCCAATCGTCATCTTAATTTCCTTTCCATCCAAAAGCAAGGTAACCTCTTTGCTTTCGCCGTTCCATGCAACCGCACCGCCCAAAGATTCTGTAATGAATCTGATGGGAACCAAGGTTCTGCTATTCTGAATCACGGGAGCCGCATCCTTTTGGGCGAGATTCCCGTTAACAGAAATGCTCTTTCTGCCAATCTGCATTTCGACGATTGTTTTCTCCTTTGCTTTTGTTTCGTTGTTTTCCTTCGTTTCCTCTACTTTTGTTTCGTTTTTCTGTGTTTTGGATTTTCTGCCGCCGGAGGAAGAACCGCCGCCGCTCTCCGGCTTGGCAGTCAGTGCTTTATAGGCATCCTGCAAGGCTTTTGTGGCATTGTTATATTCCTCTGCCGTCGCTTCAACCTTGGAAACCTCCTTTGCATCCGCCAAAACCTTTGCAAATGCCGCCCATTTCTCTGCGGAGTAATCCGCTTCCTGCAAAGCCTCTGCCTCTTTCACTGCATTTTTCAGTGCAAGCCAAGCCTGCATTACTTCATGCTCCTCTTCGATTTCACCAATCAGCTCTTTAAAGCTCCACTGCTTATTGGTTTCTGTCACTGTTGCCTTATGGTCAATCACCGCATCTGCCGCACGCATTTTTGCAAGAAACTGGTCAAGCTGTGTTTCGCTCAAGCCGCTCATCAGCATAAATTCCGCTGTGTAGCCACTGCCTGTAAATGCCTCTGCATCCCCTGCAAAGCCTTTGTACCCTGCAAGATATCCAACGGACTGGTTAATCTGGCTTTTTTCAACCGTAACTGCCTTAATTCCCATTTCCTCCAGAATTGCTCTGATTTTGCTGCCCTTTACGGTATCCGCACCGAGGTTGAACAGCAGTACCTTTGCTGCGGGGATTTCTTCCTCCGCACCAATAATGGGAACGGAATAGGAAAGATAATCCGCTTCCTCTCCTGCCCATTCGGGATGAGGCAGTCTAAGCTTTACAATCAATCGTTTTCCTGCCTCAAACGTATTCGCCTTAACGGGAATATTGATGGTTGTGAAATGCTCCTTGCTTGCTTTATTCGCATCACGCTGACCGATACGCTGTGTAATCGAGCTTTCATGCAGCTCCTTCTTCTCAAATTCATCATCTGTATAGTCGGAGGGGAACTGATATGCTGTTACGTTGCAATAATAGTCGCTCATTTCCGTATAGCCTGCATCGTATGTCACTGTTACAGGAATGGTAGTATCTGTCACTCTGACTGCGGCAACATCAATAGAAACGGTAGGTGTTGCCCAATCGGGTGCCGCCTCAACGGTTTTCGCATTGGAATATACCACTTTGCTTACGCCGTTTTTCACAAGCGTCAGCTTAATCATCAGCTTGGAGCCTGCTTTCAGCGGCTTTACGCTTTCTCTAAAGCCCATGGTTGTTACGCCGGGGCTGTAAATGCTGCTTTCTGCCGCAATTTTTGCTTTGCTTTCATCCAATTCCTCGCCTGTGTAGTTATACAGTACATAGCTTACGGAATCATAATAATTTCTTTCAAAGTTCAGATAGGTTTCCATCTTTGTATCGCCTTCGGATACATGCTCCTCTCTGATATAAGCAGAGGGTTCTATAATCTGAGGGGGTGCCTGAATGGTTTTTGCATCGGAGATTTTTACCACTTCGCTTTCGCCTCCTGGCAGCGTAAGCACCGCAACGATTTTATCTCCTGCCGTCAAATCATTGGTAAATGTAATTTTACTGCTGTATGCGGAAGGCGTTACCGCACCGGAATACAGCAAAGCATTTCCTACATTTGCACTGTCAAATGCACCACCATAGCGGTAGGTATACAGCTTCAAATTGCCTGTAAGCGCATTGTCAAAATCCGCCTTTACATAAAGATTCTTATCCGTAGAAAGAATTTTGGAGGAGGTAATTTCAACAGAAGGCTCTTTTACCACCTTGCCGCCAATCAGAATATAAACCTTATCATCACTGTAATGGGTTCTGTCAGTGTCAGAATCCCATTTGTAAAGATATACCAATACATATTTTTCAGGCGTAAGCTTTCCCTTTACATCAAAGGTATATCTGCCGCTTCCCGTAAAGCTCTGACTCTCGAGGGATGCCGCAGCATCCGGATGTGTATTGTTTCCGTCTGCAAGCCTTACAAACACATAGCCGCCCTTATAGCTGTCATATCCGTTTACGGAAACCGTAATGCTTTCCGTATCTGCTGTGAGTGCTTCGGGGGAAACGCTGATGCTGTCCCCTTCCGCTTTCGCTTTTACCGTAAAGGCTGTGCCGGGGTAATAATACGTTTTATCTTTATCATCAACATAATAGATATAAGGAATAATCACATCCCCTGCTATCAAAGCTTTTGTAATAGGGATTTCTACAGCATCCCCACTGATAACAGGCCTTTTACTGCCGACAGAAACGGGGTCTCCATATACATCAGCATCTCCTTTTTCATTTGCTTTATATAGGATAATCATTCCCTTGCCGGAGGGGATTAAATCCGTTTTGCTCACTGCAAGGCTTACCTTGGTATCCCCTTCATATACATTCCCGTTCACCTTCAGTACGGGCTTTTCCATCTCTGTCTCCAAAACAACGGGAACCGCATTGGAATATGCAACAGCATCTGCCCCCTTCATCAGCACTGCCGCAACATATTTGCCTCCTGCCAATTCCTTCCCGTAGGAATTTTTCTCTACCGAAACCGTTCCTGCTTCGGAAACACTCTTGTTGCCGAAAAATTCCCAATCGTCCCCCTGTACCGCATCCGCAGACGCATATTGTCTGATGATAAGGTTAGAGCCTTCTTCCACATCACCGGCAACCACAACGCTTACTGCGCTCGCACCTGCCTTAATTTTATCTGCGTTGATTTTCACTGTCGGCGCAACAGGCACAGCAGGAATCAAAACGGAATCATCAGGGATGCTCTCCGCCTCATAGTCATTGCCTTTGGGGATATACAGCGCCGTATTCTGGTTCCAATATACAACGGCACGCACACGATAGCCTGCCAGAAGCGGTTCCTCCAGATTGATTTCATAGTTTGTCAGATTTTTCGTAAACTGCAGCGGAATCGTCAATCTGCGCATATAGCTGCCTTCAAAGTCGAATGTTTTATCCTGCGGATATTGCTGGATGGAAACTGTCATATTGAAATCTACATTTTCATCCTTTGCGTATGCAAGCAATCTCTCATCTGCGGAAAAATTGATGTGCAGCTTGGTATCGCCTGCTTTTAAATCCTTATCCGCAATGCTTACCTCGGGCCATGTGTAATCCCGAAAGCCCTCGCCGTTTTTATCCACAACCGTAAGCTCACGGGATTGCTTTTGCTTGTAAAAAACATCATTCTCCGTTTCTGCAACAGGCACATTCAGATAAGCGCATACCTTCTGCCCCACCTTCAAAGGGAGAAGGGACTCTGCGAAATTACAGGTATAGCTTTTTCCGTTTTCCACCCGTACCGAATAAAGCTGCTTTGTGGCGGTGCTGTCGGGATCAAAGACTGTATTTGCGGGATATACCGCAACAATCATGTAGCAGCTTTTCACACTGCTGTGCAGCTTTACATTTGCCGTAAGGGATGTTGCATCCTCTGTAATTTTTCCGCCTGCAAAACCATCTATTGTTACCTCGCAGCCTGCCAAAATTTCCGCCTGTGTCGGTTTGGTTGTTTCTCCGCCGGAAGAAGTGCCGGAGGCAGTGACCGTAATCGGTGCAGAAACATAATCCTGCGTTTCACCGCTTGCATCTCGCAAAACTGCTACCACCTTTTTGCCTACTACCGGTGTGCCTGTAAGCACAATCGTATTATTTCCTTCGTTTAAGGTTGCATAAGGAACTATTTCGCTCAAAGCCACTTCCGAATTCAAAAGCATGGAACCACTATAGGATTCCTCACTGTCAAGTTGTATGACTCTTACAAAGCCAACTTCTCCGCTTTGCGCAAGTGTAACCTCAACCGATTTTGTATTCGGTGTAATGGTGCTTGTTGTGATAGAAATTCCCTGTTCCTGCGCAAATGCCGAAGCTGCCGCAAAAGGAACTGTCGAAATTGCCATAATAAGTGCAACAAGCAGACTGAATACTCTTTTACTGATGCTGCTGTAAATTGTTTTCATTTTCCTCCACCCTTCTCTAGTGATTTTTATATTGTTAGCTGCGGCTAACTAAATTCCATTATAATTTGCCTCTTTTTCATTTGCAACCGCTTTTTTCCTTCTTGATAAGTGTTCTCATTTTGGCACTGCAATAAAAAAATACCCTTCCTGCCATTTGGCAAAGAGGGTATCCTCCATTTAACAAATCAATTTTATTTTACGAATGTTTCACAAAAGCGCATCAGCATAGATGCCACCCTGAGATACATCTACTTCTTCCTTGGGTGCTTCCTGCGGCTCTGTTTTTCCTTCTTCCTTGCCCTCTGCGGCACCCTCATTTACCTCCGCCGCTGCGTTTGTTTCCTCAGCAAGCGCCGACACAGACGTAAGAGAAAGCGCTATTGTCACGCACACCAACTGACTGATTAGCTTTTTCTTCGTAAAATCCCTTCCTTCTCTTGTGTCCTTCCATCAAGCAATATCCTGCGAACGCTGTATTTTTCGACAAAACCCGCGAAAATACTGCATTTGCCAAAATTATAGCAGATTCTTTTCGCAATGAACATCCTACCAAAGTATGAGACGGCAACCTTATTTTTTCGCCGTTTTTGTAATAAAAAAATCGGCTTCCGCCGAAACCGATTTTTCTTCTTACATATTCTGCTTCAAGCAGGTTTTGATATCATCCTCGGGGTTGCTGACAGCACGCAAATCAAAGGTATCCACCAGATACTGCAGCACATTCGGGCTTAAAAATGCAGGCAGTGTCGGCCCCAAATAAATGCCCTTCACGCCAAGGCTCAAGAGTGCCAGCAAAACCGCCACCGCCTTCTGCTCATACCACGAAAGAATCATGGACAGCGGCAAGCCGTTCACATCCGTCCCAAAGGCATCTGCCAAAGCCGTTGCAATGCGGATGGCGGAATAGGCATCGTTGCACTGCCCCACATCAAGCAATCTCGGCAGACTTGCCACCTCGCCGAACTCCAGCTTATTAAATCTGTATTTGCCGCACGCCAAGGTTAAAATGATACAATCCTGCGGCACCTTTTTCGCAAATTCCGTATAATAATTTCGCCCCGGCCTTGCGCCGTCACAGCCGCCAATCAAAAAGAAATGTCTGAGCTTTCCGCTCTTGACCGCCTCCACGATTTTATCGGCATAGCCTAATGTGGCATGATGCCCGAAGCCGACCAAAATTTCATGTGCCTCCTCATCCTCGGGATAGCCGCCCAATTCCAACGCCTGCGCAATGATTTCGCTGAAATCCTTCTCGCCGTTTTCCTTCTTGCCGATATATTTCACGCCCTCCCAGCCGACCACATTCGTGCTGTAAATACGGTCCTTGTAGCTTTCTCTCGGGCGCATCAGGCAGTTGGTTGTCATCAAAATACACCCCGGCAGATTGTCGAACTGCTTTTGCTGATCCTGCCACGCACCGCCGAAATTCCCGACCAAGTGCGGATATTTTTTCAAGCCCTCGTAGCCATGGCAGGGCAGCATTTCCCCATGCGTATAAATATTGATGCCCTTGCCCTTCGTCTGCTCCAAAAGCATTTCCAAGTCCTTCAAATCATGCCCGGAAACCACGATAAACGGACCTTTTTTCATGTGAACATCAACGGTATGCGGAGAAGGATTGCCGTAAACCTCGGTGTTTGCCTCGTCCAGCTTCTGCATAACGGCAATCGCCATCTCGCCTGTGCGCATCGTCAAGCGAATCAGCTCCTCTACCGTCAGGGTATCATCCGTAATTGCCTCCAATGCCTCGATATAGAAATTGTCCACCTCGTCACTGTAATACCCCAGCTCCCTCGCCTGATGCCCGTAGGCACTGATGCCCTTCAAGCCATACAGCACCGTCTGCCGCAAGGAGCGGATATCGGGATCTAAATCCTCATACATAATGCCTGCCATGGGTGCATCCTTGAGCATTTCGGTTTTGGTTTCGGGGAGGGTATAGGTAACGTGTGCCGTATGATTGTCAATCTCCCCTGTCATGCCTTTCAGCGTATCCTTGATTTCCTGCGATTCCTTCAGCAGCTCCACATGAACCGCCTCATCAAAGTTTACATTCGTCAGCGTGGTAAACAGCACATTTTCGATAAAGCGAATCACGCTTTTGTCAATCTCCTTCCCCTGCGCAAGCAACGCCTTGCCGTAACAGCTGATACCCTTAATTTGAAAAATCAGCAAATCCTGCAAATTGGCAACCTCCGCCGTTTTTCCGCAAACGCCCAGCTTCGTACAGCCCTTACCATTTGCCGTCTGCTCGCATTGATAGCAAAACATTTCATAGCCTAAATCCATATTGTTGCTCATAAATCAACCGTCCCTTCTTTTCCTTTTGCAAGCTAGTGTTTCCCAACAAATGGAGATTATACGCAACCCGAAGCAGGAATCCGCCTGTTAAAATAATATACAAATTTTTTCCAATCCTACTTTAGTAGGATATACAAAAAGAATTTTTCCCGCTATAACGAATGTGAAATCACAATTAGAATTTTATGATTTTCACGGAAAAGGAGGAACGAGATGGGAAGACACACTTTTACCCAAAAATTCCTGCCTCTGGCGCTGGCGGCGCAAACGGCGTAATGCTGGATAGCAGCCTAAGCGTGAAAAAGACGGTAACCGCCACAGGGGTAAAAGCGCCCACCATCACAGGCGGCAGCAGTGGTGGTGGTGGTGGCGGCACAGCATCCACACCGAAGATTGCAATCAACGGTTTGAAGAACCCCATCGGTGAGATTCAGATGAATGTCGGCGACCTCAAGGACGAGACAGAGGCGAAAAAATCCCTGCCGAGCATGGTAACGCTGTTGGTGGATAACAAGAAAATCAAGGATGTTACGGCGAAAATCAAAAATGGTGCCTTCGATGGAAATACCGCGGGCAGCTATACCTTTGTCGGGACGGTAAAAATCCCCGAGGGCTACGCCTACAGCAACGGCACACTGACCGCAAAAGCCACCATTACGGTTGTGGCAAACAATGCAACGAAGAAACAACTGCCAACGGACACCATTGTGCAGTATGGACGAATAGAGTCGTACACTGAGATTGACAAGGAAATAAAAGCAGACAGCACTTAATGCGGCATGGGTGCAGTTGGATAGAACCACAAATTCGGAAGCCGAGGCACTGGCGAATCCGGACAAAATCTATCTGCTGCCGACAAACGACGACGAAAGGAATGTTTCTCAAGGGGTAAAATATGTGCAGGAAAGCGTACAGCTGACCGTTACGGCACTAAATTATACGGATTCCAACGGTAGCACGGTGAACTTGGGCCAAGAGGTTGCGACTTACACCTGCACAGTCGGGGCACCGGTCAGCAAAGCAGACGAATTACCCACACTGCTTACCTCCGGCAAAGATAAAGCTAATGTCCATATTCGCCTGAAAGGCACGGGAACCGCTTCTGTGATTACAGTGTCCGATGAAGCAGACATAAGCGCGGAAGAGACCGTCAATTCTAGCAATTCCGGATTGTTTCAAGATTCTATCTCCGTGGGATCAGCCACTACGGAAACAGATACCACTCCACCAAATTTTGTTGTATTTTTAGGCATGACAGTCACATCGGAGCAGCTTCCTGCGGTTGCAGTGAATAGCTTCGATAGAGAGGAAAAGAACCCCCACAAAACAACCTCAGTGACATTTACCATCCCGTCCGACAAAGTTTCCCTCACGAATGAGGGGAAAACAGCCGGCTGGTATATCCCGCAGGGTGGCTTGAAGCTGACAGCGGAGGATGTGCGGGTGTACCAACCCAAGGTTCTTGCCGAAAAAGCTAGCGTTGCGGATACAACAGTGACAGTGCCGCTCCAAGTTCTGTTTCTGAATGAGGGTAAGACTCTGAATGTGGCTCTTGTACCAACGAGCACAACATCCTACGACGGCAAAGACAATAATGCAATTTCCGGCACAGATATGCGCAATACGGAAAGTAAAGAGCAGCATTACTACTTCGCCCTATCCGGCAGCCAAAAGTACGAGTACCGTATACCCATCAGGTGCTATACGGCAACATTCGACAATGTCACAGCAGGTACCTATGCTGTTTGGGTTCAGGTTGATGACACGGATACGTGGGTCAAGGTAGGGGATAGCATAACTGTCTGCAATACGGCAGGCGGGGATTCCGATAACACCGGGAATCCTACCACCGAATAATCGCAAAATTCAAAAAGGCAAGGGAATCCTTTGATTCCCCTGCCTTTTTCTTTGCACTTACGCCATCGCAGCAGAGCAAAAAGCGCGCAGCACCTACGAATATCTCATCGACCTGACGGATGACCCCGATGTGCTCGCGCCACTGCGCTTCCTGCGAGAACGGGAAATCGTGCATTTCCAGCGTTTCGGAGAAGCTCTGGACTACGCCAGAGATTATCTGAAGCAGCAGCATTATTTTTTCATGCAGAAAAACGGCTGCAACAGCTGACAAATCATAGACACCGATAAATCGGTGGTATGCACTGCATTCCTATTTCAGGCAGCCGCTAAAGGTATGTCTTATTCTGCCGGCATAAAAAAAGACCATCGATTTCTCGATGGTCTTTTCCGCAATTACTGCGGATGACAGGACTTGAACCTGCACGGGCGCAATGCCCACTAGAACCTGAATCTAGCGCGTCTGCCAGTTCCGCCACATCCGCACATCTCAGTGCGCCTGATTATAATACCGCACCGAAACACTTTTGTCAACATATTTTTTATATTTTTTTCATTTTTCTCTTTTACAGGAACAGCGGCACCAAAAGCGGCACCAGAAGCGTACACACAATGCCGTTCACAAAGGCAAGCACAGCAATCGTACCGTTCGTGTTCTTGCTGATAATGCCCAAGGTGGTATCCATAGAGGTAGCCCCTGCCGGCGCAATGGCGGAATAATAATTCAAATGGCTTGCCACAAACGGCACAATGACAAACGTCAGCATTTCACGAAACACATTTGCGAGAAACGCAATCGTACCGCCGACGGGGTTGCCTGCCTCCGTAATCAGCACGCCGGAAAGGCTATACCAGCCCAAGCCTGCGGAAATCGCCAAGCCCTCCTTTGCAGGCAGGGAAAGCAAAAAGGCAGTCACCACACCGCCGCAAAGGGAGCCGAGCGCAACCCCGAACGGAATCAGCAAAATCCGAAAGCCCAATTCCCTAATGCGTGTGAAAACAGCCTTATTCAGCCCTGTATCAATCCCGACGGAAAACAAAAGGAGCAGCAGCATATAGGTGGATGCGCTATCCAGAAAGCCGCTCACATCCGCAGGCATCAGGTATCCTGCCCCAACGCCAAGCACCAGAACAATCAAAATCACAAGGCTCATTTCTTCCCCTCCTTCTCCAAAAACAGCGTGGAAAGAATATAAACCACAGCAATACTGCCAATCGCCGTCATCACTGCAAACAGCACTGCCTTACCACCCAAAAGCGGCAGGCTTCTGACCACCTCACCATTTCTGCCGATACTCACGCCCATGCAGAAAATCAAAAGCAGCAGCCAAACCGTCTGCAATCTGCTGTTCCAGCGGATTCCCCTCTCTCGAATCCAACCTTGATAGCCAATCAAAACCCCTAATCCGATTGCCAAAAAGATATATCTCATATTTCATCCCTCCAAAAGCTGCCCCTACGCAAAGCGCAGAGGCAGTAAGCTTACAGAACTTATTTTTTTAGCATATCCCGTTTAGGATAATTTTTCGCGGATTGCGTCAATGCTTTCATCCTCGATATATTCGTCATAGGTCATCTGTCTGTCGATGATGCCGCCGGGCAGGATTTCAATGATTCTGTCTGCAATGGTCTGCACAAACTGATGGTCGTGGGAATCAAACAGCAGTGTCCCCTTATACTCCGTCAGCCCTTCATTCAGTGCTGTAATAGATTCCAGATCCAAATGGTTGGTAGGCTCATCCAGAATCATCACATTTGCGCCGCTCATCATCATCTTGCAAAGCATACATCTTACCTTTTCACCACCGGAAAGCACGCCGGCCTCCTTCAGCGCTTCCTCACCACTGAACAGCATTCTGCCCAGCCAACCGCGAATATCGGAATCGTATTGCTCGCCTTCCTTTGCAAAGGGACGCAGCCATTCAATCAGGCTGTCCTTGTTGCCCTCAAAATATTCTGTGTTATCCTTCGGAAAATATGCAGTTTTTGTGGTAATTCCCCATTTAAAGCTGCCCTCATCCGGCTCCAGTTCGCCCATCAGAATCTGGAACAGCGTAGTTCTTGCGATTTCATCCTTGCCGACAAAGGCAACCTTTTCGTGCGGGCGAATCATAAAGCTAACATCATTCAGCACCTTCTTGCCGTCAATGGTTTTGGAAATCCCATCCACCAAAAGCACATCGTTGCCGACCTCTCTGT
>OGZG01002952.1_pt1 | contig 10823 bp, 9 predicted proteins | sample 1576781 | NCBI WGS metagenome assembly OGZG01 (sample SAMEA3541502, study PRJEB24748) | human gut metagenome | biome: human gut; feature: human-associated habitat; material: faeces | place: China | collected 2012 | reverse complement strand
AATTCTAAAAACATTCGGATTCGCTTCGCTTCATCCTCATGTTTTTGGCGGGGATCAAGGTCACAAGCTTTCTCATGCAAGCATGATTCGCTTGTGACTTTGATCCCCTGGTATTATCAAATGATGAAGCGGTCTTTCTTCTCTACAACGATGCGAATATCACCTGGCTCTGCTTTATAACATGCATTTGCCTCGATGGTTCCTCTGCTCTCAACGATGCAATTTTCAATGACTGCATTATCTCCGATATAAACATCGTTCATGATAATAGAATTTTTGATAACACAATTGTTTCCAATATATGCCTTCTTGAATACAACAGAGTTTTCAACTGTACCGTTTACAATACTTCCACATGCGATCAGGCTGTTTGAAATATTAGCACCCGGATTATATTTTGCCGGCGGCAGATCATCTACCTTTGTGAATACACTGTTGCCTTCCTTGAAGAAATAACTGCGGACATCTCTCTTTAAGAAATCCATATTTGTTCTGTAGTAAGCCTCAACTGAGGAGATGTTATTCCAATATGTTTCAAGCTGGTATGCATAAATTCTCTTGATATCCTTATAACGGATCAGAATATCCTTGACCAGATCATATCTATCTTCCTCTGCTGCACGCTCAATTAATTCAATCAAAAGACGTCTTCTGATTACATAGATACCACATGAAACATTTCTGGAAGTCTCAACCATTGGCTTTTCCTCGTAGCCTCGGATTCTTCCGTCATCATCTGCCTTCACTTGTCCAAAGCGGCTTAAATCCTCTCCCTCTGGCATTTCCTTGCAGACAACAGTGATATCAGCACGCTTCTGAATGTGGTACTCCAGAATCTTATTATAATCCAGCTTATAAATTCCATCGCCAGAAGCCAGAACCACGTATGGTTCATGGCTTCTTTTGAGGAAATGCAGGTTCTGATACAGGGCATCGGCTGTACCCCGATACCAGTTACTATTTTCAGCGGTTATAGTAGGGGTGAATACATATAAACCGCCCTGCTTTCTTCCAAAATCCCACCACTTTGAAGAGTTTAAATGCTCATTCAAGGATACGGTGTTATACTGTGTTAAAACTGCTACTTTCTGAATACGGGAGTTTGACATGTTGCTCAGCGCGAAATCAATGCTGCGATAGGTTCCTACCATTGGCATAGCAGCGATCGCACGGTTATATGACAGCTCCTTCATTCTCTTGTTGTTTCCACCGGCTAAAATTATACCAATCGCTTTCATTCTTCCTCGCCTCCCTTGATGATGTATCCACCGCTTACAAGATTTCCATCCGGATAATCTTCAATAGCGGTCTTTCCGGCAATTGCTACGTTCTTTCCAATTGTAACGCCATCCGGAATTTCGGAGCCTTCTGCAACGGTTACAAGATCACAGCAGTAAACCTTCTTATTATACTGGCTGTCTGCATACTCACCGACACCAATCGTACAATTTTCTCCAACAACTGCATCCTGTGCGATGATTGACTTGTAAATCTTTGTTCCCTTCTTGATTACAGCACCCTGCATCAAAATGGAATCATAAACTTCTGCACCTTCTTCAACAATAACTTCTGGTCCAATAACGCAGTTTCGTACTTTTCCATAGATTTCAGAGCCATCACCTATGATACAGCGCTCAATCTGTGCCGTATCTGCAATATACTGCGGCGGCTGATTATCAGATTTAGTATATATCTTCCAGAACTCTTCATACAGATTAAATACAGGAACGATATCAATCAGCTCCATATTTGCTTCCCAGTAGGAATGAAGTGTTCCAACATCCTTCCAATATCCATTAAATTCATAGCAGAATACTCTGTCACCACGCTTATGACAATATGGAATGACATGCATACCAAAGTCGCAATTTGGAATATCTTTATTTGTGATCAATGCCTCACGAAGCACAGACCATGTAAATATGTAAATACCCATGGAAGCTAAATTGCTTCTTGGATGTGCAGGCTTCTCTTCGAAATCAGTGATACGGCCTGTATCATCTGTGATCAGCACGCCAAAACGGCTTGCCTCCTCAATCGGAACAGGCATAGCAGCCATCGTAACGTCTGCATTGTTTGCCTTATGATAATCAAGCATCACTTGATAATCCATTTTATAAATGTGATCACCGCCTAAAATCAATACATACTCTGGATTAAAGCTGTCGATATAGCGAATGTTCTGATAAATTGCATTTGCAGTACCAGTATACCAATCACTGTTCTCGTTTGCTTCATATGGAGATAGTACTGTCACTCCGCCATAATTACGGTCGAGATCCCACGGAATACCTATGCCGATATGGGTATTCAAACGAAGTGGCTGATACTGTGTTAACACACCTACTGTATCCACCCCTGAATTAATGCAGTTACTTAATGGGAAGTCAATAATGCTGTATTTCCCGCCGAAGGATACAGCTGGCTTCGCTACTTCTGAAGTCAAAACTCCAAGACGGCATCTCTGCGGCAAAACTTTCCGCTGCCGAGGCACAGGCAGCGCAGCAGAAGGCGCAGGCGGCCATCGAATCCGACGAGTTGAACTATGAGGCCGTGAAAAAGGAGATCCAGAAGCTGATCGCAGCAGCCTCTGCCAGCAAGCCGCAGCTGAGCTTTAGCGGTTTTGCCTGCCCGCTGAAGAGCTACAGCCGCATCTCCAGCGAGTACGGCTGGCGTAAGAACCCTGTCTCTGGCGTAAACAAGCTCCATGCCGGTACCGACTTTGCGGCGGCCGGCGGCACGCCTATCTACGCAGCCGCCAGCGGCTATGTGCAGGTGGCTGGCTGGTCTACCGGCGGCTATGGCAACTACGTTATCATCTACCACGGCAAAATGTCCGATGGCAATACCTATACCACCCTGTATGCGCACATGCGCTCGGTGGCTACCAGTGCGGGCAAGTATGTGAAGCAGGGCGAACTGATCGGTTATGTGGGCACCACCGGCAATTCCACCGGAAACCACCTGCATCTGGAGGTGTGGAAGGGCGGTTCCAAGGCCAACGCTGTGAACCCTCGGAGCTGCATCCCCATCCCCCACAACTAATAAGCAAGGCAAGGAGTCTGGTTGATCTATGAACGAACAAAAACGCAAGCGCGCGCTGCGCATCGGCTGTCTGGTTCTGGCAGGGGTGTTTGTACTCTCGCTGCTGGGCAGCATCTTTATGATGTTGCCGCTCTGACCGGGAGGAAAAAACCATGAACCGTAAAATTTCTTTGGGTATGGCAGTCACCATTGTGATCCTTGCCATGACCGTGACCTTTTCCATCACGATGCTCATCGCCATGCGTCTGTTCGACAGCACGGTCAACAGCGTAAAAGAAAAGGAAAGTATGTACAACAAGATCGCTGAGGTGGACCGCTACGTCCGCAGCAACGATTACTATACCATTGATGAGGCCACCCTGTACGACCGCCTGACCGCCGGTTATCTGCTGGGCACGGGCGACAAGTACGCCCGCTACTACACTGCCAACGCCTACACCGAGCTGATGAACATCCAGAGCGGTAAGATCCTGGGCATCGGCGTGGAGCTTGGCATCGACCAGACCGGTTACGCCAAGGTGACTCGTGTCTACGATGGCTCTCCCGCACAGGAAGCAGGCATCGCCGTGGGGGACTACATCACCACCGTGGGCGATACCGATGTCAAGAGCCTGTCCGGTGCAGACGCCGTGTACAAAGCCTTGCAGGGCGAGGCGGGCACTACCGTTACCGTGACATGGCTGGACAGTGCTGCGGCCAGTAAAACCGCTGAGCTGACCCACTCCGGCTACACCAGCACCACCGTGGACTACCAGCTGCTGGACAATGTGGGCTATATCCGCATTCGTCAGTTCGACGGCACTACGCCCAGCGAGCTGGACTACGCCCTGCGCACCCTGACCGCCAGCGGCGCAGCCAGTCTGGTATTCGACCTGCGGGACAATGGCGGCGGCATTCTGGAAGATGCCATCAACTGCATCGACCTGATCGCTCCGGAGGGCACGGTGGCCTACGCCGAGGATAAAAACGGCAACCGCACCGTCATCGGCAGCAGTGATGCCGAAAGCTCCGTCAGCCTGCCGATGGTCTGTCTGGTCAACGGCAACACCGCCAGCGCAGCCGAGCTGTTCGCAGCCACCCTGCGCACCATGAACGGTGCTCGTCTGGTGGGCACCACCACCATGGGCAAGGGCACCATCCAGAGCAGCCCGCAGCGCCTGTCGGACGGCAGTGCCGTGGTCATCACGGTGGCAAAGCTGGTCTGCGGCGACGGCAGCTGCTTTGATGGCACCGGCCTGACGGTGGATGTGGAGCGTGCCCTGAGCGCAGAGGAAGCAACGAACTTCTACGACTACACCCCCCAGACCGATCCGCAGGTGCAGCGCGCTGTCAGCGCTGCCCAGCAGCTGAGCGGCACTACTACGCTGGCAGGCGCAAGCTCTGCCGCCGCAGCGGACAGCACCGCCGCCTCTGCCGCAGCAGACGATACCGCCCCCGCAGAGACTGCGGAGGGAGAACCCGCCGAGGGTGAGACTGCCGCGTCTGAGCCGGAAACGGCTGCGAGCGCAGCGGAGTGAACCCCACGATCCTGAACCATAAACACCAAAAAGGCTGCTGCGTTCTGCAACAGCCTTTTTCTGAGAAAGGAATTGACCCTATGCCGGAACTGACCGACCTTTCTGTGATCCGTGCCCTGTGCGAAAAATACGATTTTGCACTTTCTAAGGGCTTTGGGCAGAACTTTATCATCAACCCGGGCATCCCCACCAAGATCGTGGATGCCAGCGGGGTAGACAAGCGCTACGGTGTCATCGAGATCGGCCCCGGCATCGGCGTGCTGACCAAGGAACTGGCCAAGCGCGCCGCCAAGGTGGTGTCCATCGAGGTGGACGAGCGCCTGCCGCCCCTGCTGGCCGAGACCATGGCCGGTGTGGACAACTTCAAGCTGGTGCTGCAGGATGTGCTGAAGGTGGACCTGAAAGCCCTCATTGCCGAGGAGTTCCCGGGGATGCCGGTGGCAGTGTGCGCAAACCTGCCCTACTACATCACCAGCCCCATCGTGATGAAGCTGCTGGGCGACCGCCTGCCCATCGAGAGCCTGACCGTTATGGTACAGAAGGAAGCCGCCGACCGTCTGGCCGCTGTGCCCGGCACCCGCGCTTCCAGCGCCATCAGCTGCGCGGTGAACTACTACGCCACCTCCAAGCTGATGTTCACCGCCGCACCGGGCAGCTTTTATCCCGCCCCCAAGGTAACCAGCGCTGTGGTGCGCATGGACATCCGTCCCACCCCCGCTGTGCAGGTGGAGGACGAGGCGGGCTACTTTGCACTGGTGCGCGCCGCCTTTGGCCAGCGCCGCAAGACTGCTGCCAATGCCATTGCAGGCGGGCTGAATATGCCAAAGGAAAAGGTCATTGCCGCCATCGAGGCCGCAGGCTTTGATGCCCGCATCCGCCCGGAGGCACTGACGCTGGAGGACTTTGCAAAGATCCAGCGGGCACTGGGCTGAGCAAAAAGCAGTATGGTCGGTGGGTAATAGCCCACTGAAAAAAGATCGCAAAAAACCCGGAACCTTTTCGGAGCCGCAAGGGCTCACAAAAAGGTTCCGGTTTTCTGTTTTTTAATGATTATGCGGCAGCATTCGCCTTACTCAGAAGGGGAAGATGGTGCCGTTCTCCTTCACGGTGCAGGCGTTCAGGGTGACCTTACCGTGAATGTCTGCACCGTCTGCAAGGGTGTTAACGTTTGCTGCGGAGGAGGTGCCGAAGGCCTTGAACTGCCAGCCGTTTGCAGAGGCGCTGTCCTCTGCTGCCCAAACTGCGGCAGACAACGACGGACTGACTGCGGCATTGCCAAGAAGGGTATTATTTTGTGAAATGCCGGGACGAATGCGCAGGTGTACGGACTTTTTTGCGCCCTTGCGCACCGGGCAAAAAAGAAATTTCTTTTCATAGTCCTGCGGTGGGTAGGACGAAACTTTGTCAAATGCGTGGAATATTACAGAAAAATTTGTGAAAGGCGACCAATGAATATCCCCTAAACGTGTTGATATTGAGAAAAAAGACGGAGGATTGTTTACAAAAGAATGACAGGCTGGTATACTTTATAGCGGTAGATCCCTATGAGATCCGCAAAGAAACAAGAAAGGAAATACCGAACCGTGAATACCGCCGCACCGCACGCCCTGAAAAAACGATTGCTGACCCTGGCACTGAGCCTTGCTTTCCTGCTTACCTGGCTGCCCGCTGCACTGGCAGTGGACCTGAATGTGGACGCAGGCTTCTACTTCAAGCAGAGCCGGGGCGGCACCTGTACGCTGGCCTCCGCAGCCATGATGCTGCGCCGCCGCGCCTACTTTGACGGGCTGAGTGACTGGACGAACGTGACTGAGAACAGTGTGCGCTCCACAGCATGGGCCAACGGCCTTGCGCACAGCTTTACATATAAGGAAATGCAGGTGGGCTACGCCACCCTGCCTTCCGGGCTACAAAGCAAAACGGCGGTGCTGATCTCCCTGCTGGAGCAGCACCCGGAGGGCATCGTCCTCTACGACCGCACCCAGCCCCATGCGGTGCTGCTGACTGACTACACCAACGGTATTTTCTATTGCTCCGACCCGGCGGGGAACATTGGCTACGGCCGCATCCCCATTACCAGCTCCAGCGTGTCCATTGCAAGAGCGTCCTGTTACTGGTACGTCACTGCAGATCACAACAGCGTGGCGGCACAGGCCGATGGTCTGCGGCTGGAGGGCGTGCGCTACCCGGTGAATATCCGCACCGGCAGCGGCATGACGCTGACCGGTACGGCTAACAGCGCTACTGGCACTACTTTGACCAGTGTACAGGTGGCCATTCTGGATGCGGCAGATCAGACCGTGCAGAGTGCGGCGGCGCAGGCAAACGCCGCCGCTTTCTCTCTGAACACGCTGGACAGTCAGATCCGCTTCGGGGAGCTGCCGGAGGGCAGCTACAGCTATATGGTGCTGGTGACCGACTCTACGGGCGAGAGCCTGTGCTTTGCCTCGGATTTCACGGTGTCCGGCAGCGCAAGCAGCACCCAGACCTACTGGTCGGTCAAGGATGCCGAGGGCACCAAGCTGCAGCAGACGGTCCAGCAGATGGAGACCACGGTAGAAACTGCTGCTGAGACCACCGTAAGCTGGTTTGCAAAGCTGTTCGACTGATAAAAAGAAATAATTCAGGGCTGCTGCACATTGCTTTGTGCAGCGGCCCTGTTTGCATCACAATAACAGCCGCTTTTCGTTACGACCCCTTTCCGTGAAAAAGTGGTTCAGAACCGACCGCAGGCGGTTCTGAACCACAAAATTTAAAATGATTTTTCCGCGGCTATTACCCCCGCAGTTCTGTGCCGGGATAGTAGTGCGCCAGAATGGCGCGGTAGTCTGCGCCTTGCTCTGCCAGTGTCTTTGCACCCCACTGGCTCATGCCTACGCCGTGGCCGTAGCCCTTTGTGGTAAAGGAGAAGGTGCCGCTCTGGCAGACCACCGTAAAGCAGGCGCTGCGCAGCCCCAGCGCTTTGCGCAGGGCGGTACCCTGCACCGTCTGCCCGCAGACCGGCAGGCTGTCCACATAGCCGGAGGGAGTGAGCACCGGCGTGCCAAACCACTGCGCCTGCTGCGAAAGGTCGGCGGCAATGCCCAGACGCTCAGCTAGCAGCTGCTGTAATTGGGCGGCAGAAAGGTTCAGGGTGTATTCGTAGTTGTCGGCGGCGGTGTCGGTGCTGCTGTCCACCGGCACAAGATAGGGCAGGGCGGTGCCCCACACCTTCTCGCTGGCTTCGGTGCGGCCGTTGGACATGGCAAAGTAGCTTGTCCCGGCGGGGGCATCCTCGTAATATAGCACCTGCGTCTGTACTGCATCCACCAGTGCGGAAAGCCGGGCGTAGTTGGCCGCGTATGCGGTGCCCCAGTAACTGTGCAATACTGCATCGGTCAGGCAACCTTGCCGCCGGACAGGGTCTGCGGTGAACCATGCGCCGTTTTCCTCGGTGCTGTGATCCCGGCGGTAGAGGGCATAGCTGTGCGCTGCCACTGCCTGCGCCTTCAGTGCTTCGTCCGGCCAGCTGACCGGCATCTCGGCGGCAACTGCCCCAATCAGGTATTCCCGCAGCGGCAGCGTTATCGTCTGCCCGGTGCTCTGATCCGTAAAGCAAACGGTATCGGCTGTGTCAGCAGGGGAGGGAGCCACTCTGCTGCTTTCTTCTGAGGTGACAGAGGCCGCCTCTGCTGCGGACGGCGCAGTGCCCTGCACAACAAGTGCCATACAGGCAAGACGGTAGGCAGCACACGGCAACGCGCAGCCCAGCACCAGCAGAACGGTGCACAGCAGCAAAAAGGAACGTTTCATACTAGACCTCCTCCCGGAACGCAAGCTTTGGGTACATCATACGCCCGGCAGCGTGCAAACCGGCAGGAAATACGCAGGGAAACCCCGGTATTTTTGCGCTTTGCGGTGAGAAGTGTACACTTAGCGCTTGAATTTACTTCATAAAAGCGATATTATAAAAGTATGTCCATCAGAGCGTAGGATGGACTGGATCGGAAAGTATAAGAAGTAAGAGACGGAAAGGAGCACTCCTATGAACTTTGCACACGCAGAAGTGGCAACGCTGGACCCGACGACCATGCGTACCCTGTGCGAGGAGTACATCGCAAACAACTACATCGACCCGGAGACCAGCGAGCGGCTGGGGGTCAAGCGCGGCCTGCGCAACCCGGATGGCACCGGCGTGCTGGCCGGTCTGACCAACGTCTGTGACGTTGTGGGCTACAAAAAGGATCAGGAGGGTCATGTGATCCCCACCCCCGGCAAGCTGATCTACCGGGGCGTCAACATCAACGAGATCGTGGAGGAGGCCTACCGCAACGACCGCTTCGTGTTTGAGGAAGTGATCTGGCTGCTTTTGTTCGGTAGCCTGCCCACCCGGGAGCAGCTGGACGATTTCTGCGAGATCCTGGCAGAATCCCGCGCCCTGCCGGACGGTTTTATGGACACCATGAACGCCCCCTCGCCCAATATTATGAACAAGTTGCAGCGCTGCGTGCTGGGCCTGTACTCCTACGACGACCGCGCCGAGGATCTGAGCCTTGAGAACATCCTGAACCAGAGCATCAACCTTATCGCCAGCATGCCCACCATGATGGTGAACGCTTACCAGATGAAGCGCCGCTACTACGATAAACAGAGCATGTTCTTCCACCTGCCCAAGCCCGGCCAGAGCACGGCAGAGCACATCCTCAGCACCTACCGCCCGGATCAGAAGTTCACCCACGAGGAGGCAAAGCTGCTGGATATGTGCCTGCTGGTCCACGCAGACCATGGCGGCGGCAACTGCTCCACCTTTACCACCCGCGTGCTGTCCTCCTCCGGTACGGACACCTACTCGGCCATCTCTGCGGCCATCGGTGCCCTGAAAGGCCCCAAGCACGGCGGTGCGAACCTGATGGTCAACCGTCAGCTGCAGGATATCCTCAAGCACGTCGAGAACCCGGACGATGACGATGAGGTGCGCGAGTATCTGCGCCGCATCCTACGCAAGCAGGCGGGCGACGGCTCCGGCCTGATCTACGGCATGGGTCATGCGGTTTACACCATCAGCGATCCCCGTGAGGTCATCCTGAAGCAGCGCGCAAAGCATCTGGCCTACGAAAAGGGCTTTGAGGAAGAGTACAATATGCTGTGCAGCATCGAGCGGCTGGCACCCGGCATCTTTGCTGAGGAAAAGGGCAAAACTATGCCAATGGCCTGAAATAATATAATCCAAAGGTACTTGATATGTTTTTGAAAAATCTTTCAAAGAATCACCTAGATTTTTTGTTTCAAAATGTCCTCCAAGAATTGTATATGTTGCAAGTTGTGCATATACAAGACCGGTTGGATTTTCTATAATTTCAACATTACGATTATCCTTCATACGTTCTTTCATAAAAACCAATATGGATTTACTCATATCTTCATCTGGAAAAGCATTTTTAGGCTGTCCTACTAATCTCAACTGATTGTGATTCGAACGTTTTACCATTTGAAATTTAATTCGAACATGATTACTTAATTCATTAAGCCATGTAGATAAAAAATCAGCATATAATATGGCAGAGTCAATTATTCCATATCTCAACTGCATAAGCTGAGAATTTGCACGAAGAATTCCATCTAAGGCATCGCCTAGTTCAAAAATATTTAAAACTTGAATATGATCTTTTTGAATTTGCTCAATAACTTTATTGTATAAATCCCACATACGATTCTTGAATATTTCCGGACTATATGCATTTAAAATATTTCCATATAAATCTTTAATCTCAAACTCAACTCCAAAATGAGCATCCGAAATTGTAAGAAGATATTCTTTATTCATATGTACTGGGGGAATGTACCCTGGTACATTTAATGGCTGTAATTGATTAACAGCATTTACAATATGTTCGGCAATTAGTTCATCCCTAGAATACTCACGAATCCATTTATTAAATTCTTGCTTTTCAGTCTGTAATTTAATACGTTCTTTTTTTAAAGCTATCTCATCAGAAAATCGTCCTAATTGAATAGAAGAGGATGGGAATAAATCCCATCCTGCATCTATATATTCTAAAAGTAATTTAGACCCTTTACGAATTGTATCGCGGTGCTCTGGCTCTTTACCATGACTAGAACGAAAATCTGCAACATCTTGCCACTCAATAGATGTATCTATTTGTTTTTTCTTAATAAGATCAAGCTGTTCTTTTAGAAATTCGTTATTATCCATATAAAATACCTTAATCTAATTCATCAAGATTGATGATTTCCTCAGTCTTAGTAGTAGTAGACATGTCA
>OGZG01002951.1_pt1 | contig 10825 bp, 6 predicted proteins | sample 1576781 | NCBI WGS metagenome assembly OGZG01 (sample SAMEA3541502, study PRJEB24748) | human gut metagenome | biome: human gut; feature: human-associated habitat; material: faeces | place: China | collected 2012 | reverse complement strand
CAGTGTATCGCGTGATGAAAGAGAATGGCTGGCTCCATAAAAGACGCATTCCGCATGTGTGAATATATGGGAATATTCCGAGGGTGCAAAAGCCATTGCGCGAATTTTGCAGCGGTCATAGCGCACGGTGCCTTTGCCGTAGGACGACGTGGAGAGCGCGGCGCTCGGGCGCAGACTGAGGGGCGGTCCATCGGACCGCCCCTTTCGTCTGCTTGGATTCGGTTTTAGCCCGCGCTTCGCAGATATCGCGCCAGCATCGCGGCGACCTGCGCGCGCTCCGCGAGCGCGGCAGGGGCGGCAAGGTTACCACCGACGCCGTTGAGGATGCCGTTCTGCGTCGCCCAGAGCAGCGCGCTCCGCGCGTACTCGCTCACAGCGTTCGCGTCGTTGAAGTTCAGCGCGCCGCTGACCGCGGGAGCGCCCGCGAAGCGGTAGAGCATCGCCGCAAGCTGCTCGCGCGTAACGGGAGCGGTGGGATTCGTGCCGTCGGAAATGCCGTTGGTCCTCGCCCACTCGGTGCCCTTATCGTACCATTTCGCGCCGCCCTCGGTGTTCGCACCTGCAAGGCGCGCGAGCACGGTGTTGACCATGCCGCGGGTCATCTCGCCGGACACGCCGAAGAGGTTATTGCCGATGCCGTTGAACAGCTCGCGCGCGGCGACGAAGCTGACCTCGTCCTTCGCCCAATGGTTTTGGGTATCGGCGAAGGGCTTGGAGTTGTCAACGATTTTCACCGTCGCGTCACCGTCGAGCTTGAGCCGGATGCCGTTCTCGGTGGGCAGGGAGCTCTTCAAAATTTCCTCGGTGCCGTCGGGATGGACGAGCACCGCCACCGTGCCGGAATTTGCGTTGGAAACGGGGATCTCCACCTTGGTCTCCCCTGCCCCCTTGGGCAGCTCCACCTTGACCGTGGGCGCGGTGCCGCTGTTGCGGCTTGCCTCGACCTCGACGGGAGCCTTGACCGCCTCGCCGGACTTCTTCGCGTCCTCGAGCGCCTTGGCGCTCAGCTTGGCAGTTGCCTCGGTCTGACCGTTCTTGTCGGTCTTGACCGTGCCGGTGGAGCCGTTGGGGGCGGTGCTCTCCGTGACAGAGCTGCCGTCGGGCTTGGTGGTGGTTTCGACCTTGGTGCCGTCAGGCTTGGTGGTGGTCTCGGGCTTGGTGGGCGTCGTGGCGGAGCCACCGCCCGCAGAGCCGCCGCCCGCGGTGGGCGCGGTGACCGTAATGACCGCCATATTGCTGGTGGTGCCGACTGTGGTCGCGCCCTCGCCGTCCGTCTTGGTGTTGGTCGCGACGACATAGTAATAGTATGTGCCTGCGGCAGAGGTGTCCGGCGTATAGGCGGCATTCGTCTCGCCGGTAATCGGCGTGCCGTTGAAGCTGTCCGCGCCGGTAGCGCGATACCACTGATAGGTGACCGTGCCGCCATCGTCAACGGTGGTCGCGCCGTCCAGCGCCGCCGCCTGTCCGCCGACCTCGTAGGAGGCGCTCGTCAGCCGGATGGGCTTGGGCTGCTCCGCGCCGATGGGAGCCGCCTTGTTCACGGTGAGGGTCACGCCCGTGCTTTCGGAGGCGGCGTACTCCGCCGTTCCCAAAAACCGAGCGGTGAGCACATTCTCCCCTATCCGGAAGCCAGCCAACGAGCTAACGGGCTGGCCGTCCAGCACTGCCGCGCCTGCCGTGACTGCTGCCGCCTCGCCCAAGGGCGTTCCGTTCACATAGAACTGCACCTGTCCGCCGTCAACGGCGGGCGGGACGGTCTGGGCGGCCTGACGGTAGTAAAGGCGGAGGGCAAGCCCCTCCCGCTCCATCCGAACGAAGGCGTGTCTGCCCACCCTTTGGGGGAGCCGCGCCTCGATGAACTCCGTGGTGCAGCCCTTGGGCAGGAGCAGCTGCGTGGTGAAGGTGTTGGGGATGGGCTGTCGATCCTCCAACAGATAGTCCACCTGATACGCGTCGTATTCCGGCTCCTGACAGGTGGCCAGCACCTCGCCGTTCTCCGCGTCCCGGACCTCTCCCACCAGCCGGTCTCCATCTTTAAAGTCCATTCCCCAAATGGGATCAAAGGTCAGGGTGGGATAAATGCAGGCGTCCTCCATGCTGTCCTTGTTCGTCAGCGCCGGGACGGTAAAGGTCTTCTCCTTCAATGGCTCTCGCGGCTCACCGTTTGCCTTGACCACGCCCAGCACTAACTTCACCGTCCGCTCCTGGTCGCTGAGATTTTGGATCACCGTCCGCAAGGAGAGATCGTGGATGCTCGTTGCCTTTTCCATCAGGTTTTCCTGCGTGACGTGGTAAGGCGCGCTGTCCACATGGGGCTCGTGTTTCGTGGTGACCTCCGGGTCTGCCACATACAGATCCATGCCGTTTTGGATCTTACCCATGACGAACATCCGCCGCACCAGAGCCAGACGGCACACCTCGCAGAAGGGCAGATCCGACTGGTACATATTGCACTTGTGCGCCGTGGGGATCCGCACACCGCTGGCGTTGCCCGTCTCCGCGAGGATGCTCCGATAACCCATCATCTCTTTCCACTTGATATTGTTCTCGGTGGAGACGTTGGGGAAATCCGTGGCGGAGCCGTACTCGTCCCCCAGTTTTCCGACGCTGTGGGAAAGCTCATGGGCCATGGCATAGTCCTCGGCCCCTCCCTTGGAAAAGGAGTAGATCCCGCTGGCGGAGCCGACATCCGCGCCGGTGTTGACGAACATATGGATGTTGTCCACGGTCGCCCCTTCGTCCAGACACAGCCGCTCCAGATCGGCCTTGATCGCGTCCACCTTTGCCGCCCCGCCTACGTCATTCCTAAAGACGATGGTCTTCGTCTCGTACCAGGTAGTAAGGCCGAAATAGGTATCCAGCTTGTTGTTCTCGCTGCTCAGTCCCGCCTCGTTGGATACGGTGGGCACGGCGTACACATTGATCCGGTGGGCAAGGCGGCTGTACGGCTCCAGCGCCATCAGGCGGCCAAGCTGTTCCCGCGCCTCCTGAAGAAATCGCTGCTGCTGATCTTGCGTGTAGCCGTCGCCCAACAGCAGCAGCACCAGATTTTCCCTGTCGTTCCCCATTTTTTGCAGCGTGTAGACCGGGAGCCCCGCCGCCTGTAACGCATGGACGGTGTTCTCCTCCGCTGCCGCCGTCACCTGCGCCGACAGGCACAGCTCCTCCCCCATCGTGCGGACGCCGGAGGGGGCCGTCAGGACGGTCTCCGTGTAGGTCTTTACCTCCGGCTGCTCCGAGGTCTCCTGATAAACGAAGGTGACCGTGGAGCCGCTGACCTCCTTCTTGACAAAGGCGTGGCCGTTCAGGGTCTGAGGCGGCTGCCAGTCCACGCTTGCGCCTGTCGGGACCGGCAGAACGGAGGGCGCGGTATTGGGCATCGCCGTGCCGTCCTCCAGCGCATAGCGAACGGTGACGGCGGTATAGGTCTGATTTTCGGTGCGGTCGTTGGCGAGGATGTTCCCCGCCCCGTCCACCACCTCAAAGCCGATGGTATCGCCGCTTTGCAGCTGGGCGTTCTCCGGAATTCGGTAGACAAGAGAGCAGTTGGCAAGGCCGGAATCAAAGTCGCTGCCGGTGTATTCCAGCGCGCCCTTGGGCCAGAACTTGGACTTTTCGCTCCAGACGGGAACGGTAAAGACCTTTTCCGACCCAACGTCCCCGCCGTCTGCCGTGAGCGCCCGGCTGCCGTCAGCGTGCTGCACCCACAGGCGCAGCGTCACGGTCTGCTCCTCGGTGTCGGAGAGGTTTTGAACGATGGTGCGCAGCTCGATCTCCCGCCCCTTCATGTCCGGAGAGAGGCGGTTTTTGTAGCTGCCGCTCAGAAGGCGGCTCTCCCGATCCTGCTGATACCTCCAATAGCCGGAGTAATTCGCCTGCCGGTAAGCGTCGGCGTTCTCGGTGGGATTTCTATAACTGCCGGTGTACAGCTTCACCTCCGGTACCGCCGCATAGAGGGCGGGCGGGTCGGAGATCAGCTGGCTCATGCGCTTGGTGCCCTGAAGGGTGCACACATCGCAGAACTCGTTTCTTGTATTCTCCCGCATGAGGCACTCGAAGCTGGAATTGTACACATACGAATCGTCCCTGTGCGGGCAGGAATAGGTGTTACGGAAGCCCAGCATATTCTTCCACTTTACCTGCGTGGGGTCCGCCGTGTGAGAGATGTTCAGCGAGGCGCGGTAGGACTCCTCCCCCACGGGGGTCAGGCTGGTCGCATACTCGTCGCCCAAATGAAACAGTCCGTGCCCCAGCTCGTGGCGCAGGATAAACGGGGAGTCGTTGTGTTTTGCGGCTGCCAGAATATAGTGGATGCCGCTTTTTATCTCATCGTGGGAGCCGCCGAAATATTCCCCGCTGTTCGCCAGCACAACAAACTGATTGATGTGCTCATAAACGTAATCATACTGTCTGTATTCATCGGCCTCCGGCATGGTCGTGTTGGGAATGTGCGCGTCATGGATCTTTTCAAGGAAGGCCGTGCCTATGATGCGCTCCAAAATGTGGTTTCTCCAGCCTCCGTAGTTGACGGAGATGCCGTTTTTATTCGCCTGAAAAAACGTGCTGCTGCCGTTAAAGCCGTCTTTCGACGCCGTGCAGAGCGCATAGACGTTGAAGCGGTCCGCCATGCTGCGGTACGGCTCCGTGTTCAGCGTTGCCTGCCACAGCTGCTGAACATCCTTGATGAAATCCGCCTGCTGGCTTTTGGTGTAGCCCTCGGCGCAGAACAGGATCACCATGTTCTCCGTGTCGCTGCGGGGCTTCTGGATCACATACACCGGAATGGTGGGGTTGGCGTATTCACGGTCGGTTGTGTAGCGCTTGCTCATTTCCACCTGAAGATACGTCTCGGTGTCCACGTCCCAATTCCCGTCGCCGGTGTCCCGCTCAGCGGGAGAAAGAGGGGTGCTGTCCGCGGGCTTGCCCGGCGCGGCGCCAACATAGGGGTCAGCCGCCGTGCCGCTGCCGGAGGTCACGGCATAATACGCCGCGTCCAGATAGAACGCCGGACGGACGCCGTAGTAGCTGATATAGGGCGCGGCGCGCAGGATGCTCCCCTGCGGGGTCACATAGCGCATATCGTGGTTGCAGTCCGTCACCGGCGTCCGCAGCCAGTAGCTCCAGTTCACGCCGTTCCGATTCTGCGCGATGTAGTAGCCGCCGAGGTTTTCATAGACGGTGTGGAGCTGCTTGACGTCCAGCAGGAACACCTTGTCGGTGATGTTTTCGTAATGCGCGCCCTCGTAGCCGTCCGCCACCGAGCCGATGTCGGTGTTGTAGGGGAGGTCGGCCCCCGGCGCGTCGATGTAGCCCGCGGTGTACTCCGGATGGGAAACGATGGCGCGCTGCGTCACCGTCTTGATGGCGGCGGCCTCGTCCGGCGTAAAGCCGTTGAGGAAGCCCGCCTTGCCGTCATACGCGCCGCCGCCCATGATATAGCCAGCCTTGGGTGGGTTGCCGCAGAGCCATTTCACCTGTCCGGCGTCGGCGTCGGAATTGAGCCACGAGCGCATATCGCTGTCGCGCCAGTGGTTGGAGCCGTATTTGCTCCGGTAGCCGCTGCGGCGGTGGGAGCCGCTGACGGAATTTTCGCTGGTCTGCGCGTCATAGGGCATAGAGTCGCACAGTACCCTGTCCGAGAGCATCAGGGGGCCATTTTCGTCCACGCTGACGCAGCGCCACAAGATCGGCTTATTTTCGTAGCGGCCCAGTTGAATGTAATCGCCGAGCTGAACGCCCGCCTCCGCGCCCGCGGCCTTGACCGGCAGAGGGAGCAGGCAGAGCGTCAGGACAGCGGAAAGGAGCAGAGCCGTCACTCTGCCGCTTTGCTTGTGCTTCATGTGTTGTCTCCTTTGCGTTTGATTTGTATGGCTTTGCCTTTTGAAAGCATTATTTTACAGGAAACGACAGGAAAATGCAAGAGAAAGTGTGCGGCAGTTCATGTGTGCAGCCAAAATGCCAAAATGCCGCAGGCTTTAAGCCTGCGGCATAATTATTTTTCGTCCTCGTCCATCAACCAGTCCGAGGTGACACCCAGCACCTCCGCCAGAGCGCGCAGCTCGTAGTCCTGCACCATGCGGCTCCCGCCTTCGATGCGGCTGATGGCGTCCTGCTCCAGGATAACGCCCGTGGTCTGCACCCTCGCCGCCAAGTCCGCCTGTGTCATGCGCTTCTTCGTTCTCATTTGCCGCACCCGCTCGCCGGATACGTTTCGCCGCCCGTCCAGATCGATGATCTTCAAGTTCGCCTCTCCTTGCTATGTGATATTCCCATATTTTATGATATTCTTATGGTAATATCACATAAAGATACGAAAAATATGGAGAGCGGCGAGAGCGTGGGACTGTTCTCTTTCTTCAAATCATCTGCGAGGGCTGATGTCGGCGGCTTTGGCAGCGTCCCGCATACCACTGGGCAGATCGCCGCCCGCCGCGCACTTGGTCTGACCGAATCACAAACCAAAGCCCGCCCCGGAGGTCACGAGGGCAGAAAGGAATACGAAATGTACGGAACGATCATCATCAAAACCGCCGAGGCGCAGGCACGGTTTAAGACATCGGAGCATGACCGTATATATGATTTTTTAACCGACCACGGCTACAGCCATGATATAGCCGCAAATGTTGAAGGCTGGGCAGACCTCGCCTCGATTGGCGAGGAGTACGAGCTTGACGGTGCCGAAATCATAATCGTCGATTAACGAAGCGCGCCACGCCTGCTGGCAGGCGGGACGGACGCTGCCGAACATCGATAACTTCTACGCGCTGAGCGTACTGCTGGACCTGCAGCAGGCCGTTCCGCCTTATCTGCCTTTCTCCGGCCTCTTTGCCTTACCGCCTGTGCGCTTGCTCAGACAGTTGGATGCCCATGCGAAGAAGTGCGGTACAGAGGCGAAGAGAAACGCATTCCCCACAAGCTCTTCGGTCAGCTCCTCGATCGTGAAGGGGCGATACCCGTACGGGTCCAGATGGTCGATCAGGGCATCGGGGTCTCCGTTTATCATGATCCGCAGGAATTTCTTCGTGTCCTTATTGACCGAAGCCAGCCGTCTCAGGTGGTCCTCTGCCTTATCAAGCTGATGGAGCTTATAATACAGGATCGACAGCGGAAGCAGCATTTGCGTTTCCTCATAGGCGTCGTATTTCCGATGCAGCGCCAATGCGTACAGCTCGTCCTCCGTGTAGGCATAGAGATGCATCAGGAGATAGCGAATGCCGAGGTTATCCCCCTCGCACAATTCCAAAAGCTGCCGGCATTCCTCGATCGCAAGCTGCATCATGCCGCATTCGATCAACGAACCGAGGTACTCGCGGCGCACGCGCATATAAGGCCGTGTCTCCATGATCCCCCAGAACGCCCCTGTCCCTCTTTCAAAGCAGCCTTCCTCCTCCAACGGCTTGGCCGCCTTTTTGATGAGATCCTCCAGGGCGGTAAGGCGTGCCTCCGGAGCGTCCTCCGCCTCGGTCAGGATCAGCTGAAGCTGCGCGTCCACATGATCCGGCTCAAGCTCCAGCGCCTTTTTCAAGTAGTTCAGGCGCTTTTTCTTTGATGCGGCCTGCTCGGCGAGCTCCAGATAGTCATCGGCCGTTTCAATCTCTCCCATACTGCCGCCGTCCGGAGAGCCGTTGTGCTGCGACAGAAATTGCTCCGCCAGCCGGTCAAAGTCCTTCTCATCGTTCAGCTCCTCATTGTGGAGTTCAAGAAATTTCCGAAGCTCCGCCAATACCTTTTCGTTTTCTCGGCTCATTGCTGTCCTCCCGCTTTCCGTTTTGGCTCTGGTGTAAGTTAATTGTATCATGTCGTGCGCCGCACCGCAAGCACAAGCGGATAAAAGGGGCCAAGCTCCGCCTTGACACAGGGGTGCGGAAACGGTACAATAAAGCCATAAAATACTGGGAAAGCAGGCTTTTACGATGCGTGCAAGGATAAACGGAAAAAAGAACTCCGCGTGGGTCACGGCGGCGCTGTGTCTCGCGCTCGCGGTGCTGGGACTGCTGCATTTCGGCGGCATTGGAACGAAATGGCTGACGCTGCTCGCGGGCATTGGTGTGATCGCGCTGCTTGTGCTCGGCGACCGCAAACGGATCTGGAATGCCCCCTCCCTGCTGCTGCTCGGCTACGCGGCGTTTTCGTGGGTGACGATCTTCTGGGCGATGTCCGGCAAGTTTCATCTGCGCGAATGGTCGAAGATCCTTATCGCGGTGTTCTTCTTCCTGCTCGTTGCGATGCATAAGAAATTCGACGGTGCGTTTGCACGGCGCGTGATGGGCGCGATCGCAGGCATTTCCGCCATCTACGCGCTTTTGAGCATAGAGGCGGTGAGCACGGGCTTGACCAAGACGCTGCTTGCGAGGCTGCCCGCATTGGATGCGGAGAAGATCGTGTTCCAAAACAGCCGTTTGAACGGCATTTTCGGCAACGCCAACATCGAAGCGTCCATCTACGCCATCGGCATTTTCTGCGCGATCGCGCTCGTGTGCGGCGCGGAGAAAAAATGGCAGCGCGCACTCTGGGCGGCAGCCGCGGCGGTCGATGCCCTCGCCTTCCTGCTGGTGTTCAGCATGGGCGCGATGGCCTGCTTTGCCGCGGCAGTCGTGGTCTATCTCATTTTTGCGGGCAAGGGGCGCGTCGCGGCGCTGCTGCGTATGCTGGAGGCCGCCGTGCCGACGCTGGTGTGCGGATTTATTGCGTTTGCGCTGCTCAACAGCGAGCGGAGCGCGCTGGTGCTTGCTTTGCTGCTGGCAAATGCAGGAGTGTCCGCGCTGCTGGAGCTGACGGTGAGCGCGAGGCTCTCCGCGGTGCTGGAGCGGCACGAGAAGCTCGCCTTCGGTGTGCTGATCGCGGTGGCGCTGGGCGCAGCCGTGTACATCGCTGCGGCGCTGAACGTGACGGGACCGTACACGTTCGGGGCCTTTATTGACCGCAGTGTCAGACTCAGCGCCGGCGAGCACACGGTCACGGTCGAGGCGGACGGCGAGGTGACCGGCTGGATTTATTCCTGGGATACGCTCGGAATGCTTACCGGAGAGCGCACCTCGCTGCATTATGGCAAGGTGGAACAGGAGGTCACGATTCACGTACCGGAGGGAAGCGAGATCTGCGGCTTTAATTTTTCGGCGGAGCCCGGCGTGACGATCTACCGCGCGGTCATTGACGGCGTACAGGAGATCCCTTTGAACTTCAGGCTTCTGCCGGGCTTTGCGGCGAACCGCCTGCAAACGATCTCTGCGAGCAGCTCGCCGATCATTCGTGCAATGTACCGTCAGGATGCGCTCCGGCTGTGGAGGTTCAGCCCGGTCGTCGGAAACGGCGTCGGCGCGTTTGAAACGGGGGTAACGAGCGTGCAGGATTATCCCTATGAAACAAAGTATGTGCATCAGCACTATCTTCAGGTCCTGCTGGAGGACGGCGTGATCGGCCTTGCGCTGTTTGCCGGCGCGCTGGCCGCGATGCTGCTCGCGCTCTGGAAAAAGCGGAAGCAGATGCAGGAGAATGAGTATTACTGGCTCTACCCTGCTCTGTGCGCGGAGTTCGTGATGAACGGCGCGCAGATGTGCTGGGACGTTTCCATGTCGATGATCGTGTTCCTCTGCATGACCTACGCCGTCTACGGGCTGATCGTTGCGACCTGCGCCGAGCCGTTTGCGGAAAAGGCCGCGGCGGAGGAGAACGGAAAGAAAAAGAAAGCGCAGGCGAAAGGATTTGACACTTCCCTGCTGGCGCGGAACATCGGCATCGGCTTTACCGTGGTCGTGGTGCTGACGCTGTGCGGCAATCTCTATGCGGCGTCGAAGGCAGACGCGCCGGTCGCGGATGGGGATGAGTTCCTCTATAACCTCAGCGTGGCGGCAAAGCTCGACCTTTATGAACGGAACGACATGATGCTCTCCTATGTGGTGAATTCATTGGAGATGGAATATCCGGAGGATTACCGTGAACAGGCGGACGAGTATGCCGCACAGCTCGCCAAGGTGCAGAGCAATACCATTCCGCGCTACTTAGTGGGCTACTACCTGCAAACGCAGCAGTATGGCAAGGCCATTGACGCGGCGATCCTCGGCGCGTCCTACTCAGCGTCGGATGCCGACACATGGGACGACTGCGCTGCGCTGCTCAACGAAGCGCTCTTCCAGAATATGCTCACGCCCCTTCTGACGGAGGAGCGGGCGGCGCTGATGGCAAAGCTGACGGAGTATTATGACGCCTTGCAGGCATATAATGCCTCTGCGCTTGTGCCGGTGGAGCTGAGCGAGAGTGCGCAGGCGTTCTTTGACAAGATCGTTATCCTGAACGGCTGCATGGACGACGACCGGCTCTTTGCCGAAACGCTGTTCACGGCATAGGCCGCACACAAGGACAAAGGAACGCCCATGGCTGCGGCCATGGGCGTTCCTTTCGTCTCACATGAGTTTTGTCCGAGTGGTCGGAAGACTGTGAACGGCGACAGAGGAACGGTGCGGAAAATCCTCCTACACTTGAAGTATAGACTTCAGTGAAGGAGGACTTTTTTTTGAAACAGGACATCATCTGCGCCGCTGTGCCGGACGCGGAGGCACTCGGCGCGGCGGTGGGCGAATTTCTGCGCACGGTGCGCCCCGAGCGACAGCGCCTCTACGACTATTACCGCGGAGAGCAGAGCGTGGACAAGGGCGAAACGGTGCGCGGGCGTCCGGACAACCGCCTGCGCGCGCCCTTTCCGCGCTACATCACGGAGGTGCACACCGGCTACTTTCTCGGCCTGCCGCCCACCGTCGCCTACGGCGGCGCGGCTTTGGATTTCTGACAGAGGAAAAAATGCCTGATGAGAAGCGCACGAGGGAAATGA
>OGZG01002946.1_pt1 | contig 10836 bp, 3 predicted proteins | sample 1576781 | NCBI WGS metagenome assembly OGZG01 (sample SAMEA3541502, study PRJEB24748) | human gut metagenome | biome: human gut; feature: human-associated habitat; material: faeces | place: China | collected 2012 | reverse complement strand
TGCCGACTGGATTTCGGTTCATTGACCTATGATGGAAATACTGTTTCTATTAATTTGATAGATGATAGTGTCGCTAGTATCATAAAAGCCAATAAAGGTACACAGTACGAGTATTTGGTAGATGAGATAAAAGATACATATCAGCTTTATTATGATAGACTACCGTTTAATTACTACGCGAACTATATATGTGGTGGATACTCTTTAGAAGATGGAGGGCAATATGTTGATTTCTCAAGAGATATAACAGGAAAAACTATATTCCAGTCTCTTCCATTGGAAGTCGTAGAAAAAGACTTACCAGAATCAGATAGTCCTGTAGAAATAAATTCTGTGACTTTAGATACTTCTGTACCTGCTTTTTTAAGGGCGCATAAACCAGTCAAGGTATATATAACTCCCGAATTCAACTTTTATTTAGGCAGAGGAGATGTAATGTTGACACTTGCTAAAGTTGATGGGAACGGTACCACAAGCACTATTGCGAGTTGGATAAATACCGATTATTCAGGAAATACACATACAACAGAAAAAGACACTTATAGACCCGAACAATATCGGGATGTTTATGCAATAGACCTTCAAGATGGTGAATGTCTTCAATTTGTCATACATGATCCGATAGGTAATATGAATGTTAACGGACCTGGAAAGGTGTATTTTTCTAAATATTCACTACAGGTTAAATGGACTTCAATAGCATCACCTATCAATATAGATGTGGTAAAACCTATTACTGTTCTGAATAGTTTGCTCAAAAGTATGAATGGTGGTAAAGGGGGTATAAAAGGCGAGATAGCTTCCGGTGTAGACAATCGGTTGGACAATTGCCTTATTTTGGCTGCCGAAAGTATTCGTGGGATATTGTCTGCTAAATTATATACCTCATATACGAAGTTTGTAGACTGGATGGAAGCCTGTTTTGGCTTTGTTCAGAAGATTGAGGGGGATATTGTAAAGTTTGTCCATCGTGACAGCTTATTTACTTTTAATGGTAATAAGAATATATCAAGAAGCATTTCAGATTTTCAATTTAAAGTAGACAGTTCTAGGATATATGCACGAGTTAAAGTTGGTTATGATAAAGTTGATTATGAATGCTTGAATGGTCGTGATGAATTTCGATTTACTGCTGAATATACTACTGGATTGCAAGTAACAGACAATACACTAGAGTTAGTGAGTCCTTATCGTGCAGATGCTTATGGCTTGGAAATCGTGTCACAGAAAAGGGGAAGTAGTTCTACTGATAACGAAAGTGATAATGATGTGTTTATCGTTGGCGCAATGCTCGCTTATAATAAGGTTATTGGGAAAGCGGAATATGTACTAGAAAGGAATGCGGATTGGAAGATTGCAGGTGTTCTAAATCCTGATGCAATGTTTAATGTTATGTATTGGCAGAAAGCTATGTTGAAAGCTAATGCTAAGTATATTGGCATGTTCGCTGATTCTCTTCATTATGCTTCTTCGGATGGGAATAGCAATGTTATAGTCAATGATGTGAAATTAACTGATGACTTTATACTTGAAGAGCATTTGGTCACTTGTGGAGATGTTTCATTTACAACCTTTGATGAGGATATTCCACAAACAGATGATGGAACGATTAAGATTCAAAAAGGTGGCCTTGTTTACGAAGGTTACATCAAAGAGGTGAGTAGTGTGGTTGAGAGAAATGAGGGAGTGAAGTATGATTTATTTGTCCGTTCAATAACAAAAGCCTAGAATATGATTATAAGCCCGTTTACCCCACTGTTTTTTTCTCCGTCTACCGATAAGTTTGGAGCGAAGAGCAAATATGTGCAGTTATTTGCACGTACAGACCGGATTTTTGTTGAATTGATTTTGACGCCCAGAGAGCAGGAGCCTATTGTTTACATTAATAATCTTTTAAGTAATATATCTACACCTGTATCATTAAGCTCATGGAAGATGAATGATGATAAGATTCTTTATTTCTATAACATTTCATTGCTTCCATGTGGATACTATACTGTAACAGTTAATGGGAATACGAGTGAGATTTTTAAAGTTACGGACGATGAATGTGAGTTATCAGAAACCAGCCTTATTCAGTATTCAATGAAAGATAATAAGCAGCGTCTTGATGCTGTCTGGTGGATAGATGGGATGCAATACTTTTTTGATTTTCGCGTTCCTGGTGGTTTCAAAGATAACGGATGGACGTTCGGTGTGGATAATGAGCAGTTCGTGACCTCTGATGAGGATATTGTTGAGCTATTCAGCCACGAATATACAACAGTATTATTCACGCTTGGAAATGGGATGGGATGCCCTGTGTGGTTTGCTGAATTATTGAATCGTGTCTTATGCTGTAATTACGTCTACTTTGATGGTGTCCGATATACCAGAAAGGAAAGTAATGTTCCGGAACTTAACCAGCAAATAGAGGGATTGAAGAGTTTTGTGTTCAATCAAATGTTACAGAAGGTAAGAACGATGAATCCAGTTTTGGAATGGAATAACCAGCTTGCTATGAGGTGTGTACAAAGCGGTGCTTATAGGATAGCAGATGATGAAGGAATGCGTAGTATCAAGTATGGTTCAGAAAGTGAGGTTGCAGAGGTCGGAGCATATATCAATATGACTAAGGCTATTCCTAATACTGGAGTTTCTATTAATAGTGATACTATGGTTACTGTCAACAGTATTCATCACCTAGGTGTTGATGAAAATTCATATTGGGATTTGATTGCAATCAAGACGACTGACATAGATAACAAGTATATTGGTAGAAGAGGTTACGGTAAACTTACAGTTAATGGACTGGATAGACTAAAGAACGATTTGGACAACGGTTCGATAAATTTGCGTGCTGTACTATATAAAGGAGATTCGTATACTAACCTCATTGAAGGGAGTGTAATCAGTAGGGATGGTGTATGTGTCTTGAAAGGTATTAACGGTGGAGATATTGGTGCTCTGAAGGAGTTCCAACTTTATCTTGATAATGTCTATGATTGCGACATAGATAATCTTGGTATGACCATTGAGCTTGTATGGGTATATGAAAATGATTAAAAAAGAGAATTATGACAGAAACAGAAAAACAACAGATTATTAGCCTTGTGTTACAAGCGTTGAAGACAAACAGTCTTACAATAGAGCAACTGACTGATACAACAGAGCTATCCAAAGATATGTACGTTGAAGTTAGTGGCGGTCGGAAAATATCTATTGATTTACTTTCAAGTACCATTGCTAAAATGGTGAATGGTGATTTTGATGCATTAGTGGAGAATGTCAATAAGATTGCAAAAGATTTATCGGATGGAGACGCCGAGTTATTGAAACGTATAACAGGAGTGTCTGATAAATCCAATCCTTTGACTGACCCATTTAAAAGTATTGGCTCTTTTACTACTATTGGTAGCTTTAAAGATAAATTAAAAACAATGTATTCTGGGGATTCTTCTATTGGGAATTATCGGTGTATTTTGTCTGTTGATTCGTCTAAGATTCCTGTAAATATACAAATTGAACGGTTGGAGCTTAATAAGGTTTGTCAATCATTCACTTCGTGTATACAACTGGCTACCATGTCAGACAATGCCGAAGGTGTATATTTAGGTACAGTTTGTACAATCTCACGAATAGGTATTGTTTCCAATGAGAGTGTTACATGGGGCAAATGGACCTCTGTAATAAATGACTTTGAGGAAAGGATAGGAAAAGCGAACGGTATCGCTCCTTTGAACGAAGAAAGTAAAGTTCCTTCTGAATGTCTGCCTGAACCGTTGTCTCTTGGGGAAGGTGAAGAAGAAGCTTTCCCCGGCAACCGTGGAAAGTCTTTGGAAGATACAATGAAAAATATCCCTTCCGATATAATCAAACCGGGTTCTTTCTCCGTCCTGTCTGACGCTTCCTATCTCAATGTGTATTTTAAGAAAGTGTCCAAAACAACCGGTAAAGAAACGGATGACAGCTTCCGTCTGCCTTCTGCTACCCTTGAACAAGCCGGCCTTTTGTCCGCCGAGGATAAGCAAGCCCTTGAGGATATGAAGAGCGGCACGCCCGCTGACGATGTAACACACCCCATCGTCATTGTTGATGAGATCCGCCCATTGAAAGACGGCTACTATACCCTTGAAACCGCTATTGCCGCCATTGTCTCCTATCAACAGGAATCTGGCGTCAAATATGAGCGAACGGGTCTCATCATTACTTACAAAACAGGCGAGTATGAAATGGAAACCCGGCAGTTCCAGGGTGCTGTGTCCGATTTTGCGACCCCTTCTCTTTGGAAACCCTTCGGGAATGGTGGTGGCGGTTCCGTTTTTGAAACTTCCGATGAACCGGCGGAAGGGGGAAAGGACGCCTTTTCAACTGGTGGCGCCTATGCCTATGTTCCGGCCAACCTCGACGTAAACGTGGAAACAGAAGGTATTGTAAAACTTCAGATGAAGAACGCTGCCGGTGAAACCCTTGGCGATGAAGTGCAGTTCGCTATCGGCACGGGTGGCGGCGGTCAGACTGGTGGTACCATTGTTGCCATTGCTTTCCAGTCGACACCTGTCTATGGCTCTTACGGCTCCACGTTACGAACCTTTGCTGCCATTCGTTCTGTGACCTCGAACGGTGTCGAATCCTCTGACAACCTGATTGAGAAATTGGAACTCGTAGACCGTGAAAGCGGGCTTACCGTCTGGACTGAAACCGTCAACAAAGCATCTTCCGGTGACATGAAGGACTTCTCCTTTGAACTGGACTTCACCACATACTTTACGGCTGCCGGTACTCGGAAATTCAAGCTGATAGCCACTGACGAAAGCGGCAACACCGGTTCCAAGAATGTCAATGTAACAGCTGTTGATATTACCTGTACCTGTGTGCAGGTGCTCAACTATACCCCTGAAACTCTGCTTACTCCGACAACTGAAAGTTTCAGCCTTCCACTCTATAAGTTCGGAAACAACACCTCTGATAAAGGTATCAGTGCCCAGGTTGACATCAAGATTAATGGTGAATGGCAATCCCTGTCTACCACCGTTGTAAATGACAACTACTCGCACTCCGTTGTAATCCGCCCTGCTTCCCTCGGCCTAGAACACGGTACCTATCCCTTGCGCATCCAAGGAACGGATGTCGCATCCGGAGTGAAAGGAAATGTCATCTACACGGCTGTCATGGTAATTGACCCGAATAGTTCCACACCTCTTGTTGCCTTGAGATACGATGATAAAAACGGTGGAGTAGTCCGACTGTACGAAACCGTAGAACTTGATGTTGCCTGTTATGACCCGTTGGAAATGACTTCACCCGTCAGCGTGAAAGCCAATAACGTGCAGGTAACACAAATTGCTGCCAGTCGTAACAAAACCTATCAGGTCAAACAACAACTGCAGGGCTACAAGGCTGACGGCACCGATACGGTCAACTATACTGCCGTATGCAAGGACGTGACTAGCGAACCTGTCCGGGTGACAGTTAGCGGTTCCGCCATTGATGCCGCCATAAAAGAAGGCGCCATCTATAACTTTGACTTCTCATCCCGTACCAATCAGGAAACTGACCATAGCATTGTCAGCGGTAATTATGAAATGAAAGTGGACGGTGCCAACTGGACTACCAACGGTTTTGGCACATTCTTGGGTGAGAACTGCCTTCGCGTAGCCGAGAATGTGGGCGTGTCATTAAACCATGCCCCGTTTGCCGGCTCGTCCATCGAATCCAACGGTGCCGCCATCCAGTTCGCTTTCGCTTCCAAGAACGTGACCGATGATGATGCCCTGCTCCTTAGCTGCTATGACGAAACGTCCGGTGCCGGCTTCTATGTCACCGGCCGGGTGGTCGGCATCTTCTGTAACAATGGCGTTTCCCGTCGTGAAGAACGCGCCTATCGACAGGGTGAAAAGATAACCGTAGCCGTGGTTGTTGAACCTGCAAGCAACTACGTTGAACGTGACGGCACACGGTATTCCATGATGAAACTCTTCCTCAGCGGTGAGGAAGTCGCCTGCCTTGGTTATGTTCCGGGCGGCGGCTCCCTGATTCAGACCAAGTATATAACGATGGATGGCAAACTGGGTGATTTGTATCTTTATTACATGATGGCCTGGAACTCCTATATGGAATGGGCACAGGCGTTCAAGAACTACCTTGTCCGTCTGACCGATACAGAGGTAATGGTGAAGGAATACGCCTTTGAGGACATCCTTAAAAGCCAGACAGCCGAGGGTAGTACCCAAAGCCGCCCGTCGGCTGCCGAAATCTATTCACGCGGTATGCCTTACATTGTCGAATGCCCCTATGAAGGCTCCGATATAGAAGCACTGGACGGCACCACTTCCACCAGTACGAAGATATACATCACGCTCTATTACTTTGACCCCGAACGCCCGTGGCGTAACTTCAAGGCCGTGAGTGTCCAAACCCGCAACCAGGGAACCACCTCTGCCAAACGCCCGGTAAAGAATAAACGCTACTACCTCGCCAAGAGCAAAGGCAAAAACAAGGACACTCGAATCATATTACTTAATCCGGACGATACGACGGAGGAAGGACGCCGTGCAATAGCCTTGGCTGCCATCAACAAAGTACAGGTCGGTGATAATACAATCCCGGTCGATGTCATTACCGTAAAAGTCGATTACTCCGATTCCGGCAATGCGAACGACTGCGGCGCCTGTGAAATGATGAACGTTACATACCGTGCCTTGGGTGGTAACTATATGACACCTGTCCAACGTGCATTTGACGGAACATTTGACAGCGGTGACTTGCATATCGAAGATTTGCAGATGAACCACTCTACCGCCAATCACCCGGTAGCCACCTATCGGTGTAAGGATGACAGCCTGCAAAACGTCTATTTCCATGCCAAAGGCAACTGGAAAGAAGACAAAGGGGAACAGTTTGCCCTCGGCTTCAAAGATACCCCCGGCTATAACAAAGGTTGCCTGAATTATGGTGACTTCATAGAGTTCTTCGGTACTCCTGACGAAACTTTAGACGCAATTGAGATACGCTTCAAACAGACTGACGGCCTCGATACGGACAGTGTGTACCTGCTTTCCCTGTATTGTGGCAGCTCATACCGGATAATGAGGTACCAGGATGGTGTCTGGAAAAAGCAGTCCGGTTCCATGAAGTATGAAAACGGCAAATGGAATGTCACCGGTGACATCCTGAATCCGGTTGAAGGCTTCGAACTTCTTAACTACCAAGGTATGGACTGGTTTCAGGGCGTCGGTTCTGTTCAGGATATGATGGCCATGAAAACGGACAAGTCCTCATGGGTTCAAAAACTCGTGGATAACGGAACTATCTCTGCTGATACCTTCCCGGCATGGACTTACTACTTTGAATCGCTTGTCGATGATGACCAGCTCGCCATTGATTACGCTTTGGGTAAGAAAGTGCCCTATAACCTCTACCGATGGTTGCGCTTCTGTGATTCCTGCGATTACTCCAAAGGCGGGAACTGGCAAAGAACATGGAAGGAAAACCTGTATAAATACGCCTGCCCAGAAAGTGTCTTGAGTTATGACATCTTCACCGACTACCTTGCCGCCACTGACCAACGCGCCAAGAATATGCAGCCGATGTGGTTCTTGGAAGAGTATGCTTCCGTAACAGACGGTGTGTACAGCTCCGAGGATGCCATGCGCATGTACCTGAATAAAATCTATGACTGCGATACGCTCAATAGCAAGGACAACGACGGTGGTTGCACGGTTGACGCCGAGGTGGACCCCAACCGGACGAGCGATGAAACATTCACTAACCCTTATGCTGGCTACGGCTCCGTTCTGTTTAATAACATCTATCTCCAGCAAGTAGTGTGGACTGACTCATCCGGTACGGAACTCTCCCTGCGTACCGTTGCCGCCGCCATGCGTAACGTTCAGGCGACCATTGACGGCGTCACCCTGCACCCGTTCTCACCCGAAGGAGCTACGCATTTCTTCATTGACAAACGGCTCAAAAAATGGCAGAAACTGGTTAGTTCTTACGACGGTGAACGGAAATACATCTCCTATACCGCCACCTCTGATGCTATTTACTTCTATGCCCTGCAAGGTCTTGGACTTACCGCCCTTCCGTCTTTCATCGAAAGACGTTGGCGTATTCGTGACGGCTATTTCCAAACCGGTGATTTCTTCAGCGGTGTAATTTCCGGGCGCGTATCTTCCAAATCAAACGCCACCATCCGGATTGTCGCTGCTAAAAACGGTTACTTCGGTGTCGGCAATGACGCTAGCGGCAACCTTTCCGAAAGCTGCTTCCTTGAAGCGGGCGAAGAATATGTATTCACCAACTTCTCACATGAGGAAGGTGCCTTGCTGTATATCTATCAGGCTGACCGCATGAAGTTGCTCGACCTGTCTGAAATCTCCCTGTCAAGTACGGTGAGCTTCTCCGCCATGCAACTTGTGGAAACCCTTATCTTGGGCTCTGACACCCATACAGAACAATCCATCGGTTCTTACGCACCGCTTACCTCGCTGAACTGCGGCGAAATGCCCTTCCTCGTATCACTCGATATCCGGAACACACAAATCGCTACGCTCGTTACCGACAAATGCCCACGTATCGCCCATATCAATGCGTCCGGTAGCAAACTGGAGAACATCACTCTTGCAGAGACTTCTCCGATTAATGACATCTCTCTTCCACCAACAATGACAAGCCTCCGTTTTGTCGGTCTTCCTGAACTGACCTATACAGGTCTTTCCGCCCCGTCCGGCCTGCAAATAGAATCCATGCCGAACGTCCAACGCCTGCGTCTTGAAACGTCGCCTAAACTTGACGCCATTCAGATGCTCCGTGACGTCCTCGCTTCACAAACGGCATCCCGTAAACTTTCCATGCTCCGTATCTCGAACATGACCCTGAAGGCTGACGGCTCCGAGCTTCTTGCCATTCTCGAATATGGAGTTGCCGGAATGGATGAGGACGGCAACAGACAGGATAAACCGGTAGTCAACGGCACGTATGAACTGACAGTTATCCGTGAAACGGATGAAATCGAATCCCTTGAATCCGGTATCGACGGCCTTGTCATCCTTACCGTCATAGATGCCTACATCGACCTGATCAACTGGTTCAATAATGAGTCTTATGGCGGGGAACCGTACTACGATAACGTAACGCTGGACAACATCAATGAAGTCCTTGAATATTATAACGGCGAAACCTACGAAGAATATCTCGAACGGTTTGCTGAAGACAATATGGATATTAATGATTTAATAAACAAGTAACTATGACTAATGAACAAAGCGCCACGCTGCTTCGCTTGAACAAACAGGCACAAGTAGCAGCACTGAACGCCGTTGGATTCTCGGATATCACCGAGAATTCCCGCGCATCTGAATTTGGACAACGTATCAAGTGGGCTGCCGGCCTGCTTGATTTGAATCTTGCCTGTAACCGCATCTCGGATAACTCCAAATGGTATTTCACCCGTGAGGAATGGGATTCCCTCACGGTTACCAACAAACAGTTGTTTATCAAACGCGGTCTTCGTATCCGGGCACATGGACACTCCTTCGTAATTTCCGCCCAGGAGTGCTATAATGCCGACATGACTACCACCTTCTACTGGGGCGGTCAGGGCAAAGCCATAGATGGCCTGAATCAAAAAGGACTGGGCGCCATGTATGGCTGCTTCACGGGTGAGGAAGATACTGACCTCATTATCGCAACTCTGAAAGACCAAAATAATAGTGGTGTGATCGGTGCGCCAGCTGCCGAAGCCGCCCGTGCATACCGTGCCTACACTTTGGAAAGTGACGGTATCGAGGATGAATCCAACTGGTTCCTTCCTTCATCTGGCCAAATGCTTCTGATGTACCGCTACCGCGATAAAATCAATGAGATGATGCGTACCTTTTGGAGTAGTGACAGTATGCTGATGACTGATAAATACTACTGGTCATCAACAATTTGGGATACTAACTCCGCCTGGGCGTTCGAACTGAATACCGGGCGTATTACGAATCAAAACAAAAATTCAGCCCTTCTTCATGTGAGAGCTGTTGCTTCCGAATAGTATTAACTTAATATTATACAATAAAATGGATAAAAATATCGCCAACGCCATGCTTCTGCGCTTGAATAAACAAGACCAGATAGAAGCCTTAAAATCAATAGGTTTTACAACCGTGAATGAAAACACCCCCGCAAGCGACATCGCCAAATATATGCAATGGTCAGGTACGCTTCTTGACCTTTCTTTGGCTACGCTTCGGATTGAAGACGGTGAACAAGTCTTTTTCACGGCTTCCGAATGGAACTCCATGAGCGCGAATAATCGCTCCAAGTATATCCGTATCGGCATCCGACTTCGCGCCGAATGCCACCAGTTCATTATCGCCAAAAGCGACTGCGTTGACGCAGGCGGCAATAAAACGTTCAAATGGGGCGGCTACGGTACCGACCTACGCGGCCTGAAAAACTACGGCAGTGGTAACCAAGGACTCTATGATACCTTCGACGGCAAGGAAAATACCGATGTTATAATAGAAACCCTTGCAGGCGTCAAGGACACCCAGGGAACTGTCGGCGCCCCTGCCGCCGAAGTTGCCAGAGCCTATAAAGCCTGTACGCTTGAATCTGACGGAATTGAAGATACAACCGTGTGGAACCTGCCCGCACTGGGTGAACTTATGCTTATGGCCAAGTATAAAACCGAAATCAATGAGCTCATAACTTCTATGTTTGGTAATCAAAATATATTTACAAACGATTGGTATTGGTCTAGTACCGAATATGACGCTTCCAGCAGTTGGGGCGTGTACTTCAACTACGGCTACGTCAACGCGTACGGCCGCCAGTGCGCGGGCCGGGGTGGTCCCCTCGCCGCAA
>OGZG01002945.1_pt1 | contig 10837 bp, 9 predicted proteins | sample 1576781 | NCBI WGS metagenome assembly OGZG01 (sample SAMEA3541502, study PRJEB24748) | human gut metagenome | biome: human gut; feature: human-associated habitat; material: faeces | place: China | collected 2012 | reverse complement strand
GCCCCTGCGCGCTGGTAATCTCCGTACCTCTGAGCTTTTTCGGCGGCATCGGCGGCGCCTCCAAGTGCGGTATTCTGGTCAAGGGCGGCAACTATCTGGAAGCGCTGGCCAAGGCGGACACCGTGGTGTTTGACAAAACCGGCACTCTGACGAAGGGCACCTTTGCCGTATCCGCCGTCCATCCGGAGGCGGGCTTTGAAGCGGATCAGGTGCTGGAATACGCGGCTCTGGCGGAGCAATATTCCACGCACCCCATCGCCGTCTCTCTGCAGGAGGCCTGCAAAAGCGGAATGGACCGCAGCCGGGTCTCCAACGTGGAGGAGATCGCCGGACACGGTATCATGGCGGAGGTGGACGGCAAGCGCGTCGGCGTGGGCAACAGCCGCCTGATGGAGCGCCAGAGCGTCAACTGGCTGCCCTGTGAGCTGCCCGGCACCATCGTCCATGTGACCATCGACGGCTTCTACGCCGGGCATATCGTGATCGCGGATCAGCCCAAGCCCGACGCCAAGGAGGCCATCGTCCAACTGAAGGCTATGGGTGTGAAAAAGACAGTCATGCTCACCGGTGACACCAAGGAAGTGGCCCATACGGTGGCGGACGCTCTGGGATTGGACGAGTACCACGCGGAGCTGCTGCCTGCCGACAAGGTGACGCGGGTAGAGGAGCTGCTGAAGCAGGAGACCGGCAAGCTGGCCTTTGTGGGCGACGGCATCAACGACGCCCCGGTGCTGTCCCGCGCCGATGTGGGCATCGCCATGGGTGCCCTGGGCTCCGACGCCGCCATTGAAGCCGCCGACGTGGTGCTGATGGACGATGACCCGGCCAAGATCGCACTGGCCATGCGCATCGCCCGCCGCACCCTGCGCATCGTGCACCAGAACATCGTGTTCGCGCTGGGCATCAAGGCGCTGTGCCTGCTGCTGGGCGCACTGGGCATTGCCGGAATGTGGGCAGCCATCTTTGCGGACGTGGGCGTGATGGTCATTGCCGTGCTCAACGCCACCCGCGCCCTGTACACCAAAGATCTTGTCAGGAAAAGCCAACCGTAACGCTGCTGCTTTCCATAAAAAATGCCTGACCGCCAACGACAGCGGTCAGGCATTTTTGTGTTTTCCGGGGTTCAGATGTCCCACAGCTCCGGGGCAGAGGTGGACACCGCCGAGGCACCGGCCCGCATGGCGGCCATGACGTCGGCCTTGTCCCGCAGCAGACCGCCCGCGATCACCGGCACCCGGGTGCGGGTACTGATCTCGGTGATGACCCGGGGCATGATGCCGGGCAGGATCTCCACAAAGTCCGGCTTGCCTTGTTCCAGCTGGCCGGAAAGGTTGTTCAGGGAAAGGGAGTCCAGGATGAACGCCCGCTGGATGGTCAGCAGGCCCTGATGGCGCGCCCGCCGGATCAGGGACGGGTGGGTGGAAATGATACCGTCCGGGTGGCACAGCGCAATGAGGGAATTCACGGCAACTTCCCGCGCCGAAAGGCCGTCCACAAGGTCGATGTGCACGACGGCCAGCTTTCCGGCCGCGTGGATGCGCCGGACCAGCTCCCCCACATTGAGCAGGGTGCTCGCCAGCAGAAAGACCGTGCTGCAGGGCGAGGCCAGGGCGGCCGTCAGAGCGTCATCCGTCTTGACGGCTGCGATCACCGGCTCGTCCAGCAGAGTTTCAGCAAGTGGATGCATCGGGCAGGACTCCTTTTCTCTCAGATGGTTCTCATTATCGCACAAAGGGGCCGCACTGTAAAGTGCAGCCCCAGTCTGCGGTTGTGCTTATGCCTGGAAATAGATCGCGGTGTTGGCCACGGTCATCATGGTCATCAGGATGGTATTCAGGAAGGCCGCAACGTACACGCTGCCGGTCTTTTTGTACAGGTACTTGGCCAGGCAGGATGCAATGGCCAGCGAGGGCACCAGCGCAAACAGCAGGATGCCGCCAAGGGCCTGTCCCGGGTAGAAGGCAACGCCGGTACGGAACAGGGTGCCGTACTGCAGCACCAGCCAGAGGAGGATGCCGCCCATGTTGGTCAGAGCAGCCAGCAGGTAGCCCCAGCCGCCCTGCAGCTTTTCGCTGCTGGTGTTGGAGATGGCGGCGGCGCCGCTGACAAAGTAGTACACAAAGAAGAACGGCATATACTTGACCGCCGTCGGGATGGCGCTGGCTTCAAAGGTCTTGAAGGCGAAGGTCCAGATGCGGAAGTCGGTCTTGAAGATGGCATCCACGGCAAACAGGCAGGCGTAGGCGATCACGCTCACCAGCAGTGCCACGCAGAAGGCTGCGGCCACAGACACCGGCTTTGCGGCAATGCCGTACTGTTCCAGCGTGATGCCCTTCTGCTTGCGGCCGCCGAACAGGTAGACGCAGACCATGGTCACGATGGAGATGCAGGCGCAGATGAGAGCCCAGGTCACGATGCTGTTGACGGTGGGGCCCTGCCAGGTGGCATTGGTCTCGAAGATGTTCTTGGTCACCAGCACACGCAGGACGATGGAAGCGATCAGGACGCACACCGAGCCGGACAGCCAGGTCTTGCGGTCGTCCTCGGTGCTGCGGGCTGCCAGAACGATGCCCACCACCGACAGGAGCAGGGCAATGTCACTGGCGTAGCGCATCCAGCGGATGGGCTCTGCGGTGAGACTGCCGTCGTACACGGCGGGGAAGATGATGGCCGGGATCAGCATACCCACCACGAACAGGCTGATCGTGCCAAGCTTGCCGGACAGGGTGCCGACGGCCGGGGTGGGTGCTGCGACGGCCTGCTTTGCATTGGACAGGAAGGGCAGCTTCATCAGCAGCAGGGCAAGAGGTGCCAGCATGAGCAGGAAGCCCACCAGAGCGACCAGCTCAAAGACTTCTTTCCAGTACCAGATCTGGCTGGTGGAAGCAATGTTCTGCACCAGACCGGACTGGTCGGCAAATGCAGTGGCGTAGAACTCGATGGCATCCTTGGTGGAAGCGGTGGAGAAGTGGTTCCAGGGGTGGATCTCACGCGGCTGGTAAATGATGCGCTGGCCGCCGTCCGAGCCGGTGTACCAGGTGTCAGCCTGCGGAGCTTCCTGCTCCAGCAGGGTCTTGCCAGCGGTGGTGGCAACATAGTCCTTGTGGTAGACGGTGCCGCTCTTCGTGGGAGGCTCGTCGGCTGCAAAGAAGAACTCGTCGTACTGGCCGCAGATCTTGCCGATGGTGCGTCCGCCGAAGGTGGCAACTGCAGCCTCTTCGTCCAGGCCCAGATAGGAGGTCCAGGAGTAATCGGCACCCATGCTCAAACCGGCCTTGATGATGCGGTAACCGGCGGCAGCGCAGTTCTGCTCATCCAGATAGATGGCCATCTCGGAGGAGAAGCCACCCATGGAGTGGCCGCTGACCGCGATCTGACCGTTGCCCTGTGCATCCTTGGCAACGTAGTCCTGGCTGTACATGTACTGTGCGGCATCCCACAGCGAAGTGGGCCAGAAGTTGAAGAAGCCGCCGGTATTGTCGGCGTTCCCGTGGGAATGGCCGTGGTCATACATATCCAGTGCCAGCACGACATAGCCGCGGCGGGACATCTCGATGGCGGTCTCGTCCTGCATCTCGGCACTGTTCAGGTAGCCGTGGGTGGTCACGATGGTGGGGTGCGGGTTGGAGGCGTCCACGCCCTTGGGCAGGTACAACAGGCCCGAAAGGGTGCCGGTGTCGGTCTCAAAGGAAATACGGGAGACCTTGACCTTGTAGAATGAGGTGTTGAACATCTGGGCAAAAATGCTGCCCAGCAGCATCAACGCCACAGCGATCGCCAGCACAACGACCGTGCGCGAACGCTTTTCGGTGGCCTTTGCGGTGCTTTTCATGAGGATCCTCCTTCTTTTTTCAGGGACGTGCCCGGCGGCTGCACTTCCAGAACCAGCCCCCGGAACAGATGTGAACGGGCGGACAAGGGGTGCGATGGGAACAAAAAAATGGGGACGCACTGCGGTCGTGTGGCACAGTGCATCCCCATCTCAATTCTCTTGGGATGCTTTCAGTATACCATTTCTCAACGGTTTGTCAACAGACAATTCACAAATTCCGTGATTTTTTGTTGGAAGTAGTCAAAATCCAGACAAATTCTTTTAATGCTCTGCCCAGTCACTGCTGCGGCCCACGGCCTTGTGCCAGCCGGACAGCAGCCGTGCGCGCTCGGCCTCCGGCATAGCGGGGGTAAAGGTCATGTTGCAGTGCCACAGGCTGCGGATCTCGTCCCGATCCTTCCACACGCCGGTGGCAAGGCCGGCCAGATAGGCAGCGCCCAGGGCCGTGGTCTCCCGGATGGCCGGGCGCAGGACGTCCTTGTTCAGGATGTCGGCCTGGAACTGCATCAGGAACTGGTCGCGGGAAGCACCGCCGTCCACCTTCAGGGAGGTGATGGGCACACCGGTGTCCTTTTCCATGGCGGCCACAAGGTCGGCGCTCTGGTAGGCGATGGACTCCTCCGCCGCCCGGATGATGTGGTTCTGGGTGGTGCCGCGGGTGATGCCTACAATGGCACCGCGGGCGTACATATCCCAATAGGGCGCGCCGAGACCGGTGAAGGCGGGCACGATGTAGATGCCGCCGTTGTCCGGCACCTTCTGGGCATAGTATTCAGCGTCGCGGCTCTCCTGGATCATCCGCAGGCCGTCGCGCACCCACTGGATGACGGCACCGCCCACAAAGACACTGCCCTCCAAGGCATACTCCACCTTGCCGTTCAGGCTGATGCCGATGGTGGAGATCAGGCCGTTCTGGCTGCGGCAGATGGTGTCACCGGTGTTCATGAGCAAGAAGCAGCCGGTGCCGTAGGTGTTCTTGGCCTCACCCTTGGCAAAGCACCCCTGCCCGAACAGTGCAGCCTGCTGGTCCCCGGCAATGCCGGCCACCGGCACCTGCACCCCGCACAGGTCGGTGGTGCCGTAGACCTCGCTGGAATCCGCCACGCGGGGCAGGATGCAGCGGGGGATGTCCAGCGCTTTGAGCAGGGTGTCGTCCCAGTCCAGGGTGCGGATGTTGTAGAGCATGGTGCGACTGGCGTTGGTGCGGTCGGTCACATGGACTTTGCCGCCGGTGAGTTTCCACACCAGCCAGGTGTCCACGGTGCCGAACAGGATCTCGCCCGCTTCGGCCCGCTCCCGCGCGCCGGGCACGTTATCCAGGATCCACTTGATCTTGGTGGCGGAAAAATAGGCATCCGGCATCAGGCCGGTATTCTCGCGGATGTATTCCGTCATGCCGGGCTGCTGCACCAGCTCGTCCACCAGCGGGGCGGTGCGGCGGCACTGCCAGACGATGGCATTGTAGATGGGGCGGCCGGTGGCCTTTTCCCACAGGATGGTGGTCTCGCGCTGGTTGGTGATGCCGATGGCGGCAATGTCATGGACATCCACGCCGCTCTGGGCTACCACCTCGTTCATGACCCCGTACTGGGTGGACCAGATCTCCATGGGGTTGTGCTCCACCCAGCCCTGCTGCGGGTAGATCTGCTCAAACTCCCGCTGCTGCACCGCGATGATGTTCTGCTCGTTGTCAAACAGGATGGCGCGGCTGCTGGTGGTTCCCTGGTCCAGTGCAAGAACATACTTTGTCGACATGGTTCAACGACCTCCGTTTCGCTCAGGGGCGGTTTTACAGGTCCCGTGTGGCTACGACATCCACACCGGTGCCGCAGACGTCGGTCAGCACGACCTGCCCGGTGCGGATGGGTGTGTGCAGCGTGACGCCGTCCAGCGCAGCCATGACCTGCACGATCTTTTCTTTGGGCACCGCCTGCGCGGTCTTGACCGGGCAGCGCGGATAGCGCCCGCCCTCGGCCCGCACCGTACTGGTCAGGATACGGGTGGGGTGGGTCAGTTCTTCCTTGCCATAGGCGGCACCGTTGGGGCAGGCATTGCCGGTTACATTATAATCGTTTTCCGGGTCCACCTGCAAGTGGCAGCCACGGGGGCAGCAGATACAAATGATCTCACGCTTTTTGTTCATTTTGCTACGACCTCCTCTACTGCAACGGTCAGCGGGCCGTCGGCCTTTGCCAGCAGGACCCCGGGCAGGGTGATGTGCTCCATCTCGCCGGGTGCCATCCGCTGGCGCTTGAACCGGGCCAGCTGCTTCTCCCCGCAGGTGATGGTGATCTGGCTGGGGCCGTAATTCTGCCGCACCCGGAACGAGATCTCCACGCCCTTGTCCACGTCCGCCGGGCGCACCCGCTGGGGGACGGTATAGCCCACGCCATTGCCCGGGACAAGGTCCAGCACGGCCGCGTCCGGGGTCTCACCGTGGAGCACATAGGCGGCGGCTGCGGCTCCGGCCCGGTCGCTCTCGCCGGAAACAAAGTCCACCAGATCGTGCACATGCACCACGTTGCCGCAGGCAAACACGCCGGGAATGCCGGTCTCCATGTTCTCGTAGACCACGGCTCCCTTGGTGTGGGGGTCCATCGGGATGCCGGCCTGCCGGGTCAGCTCGTTTTCCGGGATCAAGCCCACACTGAGCAGGATGGTGTCCACGTCAAATTCCATCTCGGTGCCCGGAATGGGGCGGCGGTTCTCGTCCACCTTGGCCACAATGGCCTTTTCCACCCGGGTATCGCCCTGAATGTCCACGATGGTGTGGGACAGGTACAGCGGGATGTCAAAATCCTGCAGGCACTGCACAATGTTGCGGGTCAGGCCGCCGGAATAGGGCATGACCTCCACGCAGGCCAGCACCTTGGCCCCTTCCAGCGTCATCCGCCGGGCCATGATCAGGCCGATGTCGCCGCTGCCCAGAATGAGCACCCGTTTGCCTACCAGATAGCCCTCCATGTTGACATAGCGCTGGGCGGCACCGGCGGTGTAGATGCCGGCCGGGCGGGTGCCCGGGATGCCGATGGCCCCGCGGGTGCGCTCCCGGCAGCCCATGCAGAGGATGACGCTCTTTGCTTCGAGGATCTGGTAGCCCTTCTCCTTGCTGACACAGTGGATCTTTTTATCCGGCGTGACCTCCAGCACCATGGTGCCCAGCTCCACCCGGACGCCGGTGGAGCGCAGCATTTCAATGTAGCGCCCGGCGTACTCCGGGCCGGTGAGCTGCTCGCCGAAACGGTGCAGCCCGAAGCCGTTGTGGATGCACTGGTTCAGGATGCCGCCCAGCTCGTTGTCACGCTCCAAAATCAGAATATCGCGCAGGCCGTGCTGCCATGCGCTGTAGGCTGCGGCAAGGCCTGCAGGGCCGCCGCCGACGATGACCAGATCAATCATGGTTGGTTCCCTCCTGCTTGGTTTCGCACAGTAAGACGTTGGTGCCGGCCTTATCCTGCAGCACGTCCAGCGGACGGATGCCCAGCGTTTTGCTGATCAGTTCCAGCACCCGCGGCCCGCAAAAGCCGCCCTGACAGCGGCCCATACCGGCACCGCAGCGGCGCTTGACACCGTCAATGGTGGTGGCGGGGATCTCTTCGTGCAGAGCGTCCAGAATTTCGCCCTCGGTGATCGTCTCACAGCGGCAGATCACGCGGCCATAGGCGGGTTCCTTTGCAATGAGCCGGGCTTTCTCTTCGGGCGGAAGCTCCTTGAAGCGCACCCGGGTGCGGCCATCCCTGTAATCCGCCTTGGGGGCGGGAAGATCGCCGTGAGCTTCCAGAATTTTGACGGCTTCTCTGGCAACGGCCGGTGCACTGGAAAGGCCGGGCGATTTCATGCCCGCCAGATCGATGAAGCCGGGTGCGCCTTCCGCTTCGCCGAGAACGAAGTCGCCCGTGTCTACATTGGCACGGACACCCGCAAAATTGCGGATGGACTCGCTGAAGCGGATGTTCGGCACGCTGCGGCGCGCTGCGGCGCTGACGAAGGCCAGCCCGGCGGCGGTGCAGGCGGTGTCATCGCCCGCCACCGGCTCGGCATTGGGTCCAACGATCAGGTTGCCGTGAACGGTAGGTGCCACCAGCACGCCCTTGCCGTTTTCGTTGGGGCACTGGAAGATGACATGCTGCACCCGCGTGCCTTCCGATTTGTCCAGAAGGTAATATTCGCCGCGGGTGGGCTGGATGGTGAACCGGTGCGGAGCGGCCATGTCGTGCACGGCATCGGCCCGGATGCCGGCGGCGTTGACAACGTAACGGGCCTCCACCACGCCGGACGGCGTGGTCAACGCCCATCCGGACGCGGTTTTCTGAATGCCGGTGACCGGGCTGCTGAGGTGGAGTTCCACCCCGTTGCGCACCGCCACCTCCGCCATGGCCAGCGCATATTCCCACGGGCTGACGATGGCCGCGCTGGGTGCATACAGCGCTCCGGCCACCTCCGGCGAAAGACCGGGCTCCATGGCCCGTGTTTCCTCTGCCGACAGCAGCCGGATGCCCGGCACCCCATTGGCAAGGCCGCTTTCGTACAGCTTCTGCAGATGCGGCAGCTCCGCCGGGCTGAGGGCCAGCACCAGACTGCCGCACTGCCGGTACGGCACATCCAGCCGGGCGCAGATCTCTTTGGCCAGTGCAACGCCCTCCACATTGAGCCGTGCCATCCGGGTGCCCGGCTCGGGGTCGTACCCAGCGTGCAGAATGGCACTGTTGGCCTTGGTGGTGCAGTCGGCCACATCGTTCTCGGCCTCAAAAATTGCAGTGTGCAGCGGATAATGCGAGAGCTCATAGGCGGCAGCCGCGCCAACGACACCGCAGCCGATGATTGCTACATCCAGCATAAAAACCTCCTGATCTTCTGCCTGTCACAGCATGCTCGTTTGCGTAGTGGGAACAAAAAAGAGCAGAGCAAACAAAAGGGAACAGGCTCCCTCTTGTTTGTTCTGCTCGCTTCTCTGAACAAACACTTGATGGCTTTATGATAATGCAGATTGCACAAGATGTCAAGCATTTGTGGAAAATAAATGCATCTTTCGTGTCGGAACGGTTCAGGACTTGCGCAGCAGGTCGGTGAACCAGGCGCTGACCTGACGGTAGATCTCCGGGTCTGTGACCGACAGGTCGAACGGATAGGTCCCGTCCTCGGCCAGCACGGCGCAGGCCGCCCGGACCTTCTGCATAGCCTGCGGATCAAAGGCCTTATCCCGCCGCCCGGAAAGGCAGTTCATCAGGACGTCATCCTTCCAGCTCAGCAAGAACTCAAATGCTTCTGTGTTGTTCATTCCAAAATTCCTCCTGTTCCATTGCCCGACATGGTTTCTGTTCCCATTGTAAGAGTTTCTTCCGGTGGATGTCAACCGGTTTTGTGTCGATTCTCCCATACAGAAATGCAGGAAGTCCCTGCAGAGCGTGCCGCACATCCGGGCTTCTTGTCTCTCCGCCCGAATATGCTATAATGGAAGCAGCCAATCTCCTCACGCCTTTTTCTCGTGCCGATCAATGGGAGGTATTTTTTCGATGAACTATAAAGCAGAATCCCTTAATCGCCTTGATTTTCCCTTAAAATTCGGAGATAGACCCTGCCGCATTTACGGCGAAGTCCATGCAGAATACCTGCTTCTCCAAATGACCGGCGAACATGAGCTGCAAAGCATGGATAACGAAGTGGCTGCTATTGCACAAAGCAGCCGGAACTTTCTGCTTGCCACAGTTCCGGTAAAAAACTGGAACGATGAACTTTCCCCGTGGGAAGCTCCTGCGGTGTGGGGTAAAGAAAGTTTCGGCGGCAATGCAGCGGACACGCTGCGCTTTCTGACAGAGCAAGTGATTCCTGCCTTGAAACAGCAGTTTGCACTGCCGGAAAACGTCCGGATCATTCTGGGCGGCTACTCGCTGGCCGGATTGTTTGCTCTGTGGGCATCCACGCAGACAGCTCTGTTTTCCGGTGTTGCGGCCGCTTCGCCTTCCGTATGGTTTCCGGGATGGATGGAGTTTGAACAGCAGCACCCCATTCAAGCACAGTGCATTTACCTGAGCCTTGGGGACAGGGAAGAGCACACGAAAAACACCGTCATGGCTACAGTAGGTGATAATATCCGTGCCCTGCACCGTGAACTTGCCGGACGTAGCAAAGACTGCACCCTTGAATGGAACAACGGCGGGCATTTCAAGGATGCCGACCTGCGCACGGCAAAGGCGTTTCGATGGGTGATGGAGGATATGCGATGAATATTCTGATTGATGCAGACGGCTGTCCCGTGGTTGATCTGACGTTGCAGATTGCAAAGCGGTTTGGCGTTCCTGTCGTCATCCTGTGCGACACCTCGCACCAGATCGAGCGTGAGGGTGCGCAGACGCTGGTATTTGACAAGGGTGCTGACAGTGTGGACTTTGCGCTGGTCAACCGAGTAAAGCCGGGAGATATTGTCGTGACGCAGGACTACGGACTGGCGAGTATGTGCCTTGCCCGGTGTGCCAGAGTGCTGAACCAAAACGGCTTGGAGTACACCGCCGACAACATGGATGCCCTCATGCTGCGGCGGTACGAAAACAAAAAGCTCCTTTGTGCCGGCAAGCACCCGAAAGGGAGTGCGAAACGGACAAAGGAACAGGACATGAAGTTTTCAGAAACACTGAAAAAGATTTTGAATTGCAAACTTTGATTGATTTTCATAGGATGCTTCAGGGAAGACCGGCTGAGTTCGGTCTTCTTTTTTCTTTCATCGTGAATTTTCTGTTACTTCTCAGGAAAATGGGTGCAAAAAGGCCTTTCTCGATGGCTCATATATGGGCCGCCGCCCTGTTCTCATCCTCACCATCTTAGCCGCAAAAAAGGCACCGGCCTGAGCCGGTGCCTTTTGTTGGCGGAGATGGTGGATATTCTCCCGCGGGCTAAGCAACAGCCCGCAGGGCTGATTGCTTGCGGTCTGCGGACCGCCGCCCTGTTCTCATCCTCACCATCTAGCCGCAAAAAAGGCACCAGCCTGAGCTGATGCCTTTTGTTGGCGGA
>OGZG01002932.1_pt1 | contig 10875 bp, 6 predicted proteins | sample 1576781 | NCBI WGS metagenome assembly OGZG01 (sample SAMEA3541502, study PRJEB24748) | human gut metagenome | biome: human gut; feature: human-associated habitat; material: faeces | place: China | collected 2012 | reverse complement strand
GATTTTATGACACCTATTTTTGCCATGATTTTTGGGTCAAGGAAATAATTTTCAAAAGAATAATATTTTAATATAAGTACATTTTTTGGCTCTACTTTTGGCAGATTTCCAATATCCTCTTTTGAGCGCTGTGTATAGTAACTGCAGAGCTGCTTTTTGAGATATTTTGGATTTTTTCCGTCACTGTCACGTATCATAAGAAACTGGTCTTTAAGATACAGTTTGTTTATATATTTAAGGTTTGCGTAAGTTTTGATATTTGTGCAGCTGTTTGTCGGAATAATTGTAATTCGCTGTAATTGTCCGTTTTCGTCATAAATTTCAGAATAATATTTTTTCAGCAACAGAGGAAGACGGTTGCTGTCTTGTTTCCCCTCGACAATAAATACAAAGCTTACGTTCATAAGGTCATTTGCAGTGTAGCCAAGGTCATTGAGTATCATGTCAATATCTGTGTTTTGGCGTATGTCGGTATAGTATTCTTCATTTAAGATTACTTCACGTATCTGTTTTGTAGAGAAGTTAAATATAAGGTTAGGAGAATGGGTTGAAAATACAACCTGATTCTTTTTTGAAAGGTTGTAAAGTATCTCACTTGCCACCTTTTGAAGCTGTGGATGAAGGTATATTTCAGGGTCCTCCATAAGTATAATGCAAGGGAGAGTATTTTTTTCATCAATATAGGCTTCGAGAAGTGAAAGCGTATAAATACTTTTAAGTCCCTCACCGAGAACATTTAGCGAGCCGATAATTTTGTCTCTTTCTTTATTGTAGACTTTAGTGTCTACTTTCAACAGGTTATAGATATTATAATTTAATTCATATCGTATTTCCTGCGAAGGACTTCCGTTTATATGAAAATGTTCGTTTACTTTGCGCTCAAATTCACGCAGGTTTGTATGGAAAAGTTTGAACTGGAGCAGACGGACAGTTTCAAAAAGAGTGAGTTCTTCAGGAGTCTTTTTATTTATAAGTCCTATACACTGGAAACAGCGGTTGCATTTTCGCTTTGGGTCAAAAGTACATTCATTTTCTTTTAATTTTTGAAAAGATTCTTTATCATAAAAACTAAAAACGTCATTTTGTAATGCTTCTAAATTGCGTGTCTGATCTATGTGATAAATTTTTGGAATTATTTTTTCAATGTCGGGATTATGTTTGTTAAATCCGTCATTATATCTTGTTGTTCCGTTTGGGTTGTTATGGAAAGTAAAAGATACGATGCCGTCTTTATATGACGGAATACGTTCTTTAAATTCTTCAAACCATTTTTCAAAGCTGTTTGATTTGCATAGTATTCCTCTTGAATAATAATAATTTAAATCCTCTTCCGTAAATTCAATCTGAATTGAAATATCAATCGGTTTTGTGATGTCGAGAAATTCATTTTTTCTGTTTCGGCTTGGTTTCCGATTCCCGCTCTTGCGACCTCTTTTTTGGCGCTCGATCGTGGGCTTGGCCCTGTTTGTCCTGTATCTTTCTGTTTTTTTGTTTTTTATCCCGAGGCTCTTTCCGAACCGGCGAATAAAAAGACGGTGTATCATAACAGGCAAACCGCTTCGTTATTATCGGTATCGCGGCTCGATTATGTACGGTCAGGACACGTTCTTCGCCGTGAACCTCGATGTCTGTTCTTACATACCTGAAAGGGGATGCGCCAAATTTCTCAATTTGACACATCCCCTTCGGGAATGAATCCTTCCTGAAATTAGTATCCCAGGGTTTTCGCAGCCGCGTAGGAAATTTTCAGGGCATTCGCGCGGCGAAGTTCCTGCTTGATCTCCGTGATACGGCCCATAGTCGTATATCGGTCGGCCTTCAGACAGATCGTCATCAAGGCACGCTCCGACTCATTGAGCTTGTCACGCTCGGCAGCTACGAACTGGCCGATATCCTGAGCGGTTTTGAAGGCATCGTTGAGCTGAATACGGGGTGCAGGACCGTACTGTTCCCGCCAAACGCCGATCGGCTCTCCGATGTGGATGTAACTTACGAGTGATTTCTTCTCCAGTTTCTGCACCTCGGTTGCTTCTGGAACTTGGTATTTTACATGTAATTCCTGATCGCGCATGGTCGTAGATACCATGAAGAAGAACAGGATCATGAAGATCACGTCCGGCAGCGAGGCGGTAGAGATCGGGGGCAAACTTTTGTTGCCTTTCTTTTTAATTACTGCCATACTACTTTTTTCCTCCTAAATCTCTGGGTTCTGCTTCCGAGATACTCATGGGAACGGCTTTGGCTACGATACCGCGCTCCGCTTCTCCGAGATCCGAGAATTTCATTTGGAATTTATTCTTCGAAACTTCGTCACGGATTTCGTTGATCGCACGCGTCAGCTCGTTCTGTACCATGATGTAGATCTGATATTGGGTATCTTTGGTCGTTTGCAGCGAGAGTACGCCTTTTCCGACCGGATAGCTCCATTTGCTGCCGTCGGGGAGCTCGAACTCCTCGACCTCTTTTTCGGGCAGGTTGGGATCGTCCATCACATTGAGGAGGAAGTCCTTCGCCCGGTCCTTCAACTGGTGGATATCGACGTACTCCTGTTCGCCGGCCCTGCCCACGAAGATATCGCCGCGGCCGTTCACCAGAACGGGCAGAAGGTTACGTATCTTCACCTTCATATCCTCGACCTTTTGATCCTCGGGGGGCATCGGCGGCAGGTTACGGGCGATACCCGTATCGACGTTCATCGTCGTAGCCACCAGGAAGAATATGAGCAGCAAGAAAGCGATGTCGGCCATTGAACCGGCATTGATCTCCTGTACTTTTCTTTTATCTATAGGCATCGTTCAAACTCTATTTGAAAGCTTTGTATATCTCTGTGAAAATAGCTGTCAGAACAGCGGCACCCAGAGCTACGTAGGTTACCAGAATGCTGGCTTCCGTGATAACGGTTTCAGGATGCGGGAAGAAGCCTCCGTTCGCGACGTCCGGAATTTCGATCGTATGTCCGCGGGCGATCAGGTAGGCTGCCGCGACGATGACGATGATCAGAAGTGTCGAAAGCAGCGTTCCTTTGATGCCTTTGGAACTGTTGACCATACCCCAAACGGCCGTGAACAGTGCTGTTGCAATACCGACTGCGATCAGGATATAACTCCAGATGAGGTTCAGGTTGATCGCCTCGTTGCTGCCGCCGGCCACCATTGCATATACGGTCAGAATCACCGTAATCAGCAGGATGACGCCCAGCAATATGTTTAATATTTTTTTCATAATAGGGAATAAAGTCTTTATAAGTGCGAATTATTTCTTGTAAGCCGTCAGGATATCCATCAGGGTGATGGACGAATCCTCCATATCGTTTACGAGCGAGTCGATCTTGGAAACGATATAGTTGTAGAACAACTGAAGAATAACCGCAGCGATAAGACCCAGCAGGGTGGTCAGCAGGGCGACCTTGATACCGCCGGCAACCAGCGTCGGAGAGATATCGCCCGCAGCCTGGATGGCGTCGAACGCCTCGATCATACCCACGACGGTACCCATAAATCCGAGCATCGGGCTAAGTGCGATGAACAGACCGATCCAGCTCAAGCCCGACTCCATGCGGCCGGTCTGTACCGAACCGTAGGAAACGACGGCTTTCTCGACACTGTCCAAACCCTGGTTGTAACGATCCAGACCCTGATAGAAGATCGATGCGACCGGACCGCGCTTGTTGCGGCAAACTTCCTTGGCAGCTTCGATACCGCCCTTTTTCAGCGCTTCTTCGACCTGTGCGATCAGTTTCTTGGAGTTGATGGTGGAAAGGCTCAGGTAAAGCATACGCTCGATGGCAATGGCAAGACCGAATACCAAGCAGAGGAGCACCGGAAGCATCCACTCCCAACCGCCTTCGAGGAACTTCTGCATCAGCACCTGGTGCATCGGCTTAGCTTCGGCAAGCTGAGTGTCCGAAGCCGGAACTTCGTCCACTACGGTTTCTTCAACGACTGCGGTCTCCTCGGTTGCAGGCGTAGTCGTCTCCTGGGCGAAAGCGTTAACAGTACCAAGCGAGAAGATGGCGACTGCTACAATCAAAAAAAGTTTTTTCATGGTTGTTTAATTAAAATTTTGATTAGTTGATCGTTTTTTCGTTTGCGTTTTTTATTTCAAAAAATGTAATTTTTTTTTGTCCTGTCTGGCTTATCGCGGTTCAAATTCGTTTTATTTTAGCTTTTTTCGACAATCCGGCTGTCTGGTCGGAAAAATGCCCCGGTTTCTCTTTTCGGCAGTAATATTCTCTGCAATGAATTGAGCGGTAATGTTTTATCCTTTTTCGGACAGTCTGCGTGCCTCTCTCCGAGACCCTGTCGATGCGATTTTTAGCTCCGAAATATACAAAATTATTTTCGTACGCACAATGTTTTAGTCGGTAAATTCTCCTTTGAGGGGCGTGCGGAGCAGGTCGAGCGTTTGCTCGCGGGGCAGTTCGAGTCCGAGGACGTACATCAATTTTGTGACGGCCGCTTCGGTGGTCATGTCGTGGCCGCAGAGCACGCCGATCCGCTGCAGGCGGAGTCCCGTTTCGTAGAGTTCCATCATGACCCGACCGCCCCGGCACTGCGTGACGTTGAGGACGATCAGTCCCCGGTCGATCGCCTCTTCGAGCACGCGGATGAACCATTCGCTGGTCGGGGCGTTTCCTGCGCCGAAGGTTTCGAGCACGACGCCCCGGAGCCCTTCGGCCGAGAGCATCGCGCGCAGGGTCCGTTCCTCGATGCCGGGGAAGAGCTTGACGACGGCGATACCTCCGCTCAGGCGGGCGGCGATGTGCAGGGGTTCGTCGTAGCGCTCCGGCTGGAGAATGTATTCGGTGTGGTAGGTGATATTGACGCCCACGTCGGCCAGGGCCGGATAGTTGTACGACCAGAAGGCGCTCAAGTCTTCCGAACTGCGTTTGGTCGTGCGGTTGGCGCGGAACAGACAGTTCTGGAAATAGAGCGACACTTCGGGAACGGCGGGGCGGCCGTCGATGCGGGCCGAAGCGATTTCGATGGCCGTCATCAGGTTTTCGCGCCCGTCGGTGCGCAGCACGCCGATCGGAATCTGGCTGCCGGTGAAGACGACGGGTTTGGCCAGGTTTTCGAGCAGGAAGCTCAGGGCCGAAGCGGTGTAGGACATCGTGTCGGTGCCGTGCAGCACGACGAACCCGTCGTAGCGGGCGTAGTTGTCGCGGATGATCGCCGCCAGGTCGAGCCAGTTGCGGGGGCTGACGTTCGATGAGTCGATCACGGGGTCCATCGTGAATACCTCGATGCCGATGTTCAGGCTTTGGAGGGTCGGGAACTCCTCGAAGATGCCGCTGAAGTCGAACGGTACGAGGGCGCCGGTCGTCGGGTCGGGCTTCATGCCGATCGTGCCGCCGGTATAGATAATCAGGATCGAAGGTTTCATATCGATTCGGTAGGGCTTGAATGGTCGTTTGTCGTCTGTCGCGCCGCGTCGAAGCCGAACATCCGCCGGGCGTTGCGGGTCGTGGCTGCCGCTACCTCTTCGGGTGTCGTGCCTTTCAGCGCTGCGATTTTGTTGCAAATATAAGGAATATATCCGGATTCGTTTCGCTGGCCGCGATAGGGAACCGGCGTCAGGTAGGGACAGTCGGTTTCGAGCACCAGGTCGTCGAGCTCCATTTCGCGTACGGTATCGGCCAGCCGGCTCTTTTTGAAGGTCACCACACCGCCGATGCCGAACAGGAAGTCGCCGCACTCCTTCAACTGCCGGTAGGTGTCGGCGTCTTCGGCGAAGGCGTGGAAAACACCCCGCAGGCGCAGCCCTTTTTCGCGGGCGGCCTTCGTTTCCGTTTCGACAGTGCGGCACATATCTTTCCAGGCCGCCCGCGTATGGATGGCGACGGGAAGGTCATAGGTCGCGGCCAGGCGGCACTGTTTCGTGAATGCCTCGAGCTGTTCGGCCTTGAAGCGGTCGTCCCAGTAGTAGTCGAGTCCGATTTCGCCCACGGCGCAGAATCGTCCGACGCCTTCGGGTGGCGAGCAGAGGTAGCGTTCGACCAACGCCAGCTCTTCCCGCCAACGGGGATTGTCGTTGATGGAGGTCGGGTGCAGCCCCATCATCGGGGTGCAGTGGTCCGGATAGCGGCGCACGGTGTCGAAGAGGCGCCCGTGGCTCTCGGAGTCGATCGCCGGCAGCAGCAGCCGCTCCACCCCGGCTTCGCGGGCGCGGCGGATCGCCTCGTCGCGGTCGGCGTCGAACTCTTCGGCGTAGATATGCGAGTGGGTGTCGATCAGATAATTCAATGTTTCGGAAATTTTGTCTTAAAATATTTTGTTTATAGAGTTGGTGTCTCGTTGTTCTGATTCGGTGGGTATATTATTTAATTCGGATTTTTTTGCTTTTATTTCATCAATAATGTTGTTTATTTCCTGAATTGAATCTACATCTTTACTCAACAAGTAGTGAGTTGTACTTGATGTACTGCCATATCCGTTTCCGCTGCTTCCAGATACTTTTACATATGCTTGCTCGAATTTCCAACCCAATGCGGACATAATGTTAAGTGCTTCCACCCGGGAATAGAAGATTTCAGCTTTTTCATTTTCGTTTTCGAGTCTGATATCTTTCTTTTTATTGCGTTCTTGCCCGTAATCGAGGTATATTCGAGTTTTTTTCTGACTTACGATTTGTTCAATAATTTCACAGAAAATTTTGTTTTGTGCAAAAGTAAAACTGATTGGGCTGATAGTAAATAAAAGAAATAAGATGACGAATTGTTTCATAGGATTGGGATAGTGTATTTTGTATTTATTTTTTATTAGCGTAGTTTCATATATCGGTTCCCCGGGAGCTGTCGGACGGCTCCGGCCATTTCGAGTCCCAGCAGCAGGGCCGAAAGTTCGCCGAATCCGAGCCCCGAGAGTTCGCAAAGCTCTTCTGCGGATATCGGGTCGTCGGTGCGGAAGCAGCCCAGCAGCCCCTCTTCGTCGCGCGTGAGTGCTGCGGGAGCCGCTGTCGGCCGGTCGATCAGATCGCCTGGACGGTTCTGGTCCCACATCATTTCCCGCACGATATCTTCGCCCGTGCATACCATTTGGGCACGCTGGGTCCGAATCAGCAGATTGGTTCCGGCCGAGGCGAAGTCCGTCGCGCGTCCCGGGACGGCCATCAGCGTGCGGTTGTAGCCGTCCGCCAGCCGTGCCGTATCCATCGACCCGCCTTCGGCGGGCGATTCTACGACGACCGTACCGCCGCTTATGCCTGCCAGCAGGCGGTTGCGGGAGTGGTAAAAGTTGCCGTTCTGTCTGGTTTGGGAGTGCAGCTCCGAAACGACGGCTCCGCCGTGTTCGATCATATCCCGGGCGACGGCCGTGTGCTGTGCGGGTGTGATGCCGGGAAGGGCCGAGGCGATGATGCCGACGGTCGGCATGCCGAAAGCGAGCGCCGCACGGTGACAGGCCGTATCGATGCCGAAGGCCAGGCCGCTCACGATCACCGTATCCGGCACCCGGTCCGCCAGTTCGCCGATCAGCCGGTCGGCCATCTGTTGCCCGTACGGAGTCATCCGGCGCGTGCCGACCATCGTAAGCGTCGTCTTGCCGAGCGCTTTCGGGGAACCCAGAACATACAGCACATGCGGGTAGTCGGCGGTTTCGCGCAGCAGGGCCGGGTATTGTGCATCGGTGGAGGCGATGATCTCGATCCCGTGTTTGCGGCAATGTTTGACTTCGCGCTCTGCGTCTGCGAACGCTTTCTTTTGGAGAATCGCCCGCGCGAGTTCCGGTCGGAGTCGGGCTTTTTTGGTGAGTTCGTCGGCCGAAGCGGAGAAAACCCCGTCGGTCAGTTTACGGATCGGCGAGGTAATGGAACGGGGCAAGCGGATCAGGAAAGCAAAAGCAATCAGGACACAAGCCACCGCGATAATGCAAATCCACAACAATGCTTGGTCCGCCGTACGCTCGGCTACCTTGCTTTTCCGGTAGATCGTCGCCATATTCAGACTCATGATATCGTTAAGTGCCATCCTGACACGCTGTATAGTCGTATCGTTCAGGTCCCGGTGCATCGCCTCATATTGTGCGACCAGATGCGCCGTCGCCACATTCTCGTCGATCTCCGTGATATTCTTTTGCTGCAAATCCAGGTTCTTTTCAAACTCCGCACGTGCCTGCGGATCGTTCTTGATCCGTTCGAGGGCATCCAGCATCCGACGAGAATAAAGAAGCGAATTATAATTATCCGCCAAGATATTCTGCGTGTCGGAAGACATATCCGTAATATTCTGCACAGCCAGCCCGCCCAGCAGAACGATCATCGTAAACAAAAGGCCGATCCCGAAGGTCAGTTTCGTTTTTATTTTCAGTCTTAAGAACTTATCCATACGCTTATGCTATTATTATCTGGTCAATATTCAACTGCAACAAACTGTCCAGCAACATCCTGTATCAGAAAACCGACAGCACCTGGTACGACTCGTCTACACCGGCAGTTATACCGATGCAGACTTTGAATATGCATCTTCCAACCGGGGATTCCAAAATGCATTCGACACTCTCAACACACCAGCGCCTTTTCGCCCTACCGCCAATTCTATTTCACAATCAAAGGCCATATTCTTCGATCTTCCTGTAGAGGGTCGTCAAGCCGATACCTAACAGGCGGGAGGTTTCCGTCTTGTTGCCGTTGGTATACTTCAATACCTTTTGAATATGCATCTTCTCTACGCCGTCAAGGTCGAAGCCGGAATAGCTGCTGTCGGTATTATCTTGAGGGTTCTGTATTGTGAGCGGCAAGGTGTCTGCAGTCAAGGTGTCTCCATCGGAGATAATGAGGCTGCGCTCCACGACATTGCGCAGTTCACGGACATTCCCTTTCCAAGGATACCGTTTCAAGATACGGACATAGTCCGGCGAGATCGTGCGGATGGTCTTTCCTATCTTGGAAGACAGTGCGGAAACAAACGCCTCGACATGCAGAGGAATGTCGTCCACCCGTTCGCGGAGCGGCGGCAGGTGAATATGGAAAACAGAAAGCCTGTAAAACAAGTCCTCACGAAAATGACCGTCGGCAATTTCTTTTGCTAAGTCACGGTTGGTGGCGGCTATCACACGCACATTCACTTTGACAGGTTTCGTGTCTCCAATCTTGAGGAATTCACCGGTTTCGAGAATACGGAGCAACTTGGCCTGAAGATCGAACGCCATCTCACCGATCTCGTCGAGAAAGATCGTGCCGTTGTCTGCTTCCTCAAACAGTCCTTTCGTCTCTTTGAGTGCACCGGTGAAAGCTCCCGCCTTATGCCCGAACATCTCGCTTTCCAACAGGTCGCGACTGAAAGAGGAGCAGTTGATAGCGACAAAGGCTTTATCACTGCGGGAACTGTGCTGGTGGATGGACTGTGCAAACACTTCTTTGCCAGTCCCGGTCTCTCCGGTGAGCAAGACGGGAACATCCGTGGCGGCAACCTTGCGTGCCAAAGAAACAGCCTCCTCTATAGCAGGCGAACGGCCGATGACAGTGGCAAACGAATACTGTTTGCCTACAGCCTTCTGCTGGCTGTAGGCAACGGTAGCCTTTTCCATCGCCTTTGCAATCAAGGGAAGGATTTTATTGTTGTCGTCACCTTTGGTGATATAGTCAAACGCACCGTTCTTGATAGCTTGTACTCCGTCGGGGATATTACCGTGGGCCGTAAGCAAGATCACTTCCGAAAGGGGACGCAGGCGTTTCAGTTCAGAGACAAGCTCCACACCGCTCCCGTCTGGCAGGCAAACATCACAGAGCACCACTTCGGGATCGTTCTGTTCGAGCTGCTTGATACCTACTTTGCAGTTGGTTGCTTGGAACACTTCATAACCTTCCAGCCCGATAATACGGGACAAGAGGCTTAAAATTTGCTTCTCATCATCGATAATCAATACTTTTCCCATCTTCTTATTCTGCTATGAGGAAGCAAATATAGCATATTATTCAGAGGTGTCCATTATTTCCCCTACTTTCATACTGCCTTAATTATAGTTTAATTATTTGCAAATATCCTAAACCCAGTACTAGTTATGTGTAATAAATATTACATTCGCTAAAATTGTCTACAAAATGAAAAAAGTTCTATTAGTTGCAGTCTCCGTACTGCTTGTCTGCACTTCTTGTGTAACGAAAAAAAAGTATCTGCTAGCCGAAAACGGACGCCTGGAAGCCATTGCCCGGGGAGACGACCTGCAGAATCAGCTTGTAAACTGCCGTGACAACAACGACGGCCTCACTTCACGTCTTGCTTCACTTGAACGGGATACCACCCGCATGGGCAAGAACATCCGCAACTATCAAAGCATGCTCAACACCAACATGACGGAGCAGGAAAAATTGAATTCACTCCTGAGCCAGAAGATGAACGAACTGGATGAACGCGAACGGACGATCAACGAACTACAGGATATGATCAATGCACAGACTGAACGGGTACAGAACTTGCTCAACAGTGTAAAGGATGCCCTCCTGGGTTTCAGTAGCGACGAACTGACCGTCCGCGAAAAAGACGGAAAAGTCTACGTTGCCATGTCAGACAAACTTCTTTTCGAATCGGGAAGCGCCCGTGTCGACAAGCGTGGCAAGGAGGCTTTGGCCAAACTCGCCGAAGTCCTTAACAAACAATCCGACATCGACGTTTATATCGAAGGGCACACCGATAGCAAGCCGATCAACACCGCCCAGTTTAAAGACAACTGGGATCTCAGTGTCATCCGCGCCACTTCGGTCGTCCGCATCCTGACAAAGGACTACGGTGTCAAACCTTTGCAGATACAACCTTGCGGCCGCGGCGAATTCATGCCTGTTGCCGACAATGAGACAGCCGACGGCCGTGCTAAAAACCGCCGTACCGAAATCATCATGAGTATTCCGCGGAACAACGAGACCAATCTTACCAGTTCTACC
>OGZG01002925.1_pt1 | contig 10910 bp, 9 predicted proteins | sample 1576781 | NCBI WGS metagenome assembly OGZG01 (sample SAMEA3541502, study PRJEB24748) | human gut metagenome | biome: human gut; feature: human-associated habitat; material: faeces | place: China | collected 2012 | reverse complement strand
AGGTCCAGAAGGTCTACCGTCTGCAGGGCGTTGAGATCAACGATAAGCATATCGAAGTCATCGTCCGTCAGATGTGCCGCAAGGTGCGTGTGACCGACTCCGGCTCCTCCAACTTGATCGGCGGTGCTCTGGCAAGCCGTCTGGAGGTGGAGAACATCAATGCCGATCTGCAGAAGCGCATTGATGCAGGCGAAGAGGGCCTGAAGCTGGTAGAGTATCAGCAGGTGCTGCTGGGCATCACCAAGGCTGCTCTGGCCAACGACTCCTTCCTGTCTGCCGCTTCCTTCCAAGAGACCACCCGCGTGCTGACCGAGGCTGCCATCAAGGGCAAGGTCGACCCGCTGTCCGGTCTGAAGGAGAACGTCATCATCGGTAAGCTGATCCCCGCCGGTACCGGTCTGCCGGAAGTCCGTGAGGATCTGAAGAACCGTGAGGCAGAGCGTGATGCAGAGGTGGCTGCCGAGCTGGCCGCCGCTGCACAGTGATGCAGACATGATCCGGTAACCCAATAAAATTCTAAGCCGCTCCGTGGGCAGATGCCTGCGGGGCGGCTTTTTGCGCGCTGGGACGCCAGGGAAGGGGAGAAAACAAGGGTGATTTTTATCAAAAAGAGTCCAAAAGAAAAAATCTGGAATAAATGCAAAAATCTTTGCAAAAACTGTTGACATCCGGCCGCAAAGCGAGTATTATATAACTGTTGCGCGTCCCTCATGGGGATAGTGCGGCAAAAAAAGTCGGAAACGATCCGATGTCTATCATTAAGAAAGGAGAAACAAAATGCCTACTTTTAACCAGCTTGTACGCAAGGGCCGTCAGGTTCTGGCTACCAAGAGCACCGCTCCCGCACTGCTGAAGAGCTACAATTCTCAGAAGAAACAGTATTCTGATCTGAACAGCCCCCAGAAGCGTGGTGTCTGCACTGCTGTTCGTACCATGACCCCCAAGAAGCCCAACTCTGCTCTGCGTAAGGTTGCTCGTGTCCGCCTCACGAATGGTATCGAGGTCACCTCTTACATTCCCGGTATCGGCCATAACCTGCAGGAGCACTCCGTCGTGCTGATCCGTGGCGGCCGTGTTAAGGACCTGCCCGGTGTGCGTTACCACATCATCCGTGGTACCCTGGATACTCAGGGTGTGGCAGGCCGTAACCAGGCCCGCTCCAAGTACGGCGCAAAGCGTCCTAAGGCCGGTGCTGCAAAGAAGTAATTGAGGACAACCGCCATAAACGGCTTTCCATTATATAAATAACAAGTCCGCATTGTGCGGAGGGTAACGGTTTATGTAAGGTCAGCTCTTTGTGACACAACGGGAGTTTTATTACTTTCGAGTACCGATGATATCATTCTGTGAAGGAGGGAAGAAAGATGCCTAGAAGAGGTAACATTGCTAAGCGCGATGTCTTAGCTGATCCTATTTACAATTCCAAGATGGTCACCCGTCTGGTCAACAGCGTGATGCTGGATGGCAAGAAGGGCGTCGCTCAGAAGATCGTTTACGAGGCTTTCTCCATGATTCAGGAAAAGACCGGCAACGATCCTCTGGAGACTTTCGAGAAGGCGATGGAGAACATCATGCCCAGCCTCGAGTGCAAGACCCGCCGTGTTGGTGGTGCTAACTACCAGGTTCCTCTGGAAGTCAGCCCTGCCCGCCGCGAGACCCTGGGTCTGCGCTGGCTGACCGCTTACAGCCGCAGCCGTGGTGAGAAGACCATGGCCCAGCGTCTGGCCGCCGAGATCATGGATGCTGCCAACAACACTGGTAACGCCGTGAAGAAGCGCGAGGATACCCACAAGATGGCCGAGGCCAACAAGGCTTTCGCTCATTTCCGTTATTGATCTGTTCTGTAGGAGGTTAATTTCATGGCTACACCCAGAGAAGTTTCTCTTCAGATGACGAGAAATATCGGCATTATGGCTCATATCGATGCCGGCAAGACGACCACTACCGAGCGTATCCTGTACTACACCGGTATCAACCATAAGATCGGTGAGGTCCACGATGGCGGTGCCACGATGGACTGGATGGTTCAGGAGCAGGAGCGTGGTATCACCATCACTTCCGCTGCTACCACCTGCTACTGGTCTCACTCTGAGACCCAGAAGGATCCGGTCGCGTTCAAGAAGAATCGTCACCGCATTAACATTATCGACACTCCGGGCCACGTGGACTTCACTGTTGAGGTCCAGCGCTCTCTGCGCGTTCTGGACGGTTCTGTGACCGTTCTGGCCGCAAAGGGTGGTGTCGAGCCTCAGTCTGAGACCGTTTGGCGTCAGGCTGATGAATACAAAGTCCCCCGTATGGTGTACGTCAACAAGATGGACACCATGGGTGCTGACTTCTTCCGCTGCATCAAGATGCTGCATGATCGTCTGCACGCCAACGGCGTGGCCATCCAGCTGCCGATCGGTCAGGAGGATACCTTCCGCGGTATCGTTGACCTGGTCGATATGAACGCTGAGGTCTACTACGACGACATGGGCAACGATATGCGTACCGAGCCCATCCCCGAGGATATGGTCGAGCAGGCTGAAGAGTACCGCAACATTCTGGTCGAGGCTGTTGCCGAGAACGACGAAGAGCTGATGGAGAAGTACCTTGAGGGCGAGGAGATCACCCGCGAGGAGCTGAAGAAGGCCATCCGCAAGGAAACCATCGCAAATACTCTGGTTCCCGTTGTCTGCGGCTCTTCCTACAAGAACCGCGGTGTGCAGAAGCTGCTGGACGCTATCGTTGACTATATGCCCGCTCCTACCGATGTTGAGGACATCAAGGGTGTGAATCCTGAGACCGAAGAGCAGGAGACCCGTCCGTCTTCCGACGACGCTCCCTTCGCAGCTCTGGCTTTCAAGATCGCTACCGACCCCTTCGTTGGTAAGCTGGCATACTTCCGTGTCTACTCCGGTAAGGTCGAGGCAGGTACTACTGTCTACAACTCCGTGAAGGACAACAAGGAGCGTATGGGCCGCATCCTGCAGATGCACTCCAACCACCGCAAGGATATCGACTGCTGCTATGCAGGTGATATTGCTGCTGTTGTCGGTCTGAAGAACACCACCACTGGTGATACTCTGTGTGATGAGAATCATCCCATCATTCTGGAGTCCATGAAGTTCCCCGAGCCCGTTATCCGCGTCGCCATCGAGCCTAAGACCAAGGCCGGCAACGAGAAGATGGGCATCGCGCTGGCAAAGCTGGCCGAAGAGGATCCTACCTTCAAGACCTACACCGACGAAGAGACTGGTCAGACCATCATCGCCGGCATGGGCGAGCTCCATCTGGAGATCATCGTCGACCGTCTGCTCCGTGAGTTCAAGGTCGAGGCTAACGTCGGCGCACCTCAGGTCGCTTACCGTGAGACCATCCGCAAGGAGGCCAACCAGGAGACCAAGTACGCTCGTCAGTCTGGTGGTAAGGGCCAGTACGGTCACGTCAAGATCAAGCTCGAGCCGAACGAGTCCGGCAAGGGCTATGAGTTCATCAATGCCATTGTCGGCGGCGCCATCCCGAAGGAATACATTCCCGCGGTCGACGCCGGTATCCAGGGCGCGATGCAGGCCGGTGTTCTGGCAGGCTATCCCGTCGTGGACGTTAAGGTCACGCTGTATGACGGCTCCTACCATGAGGTCGACTCCTCTGAGATGGCCTTTAAGATCGCCGGTTCCATGGCCTTCAAGGAGGCCTGCCGCAAGGCGCAGCCGGTTATCCTCGAGCCGATCATGAAGGTCAGCGTTATCGTGCCGGAAGAGTATATGGGCGATGTTATCGGCGATATCTCTGCCCGCCGCGGCAACATCCTCGGCATGATCCCGAGAAACGGCTCCACGCAGGTGGACGCCAACGTGCCTCTGTCGCAGATGTTCGGCTATGCAACCGATCTCCGCAGCCGCACGCAGGGCCGTGGACAGTATTCCATGGAGCCGAGCCACTACGTCGAACTGCCGAAGTCTATTCAGCAGGAAATCGTAGAAAAACGCAGCTCCAAGTAAAAAATGCTTGCTATTGCACACCTTTTGGTGTATAGTGTAAGTAAGCGAATATAAAGTTTTTACCATTTACGAATCAAACAGGAGGATTTTTCAATGGCAAAGCAGAAATTTGAAAGAACTAAGCCTCATGTTAACATCGGCACCATCGGCCATGTTGACCACGGCAAGACCACGCTGACCGCTGCCATCACCAAGTATCTGGCGATGCAGGGCGGCGCTGAGTACACCGACTACTCTTCCATCGATAAGGCTCCCGAGGAGCGTGAGCGTGGTATCACCATCAACACCGCCCACGTCGAGTATGAGACGGCCAACCGTCACTATGCTCACGTGGACTGCCCGGGTCACGCCGACTATATCAAGAACATGATCACCGGTGCTGCCCAGATGGACGGCGCTATCCTGGTCATCGCTGCCACCGACGGCCCCATGGCTCAGACTCGTGAGCACCTGCTGCTGGCCCGTCAGGTGAACGTGCCCTCTGTGCTGGTGTTCCTGAACAAGTGCGACCAGGTGGACGACGAGGAGCTGCTGGAGCTGGTGGAGATGGAGGTCCGTGAGCTGCTGGACTTCTACGGCTTCCCCGGCGATGACACCCCCATCATCCGTGGTTCCGCTCTGAACGCCCTGATCTCCGAGTCCACCGATCCCAACGCTCCTGAGTATGCCTGCATCAAGGAGCTGATGGACGCTGTTGACACTTGGATCCCCACCCCCGACCGCAAGGAGGATATGCCCTTCCTGATGCCCGTCGAGGACGTGTTCACCATCTCCGGCCGTGGTACCGTTGCTACCGGTCGTGTGGAGCGTGGCGTGCTGAACCTGAACGAGAAGGTCGAGATCGTTGGTCTGTCCGACGAGAAGCGTGAGACCACCGTTACCGGTATCGAGATGTTCCACAAGCTGCTGGACTACGCTGAGGCTGGCGACAACATCGGCGCTCTGCTGCGTGGCGTGGCTAAGACCGAGATCGAGCGTGGTCAGGTTCTGTCCAAGCCCGGTTCCATTCATCCCCACACCAAGTTCGTTGGTCAGGTGTACGTTCTGACCAAGGACGAGGGTGGCCGTCACACCCCCTTCTTCAACAACTATCGTCCCCAGTTCTACTTCCGTACCACCGACGTGACCGGCATCATCTCCCTGCCCGAGGGCACTGAGATGTGCATGCCCGGCGATAACGTCGACATGAACGTGGAGCTGATCACCCCCATCGCTATCGAGACCGGTCTGCGTTTCGCTATCCGTGAGGGCGGCCGTACCGTCGGTTCCGGTGTTGTCATCGCCATCAACCAGGACTGATTGAACGAAGAGCTGTGACCCCAACGGCACACCATCGGTGCAGCCAAGGGTGAAATAGTATGAGATAAGGCGCAAGCGGAAACCGCTTGCGCCTTATTTTTATGCCGTTTAGGGAGATGCATTCCAATCGGAGGCGACATCTTCTTACAAAGCGAAGAACTGAGCAATGCGACGTGGGGGAGAGCGGGGGAGAAGAAAGTGCAGCAAGGGGTTCTAATAGGGGCGAGATTCTATGGAGCGTGAAGGAGAGGAGTGTATTCTTTTAGGCCAGTGAGAAAAGGGCGGGCCGGTTGGGGGAAAGCATAAAGCGCGGAGGGCAGAGTTCGGTGTGCGATGTTTAGTACAAGATGCGTTTCTCATTCTGCATAATAGAACGAGAAACGCAAGAGGATGAGAGCAATGACACCACTTTTGTATGCAAAATAGTATGCCCACAGGAACTTTCTCTGAAATGTACAAAACAAGAAAAGAAATATGTAAATAACGACAAAATACGGCAGAGGATATTGACAAATGACCCATTTGGGAATAAAATACGGGCATCGACATTGTAGAACGGCGAACGGAAATATCCGCTTACCGATGCGGCGCAAGGGAGAAGGTGTCGCATGAGTAAGCGGGCAGAGAGCCTGCTGCAAGTCAGAGAGAAAATCTGAAAAGGAGAAAACACTATGTCTGCTGGAGTATTCATTCTGATTCTGGTAGTGGCGATCGCAGCTCTGGTGCTGATGATCGTCAAAGCAAAGATGCATCCCGTGCTGGCGCTGTTTATTGCTGCGCTGGGTACTGGTATCGCCCTGGGTTACGGCGTCACCGGTTCCGTGGATTACATCAGCAACGGTTTTGGCGGCACGCTGGGCAGCGTGGGCATCACCATCATCCTTGGCGCCATCATTTCCATGGCCATCGAGGATACTGGCGCCGCCAAGGTCATTGCAAACTTCTTTATCAAGCTGTTCCGTGGTAAGCGCATGGAGCTGGCTCCGGCCCTGACGGCCTTCATCATGTCTATCCCCGTTTTCGGGGATATCACCATGGTGCTGACAGCGCCCATTGCCTCTATGCTCTCCAAGCGTAAGCACATTTCCATGTCCACCATGGCTTCCTTCACCGGTCTGGGCCTGTTCCTGACCCACGGTCTGGTGCCTCCCACCCCCGGCATCCTGGCCATTGCGCTGATGTTCGGCAGCGATCTGGGTATGACCATCGTCTGGGGTCTGGTCATCAGCTTCGTGGGCTTCTTCGGCACCTACTTCCTGCTGCGGAAGTGGACGGAGAAGGAGTGGATCGAGCCCAATCCTGAGTTCGTTCGTGGCATGGAGGAGACCGGTTCCGACAGCGTGGATGACATCCTCATCAAGGATCCCGGCCTGCCCCACACCGGTGAGGGCTTCCTGCCCCTGCTGCTGCCTGTGCTGCTGATCTCCGTGTCCTCCTTCGCTCAGATGTATGCCGCCGAGGGCAGCGCTATCTACACCATCTGCACCACCATCGGCAACAAGGTCATCGCTCTGTCCATCGGCCTGCTGTACTCCTTCTATCTGGGCTACAAGCAGCGCAAGATGGTGCTGGGCGTGTACGCCGACACCTACAATGAGCCTAAGGCCAAGCTGGGCGAGGTCATGCTCAACAAGTGGGTGGCCCGTGGCTTGGTGGTTTGCCTGTCTCCCCTGCTGATCACCGCTATGGGCGGCGCCTTCGGTAACGTGCTGAAGAATTCCCCCGCTCTGGAGCCCCTGTCCAAGCTCATCGCTGACAGCCCCATCCCCGCCATTCTGGTGCCTTGGGCCATTGCCGCTATCATGATGACCTCCGTGGGTTCCATGACCACCGCCGGCATGACCGCAGCCGCCATCGTGCTGCCCATGATGCCCGACCTGGGCCTGTCTTCTCTGGCCGCCGTGCTGGCCATCGGCAGTGGTACCCTGATGGGCAACCACTACAACAACTCCGGCTTCTGGGTCATGGGTCAGTTCTTCCACCTGAATACCAAGCAGTCCGTGAAGTACGTCACGGTACCCTGCGCCGTGGCTTCCGTGATCTGCCTGATCGCCGTGGTCATCCTTAACGCCGTAGGCGTCTTTGGCTGATCTCTGCGTAACTGAATCAAACGTGCATTCCCAGCCGGGGACGCTCCGTTCACCGGGGCGTCCCCGGCCGCTTTTTTCCGGGGGACCGGAACCATAGAAAGGAGAATCCTGTCATGAGCATGAACATCCGTTTTGACAACAAGGTGGCCGTCGTCACCGGCGGTACCGCCGGCATCGGCTTGGCCTGCGCCCAGCTGTTCGGCCAGCTGGGGGCCAAGGTGGCCATCTGCGGTACCAATCCCACGAAGCTGGCTGCAGCGCTGGAGAGGCTGAAGGCGCAGGGCATCACCGCCTTCGGCGAGACCTGCGACGTGTCCGACGGAGAGTCCCTGAAGGGCTTTGCCCGCCACGCCGAGGAAGCACTGGGCGGGCTGGACATCTGGGTCAGCAACGCCGGTGTCTATCCCCAGTACAGCATCATCGACACCCCGGAGAACGTCTGGGACAAGACGGTGGACACCAACATGAAGTCGGTGTATCTGGGCGCACGCATTGCGTATGAGGCCATGAAGGATAAGGGCGGCGTCATGCTGCTGGCCTCCTCCTTTGCGGCGGTGTTCCCCTCTGTGGGCAGCGGTGTGTATGCCGCCACCAAGTCCGCCGTAAAGTCCATGGTGAACACGCTGGCAGCGGAGCTGGCCCCCTACGGCATCCGAGTCAATGGGTATATCCCCGGCGTCATCGATACGGACATGACCCACGCACTTACCGTCAGCAACGGCGAGGCCATGAAGAGCGCCATCGCCATGCAGACCTTCGGTGAGCCCATGGATGTGGCGTGGGCGCTGGCGTTTCTGGCATCGGACTATGCCCGCTATATCACCGGCACCACGCTGGAGATCAGCGGCGGCAAGATGGGCGTGCAGAACCCCGCCAAGGCGTGGAAGGATAAGGAAACCAGAGCGTAACGCACGAAAGGGAGGGATCTAACATGAACGTACAGAATAAGGTCATCGTTATCACCGGCGGTGCAGGCGGCATCGGCTCGGCACAGGCGAAGCTGCTGGCCCGGAATGGGGCCGAGGTCTGGATCCTGGATCTGGTGCAGGAGAGGATCGACCAGCTGGTGGAGGAGCTGAAGCGTCAGGGCGGCAAGGCCCACGGCGCCGTGGCGGATGTCACCAGCGAGGAGGAGTGGAAGACCATCGTAGAGCGCATCGTCTCCGAGAGCGGACGGCTGGATGTGGTGGTGAACAACGCCGGCATCAACATCCGCAAGCCCATCGAGGAAATGGTGAAGGACGAGTGGATGAAGATGATGGAGGTCAATACCGCCAGCGTCTTTCTTGCCACCAAGTATGTTCTGCCGGTGATGCGGAAGCAGGGGGGCGGCGCTATCATCAATACCTCCTCCATCTGCGGCCTTGTCGGCCATATGAACACCCCGGAGGCATACACGGCCACCAAGGGTGCTATCACCCTGCTGACCAAGTCTGTGGCAGCCCGGTATGGCAAGGACAACATCCGTTGCAACTCCATCCATCCCGCCACCGTGGACACGCCCTTTGTGGCGGCTCTGATGGCGGACCCGGTGAAGAAGCAGGCCCGGCTCAACGAGATCCCGCTGGGCCGCCTGACCTCTGTGGAGGATGTGGCCAATGCGGTGCTGTATCTGGCCAGCGACGAGGCGTCCTTCCTCAACGGCGTGAACCTGCCCATCGACGGCGGCGTGACGTGCTATTAAAAAATTGCGGAAGGAGTGAATGGATCCTTCCGTGAGAGATTTGCCGTCTGCTGTGCGGCACTGAGGCAAAAGAAAGCGGAGGGGGAAACCATGTTTCCCCTCCGCTTTGTGAGACGATCGGTATACAGTTGGATCGCAGGACCCGTTACAGGAGGTCATCGGCGGGCTGATAGCCGTAAAGACTGCGGGAGATGTCGGCGGAGGCCTGCCTTAGATCATCCAGCAGTCCACCCCGCAGGGCGGTGCGGACACGGGGGGTCATGCCGGAGATGCTGATGGAGCAGGAGACTTGCCCCGGTGCGGAGAACACCGGCACTGCCACGCAGGACAGACCCACCTCCACCTCCTCGTTGTCCATGGCGTAGCCGTCGGCCCGGATGTGCCGCAGCTCCACCTGAAGCTGACGGGGGTCCACAATGGTGTTGAAGGTCAGTGCCTTCAGCGGTCCGGCGAGGATGTGCTGCTGCTCATCCTCCGGCATATAGGCCAGAATACACTTGCCCACGCCGGTGCAGTGGAGGTAGTTCTTGGTGCCGATCTGGGTGTTGATAGACAGCGACCGGCTGGACTCCACCTTGTCCACATAGATGACGCTGTCCCCTTGAGCCACGCCGCAGTGGGCGATCTCGCCGTATTTCAGGCTGATCTGCTCCAGATAGGGGTGGACGGTGCGGATGATGCTGTTCTGGACCTTGATGGTGTTGGAGAAGCTCAGCAGCTTCAGGCTCAGCACATACTTCTGGTTATCTGCGTTCTGCTGCAGGTAGCCCAGCGTGGTCAGGGTGTTGATGAGGCCGAAGGCGGTACTCTTGTTCAGCTCCAGTGCATCAGCGATCTCCTTGACGCTGCGCTCTCCGCCACCGCACTGTTGAAGGTATTCCAGAATGGAGAAGGCCCGCTCCACCGACTGGATGGTTTTTGTGGTTGCCATATCTTTTCCTTCCTTGTTCGTTCTGTATCATAGAACATTGCGAACCAATCTAATTCAGACCATTATAGACCTTCTCACAGATAAAGTCAACTAATACCGGAAAACAGTCAAGTTTTTTAGAAAAGCAGAAGATATCCTATTGACAAAAGGCACCATGGATTTTATAATATTTTCAGAATGGTAAACGGCATTATAGAATAACCGCCAAACCAAGCCGCAGCCTGCGGCCAGTAACATAAGAAAAAGAGATATGTCATATTTGAAGGAGGAAACACAATGGAAAACAGCTTTGAAACAGTTGTAACAGAATTAATCGTACAGGCAGGAGACGCAAGAAGTCTGGCGCTTCAGGCCGTACGGGAAGGCAGAAGACAGAACTGGGACGAAGTGGATAAACTGATGAAGGAGTGCGATTCCGCCATGGTGAAGGCACATGAGGTACAGACGGAGCTGATTCAGCGTGAACTGAACGGCGCGCCGGTGGAGATGAATCTTTTGATGGTTCACGCGCAGGATCATGTGATGAATGCCATGACAGTCAGGGATCTGGCAGCGGAAATGCTGTCCATGCTTGGTTCCAAAACAGAGTACTAAGGGGGAAAATTATTATGAAGGAGAAACTGACAAACGCAATTCTGAAGGTTGCGGAAGTGCTGCAGATGAATAAATATCTGGCGGCCATTCGTAACGGATTTACCACATTATTACCGATTATCATCTGCGGATCATTTTGTTCCCTGATGCTGAGTGTAGTATGTTCAACCACAACCACCGGATTTTCACTGGCGAAATTCCATGGACTGGAATGGCTGGCAAAGCTGACGCCGATTTTTGACGCGGCCAATTACGCGACCGCCAGCGACATTCCTTCGAACGAAGCGTTCAGGATGTTGATCGAGGGTGCGCACGAGGGCCGCGGT
>OGZG01002916.1_pt1 | contig 10932 bp, 11 predicted proteins | sample 1576781 | NCBI WGS metagenome assembly OGZG01 (sample SAMEA3541502, study PRJEB24748) | human gut metagenome | biome: human gut; feature: human-associated habitat; material: faeces | place: China | collected 2012 | reverse complement strand
CAAACTCTCCTGCATTTGGCTATTGCGCTACTCAGAAGATATACTACTTTGGGTAAATATATTGCGATCATCTTATTTTCTGCACCCTCTTTCTTACTATATTTTTATTGATTTTTTGTCAAATTCATTGTAATCGGATAAACTGTCGCCTGATTTGTCAATGGATCTCGATTCTGATAATCAAACAATAGGATGGTTTTTGTTTCTTTAAAATCTTCATTTACCGCATGATCGAATTGTTCCATATGAGAAAATTTCCGCATATTCTTTTGTCCAAAATATGCAAGTCGTTCATCTTTTAATAATATCTCTTCGTTGATATAACGAAGCTCGTCCTTTTGTAATGTATAATCTCCTGCAAAATCCGGACGTTTCTTTACATTTTCACGAAGATACAGGTCGGTCATTAGCAGGTCACGGTATTGTTCCAGTTTTTCAGAAACTCCACCATTTTCCGGCTTTCCCTGAGTTTCACATTTTCCATTTTTTTCCAATCTCTCCTGTATTATCTTCCAGAGGATCTCATATCTGGCAATGCGGCTGTGGCTGATTCCAAACAAATGATTTTTGTTGTAATAACCTGCCATAAAGGAAAACATTTCATAAGGAGTATCAAATTCCTTTTCCAGTTCTTTTAAAGTACAGGTAAACTGACGGCTGTTGTAATGAACTTCCGTCATTTCTTCGATATCTTTTAATTCCAGCACGTCCCCATAGGAAAGCCATTTGGTACACAGCACCTCATAAGGCGGCGCGGCACTGTAAAGCAGGTCACAGGTCGGGATCAGTTCTTCCATATAAGAGCCTTTTAATACCTTTAAAAAGCCTAACTGCAGCTGCTCCGGCTCCATTTCATATACGTCATTAAAGGACTTTTTAAAGCTTTCCAGATCTTCCCATGGAAGTCCTGCGATCAGATCCAGATGCTGGTGGATGTTGTGCCAGCTGTTGATGGTTTCTGTGATCTCACGTATCTCTTCGATGTCGGTTTTGCGCCGGATGGCTTCCAATGTTTTCTCATTGGTAGACTGAACGCCGATCTCCAGCTGCACCAGTCCCGGGCGCATGGTGGAAAGCAGATCCAGCTCGTCCTTATCTAACAAATCCGCTGCAATCTCAAAATGGAAATTGGTAACGCCGTTATCATGGTCCCTGATATACTGCCAGATAGCCATTGCATGGGACTTTTTACAGTTAAAGGTTCTGTCTACGAATTTTACCTGGGGCACTTTCGCCTGAAGGAACCACTCCAGTTCCGGCAGTACCAGATCCAGGCTGCGAAAACGCAGTTTCTTATCAATGGAAGACAGACAGTAGGCACAGGAAAAAGGACATCCTCTGCTGCTTTCGTAGTAGATAATGCGGTGTTCCAGTTCTTTCATATCCATAAAAGCATAGGGAAATGGGATCTGGCTCATGTCCATTACCTGGCGAAAACCTGTATCTGTAAATGTGCCATCAGCATTTCGCACCATAAGACCGGGAACCTGTTTTAAATCTTCTCCTTCAAGGAGTGCCTTTAGAAAATGGGCGAAGGTGATCTCTCCTTCCCCCATCATAACAAGGTCCACTGCCGGTTCTTCTTTCAAAAAGGCTTCCCCATGATAGGAAACTTCCGGGCCTCCTGCCCATATTTTCACATCTGGAAGCACCTTTTTTATGTCAGCCAGTATCACTTTCACATAGGAAATGTTCCAGATATAACAGGAAAATCCAATGACATCCGGCTTACGCTTATAAATATCCTGAAGGATCTGCTCCATCTGGTGGTTAATGGTGTATTCTGCCAGAGAGATCTCCGCCTGCTCTGCCAGTCCCCATTCTTTTAACATCTTCTCCCCATAAGTTTTCAGGCTGTAGATGCCCAGATTGGAGTGGATATATTTTGCATTGATCGCGGCTAAAAGAACCTTCATTTTACACCTCGATCTCGATCTTGCGGCCGGTAGGCTGGTACTGATAATAACGGACGCCTGCTGCATTTAACATGCGCTTGGATGCTTTTACAGCCGGTGTATGGGCGTACTTGTCCCCGCCATAGATAATGGTCTTAATACCCGCCTGGATAATGGCCTTGGCGCACTCATTACACGGGAAAAGAGTTACATACAATTTGCTTCCTTCCAGACTTCCCCCTCTGTAATTTAAAATGGCATTTAACTCGCTGTGGGTGGAATAGAAATATTTTGCATTGTACGGATCGTCCAGTTCATGTTCCTTGCCCCATGGAAATTCATCATCGGAGCATCCCTTTGGGAAGCCATTGTAGCCCATGGAAAGGATCTTGTTATCCTGGCTTACGATGCATGCCCCCACCTGGGTGCTTGGGTCTTTGGAACGTCTGCCGGAAAGAGTGGCAACTCCCATAAAATATTCATCCCATGTAATATAATCAACACGTTTATCTGACATTGTATTTCTCCTTCTTGCATCAATTTCAACTATGATACCGGATTGCTGCGTGCTTCGCACTCTCGCAATTCTTAAAAATATTTATAATTATCATATAATAGACGACCTTAAAATGCAAGAAGGAGCAGCCGGATCAGCTGCTCCTGTGTATAGAATTACTGCTATTCCTGCATTACACTGCAGGTAATGTAACGACCGCTATTTATGCCTTAGCCACATTCTTGGTCACGATCACGTCTGCATCCAGACCTACTATTCCCTTGATCACAACGGTACCTGCTTTCACAGGCGCTTTCAGGCGGCATTTTTTGATCTCATCCATTGCATCGAAAATACGCGCCTTGGGGATCGGGGCAGTAAGGCGTACACTGGCAAGAGGCAGTTCTCCTCCTTCTACCAGTACGGAGGTTGCAATGTTTCTCTTCGGATCTGTCAGCTCCTGTTTTACATACTCTGCTCCTCTTTTGCAGGTGGCGCCCTCTAATGAATGGATCACTACGGACTGATCTGCCTGTATCTCATAATCTGCGCTTATTTCACAGCCATTTGGACAAATGATGCATGTAAATTCTCTTGTCATTCTACCTTCACCTCCAGATCTCCTTTATTTTCCAGTTTTTCTGCTTTTAAATCTATATGGATCATCTCTGCCGGAAGGGCTTTTTTCATCTTTTTGCGGGCAATTTCTTTTCCATTCTGGCTTACAACTAAAACACAGTCCTTAAATGGCCGGTTCACACGCAGGGACAGACAACAGTCTTCTGTTCCGGAGATCCTCTGTGGAACCGTATGATTGATATTTTTATCAGTCTTTACCTGGATCTCACATGCAGGCAGTTTTCCCTCTTTGATATACCGGGCTGCGGAGTCTGCCAGCTTTTCTGCTTCCATGGATACAAAATCCACCAGATCGTGCACATGAAGGACATTTCCTGCTGCGAAAATTCCCGGCCGGTCCGTCTGGAAATATTCATCTACTGTAGCGCCTTTTGTCCTTGCATCCAGTGTTACTCCTGCATCCAGGGAAAGTTCATTTTCCGGGATCAGACCAACAGATAAGATCAGTGTATCACAGCTGTATTCCTCTTCCGTTCCCGGGATCGGCCTCATATGTTCATCTACTTTTGAAACAGTTACGCCGGTCAGACGCTTATCTCCGTGGATCTCTGTCACTGTATGGCTTAAATACAATGGGATATTGTAATCATTTAAGCACTGCTCAATATTCCTTGGAAGGCCGCTTGGATATGGCTGGATCTCAAAAACTGCCTTTACATGGGCACCTTCCAAGGTCAGTCTGCGGGCCATGATCATTCCAATATCACCGGAACCTAAGATCACCACTTCTTTTGCAGGCATACGGTTATAAAGGTTCATATATGCCTGGGCAACTCCTGCTGTAAACACTCCAGTTGGCCGCTCTCCTGGTATGCCAAGTGCCCCTCTGGTGCGCTCCCGACATCCCATTGCCAGGATCACAGCTTTGGCTTTCCACTGTTTCAGACCATCAGGAGTGGCTGCTGTGATCACTTTATCCTCTGAAATCTCCAGAACAGTTGCATCAGTAAGATAACGGATCTTCTTTTCGTTTGCCAGGTCAATGAATTTCTGGGCATATTCCGGTCCGCTGAGTGTAGTTTTAAAACGGGCCAGTCCAAAACCATCATGGATACACTGACGTAAAATGCCGCCTAACTGTTTTTCACGTTCCAGGATCAGAATATCTGTGATCCCGTTTTCATACAGGCGTACAGCCGCTGCCAGACCTGCCGGGCCGCCGCCTACGATCACTGCATCTGCCTGTTCTATTTCCCACATTTCTGTTTTATGTTCCATGTTCACAGTCACACCTCCCGTACCTTTCCAAATAAGACATTAGAACCTTCCCGCTCATACTGCACTTCTGTCTCTTTTTTGCCAAGTTCCTGTTCGATCAGCTGTTCAATACGCATCTGGCAGTAGCCCCCCTGACACCGTCCCATCATGGATCGGGTCCTGTATTTCACACCTGTCATAGTATCTACGCCTAATGGATTGTGAATTGCCTGAAGGATCTCTGCTTTTGTCACCTTTTCGCAGCGGCAGATCACTTCGCCGTAATCCGGGTTCTCTTTGATCAGCTCTGCCTGCTCTTCTTTGGTGCACTGGGCGAAATGGCGGATTCCTTTTCTCACCGGGTTGAAATCCGGATTTTCCTCTAATGTTTCTCTTTCCTTCATCAGTTCAATGGCGTATCTGGCAATGGGCACTGCTGCTGTCAGTCCCGGTGACTCGATACCTACCAGGTTTAATGCATGAGGCGCGATCTCGTCTTTGATCTCGATCTTAAAATCCTGGATCACACCCTTTTCATCTACCCATTTTGGAAGGATACCAGAATAATTGCGGATATAATCTGCCTTATGGATACATGGCCACAGGTCAGAAGCACTTTCTGCCAGATAATCCATATTTTTCTGAGGCACACCGTAATAAGTAAAATCTGTTACCATATCTGCGTTAGGGCCGATGATCACATTTCCGTCTGTGGTATTTGTCACATGAATTCCCATATAGGTGTTGCTTGGAACCGGATAAACAGGCATAGGAAGAAGCGGTCCGGTGCGCTTATCCAGGATAATATAATCTCCCTTGGAACCGATGATGCGGTAGCCGGTGATCCCCAGCATATCAGAGATCTTGCCGCAGCCAAGGCCTGCGCAGTTTACTACCCAGCGGGTCTTAAAGTTTCCCTTGGTTGTGGTTATTTCATAAGTATCATCATCTTCTCTCCGGATTGCAGTCACTTCACAGCCAAAATGATACTCCACACCGTTTGCATGGGCATTTTCTGCCAGGGCAATGGTATAGCCAAAGGGATCTACGATACCGCTGTTATGGGAAAACATGGCAAATTTTCCTACTACTGCAGGAACCAGCTCATGAAGGCGTTTTTCATCGATCAGCTCCAGGTTAGTAGCTCCGTTGTCTTTTCCCTGCTCCATGGTACGCTTTAAGGTCTCCATATCTTCCTCGGTATTTCCTACCAGCACCTTACCGCAGCGGATAAAATGGAAATCCAGCTCTTTTGCCAGATCTCCCATCATCTTATTTCCTTCTACACAAAGTTTTGCCTTTAAGCTTCCTCTGTCATAGGCGAAACCACCGTGGACAACACCGGAATTTCGACCGCTGGTCTCATTGCATACGTCCAGATTTTTCTCCAGCACACCGATCTTTAAACGGTACCGGGACATTTCTCTGGCCATGGCACTTCCCACTACGCCACCACCGATGATCAGAACATCATACATCTCCTTCATTTTCCTGCCTCCTGTGTTCAGCATTTTATTTTGCTTTAAATTCATCCCATGAATATATTTTATATTTATCATATATGACAATATAAGTCAATGTATTTCTGATTTTCTTTGTAAATTTATAGGATAAATTCAATCTATAGTCAACAAATGGATCTCTGATACGTTCTCAGTATATATTGCAGCAAAAAAGCAGCCATTACCCATTTTTGAGTAAGGCTGCTTCTTGCTGATATTTTCGCTGAATTTTACTTTTAAAGATAAATTTGACGGATCACAGGTATTATTCTGTAACCAGAGCTGCTGCTACATCTTTGTCCTTTGCACCGTCTTTGATGATGAACAGTTCGTTGGTATCAAAACCAGCGTCCTTCATAACAGCGATTGCTGTCTTTGCACACTTGTTACCGCTGTAGCAGAGAATGTATACAGGCTTGGAAGAGTCCATGGTCTGTGCCAGTTCGTACATTGCCTTCTGTGCATCTGCGCTCTCAAAATCTTTTAATCCGCACTGCAGGGATCCCTTTAAATGTCCCTGTGCATAGGTGTCATCATCACGTACATCTAAGAACTGAACGTCATCGCTGCCTACTGCTGCAACTGCGTCTTTGCCATCTACATACTGCCAGTCAATGTCTTCTTCTGTACGGTTTCCGCCGAAAGTTACCCCTGCTGCCTCAGACTCTTCTGCCTTTGACTCTGCTGCTGTGGTCTCAGCTGATGTAGTCTCAGCTGCTGTTGTTGCTGCTGTGGTCTGTGTAGACGCAGAATTACCGCATCCTGTTGACATAACGGCTGCTGCCGCTGCTGCTAAAAATAAAACTCTCCACTGCTTCTTCATAATAAAGTTCCTCCTTGTGAATAAAAAAATATATTTATTTATAGTTTAAAACCGGTTCCAGATGTTCTCGATCCGGCTTAAAAACTCATCAGAAAGATATACTTCCAGTTTATCAAAGGTCGACTGGTTGAATATTTCTTTATCTGGCTGCTGATACTGTACCCATGCCATAGCACACCAGGTGATCCCACGCAGGCAGGTGACCGGAATATAAATGTAAGTCCGTTTCTTTAAGCCTGTGGTATCAAAGCGGCCATTTACTTTTTCTATATATGTATCTAAAAAGGCATCCATCTGCTCCTGATCCAGGATCACATCTGTTTTCCAGAAAGTAGTTGTAGGTGCCAGGAAATGTCCCAGATCCTGGGCCGGATCTCCATATAATGGCTTTTCCCAATCTACCAGATACGCCTCTTTTTCATTATCATCTCTGTCATTAACAAGAAAATTGGTAGAATTTAACTCTGTATTGATACAGCAGTGATAAGGAATATCTGACTTTAAACTTTTCACTGCCTTCCACCCCTGATCCAGCAAGCTGCGGATCCTGCGCTTTTTCTGCTCATCCCCCAGGTCTGACTCCATATAGGTCTTTACCATGGCCTCACACTCTTCCAGTATGGCTTTTAAAGGTTCTTCTGGCCGGACCAGGGAATGGGCTTCCGGCATTTTTACACTGTGTATATCCGCCAGACAGCCTGCAGCTGACAACAGTTCTGTTTTATAATCCAGACTGTGTCCAGGCAGAAATTCCATGACCATGACACCATAGGGAAGATATTGGCAGCTTCCGTCTGCATAAATGGCTTTTGGCGTACGCCCGGAATTTTCCAACAGCTTCAATGCCTTGTATTCATAAAGGATCTGGTCTTTTAAATGCATCTGGCTGCCAAAATTGATCCTCAATACCAGCTTTTTTCCAGTTATGGGATGAATAAAGGTATAATTGCGGTTGTATTCTCCCTGAGCCAGCATGGTATAGTTTTCTGTCACCTGTCCAGGCAGTCCCATTCTCTCCCGGTACTCTTTTGTTTGAACGTATTCTTTTAATCCTTTTGTCCGTTTCATGACCTGAAGCTCACCTACCTTACATCCCGGTATAACCGGTCGATCTTCTCTATGGGAACATGATCCCGGTACATTTTCCTTAACCGGTTCATTTTCCACATTAATTTTAATTTAGGTATCGTACCTTTTGGAAAACGGCGGTCCGATGTATAGATCCGCCTTTTTGCCATTCCCAGCCGTACTCCCATTTCTTTTAATGTCAATGAAAACTGATAATCTTCCATGACCGGAATCACCGGGAATTTTCCCGCCTGAAAAAACAGCTCCCTGTCAATGAATATTCCCTGATCTCCAAACATCACCTTCCGGTCTTTTATCCTATGATTGGAAATGACCCGACAGGTAAACATAAAGAAATTCCTGGAATGAAAGGCGATCCCAAAACAGCCTGCGCTGTGGTCTTTCATCACCCGGCAGATCTCTTCTAATGGCCCTGGCGGCAGTTCACTGTCGCAGTGGAGAAAAAGCAGGATATCTCCATGGCTTTTCTCTGCCCCCAGGTTCATCTGATTGGCCCGCCCCTTTTCAGAAAGAAGCAATTTAAAATCCGGCCCGACCATTTTCGGTGTTCCGTCTGTGCTTCCTCCGTCTACAAAAAGGATCTCACACTGGGAGCGGTAAGGATACAGCTGCTTTTTCATAGCTTCTATGGTCTTTGCCTCGTTGTAGACCGGAATGATCACAGATATTTTAACATTTGCAGCCAGATACCGGCCTGTATGACTGTGCTGAAGCCGTTTGTCCTGACGCATCCGCTGTCTGTAACATCGAAGATCCTCCGGCGTATCCATGTCCTGATGTTTCGTTGTAAATCCAACATTTATTCCTGCATCTGAAAGTTCTTTTAAAGTATCTTCAAACACATGGCTGTGACCATATTGCTTTAAGCCAAAGGCCTCAGGTATGGGCCGCTTCATACCAACCAGATAATAGCCGCCGTCTGCCGTTCTTCCAAAAACAGCGTCTTTTTCTTTCAATACCTGAAAAGCCTTTTCCAGATCCGGGCTGCTGACTTCTGGAATATCTGTCCCCATAAGAAGGCAAACGTCATATCCCAGCCCCAGAACATATTCCAGACTGTGATACATCCTCTGCCCCAGGGACTCTCCTGTCTGGGGGAAATATTCTTTCTGCTTTCCCAGGATATCCTGAAGCTCCTTCACATCCCCGTTTTCAGGTGCATAGCACACAAAACAATCTGCTTTTACTTTCCTGCACTGCTCACTGATATCTTTCAGAAAACAGGTATGCAGCTTCGCACACTGCTTTGGTGAAAAATAAGGCATCAGCCGGGTTTTCGTCTTTCCTGGTACTGGGATCCTTGTAAATAGGATCAGCGCCTGTTTCATTTAAACCAGCTCCTCTAAAATAGACAGCACATCAATGACAATCTGTGGACAGAGATCAAACATAAGGCCTTTTTCTAACACTTTATCCATTTCATCTGGCTTTGAAATATCGTGTCCCAGGATCTCACGGCACATATCGGAAGGATATTTTTCCAGAAAACGCTTCTTAAATTCAGCCACTTTTCCTGCCATGATGCCTTTCTGGTCACCGTCATTTTCTTCACTGTGTCCAAATACCATTCCAAGGACTATTAACGCGCCGGTCACAGCGCCGCAGGTCTCCCCGCACATCATTCCGCCCCCGAAACAGGCTGACATTTTCCTTGCCTGTTCTTTGGTCATTCCCATTTTTTCTGCACATGCGCCGGTCACTACCTGAGAACAGTCAATACCGGCCATAAACAACTGACAGACTTCTTCTTTTGTCATGTTCTTATCCTCTTTTCTTTTTCATATGTTCCATATGGATGCTGCGCATCATAAAGATCAGCGCGGACAGGGCAAAAATGATGAGAAGCCCTGTAACAAATAACTTAGCTCCGCCGGTAAGCATGCCGCCTACATAGGAATAAACAATGGTTGCAGGCAGCTGTCCGATCCCAGTGGCAATAAAGAAGGAGGAAAAGGACATAGATGTAAGTCCTGCTGCGTAGCTTACAATATCAAAAGATACAAAAGGCAGCAGACGGCAGATCAGGATCGTATTTTTTCCGTATTTTTCAAAAAATGTATCGATCTGTGCCAGACCGGAACGGCTGGTCAGCTTTTCAGCCACATCACGACCTAAGATTCTTGCAATGTAGAAACAGATTGCTGCGCCTGCCATAGCACTGGACCAGGATAAAATAGCTCCCTTCCACCAGCCAAATAAGTTTGCATTGGCAAAGGTAATAAGAAATGCAGGCAATGGCGCGATAATGGACTGCAGGATCATTAACAGAAAAGATAATGCCGCTGCATAGGCTCCATAGGACGCTACAAAATCGCGAAGCACGGTAAAATCACCGGTTGCAAACATGGCAAAAACACAATTCATGCCCTGGTGTACGGACGGTACTGCCATGTATACAGCTATAGCTGCTACCACGCAAACGATCAGGATCACCTTTTCGATCCATTTATTTTTATTCTTCTTCATACTTTCTCCCTCTTCTATCTTCCTGCACGAACCCGGTTCCACAGAGAATGCCTTACATCCGGCACTTCTTCTCTTCCAAGGATCTGTACCAGCAGATGTTTTATATTTTTTCCGCCGGCTCTTGTGAGATTTCCGGCACAGGAGGCACAATACACGCTTGTATTCTGTATACTGCCTGCTGATTTTGCCATCTGAGCTGCAAGTTCCGGTTCTTTCAATGCTGCGCAGCCTCCAAGACCACAGCAGTTTGCACTTGAAAGGATCTTCGGTTCTGCTGTCAGAAATGGCCGGATCTGTTTTAAAAGTTCTCTCTTTTCACGGTCCGGACATGGAAGGAAAATATTCTGCTCTTCCATGATCCTGTTTCCCAGCCCCAGTTCCTGTAATTTTTCATAAATGCTGATCACCGGAACAGAAAGTTTGTCTTTCAAAAAAGCATAACAGTTTGGACAGACCATAACCACTTCTCTTACCCCCGCTTCCAGGAGCTTTTTATTTAAGCGTTCCAGGATCACTGTTTCTTTTTCTTCCAGTCCCAGCTCGGCTATCGGCTTCCCACAGCAGTCAAATACAGAAAATGCATCTGCTTTTTCTGCCAGCAGTTTCCCCAGATAACGGGTAGTCTCCGGATAAAAAGAAGGAAAGTTACAGCCGAAAAACAATGCTGTTTTTCCCGTTCCTGTGTATCTGCGGAATTTATAATCTTCTTTCTCCCACAGGAGCATCCCATAACCCTTTTCAGGTATCCTGCCGCCTGCTTCTTTTACCCGCCTTTTTGTCATCCACAAGGTCTTCCACCACTTGTCTCAGATAGAGGCTTACCCG
>OGZG01002911.1_pt1 | contig 10949 bp, 12 predicted proteins | sample 1576781 | NCBI WGS metagenome assembly OGZG01 (sample SAMEA3541502, study PRJEB24748) | human gut metagenome | biome: human gut; feature: human-associated habitat; material: faeces | place: China | collected 2012 | reverse complement strand
GCGGGATGTAGAACACGCTGTTCCAGAAGATGAAGCTCTGGGCGTTGGCCATGATCTCGGTCTGGCTGCTCTCAAGGAACAGGCCGATCAACGCCTTATCCAGCACACGCAGGATCAGGAAGGATGCCACGCTGTACACACAGCCGATGCCCAGGGCGGTGTTCACGCCCTTGTTCACACGGTTCAGGTCGTTGGCACCCATGTTCTGGCTGGCGTAGGTGGTCATGGCCGTGCCAATGCTCTCCAGCGGGACGGACAGGAACTGTGCCGCCTTGCCGCCTGCAGTCTGCGCTGCCACGATGTCACTGCCCAGACCATTGACTGCACCCTGCAGCACAACGGAACCGATGGCCGTGATGCTGCACTGCAGGCCCATGGGGATGCCCATGCCGCACAGCTTGACACAGTGCTGTCTGCTCAGGCGGCTTTCTTCTTTGTTCCAGCGCAGCTCATTATAATGCTTGAGGATATACCACAGGCTGCCCAGACCGGCCACTGCCTGGCTGAACACGGTGGCGAACGCCGCACCGAACACGCCCATCTTGAAGGTGATGATGCAGAGCAAGTCCAGCCCGATATTCAGAAAACTTGCCACCAGCAGGAAGTACAGGGGCCGCTTGCTGTCGCCCAAAGCGCGCATCAGGGCGCTGGTCATGTTATACAGCAGCGTAAACGGGATGCCGATAAAGATGGTGCGGATGTAGATGTCCGCCAGATCAATGATGTTGTCCGGGGTATTGGTCCAGACCAGAATGGAACGGGTCATGGCCACCGTGACCACGGTAAGCACTGCGGCAAAAAAGACACTCAGCCAGACGGCATTGGCGGTGTAGCGGCGCATCTCCACATAGTCTTTTGCCCCGAATGTCCACGAGATGGGGATGGAGAAGCCGCAGGCAATGCCGTTGACAAAGCCCAGCACCAGATAGTTCAGACCGCCCACACTGCCGACTGCCGCCAGGGCTTCCACGCCCACAAAGCGGCCCACGATGATGGTATCCGCCAGATTATAGAACTGCTGGAACAGGCTGCCCAGCATCAGCGGCACCGCAAAGGCAAGGATCAGCTTGAGCGGGCTGCCCTGCGTCATATCTTTCGTCATACGCACGTTCCTCCTTGGGAAAGCATCACAGACCTTATCACACGAATTTTTTCCGACAAAAACGCCCTGCCGCGCAATGGGCAGGACGTTTTTGTTCATGTGGGTATTATATCAGGTTGCGATGAATTTTCAAGAGGTTTTTTCAAATTTTTCAGTGCTTCCCGGCCAGATGCTTCAGCAGCTGGAACAAAACGCTCCAGAACCCCGTTCCGGCATTGCCCGAAGGCGGGGTGTCCTCATCCGGAATGCTCAACGGCGTATCATCCTCCGAGATGATCGCCGCAGCCACACCATATTCGTCCTGAGCAGCCCCCTCATCCGAAGGGGAAACCACCTGAACCACTGCCGCACTTTCGGTTTTCGCAGTCTCTGCGCCGCTGGCAGCCAGTGCGGGCAGACCCGCCGTAAGGACAACCCCTGCGATCAGTGCTAATGCAACACCACGTTGGAATGCATATTTCAACTTCATTTTTTGTTAAGCCTCCTCCAATTGGGAATTGGTCTGATTCGTGTTTCAATTATAGCACAAAATCCAAAATGATTATCACTGGTTTTTGCATAAAGCGTTATTTTTTCGCGGATGTGAAAAAGTTTCAGATTTCTGTTCACAAAATGCAATGTAGTTATGTAACCCAAACCTGCTCTGTACAGCAAAACCGCCCCGGCGTGCATCTCTGCATTCCGGGGCGGGACGGGTCATTCCACATTTTGGACGATTTTCTCAAACGCCTGTTGCAGCGGCGCTTCGATTCCCTGCGCCGCATAAATCGTTGCGATCATCAACTCGTCCGGATCTACCGCAGTGAAATCCAAATCATACCCCGCATTTTCTGCTAACTGTGACAAAAAGACGCGCTGTGTCCGCCCATTGCCCTCCCGAAATGGGTGCAGCTCGTTGGTTCGTTGATAAAGATCCACCAATGCAGCGATAAAATCATTTCTTGCAAGCCCACAAAGAAGATTATTCTGCGCAAGACGCTTAAAAATTGCCGCACTCACCCGTGGGATTTCCTCCACCGGGCAGAACTGCGTTCCTTTTTTGGACAGGTTGACCATCCGTACCTGTCCCGCCCAATCATACAACTCACCGAATAAATGTCGATGGATTGCTTTATAGTGCTCAAAATCAAATGCTGCACATCGGGGGTTCTCTGACCATTGTATCGTTTTGGCCGTAACCAGAACCGATTCTACTGCATTCAGCTCTTTTTGCGTATGCAGATCAAATTTATTGACCAGGACTGTCGTTCCCGGATAGCAGCCGTCCTGAGCCGCTTCGATGGTATAAGGCATTCGTCACCTCCGGGACAGCTCCTGCTTTTTCTGACGTTTCAATGCTTCTCTTACAAGGGTTGCAGTGTCGATTTTTCCATCCAGATAGCGCAGGCAGTCTCTCTTTTCCTGCTCTGAGATCTCCAGCCCCTCCATCCGGGCCGATGCAACTGCGTTTGCAAGTGCTCGTTTCCGTGCTACTGTCATTTTTCCGCCCCCCTGTTTTTATCAGTATACCAAAAAACACCCACAGAGTGCAAGAGATAAAACCGCCCCGGCGTGCATCTCTGCATTCCGGGGCGGGGCGGGTCATTCTGAATAGTGTGCGAGGAACTGTCTGGTACGCTCCTCCCGGGGATGGTCGATGAGCTGTTTGGCCGGGCCTTCTTCCACGACCACGCCGCCATCCATGAACAGGATGCGGTCGGCCACATCGCGGGCAAAGTGCATCTCATGGGTGACAATGATCATCGTGGTCTTGCGGTCAGCAAGATCACGCAGGACCTTCAGCACCTCGCCGGTCAGCTCCGGGTCGAGGGCGCTGGTGGGCTCATCAAAGCAGAGGATATCCGGGTGAAGCGCCAGCGCGCGGGCAATGGCTACACGCTGCTGCTGGCCGCCGGAGAGCTGATGCGGGTAGTGGCCGGCCCGCTCCGAAAGACCCATCTGCGCCAGCAGTTCTCTCGCCTGCTGTTCCAGCTCCGCGTGGATGGCCTTTTTGTTTGCCTGATATTCCGGACGTTCCTTTGCCAGCAGTTCTCCTGCCAGCATCACGTTCTGTAAGGCCGTGTACTGCGGGAACAGGTTGAAGTTCTGGAACACCAGACCAAAATGGAGCCGCTTTTTGCGAATCTCGCTTTCCTTCTGGGTGGCAGGGTCGGCGGCATCCCACATGGTCTCGCCGTTCACCTTGATCACACCCGTGTCAGGCCGTTCCAGAAAGTTCAGGCAGCGCAGCAGCGTTGTTTTGCCGGAACCGGACGAGCCGATGATCGCCAGCGCTTCCCCCTGCTCCAGATCCAGGGAGATGTCCTTCAACACATGGGTCTCGCCAAAATTTTTCCCGATACCGGAAGCTTCGAGCAACGCCATAATCTATCTGCCTCCTTAGCAGCGGAAATAATCGAGCTTTTTTTCAGCCCAGTTGAACAGGATGGTCAGTGCGCCCACAAACACCAGGAAGAAGAGCGCGGTGGAGAACAGCGGCCAAATCAGGCCCTTTGCGCTGTACTCCTTGGCCATCATAATGATCTCCTTATTGGCAATGGTGTTTGCCAGCGAGGTATCCTTGACCAGCGTGATGATCTCATTGCCCATGGGGGGCAGGATGCGCTTGACGACCTGAAGCAAGGTCACCTTGAAAAAGATCTGTGTTTTGGTCATGCCAAGCACCTGCCCGGCCTCAGTCTGCCCCTTGGGCACTGCCTCAATGCCGCCGCGGTAGATCTCAGAAAAATAGCAGGCATAGTTGATGGCAAAAGCCACCACCGTCGCCACCATCCGTCCGCCGGAGCCGGAGGGCCAGGGGTTGTTCATGCCCAGCAGGCCGGGGCCCAGATAGATCACGATGATCTGCAGCATCAGCGGGGTGCCGCGGATGATCCAGACAAAGGTCTTGACCAGCCCGGCCAGCGGCTTGCAGCGGCTCATGGAGCCAAACGAGACCACCAGCCCCAGCGGCAGTGCAAACAGCAGTGTCAGGGCAAAGAGCTCACAATTGAGCAGGAACGCGCCGGACAGGCGCATAAGAATCACAGACACAAAAACACACCTTTTTTATTCAGAATCCATATTCCCCTTCCATCACAGCCGGTGAAAGTTTCCTCTGCTGGGGAGCCTTTCACGCATCGGCAACAAAAAGCCTCCCTCACCGAGGGAGGGTGCATCGCATAGCGATGACGGAAGGAGCTTTTCAACAAATTCAGTCAGCCAGTGCCAGATCGTACTTATCGGCCAGTGCCTGCATAGTACCATCAGCCTTCAGTGCATCAAAGGCCTCGTCCACAGCGGCGGCAGCATCACTGCCCTTGCGGAACGCCACACCGTACTCCTCAGCGTTCAGCTCGTCCACGATCTTCAGGTCAGCATAATCCGTGCCCTCACCGATCATAGCGTTGGCCAGGGTCAGGTCAAGTACAGCGGCATCGGCAGTGCCTGCGGCAACTTCCATCAGGCAGTCGGTCTGAACGCTCTTGGAAACGTAATCAGCCTGTGCCAGGTTCTCGTCCCCCTCAATGGCGGCCTCACCGGCGGAACCAGCCTCAGCAACCACGGTCTTACCCACCAGATCAGCGGTAGAGGTATAATCGGTGCCATCTTTCACAACGACCACCTGTGCATTCTTTGCATAAGCCTTGGTGGTAGCGGTGTTCTGCATGATGTCATCGGTCAGGGTCATGCCGTTCCAGATGCAGTCGATGCTCTTGGCATCCAGCTCCACGACCTTGGTATCCCAGTTGATCTCCACAAACTCCGGCTCCACGCCCAACTTTTCGCAGACAGCGGTGGCCAGCTCGGTATCAAAACCCGTGAAGTTGCCATCGGCATCGGTGTAGTTCATGGGCTCGTAAACGGTGTAGCCGATGACCAGCTTGCCCTTGCCCTTGATGTAATCCAGGTCGCTGCCTGCAGACTGGGATGCGGCAGCACTGCCGGAAGCAGAGGCCGAAGCAGATGCGGCAGTGGAAGCGGAAGCGGCACCGCCGCAGGCGGCAAGGCTCAGTGCCATGGCACCGGCCAGGAATGCGGATACAAGACGTTTCATATACGGTTCCTCCCTCAGTGGCAAGCAGCTTCGTTTTATTGCTTTACCATGCTAAATTGCTAAACTGTGGTTATAGAATAGCGCGTTTTCTGCCGTTTGGCAAGGGGGAAAACTGATTTTTCGCAGTTTGCTCAAATCTTTATCGCTTTACCACGGCAAAGCGGTCATTTTGACAAAACAAAAACGCCGCGTCGGCAGCTGCCAGACGCGGCGAGAGGTTTCTCTCTGAAAACACAGCGGAATGCCACCTATCCGGGAGAGCCGGTGCGCGATTGCGAGACCGAAAAGGGCTTCCTCCTCAGCTCAGGGCATCCAGCGCCGCCTTTTGCAGATCGGTGATGTCAATGGTACACAGAGCCTTCAGGTCGGCATCGCCGCCGGAAAGTCCGGCGATCTCGGTGCGGGTCTTGCCCTTGAGGGCATCGCAGAAGCCTTCGCTGTGCTCGTACCACTCCTTACCCAGCGCCGATGCGCCGCGCATCCCGTAGTCCTCACCCAGCTCCAGCTTGGTCTTGACGAGGTCCGGGGCTGTCACACCGCCGTCCGACACCACCGTCAGGGCCGGCTCGGCCATATCCGCAATGGCACTGGTCACGCGGTGATCCGCATCGGTGGTCAGTGCCACGATGCTCACATCCACCTGCGCATTCACATCCTTGTCATCGGTGGCGGTGATGTCCGAAGTCCCGTTCACCGCTTCGATGCCCAGCGCGGCCCTGTCGCCCTTGGCGGCACCCAGTGCCCTGGCATTGGCGCAGGCCCGGGTCACGGCATCCCGGTAACGGTCCACTGCAATGGTGCAACCGCTCAGCAGATCGGCATCCGTGGGCTTGCCATCCTTATCCACTTTGAGCATGGAGACCTGTTCCGGGGTCATGCCGATCAGGTAACTGGCAAAGGCATCCGCCTGTTCCGCCCATCCCTTTTTCAAGGAAGAGACCTCGGCCAGCGGGTAATCGTCCCCCTTCTGCCGCTTGGTGCGCCAGTCGGTGGGCAGGGTCACATGGCCGGTGCTGTCCGCCGAAACAGACACTTCCAGCTCGTCCAGCAGAACACTCTCCAGTTTGCCCTCGCCATCCAGCAGGACAGCGGCCGCTGCCAGTTCAATTTTCCCTGCCCTGTCCTGATCGGTGGCCTCTGTTACCACACCCAGACCGGTTTTCCATGCCGCTGTCTGGGTCTGTGCGGAGGATGTGCCGCTGCTTCCGCTCATGCTGCCGGAGCTGCCCGACCCGGCGTTCGTTTTGCCGCAGGCGGTCAGCAGCAGCGCCGCCGCCATGGCACAGCTCCAAAGAGCCCGATGGTTCTGATTCATAGATACGCTCCCTTTCCACACGGCCCGTTGGGCCTTTGCCCCATAGTATGTCCAGAAGAGCGTAAGATTACGCAGCCGACGGGAGTTTTCCAAAGCAAGTGTCCGCTGGGGTGGGACCCTGTTGCCGCAGGCAATAGGGCGGGCGATGGAATGGCCCGTTTCACTTGCGTGGAAAAGCTCCCCGAGTGCTGCGCGCAGCCGCTTACATCAACGGACTCAGCAGCCGCAGCACGCTGTCCAGTGCTGTGCCCGGCAGATTGGTGCGGCAGTCGGAGCGCTGGATCTCCCGGCACTGCGGCAGGGTGCGTTCCACATCCTTCCGCAGTGCGGCGATCTGACTGTTATGGAAGAGCAGTGTTCCGCATTCAAAGTGGAGGAACAGGCTCCGGTAATCCATATTGATGCTGCCCACCACGGCGACACGGTCATCGCTGACATAGCACTTGGCGTGGAGGAAACCGGGCGTGAATTCATAAATGCGCACGCCCGCCCTGAGCAGGGGCAGATAGTAGGAGCGGCTGAGCCGGAACACCAGCTTCTTGTCCGGGATCCCGGGCAGGATGAGCCGCACGTCCACCCCGCGCTTGGCCGCATTTTTCAGAGCATCCAGCATCTCCTCGCCCACGGCCAGGTAGGGCGTATAGATATAAACATATCTCTGGGCCTGAGAGAGGATGTCCAGATAGACCGTCTCGGCCAGCGGTTCCTCGTCCAGCGGGCTGTCCGCGTAGGGCTGCACCACGCCATCCTGCACTGCGGGCATGCGGGTGGGCGCAAAGGCGGTGTAATCGGTCTCCTGCGGGCGGAAGGCGTTCCATGCATTGAGGAACATCACGGTAAAGTTCCAGACAGCGGCACCCTCCAGCCGGATGGCCGCATCCTTCCAGTAGCCAAAGCGCTGCTCAGCATTGATATACTCATCCGCCAGATTCACGCCGCCGGTGTAGGCCACATTGCCGTCAACCACCACGATCTTGCGGTGGTCGCGGTGGTTCATCACCAGCGAGACCAGCGGCACCACCGGGTTGAAGGGGATGCAGCGGATGTGCGCCTTCTCCATGCGGATGACAAAATCACTGGGCAGGCCCAGCAGGCTGCCAAAATCATCGTAGATCAGCCGCACATCCACACCCTGAGCGGCCTTGCGGCGGAGGATCTGCTCCACACCGTCCCACATTTTGCCGGAACGGAGGATAAAAAATTCCAGAAAGATGAACTTTTCCGCCTTTTCCAGATCCGCCAGCAGCTGGGGATACATCTCCTCCCCGCAGGAAAAGTAGTGAGCAGCGGTATCCTTCCAGGCCGGATACGGCCCGAACTTTGCCACATAGCGGCTCAGGTTCCGGCTGGAGATATCCAGCGCATCGGTCTGTCCCTCGGGCTGGGCAAGCTCGGTCTGATGGGCCTGTTCCACCTTCTGCATCCGCTCCCGCAGATACTTGGCGGGGGCCTTGTTGCCAAAAGCCAGATAAAGCGCGCCGCCCAGCAGGGGCAGAAGGCCGATCAGAACGATCCAGCCGATCTTATAAGCACTGTTTTCATCCTTGCGCACCAGATACAGCACGATCATGATGCTCAGCGCCTTCAGGGCACCGTTCAGCCAGACCCGCCCCGCCGTGAACGACCAGAACGCCCAGAGCAGCCAGAGCACCTGTAGAGCCACCAGCACCACTGTGATCGTGACACGGTTGAAGATGCGGTTGAAAAACTTGACGATAGGCAATCTGAACATGCGGTATCCCTCCCCTGCCGCCCACGGCGATTTTTGATGCTGTTAGTATAGCGCAGAGCGGAAGATTTTGCAAACAAAAAAGCGCCCACAACGGCTTTCCCCGCTATGAGCGCCTATTCGATCGTGGGCAGAATTTTTTCCGAGGGTTGTCCGCTTATGCCTCCGCGTCCTCATAACCAACCAGCAGACCGCCCAACTCTGCATAATAGCTGCACAGACCGCCGCATTCGCTGATGTCCACCTTTGCTCCATCAAACACAGCCTTTACCATGTGCTTCAGGCGCTCGGCGGCGGCGGGATTGCCGCAGTGAGAGATATGGAGCCTGCCGTTGGTGTAGCCGTGCTCCTTGAGTTCCAGCACGATGCGCTCCAGCGCACCATGCTCACCACGGGTCTTGCAGAGAACATCCAGCTCTCCGGCCTCACTTGCCTGACCGATAACCCGGATGCCCAGCATCCGCGCCACAGCAGCAACAGCAGGCTTCACGCGGCCATTGCGGGCCAGATTGGCCAGCGATTCCAGCGAGAAGAGCAGGTGGGTGTGCTTGTGGTAGCGGAGCATCTCTTCACAGACCTCGTCAAACTCCCTGCCCTCAGCCAGCAGATCCCGCAGATGCTCGGCCAGCAGGCGCTGCTCCGGGCCGGTGGAAAGGCTGTCCAGCACGAACACCCGCTTGCCGGGGTTCTCCTGCTGGTATTCCTCGGCGGCCAGCTGGGCGGCATTGTAGCTGCCGGACAGAGTGCCCGTGATGGTGATGGCATACACCTCGTCGGCTCCCTCGTAGGCGGCCAGCCAGTCGCTGACGTTGGGGCAGGAGGTCGAGGTCTTGCCCTTATAGGTACGCAGGGTCTGGGCCATGCCCACGGCATCCATCGTGCCGTTGTCCAGATATTCGGCATCGTCGGTGATGATCTTCAGGGGAACGCATTCAAAATCCACGCCCTGCAAGGTGTACAGGCTGGCGGAGGAATCCACAACGATCTTGGTGTTCATAAGCATTTATCTCCATTCCGGCGGCAGCGGATGCCGCAGTTTTTCCTGTTGTCTGAATCACTATATCAGCTTTTCAAAAACCTGTCAACTGTTTTCTTGAATTATTTCAAAAGTTTTTAATTTCCTGTTGACCACATTTCCAAAACATGGTATACTGTCCGCATGAAATTAGAATCAAACCGCCGCGTTGCGGCCTGCGCCGCAGGGTTTGCCCTGCCCCGGTATGCAGAACTCCCCACCGTAGGGCTTTATCTGGATCAGAGTGTACAGTTTGTCAACGGGTGTTTCCGCACATTTCAGGGGGTGGAGCTCACCGCTTCCATGGTGAGCAACTACGTTAAGAAAGGGATCATCAGCCACCCCATCAAAAAGAAGTATACCCGGGATCAGCTGGCCTGCCTGATCTACATCATAGTTTCTAAAAATGTCCTGTCCATGGAAAACATCGACAGTCTGTTCAAGATGCAGCGGGCGCATTATACCTCCGCGCAGGCGTATGATACCTTTTGCGATGAGCTGGAGAATTACCTGCCCTATGTGTTCGGCCTGACCAAGAGCTTTTCCGAGCTGGAGCCGGATGTTGATGATGCACGCAAGCTCCTGCGCAGCACCATCATCTCGGCTGTGAACAAGATCTATCTGGACTGCGTTTTCACCGACCTGCGGCAGGAGCAGGCCCTCTGGCCCGATATCCTGCCGGATCTGGCATAACAACAAAAATGGCCCTCTCCGTCATGCTTTGCAAAGCAATGATGGAGAGGGCCATTTTTTCTTAAAATGTAAGTGCAGGGCTGATCTCATTGCGGCGCTGGGCCTGCACGATGCAGTCCTTTTCCGGCACGACACCTGCCGCACCCAGGGTGTTGAACATGGTCTGCAAAGCAAGCGCCGGGGTGTTGTTCTCCTGCGAGAGATGGCAGAGGGCAAACTTCTTGCATCCCTCCTGAATCAGCTCCAGCAGCTTTGCCGAGCACTCATCGTTGGAGAGGTGGCCCCGGTTGGACTCGATGCGGGAGCGCAGGTAGTAGGGATACCGCCCGCTGCGGAGCATGTGGAGGTCGTAGTTGCTTTCCAGCGCCACCAGGTCACAGCCGCTCAGGGCCTGATGCACCGGCGGGGTCAGGACTCCCAGGTCGGTGGCAATGGTCATGGTCTTGTTGTCCGGGGTGTGGATGCGGTAGCCCACGCATGGTACGTCGTGGCTGGTGGGGAACATCGTCACGCCGAAATCTCCCACATCCTCTTCCCCGCCGGACAGGGTGCGCAGCGCACAGCTGGCGGGCACGATGCCGTTTGCATCCAGAAAATCCAGCGTATCGTCTGCGCCGTATACCGGCAGCGGATTCTTTTTGAGGAAGGTGGCCAGCCCCTTGACGTGGTCAGAGTGCTCGTGGGTGACCAGAATGCCCGCACAATCGCTGATGTTCAGGCCCAGCTCCTTGAGCGCCGCCGAGGTGGTGCGCACGCCCTTTCCCATATCGATGATGATGTACTTTTCCCCCGTGCGCACCACGCTGCAGTTGCCGGAGGAACCAGAGTATAACGAGATGAATTCAGACATTTCAAACCTCAAGAAACGAACCTCTCCGTCATTGCTTCACAAAAGCTCCCTGTCAGGAAAACTTCTGCAAAACAGACTGAGAGGTTCTGAATGATCACATTGCCGATTCCAGTGCAGCGGGCATCCGCTCCACCTTGCTGATCTCAGCGCCCAAGCCGCGCAGCTTTTCCACGATGTTCTCGTAGCCGCGCTCAATGTGGCCGATCTCC
>OGZG01002908.1_pt1 | contig 10957 bp, 10 predicted proteins | sample 1576781 | NCBI WGS metagenome assembly OGZG01 (sample SAMEA3541502, study PRJEB24748) | human gut metagenome | biome: human gut; feature: human-associated habitat; material: faeces | place: China | collected 2012 | reverse complement strand
ATGGAATGGATAATGAAATTTATGCAATTAAGAGTATGAAAGAGTTGAGAAAGTGAGATAAGTATGATTAAAAAAGCTGGTTTGGCAGGAGTGGTACTTGCAATTGTTTTTGTAGTAGCTTTTATCTGCTTTAATAGAAAAGAGAAAAAAATAGATAGGAAACAAGATTTGCCAGTATCAACTGAAACGATATCTGAATATTCATTTGCAAATTCGTACCATTTGTATACAATGGATTGTCAATATAATCTAGATGGTGGGCAAGTCAAGGCGTTAAATATTAGCAATACGGATTCACCATATGATATGATGTTTTTATGTGTAAATGATATGTGGTATTACTGTTATGAAAAACAGGACGAAATAACGGGAAAGTTGTGGAGAATACCAATTCAATCAGGTGAATTGAGACAAGAGAAAAAAGAGGCTGTTATTGATACGGAACAAAATGGCAGTTTTACTGTTGCAGGCAATAATTATGTGGAAGTAACCAAAGGTAATAGGATAAGGGTATATGATATGGTACAGAAAAAGTATTCGGATTATAAAGTTCCCAAAGAGATAGCATATACAAAGAAAACCGAATGGGAAAACAGAACATGGGATGTTCTGGTGCAGGGGAATGATTGGATTGTGTGGAAAGGCGAAAATGGCTTTTTTGCGCAGGATATTGCAAAAGAAAAAATAAAGGTTCTTGGAAAAAATGCGTCTGGATTGGCGATTGCCAGTGCAGGTCAAAGAAAAATGTATTTTGCTCCGGACAAGAGAAAAAGGGGGATGTTATGCTATCAATATGACTTGACAGAAAATAGAAAAGAGAAAATTGTGAATGAGGATGCTAGGGGGTGTATCACGAATTATTTGAAGGAAAAAGATATTAGAGATATCGTTTTGGAAAAATTTTTAAATAATGGAAGTGAAGTCTTTTTTGAGGTAAAAGTGGTAACAAATCGTGAAAAATTTAATATGGTGCTCAAAAAAGAAAATAATAAATTCGTGGTGGATACTCAGCTATCTGACATTCTTCAAACGGAAAAAAACATAGAATTGGTTGATTGCTTTCAATCCAAATGGTATTTTGAAGGGGAACAGATATATTGTTATGATTCGAAAAATAATGAATATAAAGAAATATCTGCCAATAGTAAAGAATTGAATATATATCGAGTATTGAAAGAGGGGAGCTGGTGAAAGGTGAGTAAAATTTTGAAAAAAATTATGATATTAGGCGGAACGATATTGGGAACTTTTATTGTTTCCCTGATTGTGTTTGGTGTAGTGACGATTTTTTCCAACTTATCAAGTGCAAATAACATGCAGCTGTGCTATGGTGATTTACATTATGTGTTAGCTGAAAATGATGAATATATTTCATATCAGGAGAGAAATAGAGTAATAATTAAAGACCGAAATGGTGGGCAGGTTGTATCTTTTGATCCACAGAAAAAAGAAATATGGCCAGACCAGATGGTGTTAGGAAAAGAGCATTTTTATATGTTGGAATGGGATGACACGACGACAGAAACATTCAGAGATGCTATCATTATGCAGTTTGATTATAATGCAAATGTGAAAAAGAGGATAAAAGTGCAAAAGGCCTCCTGTATCGCCTGTAAAGATGGTTATTTGTTTTTGGGGAAAATAGAAAAAACGCTTGAAACGGAACCAAATTATTTGAAAGGGTTTTGGGCACAATATTATATTGAGGAAGAAAAGTTTGGAGATAAATGGAATATAATTGAAAATCAATCGGATAAAAAAACAAAAATAGGAAATACATCTTTATACTATCATGATGCCGGCTATTTTAGTACAGAGCCGGATTTAAATGGGTATTGTGGAACTGTTTTGGAAGATTTTAGTGTAAAAGACAGAGAAAAATATTTGATTAGTATTGAAAATAAAAGAGTTAAGGAAAATCTTCAATTATTATTAAAGAAAGTAAACTGGGGAAATGCGGATCGGTGTCAATGGCAGGAATATCAAAAGGGCACAAATATTTATGGAATTTGTAATTTATATAATTCCAATACAGAACTGGAAAAATTACCGATTGATGAAGTTAAACAAGCGGTTTTTTATCGGATTGATTGTGTAGATAATACAATTAAGATTTTGAAGCAATGTAATGATACTTGTGCGGTTTTATGTACAGAAAAATACATTTTGTATGAGACAGAAAACGCTTTGATAAAATATGATGTTATATCCGGGAAGAGTAAAAATGTATTATCAATCGAAAAACCAATGGAACAAATGATATATGTAGATGATGATTTTTTGGAAATAACGAACATAAATCCTGAATATATACTACGATTAGATGAAACTGATTGTGAAATATTAGAAGAAATTAATAACAAACCTATAAATCAGGATTGTTCCCGGCTTAATACAATTGATACAGGTGTGTATTTTTATGATACTACATGGATAACAAATTATTCTCAGGTAGAAGGAAACCACTATTATTGGTTAAGGTATGATGCAAATGCGGGCAAGTATATTATTTATCAAGATAACAGAGTAAAAATAGGAAAGTTTGAATTGCCGTACCAGTTTGAGGATGACATTCCTTATTTTCTTGATGGATTTACAAAGTATGGTAGTGATTTTTATGCAATCATTAGTTCTATGGATACAGAAAAGGAGGATGACGACAATCAAATACAGCAATTGGCAAAGGTGAATTTGAAAAAGGAAAACTTAGAAATTATATATGATGTCTCCAACGAACATATTGCAGGGGACGGAGAGAAATTGTTTTGTTGTATTTACAAGGATTATTTTTATCTTGACAGCCGCACGAAGTGGCAGTCTTATGATAAACGTGCTGGTAAACCCATTCGGATAGACATTAAAGGAAAAACAATGGAGAAACTGTCAACAACGACAAATATGAAAAAAGCATCACCATATTTATCTTATATAAATGACAAGATATTTTATGCAGTAAATGAAGGGGAAAAAACAAGTCTATTTTCTTATGATTTAAAAGAGAAAAAAGAACAGTGTTTTTTGAAATTGCCAGCCGGGGAAAATAATAAAACGGAATTTGTGAGGTTTGACAAGGATTTTATATATTATGGAAAATATATAATTTCGAGAAAAGATAAAAAGACTTTTCATGTGCTTAAGTCAGGTGACAAGAATGTTATTTCAAATGAAAAGTATGTGTTTTATTTAGATAAAACAAACAAGATTCATAGACTGGATAAACAGAATAAGCACGATATCATAATAAGAAAGAAACCTGCAACTGAAATATCATGTACGGAAAAGAAGTTGTTTGTAAGAGTTCGAAATAAGAAAGCTTATACGAAATGTGTGAGGGATGCCGCTGATGCTGATGAGTTTGCAGATAGCGGTGAAGACTTTTATTCGGATAATCTGTATTGTTTGGATTCGCGGGGAAGAGAAGAAAATAAAATTTGGAAAGGCAGCTATAAATGGACAAACTAGAATGCCGATTTATTTGGATGCCGGTTCTTTGTTTCCCGGGATGGCACGATATCTTATAAAGAGTGGGAATAAACAGAAATGAGGTGAATTATGGATGAAAAAATATATTATGATACTAATAATAATTTTTGGGGTTATTTGTTGTGATTTGGCTTTTTGTCAATTGGATAAATCAGTTTTAATTATACATTATGGAGACGTGAATTATTATGCTGAAAATGAAAATTATTGGGCAGAAACAAATGGAAGAAATGTAGAATTTACAGATAAGAAAAGTGAGAATAAAAAAATAATTAAACTGGATTTTGTTCCAAACCAGATTGCACTTGGTATGAACCATGTGTTTATATTAAAATGTGGAGATAATTATTCAAGTGATGATGCAGTAATATATAGTTATGATTTTGAGGGGCATTACATAGAGGCAAGGCATGAGAAAAAGTGTAATTACATGGCAATGGATAAAGATGTTCTTTATTTACAATACTGGCAGGATGAAGAACAAAATATGCCGTATGTAAATTATAATGGAATTGTGGCAAATGCATGGATTAAGGAAGATAAGTTTGCTGGTAAGGTAAATACTATGAAAGAAAACAAAAAAGGAGTATGTAAGGTCGGAGAACGAACTTTTTATGCTAATTCCAATGGTTGTTTTTCTACTGAAAAAGAGTATTCCAATATTCCGGCTATGAGTGCATACATATGGGATGAAATGAAAACTGAAAAACAAAAAAATGCTAACTATCAGAAGGTGTTAGAAAAGAAAATCGGATATGACAGCCACTTTCTTTATGGTTTTAACGAGTACCAAAAAGGTAAATATATCTACGGAGTTGTTAATATATGGGAAGAAGATGTACGATTGCGTAATATGGAAATACCTATAAATAATGTTGTTAAGTCATATGTCTATAAAGTAAATCTGCTAACAAATGATGTGGAAATTCTTTTTCAGAGGGATAAGGGATGTGTGCAAATTGCATCCAATGAAAAGAATGCGATTTGCTATGAAAAAAATATGATTAAACGAATAAACTTAAAAACGGAAAAGAGCGATATATTATATAATGGGCTCCGAAATAAGACTGAGAATATTTATTTACAAGGACCATATTTGCTTGTGGCTGGGGAAAATAAATATATCCAATACGATGCAACATATTAAGGGCTAAATAGTTGTATTAAAGAGTTGATTTATACGCGAGGGGGATTCGGATGAAGAAAACAATTTTAAAAGTTATTATCCTAGCATTTTTTATATTATTGCATAAGGATACTGTGTATGCAGGGGACGAAATATCTTTTACGATAAATAATGAACCACCTCAAGATGCATTGATTATTGGCAGGGTAAGTGAGGTACATAACAATCAAAATTTTATAAGTATTGATGTTGTGCGAATTGTTGTGGGGAAGATTTGCGAAGACCATGTAAATTTGCAAGGGGTGGATACTGCAAAGTATAAGAAGGGAGATGGTATTCTTTTTTCGGCAAAATTCATAGACAATAAAGATGGTATTACGCAATGCCGTGCTGTATACCATTATTATAAAGTTGATTTGAAGACCGATAATAAAGTTCGCATTTTGCCAAGTAAACGCGATTCAAAGGCACAAGCAATGGAATTAGAATGGTTTGTAAATACGGGAGAGGGGACAGGAGGCAGCAATGATATGATATATTGCATGTCAGAAGATGACAACCCCGAATTTATATATGACTTAGATAAGGATAAGTGGTTGAAAAATTCGTTTGATAAACGTTATACTGCCCCGGATGTAAAGAAAGAATTGCAGAAAAAAAGAATACGATTTTGTGTGGTGGGTGGCATCTTAATTGTTTTAGTTGGTGCTTTTTGCATAACAAAAAGGATGCACAAAAAAAGATTGAAGGAGCGGGAAAAAGAGGTATGAAAAAAATTATTATAAGCAGTATCTGTGCTTTTTTGGGAGCTATATGTATTATAGGCTTACTTATATTACTTTGGAACATAAAGATAGGGCAAAGAGGAGATGAATTTGGAAGAGTTATGTCAATAGAAGAAATATGTACTCGAATTAATTATGCCAGGAGAAATATACATAAAAGATGTTTAGATTATAATTATAAAAAGCAATGTACAGATTTCTATAATATTGATTTAACAAGGAACAATATTGCTAATCGTACTACAAGATCTTGGTACGAAGAACAATATACTAATAACAAGGAAAGTTTAATTACAATAACTTTTAGTGTAGTAGGCAATATTCTTTGGTTCGAAATTGAAGAAAAGGGAGGTAAGAAAATTAGTTCAAAAGAATATGAACTAATGCTTGCAATTTATAAGGAATTTACACATGGAAATATTGATAAAAAGCAAATAGATATGATACTGGATAATAAGAAAAATATAGGCGAATATAGAATTGATTCGGATGACTACCCAGATGTATTTAAATATGAAGTAACTAAGAAAGGGCAATTTATTTATTATTTGGCGGGAATTATGAAATGAGTTTGCTTATACACATACTTAATTTATTAGGAAATTAGAATTGATTATACGAGAAGCAAAATAACAATCCACAGTATCTCCAATAGTATAGCATTCAGACCTTGGAGAGGGTATAATATATTGATTAATACGGAGGATGTAAATGAAAAAGAGGAAAATAATGTATACAATCTTTTTTATATTGCTTATTACAATTACATGCGTTGTAGTGAATATAAATAGAAAAGAGCAAAATAAAATAGAAGAAAAGCAACGTAAGAAAAATCATTTGTAATATTTCCTTGTTCATCTAACACTGCTCCCGGATAATCTGCAAGATTTTTCCCTTCCGGAAGTGCATACCCCGGATACTCCTTTCCTTTTGTCCATGATAAAACTGTGAAACTATAATATGTGCTTTTTATCGTGTTTCCTGTTGAAACTATATTTTTTTCATCGACTCCGAGTTTGTTTGCAAATTCTTTAGATACTTCATCTGGCTGCTCTTTTTGGGCTACCACATCAAGACTTTTTTTAAATTCATTTTCTTTTTCTATATTCTCCTTACTTATGCTACCTGTTCCGTTTTGTAAGAAATTAACAGATAGTAACACGAGTATAATGACAAGAGAAACACCCGCACAAGTTATTATTTTCTTCTTCACAAATATCTCCTTCCGTCATTCCTTCCCGACATAAACGACTCCCGTATGACACATTCTTTCACTTATTTCATAACAACCTCCTGTATCATTCAAATTTAAATACAAATTTTCAAGATCTTTTTCATTGACTATCCATGCCATATTGACTTGAACACTCTCACCAGGCTTTAACGATGGAATATAATTCTTCCCTTGACCATAGTCATCTTGTACGCTGGAATAAGTCATTTCAGCTGTTTTGGCAACACTGTCACTTATATAATAATCATAATCCTCACCAGCTTCTGTACCAGGCATGTAAATAGTATACGTGCCATCATTCTGTTTCGAAAGAGCAATCAGCGTGCCTAGATAGAGCATATGATTGAGTTCTTCCTCTGATATATTTGTGTATGTGACAGTCAAAAACAGTAATTTCTGATCCATGTTTTCTTCTCTTACAACTGAATCCAGATTATTTACACCATCACCTTTTTTTATATATGATAAATGATTCTGTACCAGTTTTCCGTTTGCATCAACTGCCGTCTTCCAGACTTTCGGAATTTTATCACTGTCTAAAAGCTGTAAATTATCTGCGATCTGTACTTTATCTACACAAGCTGTCACCTTATCTGTAGTAATGTTATTTCCGTTATTATCTTCAGCATAAGAATCTAAATTAAAAGCTTCTCCAATTTGACGAACCGACAGCTGACCATTTGTTACATCTATTTTATCTGCATAGACTGTCGGTTCAATAATATCACTCCAGGTAATCATGTCAGCAGTTTTGATCATTTCATCCTCTTCCGTAATCACAAGATTTTCAGCAAATTTATATGCTTCTTCTTTTGAAATTGTATTTCCAATATAGAGTGTCAAAACACGATATTCTTTCGGACAGAGAAGATAAATTCTTTGATCAAATGAGTTTTCTCCATTTATTGTATTGTATTTGAGATAAATTCCATCATAGGATCCGAAAACATGATTTTCACTTTCTATAACATTTCTATCCAACAATGATTTATCCAGACTCTTCTCATCCATCAAAACAGTATCAACGGTTATCCCTGCTGTATCAAGTGTATCTTTATAGCCTAACTTATACCCTTCGGCGATCCATTCCATCCCTTCCGGAATATAGTTTGATGTGACAGAGATTTCATGAATCTCTTCTGGAAGTTTTACGTCTTCAGAATTCTCATCTGATTTTATAGTAGTTAAAGTACCGTAGTTTCCCTGTTTTTCAAGGTACATATGATAAAGCTTTGTTCCTGCATAAGCAACGGTTGATGTTGCAATAATGCACACAGCTGCCGCAGCCGCTACCCTACTTATACTTCGGTTTAACTTGCTTTTTCTCTGCATTGGTGTAAGGTTTGATGAATTTACTTGTTTTTCTACTTCTTCCTGAATCATATCGTGAACAAAATCCGGAATATCTGGAAAGTCGTTTTTTAATTCGTCTAATCTCATATAAAAATCTCCTCCAATTGAATCTTCTTTTTCAGCGTTTTCCTCGCCCTTACAAGTCTCTTTTGTACAGCGCCTTCGGATATCTCAAGGATCTGAGCAATCTCTCTTATATTGAACTCCTCCATATAATAAAGGATCACCGGAATCCGCAGTTCTTCTTTCAGTTCGTTTACAGCTCTATACAATTCACTGTAATCCCGATTCTCTTTAGGTTGCTTCATATTTTCTGCATATCCTTCATCCAAAGGTTCATTGACGTTGATGCGCCTTGCAATGTTATAGCATTCATTGATTAATATCCGCATCAACCAGGTCTTTGCATAGCGATCTTTTTTTAATGTATCTATTTTAGAAAATGCTTTCACAATCGATTCTTGTATTGCATCAGCACAATCCTGGTCATCTGACAAAATTGTTTTTGCTGTTGCATACAATTGTCGCTCTGATGAAAGAATCAATTCTCCAAGTGCCTCCTTCGTCAATTTGGTACCCCCTTTTTGCCAGCCAGCTTTTATTTACATAGATTAGACGGATTCAAAACGAAAATATCCCCTTAATTTTCAAAAATAATTGTTTTTTGTTTCAAGCGAGCTCTAACATTTTTGCAGTTTTCTTATATTATCTCATAGATTAACTCATTCATGTAAAAGAAGCTTCTTGAATAACACTTTCCCAATATAAAGTCAAAAAAATCTCCCCTCACACCGAATGAAATCTAATTGATTCCATCAGATATGAGGGGAGATTCTATTTTTTATGATTCACTTTTCAGTGTACTTCCAAAGAAGCTCCTATGTATAATCTACTAACAACTATAATTAAGCGTTCTTCTTGGCAATTGCAGCCTGTGCTGCTCTTGCCAATCGCAGGACTCTCGATCAGGCTAACTGTTGGATTATTTTTTCGACCTTCAACCTTTACTTTCAGATCTTCATCAACTATATTCAATTTCCATACAAAACAATCTGGATATACAATTACTTCTTTCACAAAAGCATCAATCACTTCATCTGGTATGCTATGAGTTGAAAAATCAAAGTTTTCTTGCAGCCCATACTTTAATAGCTGCAAACGTTGATTATATTCTTCATCCGAAACTTCTTCATCTATCTGATATGACTGCAGCATCTTCTGATACTTTTCTTTTTCGGCAAACAATCCCTTTTTCTTCTCATTAAATTTTATTTTATCAATTTCTCCCGCAATTCTCATATCAACCAGATTATCAAATTTCTTATCCAAAACCGTAATCTTCTGCTCTATTTCTTCTATTTTGCTTCTGAAATCAATCTCTCTATCATCTTTAAAATGATCTTCCAGCATTTGATTTGCTATTTCAATAATTCCATCTCTGTTTTTCCAAAACTTCTGAAAAATTACATCTGCCATTGCACCTAATTTCCACTTTGGAACCATTTGTGTATCGCAAATACCTTCTATATCTAATCCTTTCCTTTTTCTGGTAGTGATAGTTCCAGTTCTTACTTGCGAATAGCATTGATAACAATACTGAGGAATATTATTTACTCTACGCCAGACTCGCCTATTCATAGATGAACCACAATAGCATTTCAATTTATTGCACCAAATATCATTAGATCCATGTTTTCCTCTGCGCCCTCTATTATTAGTAGAAAAAGATTTTGAATCAAGTATTTTTCTTACCTGTGCAAATTCTTCTTTTGTAATAATTGGTTGATGTGAACCTTCCACTGCAATCTGCTCAACTCCCCCCAGTTTCTAACCTTCTTCTGTTCTAAATAATCTGGAACATATTCTTTCCTATATAAGAGAATTCCACAATAAAACGGATTATTTAATACCCTACTTATATAAGACGAATACCAGCGTGTTAGTCCTGTGGAAGTCTTTCTCCCAGCTGCTTCAAGTTCAAATTGGATTTTTCGCATTCCCATACCACTTAAATACATATCATAAATCATACGTACTGTTTTGGCTTGCTCTTCATTAATGATAAAATCTTTTCCAACCTTATCATATCCTAATACATTTCCATTTCCATAAATAACACCATTTTGAAAGGAAATTCTCTGTCCAGCTTTTACTCGAACAGATGTCTTTTTACTCTCATTCTGTGCAAGTGTTGCCATAATTGTCAATCGAAGTTCACCATCATCATCATTCATCGTCCAAATGTTATCTTCGGTAAAATAAACTTCCACTCCATATTTTTTCAATATTCTTGTTTGTTGTAACGTATCAACAGTATTTCGAGCAAAACGAGAAACTTCTCTAGTAACAATTAGATCAAATTCTCCATTCTTTGCATCTTCCATCATTTCAAGGAAACTCTGCCGTTTGTTAATAGATGTACCAGTAATACCTTCATCAATGTATTTTTTATATAATGTCCACTCAGGATGATATTGAAATAAATTATCGTAATACTGCACTTGATTTTCCAAAGCTGATATTTGTGCTTCATGTTCTGTAGACACCCGTGCATATATTGCAACTACTCTTTTTTTCATTATATTCTCCGTTTAATTATTCCTACATTGTTTCATCCAAAACATATGTATTTTCTGTTTTCAAGCGCAATCTTTGTTTCTGTATCACTTCTAATCTTTCTATAAACGTATTCCGATATTTTTCCTTGATTATATAAATTTTTAATAAGAGCCAATGCAAGAATTTGCTCCAAATCTGTCCTTTGTTTTGTACTATTTTCTTCCTTCATCGCGAACGCCTTTCACTTACTACTACAATACAATCCATCAATGTACCTCATCAAACAGATTCTATCTCATAAGAGAATAATTATCTCTGGTTATAATGCAACTTAAAGTCTACTATTTTAGTAATCAACTTAGTTTCTAATCTGCGACGCAAAGTTTCCACACGCTCCAATGATTCACGCAATTGCCT
>OGZG01002902.1_pt1 | contig 10980 bp, 6 predicted proteins | sample 1576781 | NCBI WGS metagenome assembly OGZG01 (sample SAMEA3541502, study PRJEB24748) | human gut metagenome | biome: human gut; feature: human-associated habitat; material: faeces | place: China | collected 2012 | reverse complement strand
ATTTGATAAGATTATCCTCTCAATGAACAGTAGAAAACAGTATTTTCATAAATAACAGTCTGTTCTTGCATATTGTTGGCACAAAGGTAAGGAAAATAGATTAAATATGCAAATTTCATTCAGGTACGGAGTAATTCCAAAGATGCTTTTTCAAGTCTACGCATCCATTTTGTTTGAAAGAGATCCCTTCTTCCAACAAGAGTTGTTTCTGCTCTGTCCAACCCGGAACAAGCCGTCCCGACGCATTGACAACCCGATGACAAGGCGCAGATAAATCATCCGGAATCTGTTTCAAAGCACGCCCCACCATACGGGAACATTGAGACATTCCCAATAATGCGGCAATTCCCCCATAGGTAGAAACTTTACCTACCGGAATTTCCCGGACAACCTGATACACCTCTTGACAAAAGGATGCGGAAAGGCTCGCCTTATCTACTTTATAATCTTTCATCACTCAAACATTACTTTATTTCAGTTCCAAAACTAGATAAAAAGAAAAGAATTTGCAAATAACGAAAGCATTTCAAATAAAATATGCAACTTTATTTGCTTTATTTACAAATAATCCCGACCTTTGTACCCATTAAAAGCAACCCTATTATTAACAAAACAAGCACTGCTGTTATGAAAAAGAAAACTATCCTGTTCGCTTCTTGTTTATTGGGAACACTGGCTTTCAGCTCCTGTGAGAAGAACCTTTATGATGAAAGTAAACAACCCGAGAAAGAAAAGAAGATGACTGACTTGGAAGTACCTGCCGATTTCGACTGGAAAGGTTCTCAAAATGCCAAAGTGAAAATTGCCAGTCAATCAACTGCTACTATTTCTGTATTTCTAGAAGAAAATTGCAATGAAGAGGCTTTGATGCTTCGAATGGATGTCGATGCCAACACATCAAAATTGGAACTCCCAATTGAAATTCCTGCATATATAAAAAATGTGTATGTAAAATATGGTAATGGCTCTGAAATACAAACTGTTCCTGTTGAAAGTAATGGTACTATTTCTATAGTAGTACCTGCTAACGCTACGGCATTATCCAGAGTTACCACAAGAGCTAATAAAGAAGTTGAAACGAACAACATCTTCAATTATCCGGGATATGGCAACGGAACTATTATGTTCGAAGATATGTATCCAGCTTTAGGCGATTATGATTTTAATGATTTTGTTGCATGGTATAACTTCCAAATTGACGGTTTTTATTGGAGTCACAATCAATGTTATGCAGAATACTTAATGATAGGATTCCAAATCAGAGCTATAGGAGGTATATATGACTACAATCCTTATATCCGCTTGGCAGAAGTACAATATAATGAACTTGATTTAGAAGAAACTCAAATGTATCTTGAGCGTAACAATCCTGAAGAGGCTGAAAATATCAAAATCCTAAAAGGCCCAAAAGGGGAATTGATTATTTCACTAAAGAAACCGGCCATTCCTAACGGATACAAGTATTATAATACGGAGGTAAATGAAAAAACAAAGCCTAAAAAAATGATGGCCATTTACTTGGTGTTCAACTCACCTGTTAACGTTAAAAGCCTACAAGACAGTAAAATGGACTTTTATATTGCAAAAACTAATAAAGGACAAGAAATCCACTTAAAAGGTTATAGCCCGGTTTATTATAACAGCAACGAAAGTTATGTAAATGAAGACAACTTTATATGGGGATTAAAAGTACCTGCATCTTTACATCATGCCAGAGAAGAAGTAAACTTCTTGGAAGCATATCCAGACTTTGAACAATGGGTAACATCGGGAGGTCAAGAGAACCAAAGATGGTGGAATAAGCCAAAAACGAATAAGTTGATTATGAATTAATAAATATACAGTAAATCATATACTGAATTAAATAAGAGGTAAGGTATGTCAATAGATTTCCTTACCTCTTATTTTTATCATATGAATTCCATAGAAGTATAAACAGATAAATGCTCACCACCAAATTTTGCAGATTCTATCCTATCCTTTCCTCTTCAACAAATCTGTCGGACTCTCTCCAAACTGTTCTCTATAACATTTAGTAAAATAAGAAGGAGAACTAAAACCAACTTCATAACCTATCTCTGCCACTGTCATATCCGACGAAGCAAGCAGGGAAGCAGCTTTCTTCAAACGAGCTATACGAAGCAGTTCATTCGGGGAATAATTAGTTAGGGATTTGATTTTGCGATAGAGTTGCACACGGCTTAATCCCATATCTTTACCCAAGTCTTCCACATTCAAATTTGAATCTCCCATCTTTGCCTCAATCAAAGCTTTGAATTTTTCCACAAAGTCTTTATCCATATCACAGACATCCTCTTTCGCCAACGTTTGTCCGTCACCAAAAAACTGTTTCAGGCGGCGGTGTGAATCTATCAGATTACGAACGCGTGCCAATAGTAATTGCGAACTGAAAGGCTTGGAGATATAAGAATCTGCACCACCATCATACCCTTGAATTCGTTGTTCATCCAAAGAACAAGCTGTCAATAGGATAACAGGAATATGACAGGTTTGTAATTCGCTTTTCAAGCGACGACAACATTCAATTCCATCCATTCCGGGCATCATTACATCGGAGATAATCAAGTCCGGGACATATTTCATAGCTTTACGAATACCTTCCGAGCCGTCTGCAGCTTCTATAACAGTATAATCAGTATGAAGCAATCCATGCACATATAAGCGAATATCAGCGTTATCATCAATAATCAGAACGCAAGGTTTGGAAGAGTCGTAACTTTTTTCCAATTCCTCTTCTTCGTAAGTTAAAGCATCATTCAAGCTCGAAGAACCGGAATAACCGGAAGTTGCAGGAGTTGCCGGAACCCCAGCAACGGCAGAGGTTGTAGCATCGGTGGAGGTTACAGAAGTAGCAGACACAGAGAATGCCGGAGAGTTTTCAGAAACAACAGTCTCGCAAGTCTGCACAGGCAAATCAACGGTAAAGATAGTTCCTTGCTTTTCATCACTTTCCACCGTGATGGTACCTTTATGCAATTCCACAAAAGCCTTTACCAATGCCAGTCCAATACCCGAACCGGCATGGTGCATATCTATCTTATAGAAACGGTCGAAAATATTCCGGATATGCTCCGCAGAAATCATTGAACCGGTATTGGCAACGGTAAAGCGAATCCAGCAATGATCGTCTTTAGTCAGGGAAGACAAGCGTACAGTTACTTTTCCGTTTTCCGGAGTAAATTTGAAAGCGTTGGAAAGGAGGTTGAAATAGATGCGTTCCAACTTTTCTACATCTGCCAATGTGCGGTAATCCGTATCCGGCATATAATCGAATGAGAAATGAATATGCTTCTTCCGGGCTACTGCCATGAAAGATTCGTTCCATCCTTCAAAAGAAGAAAGAATGTCTAACGAAATAGGAGTATATTCCATTTTTCCATTCTCGTATTTACGAAAATCCAGAATCTGATTGACAAGACGCAAGAGGATATTCACGTTTCGCTGAACTAACAATAACATTCGGCGCTGGTCTTCACTCAAAGACGAATCAGCCAGTAAATGCTCTACCGGGTCGGCAACTAATGTCAGTGGAGTACGAAAATCGTGAGATATATTTGTAAAGAAAACCAGCTTGGCATGAGTCGCTTCTTCCAGTTGATGAGAAAGCTGGATAAGCTGATCCCGCTGTTCTTCGAGTTTGTCACGCTGTTCTTCAAGAATATCCCGTTGCTCTTCGAGTTTATCGCGCTGTTGCTCTACTTGTTTCTTCTGTTCGGACAACTCTTTATTCAGGCGATTCTTGGAACGGAGGGATTTATAGACTACCAACAACAATCCCGCTACTAATAAAAGAATAACCAAGCCGCCATACATCACGACCTGCTGCGTAGCTACACGCGACAGATACCCACCGATACGTCCGTTCAATGTTTCAATCTTCTGATCCAGTTCCGAGATATGGGTAGTCTGAAGTTGCATAACGTGCGCGTTCGTGCGGTCTACAACGGCAGTATTCATGACCGTTTCGCGAGGATAAGACTTCTTCTCAAGAATATTCATGGCCAGTTGCATCACTTTGTCCCCATTAGTCGGATAAATAAAAGTTGCATCCAGCACATTGTCAAGCACCAATTCAAGCCCGTTTCCTTTGCCGGGCAGGGCATCAATGCCAACAAAAATCATTTCCTTTTCACGTCCGGCTTTCTTCGCAGCTTGATAGGCTCCCGGAGCGATACGGTCGTTATGTGCATATACCGCATCAATCTTCGGATGACGGCGAAGCATACTATCCATTTCCACTTCTGCCGGTTCACGTTCCCAGGCAGCATCCGCTTTATCAATCAGTTTGATATCCGGATAATTGCTGATAGCGGCCATAAATCCCTGATGGCGCTCCATAGCAGGGGTGGAACCACCCAGTCCGGTAAGCTCCACTACATTCCCTTTCCCTTTCAGACTTGATGCGATATAATTTCCTACCGCACGACCTATTTCATAATTATCGGCACCGATATAGGCAGTATATTTATCAGAAAGTATCTTCCGGTCTACAAGAATGACAGGTATTCCTTTCTGATAGGCCTCCTCCACAATTGGAGTCATGGGAGCCGCTTCATTGGCGGAAATTATCAGTAAATCAACTCCTTTATCTATAAAATAATGAACATCTTCCGCCTGCTTACGGTTATCATCCGCCGCCGAGCGGATTTCAACCGACACTCCATCATAAAACATCGCTTCGCGAAGAATCTCATCATTCATCTTGTGCCGCCAAGAGTCATCACTACATTGGGCCACCCCAATACGGAAACGAGGCGCATCCTGACGACAGGCCGCCAAGCCCAAAAGACAAAACAAGACTGTTATCCACTTCATATATTTCATCGCTTCAATCATTCCCTTTCTTTCGTATATCTTTTGTATTTCTTTCTGTAATCCAAATTTCTCTCCCCGCATTATTTGCATTCACCACCGGGAAATACATCAGTTCCACTTTCACAGGGTTCAGCGTGTATTTTCCAGTAAAGCGTGAAAGCAAAGGAACCGTAAACTGATAAGTACCTACCGGTAATTTTTCGCTAAAGATAACAGTTTTCTCTTTAAAATACTCACGATACACTTCAGAACGGGAGAAATTAACAGGTTTTGAGGCATAACTACAACCTGCCGGAACAGGAACTTCAAGCATCACATATTGCGCACCCTCCTGTTTCACCTGCAAGGTAACTGTCAATGTAACAGGTACACCCGCCACCAAAGAGTCTTTTTCCAAAGTCGCCTCCACCTTGAAAGCATCACTCTGACGAGCATTCATCACACGCTTCATTGAATAGACACTATACAATAAAGGCTCTTTTCCCGTTTTTGAAATAAGCAGACTGTCGCCTGCTATCAGCCGGGCATGATAAGGAAATTCCGTAATTCGTTGATGATCCTTACCGCTCACAGACACCAATGTTCCTGACATCCCTCCGGAACCTGCCAGCAAATCGGTCAGAACAGTTGCCACAGCCGAAGAAGCCTGATACGTATTCCATCCGCGCTCCTTAGTCCGCAAAATATACAATTGCATATTTTCTTTCAACTTACACAGGGAAGGGTCATTTTTAATAATCCGGTAGGCTATCAATGTATTTATCATCTGATTTCCCTCCCAATAATAAGTACGCCGTCCGTCGTCACAGTAAACACCTCCCAGCATATCCTTTTTCAGATAAGGACGTACGCTATCACCCACATTCACCGAATCCACCTGTTGCTTGATTTCCCAGAGAAGCAGCTTCTCTTTCAAGTATGAAAGAGGACGATAATACTTGTTTCTATTTGCCAACGAGTCTTCTTTCTGTTCCAATTGCCGGACGAAAGGTTCCAATAATCTGACTGCCGAAGAATAATCCGCCTCTACTTTCCACTCATGCAGAGCATGAAGTATTTCTATATCTTCCAGTTTCATTCCTCGATAAGGACGCGTATGAGCATACTCCACTTTCAAACCATTCAGATTCAACTCCACAGGATAACCTGCATCTTGCGCCATCTTCAAAGCCCGCAGAATATGCGCAGACATCCAGAAAGAAGTATTTTCAGAGTTCCCCCACCACGACCATAACTGATGTTTGTTCTGATGATTCGTCAGTCGATGGATGATAGGTCGAATTGCTTTATCTACTTTCACCTTTTCACCCTTACTCTGCATATACTGTTGGTAAGCCAGCAAACCGATTAACTTGGATGCCAGCTGCTCATTGCACAAATATTTGTATCCTGTCAAGTAATTCACTGATTCTTTATAGATGTCCAACTGATTGTCAGTGATACTCACCATCACTTCTTCATCCTCGCCGGATTGCACTTTGACCGTCTTTGCATCGGACAAAATACCCAATGTGCCCTCTGCCAATTCAGTTCCCTGTGGCAGTATCGGAATCGTATATTCCTCTCCATCCTGATAGCCATCGTCGCGAGTGAAAAGATAGCTGATGGTCACGCTATCGGCATGAACTGCCTACATCGGCACTGTTTCATGAAATCCCTCCATGAAACTCACTTCCTGCCGTTTCAACGTATCCGTTCCGACGCAGAACTGTGTCTTTCCGGCTATGTGCTGCCCATCCAGATAATTGCGGATAGTCCCAACCACCGTACTCTGATCCCCCTCCACCAGGAAGCGGGGAGTTTTCAACTCCGCCATCAACGGTTTGTAAGAGCGGATGGAACGTCGGAAAGTACCCGTCTGCAAACGACGGTTCATGCCATAAACGACAGTTTCCCATTTCGTCACATTATCGGGGAAAGTTGTTTCAAACTGTACCGTTCCGGTTTTATCCGTAAACAAACGAGGCTGCCAGAAAGCTACATCCGAAAAATTCCTACGTAAGCCATTCAATTGCATCAGTTCATTATACAACTGTTCGTTATCCGCTTCTTCTTTCGCTTTCTGATCTTGCTCTTCCAGTTTCTCCAAAGGTGCGGTTGCAGCAGCAGAAGAAGAACCTACCATTAATCCGGCAACAGACCCCGTCAACGAAGATCTTGAACGCATGCCGTATCCTACAACGACCACTTCCTCCAGCGCCTGACTATCTTCTTCCAAAGTAACCAACAGATTGGCTCCGGGAGTTGCTCTCATCTCCTACTGTTTAAAGCCGACATAACTAAACAAAAGCTGATCCCCTCCCCTGTCACAATCCATTTCGAAATATCCGTCCATGTCGGTGATCGTTCCCTCCGTCGTTCCTTTCACCACCACGCTGCACCCGATTAAAGGCTCTCCGGTAGCATCCGTTACATAACCGGAGACTTTACCGCCGTAATTGCGTACATACTGCCTGATCCTCATTTCCCTGTGACCAGGAAAGTTTGTACCGATCCTGCCAATTCCTCTTCCCAGCAAGAGCCACCCTGCTGACAACGAATCGCGTTCGTGTAGAGGCAGAGATTCCATATCTACATCCAGATAGGTATATGATTGTATCGTCAGAGCATCCTGTTTCAGATACTTTCCATTGTTATAAAGCAAAATCGCATCATACGTTCCGGCAGGAAACTTGGAATATATTCTATTCATTTGCACCAAAGTATCCGGATAAACCAGTTCTCCGGTAGTGCAGTCTTTAAAGAGCAAGTTAGCCACTCCGGTAGAATCTTTTTCTTCCGGAAGCCGGAAATTCAACGTCTTATCCGGCAGGGAGAAATAAATCCGGGTGGGATGCCAACTCTTTCCCTTGCGAAGTTCGGCCACCAGACTACGGAATCTTTCCGGTGATAAATGGTAATCATTCAAAGTCGGAATCTTTGCCACAGACGAAAAATTCAGATAAGCCGGGCACAGTTCCTCATCCTTATATTTATAAACCACATTGCCCTCGAATTCATAAGAGAAACCTCCCTCATGCCGATACAACACACCATTCATATATTTCCAAGGTCCCGGCTCCACAGGACCTGCCAATATCTTTTTCTTGTAGCGCGACAGCTCCATGAGTGAAACCGGAAACAGCTTTCCATTATGTTCGAGCGAAGTATATACCGCCCCATCCATCACCGGAAGACGGCAAAGATACCGTTCATAACGCTTCTTCTCTTCCGAAGTAAACTTATACTCATCATATTTCCCTTTCCTCTGCCGCAACCAGACTACTTCCACACCTTGCGGCAACTGATTCATATCGAAACTCAAAATCGTTTTCTTACCTCGGTCGAAAGCCAGAGAATCAATAATGAAAGCCCTGTCGTGCATTCGCAACGTTATCTTCTGCTTTCCCGACGGATGCAATACAGGAAAAGAATACTGCTTAGGCTGTTCCGTCCACGAAAAATAGCAGGGAACATCGTTCTGCTCAATCACATAGATATTCACCGCCCGCCCGTTCAGCATCACATAAGGAGCAAACTGGGTGGTTCCATCCGGTGTATCAACCGTCTGACGGAACAGATTTCCCGAAGGATAAGCAAACTGATAATAAGGCAACTTATCCAAATGAAGCAACTGGTTCCAATGCTGATAATCCAATGTGCCGGTATGTAGATACTCTTTTTGCTTCATTGAGTAGGAAGCTCGTTGCTCGCGCGGACGGGGTGCACTCCCGTAATAGGGTAAATCGGGTACGTGATAATCCAGCTGCGTGTTGACCGCAAAAGCTGTCAGATCGACGTTGGATACCGGACGCCCTTGTATATTGGTCACGTTCAATTTTGTTTTCACTTTCTGACCGGGATACACTCGTTCCGGCAAATCAGATTCAATCACCAGCCGTTCGGAAGGTGAAGTGTACGAGCGTTTCAACATACATTCCTTATCCCCCATGAAATAAAATACTTCTACGTAATAGACGGAAGAGGGATCGATCTCTCCGGATTTGTGTTCCATCTCTTTTCCCGAACCTTTCTGCAACAGGCGGTTACCTTGATACACATACCAGGAAAGTTCCAGCTGCAAAGGATTGGAAAGGGAGACACAGAACGAATCTTTTTCTATGCCGCCATTCAGTTCCAGTTTGGAGTCAAGTGCGGCGGAAGCAATCGTCGTTTCATATCCTGTTTCCGGTATTTTGAAACGATAGTCCGTCACCGCCTGATTGAACGGTTCGCGATAGGGCAAACGCACTTTCTTCACTTCTTTCTTTTCACCATAGGTCAGTTCGGCCGCCACAGGACGCTCCACTCCCAGGTCGAAGAATGAAAAGCAAATAGTATCCGCCTGCGTAGTGCACTGCATATCATAGCACGAATAGTAGAAAGTCGCTTTGCTCTGCTGCTCCAAACGGTTATTGTCTGCCGTAAGCAAAACTACATTCACCGTATAGAAGCAATCGGAAGCTCCGAATATCCGAGCAGGAATATCTACCGAAGCTTTCCCGGAAGCATCCAGTTCCGCCTGCACGGACATCAGTGTATCGGGCAAAGAAAGTATCTGCGCATACGACTTCAGTACCTGCTGTCTGCCGACAGTCACTTCTACATTCACCTCCCGCAAAGGAAGTCCGTTGGCATCCGTTGCACTGATATCCATGCGGTTACTCTGCGATGCATATTGCACATTCGAAGCCAGCTTCACCAACAACTTGTTTCCGTTCAGTTCGTAGTCTTCATATTTGAAATTGGTGGAGGCTACGATGCGTCCCCGCTTATCACGAAGCTGTACAGTATATCTCTGATCGAGCTTCAGGTTCAATGAATCCGCCAACAGGAATTCTCCGGCGAAGCCTCCCGGATGGTAAGGGACGACGGACATTATCTTCTTATAGTCACGCCAGGAAGAACCGACACGCATCCACAATGAAAGTTCCTGTTTCAGAGGACGTTTATGTTCGGAGAGAGCATAAGACTTGAAACGGACAGTTTCGCCCGGTCTGTATTTATTCTTGTCAGTAATCAGGTAACTATAAAACTCCGGTGCATCTTGCCGCCCATAATCATTTTTATACCAGGGTGGTACAAGGTGTTTCCTCAAATCGAATACCGCACGAAACTTATCCACTTCAACCGTCAGGATATGCTGTTCTTTCTGCGACCAGTTATCGTCAGTATACGTCTGACTGTCTTCATCGTAATAAACAGCCTTGCTGCCTACCCGCACTTTGGCATCTTTCCTGATAGTTTCCCCGGCATCAACCACCTGCAAGGTGAGTACACCATACTCCTTGAAAAGGAAAACATGAAAAGGAATCACCGGAGCATAACGGTAATGAACTTCGTTCCGCTCTACATCAGCCAGCAGAAAATGCCCTTTGACCGGAGGATTGCTCCAAGTATCCGTGAAACGGGCAAAAGGAGTCTGCTGTATTTTATCCCATTGTTTCTGTCGGAGTTTGCCTTTGAGAAGTTTCAAAGCCTCTTTGTTAGTCAGTTCGAAAACGATCGTTTCGGGAGAGGTATCATCCCAGATCATCGGTTGTCCGAATGCTCCATTGGCAAAAAGCAGGACTCCCAATAACAACAGGCTCTTTAGCTGGCACCGCTGGTCGGCGAAACGGTCGGTGAAATAGTCCACCGCCAACGGCAGGGCGTCGTGCTCGGGCGTGACGGCGGCGAAATAGGTCCCGTCGGCGGCTTTCTGGAGGCGGACGAACTGTTTGAGACGTTCCCGCTCGTGGGAGACCTTGAGCGCCAACTGGAAAAGGGACTTCATGTCGGGATCGGCCTGGTCGGCCACGACGCCTCCGCCCTCGTCGAAAACGCGGCGCAGACAGCGCAGCATCAGCAGGTCGCCCTGCGGCTGCTCCCCGTGCCAGGCATAGACGAACATCGAACGGGTGCGGGCGGTCAGCCGCCGTTCCAGTCCCCGCCACACACGGCCGGCATGCGCCTCGTCGGTCGCAACGTCGTGGACGCGCTCCGTAAAAAGCGGTTCGGGTTCCCCGGGGCCGATCAGCGCCTCGGGAAACGCCCGCATCGAGTAGGCATCGAACAGGGCCGACAGCAGCCCGTCGAAGGATTTGTCATATCGGAAAACCAGCATCGCGTCAGAAAAGGGTCAGTTGGCCTTCGTTATTACCCGTTTTCCGCCGCTGCGGAGCG
>OGZG01002897.1_pt1 | contig 10993 bp, 9 predicted proteins | sample 1576781 | NCBI WGS metagenome assembly OGZG01 (sample SAMEA3541502, study PRJEB24748) | human gut metagenome | biome: human gut; feature: human-associated habitat; material: faeces | place: China | collected 2012 | reverse complement strand
AGATTGTGGGTGGATACGGAGAATCCGGCAATGAAAGAACCTGCATTGCGGCGCTGGTTGGTGGACTGGCTGAAGGCGGCTGGATAGGAGAAACGCCGATTGTTGAAAATGTAATACAGATTCAATCCCTTCATCTTTACTTTCAATCCGTTGAAGTCTTCGGAATAATTGGAGGGAATCTCGTCGGAAAAGCCGGATACCTTGTGTATCTTGTAGTCGTTTCCGGTGCTACGGTAGAAAATGTCCACTCCCAGTTTGGAACTGTAAAGGCTGAGGTCAAACTCCGTGCCGCGCTTTTTCTTGCTTTTCTTTCCGTAGAGCCAGTCCGTGTCGACAGCCCATCCCAGGAATATCCAACGCCATCCGAAGTAAGCGCCTATCTTGTTGTGAGGGTTGGGCGAGAAACGGAGCCGCTGGTCGTCATTGCCCACAGAGTAGTATTCGTAATTGGTGAAATGGTCGAGCATCAGGGCGTAATTGTATCGGTTGGGACTGATATAGGTAGTGTCGAAGTCGCTGAAGTTGAGGAATTTCTTCAATGCTTTTCTGAAGGTATTTTTATATACGATGCTGTCGCATGCGACAGAACCGTTCTCCTTGTTTTGCGCAAACAATGAGAATGTAAATAATATCCATAAGCAGAAAAAGGCCCCTCTTTGCATCTTGTTGTTCACTTCCATTTATACAAAGCTAAATAAAATAACCGTTTTTAAACAGCATCCCGCTAATTTTCTTTAGAAAAAGGCATCAATAATTTGTAGTTCTCAATCGGAATGACTAATATTGAACGTCTTATTGAGAGACTTTATGAATCAAAACCAGATAAAGAAGAATACGATATGAAGAAGATTATCAATCCGTGGAAAGATATGGAGGGCTACAACTGTTTCGGTTGCTCTCCCGACAATGAAGCCGGTGTGAGAATGGAGTTTTATGAGGACGGTGACGAGGTGGTGAGCATTTGGAAGCCGCGTCCGGAGTATCAGGGATGGCTGAATACGTTGCATGGAGGCATCCAGTCCGTATTGCTGGACGAAATCTGCGGCTGGGTCGTGTTCCGCAAGCTGCAGACCGGCGGGGTGACATCGAAAATGGAAACCCGCTTCCGCAAATCCATATCGACCAACGACACGCATGTGGTGCTGCGGGCTTCGCTTCGCGAGCAGAAGCGGAATATTGCTATCATAGAAGCACGCCTGTATAATAGCATGGGCGAACTTTGCACAGAAGCCACTTGCACCTACTTTACCTTTCCGAAGGAGAAGGCGGAAGCGGAAATGCATTTCCATAGCTGCGAAGTAGAGCAGGAGGAAATATTGCCGTTGATTTAATTGTTTCACCACAGATTACACAGATTTGCATAGATTGGAATAAAAATAATTTGTGCAAATCTGTGTAATCTGTGGTGAACTAAGATGAATTTGAAAGAAAAAATAAACTTTTTGTGATAAATCTTTTGGAGTTTTAAACTTTTAGTTTACTTTTGTCGCATTAAAATCCAAAAAATATGAAGAATATCGTTGCACATCATCACCATCATCATCCTAACGAATAACTCGGTGGGCGTATGAGTGTATATGTACAACAAATGACATAAATGACGAGGCTTGCCGAATAGTGGTAAGCCTCGTTTTGTTTTCTGTCATCTCATTCAAAATAGTAAATAGTAAATAGTAAATAGCCTTATGTTAAGAATTGCAGTACAAGCTAAAGGTCGTCTTTATGACGAGACCATGTCATTTTTGGGAGAATCGGATATTAAGTTGAGTGCCATGAAGCGTTCGTTGTTGGTGCAGTCGTCAAACTTTCCTCTTGAAGTGTTGTTTTTGAGGGATGACGACATTCCGCAGTCTGTGGCTACCGGAGTGGCTGATATAGGCATTGTGGGTGAGAATGAATTTGTTGAGAAGAATGAGGATGCGGAGATAATCAAGCGTCTGGGATTCAGCAAGTGCCGTCTGTCTCTTGCCATGCCGAAGGATATTGAGTATCCGGGGGTGAAGTGGTTTCACGGAAAGAAGATTGCGACATCTTATCCGGGTATCCTTTCCGGCTTTTTGAAAGAGAATGGGGTGAATGCGGAGATACACGTCATTACGGGGTCGGTAGAAGTGGCGCCGGGCATCGGTCTGGCAGATGCTATTTTCGATATTGTAAGTTCCGGTTCTACGCTGGTGAGCAACCGTTTGAAGGAAGTGGAGGTTGTGATGAAGTCCGAAGCGCTACTGATTGGCAACAAGAACATGAGCGAGGAAAAGCAAGAGATGTTGAGGGAGCTGTTGTTCCGTATGGATGCCGTGAAGACAGCCGAAGATAAGAAATATGTGCTGATGAATGCCCCGAAAGAGAAACTGGATGAGATTGTCTCTGTACTTCCGGGCATGAAGAGCCCCACGGTAATGCCTTTGGCACAAGAAGGCTGGTGCTCGGTACATACGGTGCTCGACGAGAAGTGTTTCTGGGAGATTATCGGAAAGCTGAAAGCGCTGGGGGCAGAAGGCATTCTGGTGCTGCCGATTGAGAAAATGATAATTTAAAGCCTCGAGGATGTGTCAAAAGTATATAAACGCTTTCTTTATGTTACGACATTAGGTACGAATTACGCGAAATAGCGCGGAATCGGTAAAATGAATCCGTGAAATCCGCGTAATCAGCGCCTAATAGAAAGTCTTCAGAGAGTTTTGACACACCTCCAATAATATCATGGTTTATGCATAAATCTTTAAAAACATGTCATTATGATATTGATTAGTAATCCCGATAAATCCCAGTGGCAAGAGATTCTGAAACGTCCGGTGATGAATACGGAGAATCTGTTTGATACGGTGCGGAGTGTTATTGACCGTGTGAAGGAGGAGGGAGACCGTGCTGTGCTGGATTATGAAGAAAAATTTGATAAAGTGGTGTTGGCCTCGCTGGCAGTGTCGGAAGAGGAACAGCAGGAAGCGGAAAACCTGGTGAGTGAAGACTTGAAAGCAGCTATTCGCCTGGCAAAGCAGAACATCGAGACTTTCCACGCCGCACAACGCTTTGAGGGCAAGAAAGTGCAGACTCAGCCGGGGGTGACCTGCTGGCAGAAAGCGGTTGCCATAGAAAAGGTGGGATTGTATATCCCCGGAGGAACGGCTCCGCTGTTTTCTACGGTACTGATGCTGGCCGTTCCCGCCAGGATTGCCGGATGCAAGGAGATTGTTCTCTGCACCCCTCCGGGACGTGACGGAAAGGTACATCCCGCTGTGCTGTTTGCCGCAAAAGTGGCAGGTGTCAACCGGATTTTCAAAGCTGGCGGCATACAAGCCATTGCCGCTATGGCATACGGAACGGAAAGTGTGCCTAAGGTTTACAAGATATTCGGTCCGGGAAATCAGTATGTCACGGCTGCCAAACAGCTTGTGAGCTTGCGTGATGTGGCGATAGATATGCCGGCAGGACCTTCGGAAGTAGAAGTTTTGGCTGACGAAACAGCTAATCCGATTTTTGTCGCCGCCGACTTGTTGAGCCAGGCAGAACACGGAGTGGACAGTCAGGCTATATTAATTACGACCTCTGTCGAATTGCAACAAGCTGTAAAGGTGGAAGTGGAACGCCAACTGGCCTTACTGCCACGTAAAGAGATTGCCGAAAAGTCTCTTGCCAATAGCAAACTGATTGTAGTGGACAGCATGGCAGAAGCCATTGAATTGACCAACGCGTATGCTCCCGAACATCTTATCATAGAAACCGAGGATTATCTTTCCGTGGCAGAACGTATCGTGAATGCCGGTTCCGTATTCCTGGGTTCTCTTACTCCGGAGAGTGCGGGAGATTATGCTTCGGGCACAAACCATACCCTGCCGACAAACGGCTATGCTAAAGCATACAGCGGTGTCAGCCTCGACAGCTTTATCCGCAAGATAACTTTTCAGGAGATAAAGCCGGAAGGATTAAATATCATCGGCCCTGCCATCGAGCTGATGGCTGCCAATGAACAGCTGGATGCGCATAAGAATGCTGTGAGTGTGAGACTGGGGCAGTTGGAAAATGGAAATGGAAAGTTGAAAATTGAGAGCTGATGGCTTAAAGTAATTTTAATCGTAAATTGTCAAATCATAAATAACATGGTGAAAACATTACAAGAACTTACCCGTCCGAATATCTGGCGTCTGAAGCCTTATTCTTCAGCACGTGATGAATATAATGGTGCTGCGGCATCCGTTTTTCTCGATGCAAACGAGAATCCTTATAACATGCCGCACAACCGTTATCCCGACCCCATGCAGCGGGAGCTAAAGACAGAATTGTCTAGAATTAAAAAGGTGAGTCCCGATTCCATCTTCTTAGGGAATGGCAGTGATGAAGCTATCGATTTGGTGTTCCGTGCTTTTTGTGAACCCCGTGTGGATAATGTAGTGGCCATCGACCCTACCTACGGCATGTATCAAGTCTGTGCTGACGTTAATGATGTGGAGTACCGTAAAGTGCTGCTCGATGAGGATTTCCAGTTCTCTGCCGACAAGCTTCTGGCTGCTGCGGATGAGCATACCAAACTGATTTTTATCTGCTCTCCCAACAATCCTACCGGCAATGACCTGCTCCGTAGCGAAATTGAAACGCTGATTCGCCGGTTTGATGGGTTAGTGATACTGGACGAGGCATACAATGACTTCTCCGAGGCACCTTCCTTCCTTGAAAATTTGAATCAATATCCGAATCTCATTGTACTGCAAACCTTTTCCAAAGCATGGGGATGTGCTGCCATCCGTCTGGGTATGGCATTTGCCTCACCGGATATTATCGGCATCCTCAGTAAGATAAAATATCCCTATAACGTGAACCTGCTGACACAGAAGCAGGCAGTGGAAATGCTTCACCGCTATTATGAAATAGAACGTTGGGTAAAGACACTGAAAGAAGAACGGGAGAATCTGGAAGCCGAGTTCGCCGCACTGCCATGTACGGTGAAGATGTTCCCTTCCCATGCCAATTTCTTCCTAGCTCGTGTGACGGATGCCGTGAAGATTTACAATTATCTGGTAGGCAAGGGTATCATTGTCCGCAACCGTAATTCCGTGTCACTCTGCGGAAATTGCCTGCGAGTGACGGTGGGAACGAGAGGAGAGAATGAAAAATTAATTGAAGCGCTGAAGGAATATATGTAGAAGGAGTTAAAGGGAGTAAAAGGGAGTTAGAGGCCGATACTGCTGTTTTATACAAGTAATGCTTATGCAAGCAGAACTATCGGCCTCTAACTCCTTCTAACTCCCGATAACTCCCTTTATTCCCTCAAAAAAATATCCTTTAAAATGAAGAAACTACTTTTTATAGACCGTGACGGGACTTTAGTCATTGAGCCGCCCATTGATTATCAGCTGGACTCCCTGGAGAAGCTGGAGTTCTATCCGAAAGTGATGCGCAATCTTGGCTTCATCCGCAGCAAGCTGGATTTTGATTTTGTAATGGTGACCAATCAGGACGGTCTCGGCACCGCCTCCTTTCCGGAAGAGACCTTCTGGCCGGCACACAACCTGATGATGAAGACATTGGAAGGCGAAGGCATCACCTTCGACGACATCTGCATAGACCGCAGCATGCCCGACGACAATGCACCGACTCGCAAGCCGCGTACCGGAATGCTTACCAAATACCTCGATAACCCGGACTACGATTTGTCCCACAGTTTCGTCATTGGCGACCGGCCTACGGATGTGGAACTGGCAAAGAATCTGGGCTGCCGCGCCATTCTTCTGCAAGATGACACGGCGTCATTGAAACCCGTTTCCGAAGGTGGCGGTGCCGCTTGTGACGGACTTGAAGATTACTGCGCCCTCGCCACCAGGGATTGGGATAAGGTTGCCGAATTCCTCTTTGCCGGTGAGCGTACGGCGGAAGTACGTCGCACTACCAAGGAGACAGATATATACGTATCCTTGAATCTGGATGGTAACGGGCATTGTGACATCGCGACCGGACTGGGCTTCTTCGACCACATGTTGGAACAGATAGGCAAGCACGGCGGCATGGACCTCACCATCCGTGTGAAAGGTGACCTTGAAGTGGACGAGCATCACACCATCGAAGATACCGCCCTTGCTCTGGGCGACTGCCTTTATCAGGCCTTAGGAAGTAAGCGGGGCATTGAACGCTATGGCTATGCCCTTCCTATGGACGATTGTCTTTGCCAAGTGTGCCTTGACTTTGGCGGACGCCCGTGGCTGGTATGGGATGCCGAGTTCAAGCGCGAGAAGGTAGGAGATATGCCGACGGAAATGTTCCTGCATTTCTTCAAGTCCTTGAGCGATGCTGCCCGGATGAATCTTAATGTAAAAGCCGAAGGACAGAACGAACATCATAAGATAGAGGGCATCTTCAAGGCGTTGGCACGTGCGCTGAAGATGGCGGTGAAGAGGGATATTTATCACTTTGAACTGCCAAGCTCGAAAGGAGTGTTGTAGAATCGTGCAGACAACTGCTGCAAAGTTACTGCATACCTTTTGCAGTGCTGCTGCAAAGCAGTTGCAGTGACGCTGCAAGGCTTTTGCAGAGCCACTGCAGATGTATTGCAGAGTTTTGCAGTTGTATGTCTCTGATTAATAGATAAGTAGTGTTATGTCACATTTAGCCCCTTTGATAGCTGATTTAGCTCTGATATTGATTTGTGCGGGGATTATGACCCTGCTTTTTAAGAAATTGAAGCAACCGCTGGTGTTAGGATATGTAGTTGCAGGATTCCTTGCCAGCCCTCACATGGCCTATACACCGTCGGTGATGGACACGGCTAATATACAGACCTGGGCGGATATAGGCGTTATCTTCCTGCTGTTTGCACTGGGATTGGAATTCAGCTTCAAGAAGATTGTGAAGGTGGGAGGCGCGGCGATTATTGCTGCGTGTACCATCATCTTTTGTATGATATTGTTGGGAGTGGCGGTAGGTACCGGGTTCGGCTGGCAACGGATGGACTGTATCTTCCTGGGCGGTATGATTGCCATGTCGTCCACTACCATTATCTATAAGGCGTTTGATGATTTGGGGATGCGCAAGAAACAGTTCACGGGGCTGGTGCTCAGTGTGCTTATCCTGGAGGATATTCTTGCCATCGTATTGATGGTGATGCTCTCCACGATGGCAGTCAGCCATAACTTCGAGGGTACGGAGATGCTGGGGAGCATTGCCAAACTGCTGTTCTTCCTGATACTTTGGTTCGTGGTGGGTATTTACCTCATCCCCGGATTGCTGAAGCGGTGCCGGAAGCTGATGAGCGAGGAAACCTTGCTGATAGTCTCTCTCGGACTCTGTTTCGGCATGGTGGTGATGGCTGCACATACGGGGTTCTCGGCTGCTTTCGGTGCCTTCATCATGGGTTCCATTCTTGCCGAAACGGTAGAGGCAGAGAGCATAGAACGGCTGGTGAAGCCGGTCAAGGACTTGTTTGGCGCCATCTTCTTCGTATCGGTCGGCATGATGGTAGACCCAGCCATGATTGTGGAGTATGCGGGACCTATTGTCGTGATTACTTTAGCGGTTATCCTCGGGCAATCCCTTTTCGGGACGCTGGGTGTGCTGCTGGCAGGGCAACCGCTAAAGACAGCCATGCAGTGCGGTTTCAGCTTGACGCAAATCGGTGAGTTTGCCTTTATCATAGCTTCGCTGGGCGTGTCGCTGCATGTCACCAGCCATTTCTTATATCCTATTGTGGTGGCGGTGTCTGTCATCACCACTTTCCTCACTCCTTATATGATTCGTTTGGCAGACCCCGCTTCCAATCTTGTGGATACGCATTTGCCGGAAAAATGGAGAAAGTTCTTGACCCGTTATGCTTCAGGTTCGCAGACGATGAACCATGAAAGTCTGTGGAAGAAACTGATATTTGCACTAGTCAGGATTACGGTGGTGTATTCCATCATTTGCGTGGCGGTGATAGCTTTGGCGTTCCGTTTTCTGGTGCCTTTCGTGCACGACAGTCTGCCCGGGGTATGGGGCTCTTTGTTGGCTGCCTTTATCATCATTCTGTGTATAGCTCCGTTTCTGCGTGCTATCATGATTAAAAAGAATCATTCGGAGGAGTTCGTGACTTTATGGAAGGATAACCGTGGAAACCGGGCGCCGTTGGTGGCTACCATTGTACTGCGTCTGCTGCTGGGTGTTTCGTTTGTCATGTTCGTTATAGCCGGTTTATTCAAGATGTCTGTGGGACTGGTATTTGGAGTGGCGGTGTTGCTGGTGACTTTAATGATACTCTCCCGCCAGTTGAAGAAGCAGTCCATCATGATAGAGAGGACATTCTTCCAGAATCTGCGGTACCGCGACATGCGTGCCGAGTATATGGGAGAGAAGAAACCGGAGTATGCGGGACGTCTGCTGTCGCGCGACCTGCACCTGACGGATTTTGAAATCCCCGGCGAGTCGGCATGGGTGGGCAGGACATTGGCGGAGCTGAATTTTGGAAAGAAATACGGTATCCATGTGGTCTCTATCCTTCGGGGCAAGAAACGGATTAATATTCCCGGAGCGTCTGTCCGCCTTTTCCCGCAGGACAAGATACAAGTGATTGCTACGGACGAGGAACTGAACGTCTTCGGCAAGGAGATGGATAAGGTGTCTGCCATGAATACGGATGTGATAGAGAAGAGTGAGATGATTCTGCGCCAGTTCTGTGTGGACGGGCAGTCTCCTTTCCTGAACAAGACCTTGAAGGAAGCAGGGATACGCGAGAAGTATCACTGCCTGATTGCCGGTGTGGAGCGGGGAGGGGAGACCCTGCATGCTCCCGACCCGCATGAACCTTTTGTAGAAGGCGATGTGGTATGGGTTGTAGGCGAGAGTGCCGATGTGTACGAATTAGTCAGTCAGAAAGGCGAAGGTTTCGACATGGAGGTGTGACAAAACAAAAGGCATCTTACTTCTTGATAGTTTTTAGGCACACCTTCATAGTCGTTAATCAGAGCTTGTTCAGTATTTTGTCCATCACCCAGTTTGTGAGAGTGGCGCTTTCGCCGTCACAGCTGCAGACGGACTTGCCCAGCAGGTGGTCTACCACTGCCTGTATAAGCGGTTGCTGGACGTAGGTGGGGTTTTCGACGATGATTTCTTCACGTCCTCTTTCCGTATGCAGCGCAATGGGGTCATAGGTGAATACGGAGAAACAAATCATGCCTTTGTCTCCAATGATTTCTATACGGTCTTCGCGGGCGGATTCGTGGGCGACGAAACACCAGGAGCCGCTGCCTACTAGTCCGCTGTCAAACTGGAAACATGCGCTTAGGGTGTCTTCGGCAGGATATAGTCTGCCACGGTTGCTCTTGTAGCCGCTAGCTTCGAGGATACATCCGAAGATTTCCTGCAGCAAGTCTATCTGGTGGGGCGCAAGGTCATAGAAGTATCCTCCGCCGGCAATGTCCGGCTGCACGCGCCACGGCAGGTTTTCCTTGTTATGGTCGAGGTCGCGGGGAGGCTGGGCGAAGCGGATTTGAATGTTGATGACATTGCCAATATGTCCCTCCTCTACCAGTGACTTTACCTTCAGGAAGTAGGGCAGATAGCGGCGGTAATACGCGACAAAACATGGAATACCCGTTTCTTGGGAAATGCGGTTGATGCGGCAGCACTCTTCGTAGGTAACGGCCATCGGTTTCTCTATGTAGACCGGTTTACCTGCCTTCATGGACATGATGGCGTACGTAGCATGTGAAGAAGGAGGAGTGGCAATGTACACGGCGTTCACCTCTTCGTCGTCAATCAGTTCCTGGGCATCGTCGTACCATTTGGGAATCCCTCTTTCCTTGGCGTAGGTCTTAGCCTTGTCGCCATTTCGGCTCATGACGGCCACTACTTCGGAGTTCTCTATTTTCTGGAATGCCGGTCCGCTTTTGTATTTGGTCACTTCTCCGCAGCCGATGAATCCCCATTTAATTATTCTCTCGCTCATAATCTTTCCCTTATTTTTACTCTTCCTCAAAATCGAATTCAAAGTCGAAATCATCCAGAAATTCCGGTTCTGTAAATTCTTCCAGACTCCGGCGGTCTTTTTTCGTTGGCCGTCCGGTACCTTTGGCACGGTTGACGAAACCGCTGACACGGCTCATCTCCAGCAGTTCATACTGTTCCGGAGTCGTTACATTCTCCATCATTTCGGCAACAAGCTTTGCGCCGACACGCTTTTCGATGGTTTGCAGTACTTTGAAGGAATAGGTGACGGGGGGCTTGCGCACCTGGATGACATCTCCCGGCTTCACCGTACGGGCAGCCTTTGCCAGTGCGCCGTTGATGCTGATGCGCCCTTTTTTGCAGGCTTCGGCGGCTATGGTACGCGTCTTGAAGATACGTACTGCCCACATCCATTTGTCAATTCTGGCTTCGTTCATTTCTTGTTATATTGATTCATGGTGATATCTATTCCCGCCAGACAGAAACTTTTGATGATTTCTCCGGCTGTTTCCAATCTCTCGCCCATTGTTTTCCAATCTTCATCGGTAAAATGTCCCAGCACATAGTCAATCTGTCCACCACGGGGAAAATCATTGCCGATGCCGAAACGCAGGCGTGCATAATTCTGAGTGCCCAATGTTGCTGCAATATGCTTAAGGCCGTTATGTCCCGCATCGCTTCCTTTACCTTTCAGGCGCAGTGTGCCGAAAGGCAGTGCCAGGTCATCTACCACTACCAACACATTCTCCAATGGAATGTTTTCTTTTTGCATCCAGTAGCGCACGGCGTTGCCGCTGAGATTCATAAAGGTGGAAGGCTTCAGCAGTAACAGTTGGCGTCCCTTGACTGACAGTGTTGTGGTGAAACCATAACGTCCGTCGGTAAAAGTGGCACCCGCTGCTTTGGCCAGAGCATCTACTGCCATGAATCCGATGTTATGGCGGGTTTCGTGATATTCGGGGCCGATATTGCCCAATCCTACAATTAAATATTTCATAGTCAGTGCTTCCTGTTTATGAGGGTGTTAAAACTAGTATTCACCACAGATTACACAGATTTGCACAGATAGACATCTTTGATTATCGGTACA
>OGZG01002895.1_pt1 | contig 10995 bp, 8 predicted proteins | sample 1576781 | NCBI WGS metagenome assembly OGZG01 (sample SAMEA3541502, study PRJEB24748) | human gut metagenome | biome: human gut; feature: human-associated habitat; material: faeces | place: China | collected 2012 | reverse complement strand
TAAAGTTTTCAATATGAAGTATATTATAACATTTGCAATGTGTTTGTTTTTGATGTGCTCTTGTGACAATCATGATTTTGAACTATCTGAAAAAGAACAAGTTTTTTACATCAACCAAATGCTGCATTTTTCCATTGAGCCATGGGACAGCCTTAGCAAAGCATATACTTATGACTTTTTCCTACGAAACCCGAAACCATGCAAGGAAGTTGACACCATTTATTTAGAAAGGAAGATTCCAAATAAATTTAAAGTAATTGAATCCTCTTCATACACACGAGAATATAATCGCGACCCTTCATTCATAAAATTATTGCCAAATACACTATATATAGTAGCACATACTGGAATGGGCGCCAGAGTAAATATTTTCAAATATTATTATACTGACCCTTTTGGTAAATTACATGCTAATGATTCACTGAATGAACATATTAACGTGGATTCCATCCGAATCCACCTTAATAGATAAAGCATTTGTCTTGCGCCCAACCAACGTAGGATGAAGGCTTTTCTTTTGTGGGCAGCAGCCATCGGCATCATCTCCTGTTACGCTTCGCTTCATCTGCACCTTTTTTGGTGAGAACAACCTGAATCAAAAGAAGACCTTCTCGAACACCGTACCGATGGCACTGATGCCTTCGATACCCTCTATATCGGCTGCGAGAAGTTTCCACAGCACGATTTATATCCAATTGCTATTGGTGGAGTGAGATAACCAATATTTTACGTTAATAAGTCTTTAAACATTTGGAATTTCTGCAAATAAATGCTATTTTTGCAAATCAAATAATAATTTATACCTAATAAAACGAGAATGAATATGAAGAAGATTTTAACAATGCTATTTTCATTGCTAACTGTTGTGATATTAAGCGGTTGCGATGAAGTGAAAGACTCGCCCCTTTTGTTTAAGGCTACTTCAAACACTAATCCTGAATATATAAGTGTCAGCTATTATCCCGAAGAAATAGGTTATACTCTTTACCCTAAGGAATCGAAATACTTCATCTATTCGTACACTTATATTGATGGTGATTTAGAGCTGACATGCACTAACTGCGACAATATTAACTATTCATTAGATTGCAGTTTTGGAATAGTAAAAAACAATAAAGGGAAAAATATCTCTGCCACCGAGGAAGAGGTTGGTGTCTCTGTGAAAAATACCGATAATAAGACACTTCGCATTCACTTTGCCAAGTTGAAGGATGAAGATTTGCCGTTGGGCTTCTTAGGCGCACGAGCCACTATAAAAGTATATGGTCGAGTAGGAGGAAAAGATGTAACCACAAATATTTCGGTTTATCGCTCAAACCTTCGTAAGCAACCTGATGATGACGTTAGTAAAAAGTAAAGACATCAAAGACTATGAAACTTCAATGAAGTGAAATCCCTCCTAATCCGCCTTTCCAGATAAAGCCTTTGTCTTGCGCCCAACCAACGTAGGATGAAGGCTTTTCTTTTTTCAGCGGTATGCTCCGCCTTCAGCACCTCCTTCGCTTCGCTCTCCGCACCTTTGGCTTTTGCAATCTCTCAGGCGTGAGAGTCAATAACGAAAGGTAGCCATGACTTTTCCCATCGGTCAGCTCCATTTTCTCACCGCACGGCAATTCTCTACTCCAAAGTATCTGATGATATTTCCTTAGCATTGTGTGCAAGACTTGGTTTTGTTACAGGAGCCTTGCGAATCAATAATCTACATCTCCGCTTTCAGCTGCTGTATCAGTTCTGCCGACAGCCCCGTTATTTCCATCACAGTCGCTTCATTCATGCCCTTTGTCAGCATCTTCTTGGCAATCTCATGGCTTTTCTTTTCCATTCCTTCAGCAATACCTTCACGCTTGGCGGTGTCTACGGAATTCTTGATGTCGCGATACGCTATCTTACTGGCCTCATACTCCCTCAATTCCTGCGGAGTAAACTTGGCAATCTCGGCTTCCTCGAAGAGGCGGTCGAAGACCTTGTCGCATAACTCCTTAGGGCGCTGGGTAAGCTTGTAGAGATTCTTCAGCGCATAGAGCCACTTGTCGTAAAGCGTCTCCAGTTCCTCCAGCGATTTGTTAAACTTGGCTATTTCTACATAGATGAACTCCAGCTTGTCGTAGAACACTTTATGAGTGGCGGTATCGCACAACTGTACACTATGGCGGATTTTTTCCTTTTCGAAGGCTTCCTCGTTCATGTCGAAGTTGAGCAGGGCAGCCTGCTCACGGATAGGGAATGTGGAATAGAACAGGGAGCGGTCCTTGAAATATGTCTGATAGGCATTCTGCATTTCTACGATGAACTTCTCGCCGTTTTCGCCCTCGCAGTATACGTCGAAGATGGCTTTGCGGTCGGTGTAGACGTCTCCCACATGCTCAGGGTTGAGATACGAAACGTCCTTCACAACCTGTTTGCCATCAAACAAACTGTTGAGAAAACAAATCAGCAAATCCTTGTTTATTGCTGTTCCAAAAATTCGCTGGAAGCCGAAGTCGGTCAGCAAGCTGATATATCTTTCTTCTACCTGTATCATACGCATTTTTTTATTCCTTTGCAGGGATACGTTTTTATTCCTTTGTCTTGATACGTTTTATTCTTTTGCAAAGATACTCTGAAATTTAGTAACTTCCAAATATTTAGGCTGTTTTTTAGCTAAAATGAGTAAGCGTGCTGGATAATATCAATCATACACCGTACCGATGGCACCGATGCCTTCGATACGCTCAATATCGGCTGCGAGAAGTTCCCACAGCACGATTTGTATCCATCTCATTAAGGTTGCCGAATTGAGACAATATTGGAAAGGGAACATTTATCCAGAGCGAGACAGGGCTGTTTATGAAGACTTTTAGCAACTTTTTACGGTTAATTTTCTGTAATTATATAATGTGGTTTAATCGTAATCGCAGAAAAAAAAGTATTTTTGTAGGCAAGAATCGTATAAAAACAAGACCCGATAGCTTGACGAATCAGAGGCTACCGGGAATCAACGCTACAAAAATAGTGTTTTTTCTTGTTACAACCAAGTAAATGAACGAATTTTTATGGAATATTTAGAATTTGAAAGAATCTTGTCTGCTTTCAGATTACGGTAAACCATGTTCACAATATAGGGAAGTAATAAGTTTACTCAGCAAGGGATATTCCGTTCGGGATGTGGCAAAGTTGAGTGGTTAAGTCTATAACATTGCTATGAGCATGAATCTCATCATCGTTCGGGATGTGGCAAAGTTGAGTGGTTAAGGGGTAAATACCGTGCAAAGAGTGAAGCGATTAATAAAAGTACAATCATCGCAATAATACTATTAATTTTACGTTCTTTTCAAAGAAAGGGGTTGTGTGATAGTAGTTTAAAGGCTAAAAGCATAACCTTTGCATACAATAATAAGTAACAACACGTTTAAGATCACAATTTGTGATCTCAAAAATAAAGATAGAAATATGGCAGACATAACGGAAAAGACAGGAAACAGCGAACTGGTCACAAATCGTGACCAGTTGGTTGTTGTAGATAATATAGAGTCTCTAATAAAAGTAATTAGAGGACAGCAAGTTATGCTTGACCGTGACCTTGCCACACTTTATGGCGTTGAAACAAAGCGTCTTAATGAGCAAGTAAAACGTAATATTAAACGATTTCCAGAAGATTTCATGTTTCAATTGACCAAGGACGAATGTTTAAGGTCGCAAATTGCGACCTTAAACGAAGGACGCGGACAACATTTGAAATACATGCCTTACGTATTTACAGAAAACGGAGTCGCTATGCTTAGTAGTGTTTTACGTTCTGACACTGCGATTGAGGTGAATATTCGAATAATGCGAGCTTTCACTTCAATGCGTCACTTTCTACAGAACAATGCCGAAGTGTTTCAGCGTCTCTCGACTATGGAGTACCATCAATTGGAAATGCAACAACACTTGCAAGAATCCGACAAGCGTATAGAAGAAGTGTTTCGCAGATTGGACGAGGGTAATGCAAAGCCGAAACAAGGTGTGTTCTACAATGGGCAAGTTTATGATGCCTATACTTTCGTGTCCGACTTGATTAAGAGTGCAAAGAAACGTATTGTCCTTATCGACAACTATGTTGACGAGACTGTACTGACATTGCTCGATAAAAGAGATAATAACGTGTCTGCAATCATCTACACTCAGCAGATAAGCCGTCAGTTCCAACTCGACATAGACCGTCATAATGCTCAATATGCACCGATTGATGTTGAAACATTCCGTTTATCACATGACCGCTTCCTTTGTATAGACGATGATGTTTATCACATAGGAGCATCCATAAAGGACTTGGGCAAGAAGTGGTTCGGCTTCTCCAAGATGGAGATACTTACACCAGATGAATTGGTAGAACGAATCAATAGAGAGTAATCAATACGCAACATTTCAAGAATATAAATATTAAAGACTACGAATTATGAAAAAAATCCCATCTATAATGATTGTAGTTTGGGGAATAGCGGTATTATGTACACTATTCTTGAGTTCATGCAAGCGACCAGAGGTCTTAGACAATAGTACTCTTGTAAATAGCGCAAGAAACGTGGCTTTGACCTTTGGTCCTGCGTATGTTCCATATTTTAAAGAGGCTAACGTATCGGATGTTCAAGTTTTCAAAAAGGAGGATTACGGAGACAGCCGCCCTCAAATAAGAAAACAGATAGGAAGAAAGTTCTATACTGTAACTTTTACATATGATAGTACTGCCGTTAAATTTGATTTTGGATTTGCAGCAAGAGTCAGAATATGGAAAGATACAGGGGAACCATTAGATGTTATATTTGGTAATGGTTGGGGAAGAAATTTTTTCTTTTTAAGTTTTAAGGAACAAACAGATCATTCTGCAAATGACTATGAGAAAGTGGCTTCTGACTCTATTGTTAAAGTTCCATTGCAAACTGTACATGAACCAGAGAACATTTGGAATTCCAATGCTGACAACAAACAAGACAGCCTATCAACAAGGGATTTTCTAACAAATACAGAGAAAGAGAAAATAAAAGAATTGGCTTCACAAGTTCCAGACAGCATCAGAAATCGTTTTGCAGTTTTAGTGGATAAATGGAATTTTGCAATAGACCATAATCCTAAGACGCGATATAGTGCAAGCATACATTCATATGCAAAATTGCCTGAGTTCATTCCTCTCAAATCAATGGGAAAACAAATAGTTCCACTAATTATGGAACGAATGATAAACCCTTCCGATTTTTATTTTCTTGTTCTTTATGAAGCTGTTCTGGAAGGAAATGAAACGAAAGACGATTCTAAGTTTAGCGAAAGCGAACAAATCAGAGCTATAAGGTGTGTTAAAAAATGGCTGGAAAAACAATAATGGGCAATTTCTTCTATTATAATTGAATCTACATCATTTCTCCTGTGCCGCAGAATATATAAGATGTAACAAATGCAACTGTAGAATTGGTGGAAAGGATTAAATTGGTAACGGCAACCACCAGAAAGGACTCATAAAAAGGTCCCACAGATCTCACTGATTTGCACAGATTTATTTTTTTGCTTCAAAAAGATCTGTGTAAATTTGTGAAATCTGTGGGACCTTATAATCTCTGCAAGCCTTTATAATCTCAAAAAACTATTTGATCTTTGTGGGCCTATGATTTTCCTTTTTCATTTTACGTCCCACGAAGTTCCATGCCGGCATTTTCTTCAGCGTACTTCTTATCGGCTGAATATCCCACAGCAGGAAGATGAGCAGTACGGCAATGCCGATCAGACAGGTGATGCCATAGAGCTGACGGATGCTGATCATCAGAAGATTGGTTGCATCGTAGGGTAAACCGCGCGACATATTGTCTGCCATCTGATAGCGAAGCCCGAAACTGTACAAGCCTGAGCACATCGCCGATATCGGACCATTGCGTATGATACCAGCCATCGTCAATCCCATGAAGAAATGCTGGAATGGCATCAGCTCTTCCAGATAAATAGTCAACATACAGAAGAAGATGGCATTTCCGAAGGAGCGAAGGAAGTTAGGAAGATACAGCGCCTTGATGGGCAGACCCGGATCGATGAGGAAGTACATCATGACCGGATAACATACCATCGTTGCCACACCTATCGTGAGCAGGCGGGTGTATTTCTGGTGAAGAACCTTGCACCAGAACAGACAGAAGAGGCAACCGACAATGGCGCCTACCCATTCCACAAAGTTGAGCACATTCGTAGTGAAGGTGCCGAAATGCAGCACACCACCCGTAAAGGCGGTTTGCAACACCTTAGGTGTACTGCCCATGAACTCCACGAAGGCGAAGAGGATGAGCAACGGGATGAGCCGCTTATACTTCCATGCTGCTGGTTCGATGTAAGGGTGTCGGATGTGGAACATTCGCTGGATGCAGAAATATCCCGTTATGAGGAAAAGCAATACATCCATCTGCATCATCTTCGAGTCGAGCCAGTTGTAATGCTCGCCGTAATTGAAGAAGAAAATGAATTCCAGCATCCATGCCGACCACAGGATGCAACCTAAATAGTCGATACTGATGAAGGGTAGGGGGTTCATGAAGCGGAAGTCGTGGGTGGTGACATACACGATGAATGCCACCAAGAGCAAAGCTCCCGTCATTGTCCAGTTGATGATGCGCCAATCCTGATAGATATAAATCAGGTGTTCGGTGACCCAAGGCGACAAAAACATGTTTCCCAGAACGATGCAGTAGAGCAAGGGGAAGAAGATGGTGAAATCGCGCTTGGAGGTCATCCACAACTGGATGTTACTCATACATTCGAAGGTTCCGCAGAGCTTGAAGAAGCCTGCGATGTAAGCGAGGATGCACATCACGGGCACCGAATCGGTCCACATGATGAGGAAATTACAAGCTGCCACTACCAGTGCCGCATTCAGCAGAAGCTGGCGGTTGGTAAAGCGGAACTTCATCTTGAAGAGAAAGGGGAATGGCATCGCCACGCCCACCACGTTGAACATGATGATCATGAGCACGTCTTCTCTCATCAAACTGTACTCGCCCATCACCTGGCTCATGGCTCCTCCATAGATTCCGCCCGACATCAGGAAGATGAAGGCGAAGAGGAGATAAATCCAAGGCTGCAATCGGCGAGGAATATATCCATTGAACGAAGGAATCCGAAAGGGTCCCTGTAACATAGGAGGTCCTGGCATTTTCTGTAGTTTATAATTGATTGTTTATAGAACTTTCTATTTAATGTGAACCTTGGTTTCTACGTTCAGTCCGGCACGGAGCAGGGCTATCTGTTTCGGGTCGTTGTCCTTGGTCAGGGCGATGCGCACAGGCACGCGCTGCTCAACCTTCACGAAGTTGCCGGTGGCATTATCTACCGGAATCATCGAGTAGGCATTGCCGGCTGCAGCAGAGAGGGCTTCTACCTTGCCGTGGAAAACAACATCAGGAATAGCATCGGCAGTAAACTCCACCTCTTTGCCCACGCTGATACCATCCATCTGGGTTTCACGATAGTTGGCTACCACCCATACATCGTTATCATCTATGATGCGGGCGAGCATCTGACCCGGCTGTACCAACTGTCCTTCGTGGATATCCTTTCTTCCCATCACACCGTCGCAGGTTGCCACGATGACGGTGTATGAAAGGTTGAGGCGAGCCAGATTGAGCTGTGCCTCTGCCACACTCTCACCGGCACGAGAACCGCCGAGTTGCTGGGTCTGTACGTTGTGTACCGAAGCTGCACTTGCCTTTCTGCTGCTTGCCTGTTCATAGCGAGCCTTGGCACCGAGATAGCGGGCGTATGCATTGTCGTATTGTTGGCGGGTAACAGCATCCTTCTTCATCAGAGCAGCAAAACGTTCGAAGTCCTGTTTGGCATTCAGCATATCTACACGGGCTTCCTCTATACCGGCAGTAGCAGTCTGTACATTGCTGTTAGTGGTACCCATGCTTGCAGTCACCACTGAAGAACTGGATTTGGAACCACGCAACCCAGCTTCTGCCTGAGCCACATGCAGGCGGAACTCTGCATCCTCGATGATGACGAGCGTATCGCCCTTCTTCACATGCTGATAGTCAGTAAAACGGATTTCCTTGATAAAACCAGGCACACGGGTATTGATCGGTGTGATGTGACGGTTTACCTGTGCATCATCGGTATAGGCGATGTTACTGCCATGAAAGAAATGACTGAAACACCAGCCGATGGCTCCCAGGAAAAGGAGGATAATCACTACATTATATATTCTCTTGATGATTTTCTTGTTCATTGCTTTAATTATTTTATTGTTTCTAAATTTCTCCAGCCACGTATTTCATGCGATAGTAGGCATAGACGATGTTGATGCGGGCATCCACTTCGCTTAATTCTGCATTGAGCTTGAGGTTGGAAGCATCTACCATATCCGTAACCAGTGCCAACTGACTGAGATAGCGGGCATTCATCACCTCGTAATTCTGCTGTGCCAGTTCTACGCTCTTTTTCTGTGTTTCCAGTTCCACGTAGGTCTGCTGGTACTGCACGTAGGCAGCCTGTACCCGGTTGTTGAGTTGTTCAGCTTGAACGGCATGTGCCTCTTTAGCCTGACGGGTCTCCACGGCAGCCTGCTTGATGCGTTTGTTGCTCTTGAAGAGAGAGCTGAGACTATATTTCACGCCCACGCCCACATACCATACGTTGAGGTTCTTATCCACCGGTGGCAATTCGAAGAGGATAGGTCCGTCGAAGTTGTCGGCAGCCACGAACGCAACTTTCGGCAACAGGTTGCTCTTGGCAATCTTCTCCTTCTGTTCGGCGATGCGGATAGCATTATTGCTCTGTTCCATGAGCGGAGAACTTACCAGACTGGCAGATTGCCAATATGCTTCACCATCCTTGGCGTAATTTTTGTCAGCTATTGTAGCATCAGGAATAATCTGTTTGCCGGCATCAATGTCCAGCGTATTGCAGAGCTGGTGGTTGAGGATGCTGCGGTTGTTGTGGAGTGCAGTCAAACCGAGTTTCAGACTCTCCATCTGCAGTTCGTAACGGGTGATGTCGTTTTTCAGCGCCATGCCCTGTTTCTGCTTTTCCTTGATGTCATCAATAAGCTGTCGGGTCAGTTCGATATTCTTTTCATACACTCGGATGCGGTTATCGATTTTATATAGGTCAAGATATTGACCGAGGGCGATGAAGCGAGCCTGCTGACGGGTGAGTTTCACGCCTACTTCTGCCTGCTGCTTTCCGAGTTCGGCAAGTTTGATGCCTGCATTGATAGCACCTCCGGCATACACCACCTGTTGAGCCTGTAAGGCGAAATTATTACCCACGTGAGGGGATTTCAAACCATGAACATTAGAAAAGTTGCGGTCGGTAAGAAGGGCATTGCCGATATAACTGAAAGAAAGCGAAGCATCCAGGTCGGGCAGTCGTTTGCTTTTGGCAGATTCAATGCCGAGGTTGGCTGCTTCTACACCCGTTTTGGAAGTGCGAAGTTCCTTGTTGTTATCCTCTATCTTTTCGAAGAGTTGGCTGATAGACATAGGCAAATTCCCGTCCGAAGCCAACTTCACTTGGGGTGTTTGGGCAAGTGCCCAAGGCGAGCCTCCCACCATCAGGGAGCAGACTAACATGAATTTCTTTATCATCCGTTTTTTTATTTTTAATATGATCTTTCGGTATCCTACATATATACCAATTTTGTTTTCGGGTGCAAAGTTACGACGATTTGGACAATTTGCCGTTTTAAAAAAAACGCAGTAGATGGACGATTTGGGAACTAATATTCTTTTATCTCACATATTTTATTTAATTTTGCGCCCGAAAAGAGAATAAAAACAGAATACGACCCGTGATAGATTTATCAGAATTAAGCAGCAATCAGGAGGCCAATCTCCTCACTACTGGTTTAGAGGAATGGCAAGAAGAACCGCAGGTATTGACTTACGGTGCGATATTGATATGTCGCAGAGGAAAGGCTACTCTCCACATCAATTATAAGGATTGGGAACTTCATGAGGGAGCGGTCATCACCGTTTTTCCCAATGATGTGGTGGAGTTGACGGTCTGGAAGAAAGACGGAACTCCGGTTTCGCCAGAAGTCCCCTCTTTTCAGGTAGAGATGCTCAAATACAATCCGTCTTTATTGCGAGAGGCAAGTTTACAGTTGGAGCAAACGGTATATTCAGCATTGCGTGAAGATCGCTGTCGTCAGGATACTCCCATCGTAACGAATATCATCAATGCGATGTTTTCATTGTTAAAGGTATATTTTGATCAGTCGGAATGTACCTGCATTTCCCAGTTGGTACTTTGTCAGTTGAAGGCATTTTTCATCGGTTTCCATGAGTATCTGTTGCGTAATCCCGATCAGCATCCAGACGAGGTGAAATCCTATCGTGTCCGTGAACTTTTCAATCGTTTTATGATGCTGATGGAGCGAGATTACAAAATATCGCGTGATGTAAATTACTATGCAGAACAGATGCATATAACCTCGAAGTATCTGACGAACATCGTGCGCCAGGTAACGCACCATACGCCCAAGTCCATCATCGACCAATATGTGATTTTGCAGCTCAAGATGCAACTCAAGCGCAGTTCACAGAGTATCAAGGAAGTGGCATGGGAATATCATTTTGCAGACACCAGCTTCTTCTGCCGTTATTTCAAGAAACATACGGGCATAACACCGCAGCAAATAAGAGACGGAGCCCACTTTAAAAAGTAACTGTGCGCTAAACAATAATGAAAGTTAGCATTATTGTGCTACTCAGAAGACATACTCATCATAAAAACCCCGAAAGTTTTTTGTCTAACTTTCGGGGTTCATATCATTTATGACGTACCCTTTTATGTAGGGTAGGTTAGGGGTTATAGGCCTCTTGCTTTCAAAAAACCGGAGGCGTCTGGCTGCTTCATGCCTGTGAAATCGGTAAACATTTCCATCTGATCCTTGGTGTTGCCTCGACTCAGAATCTTGTTGCGGAAGGATTGTCCTACGGCTGGATCTAAAGCGCCATGCTTCGCAAAGTAATCGGCAATGTTTACTGCAAGTACTTCTGT
>OGZG01002892.1_pt1 | contig 11000 bp, 9 predicted proteins | sample 1576781 | NCBI WGS metagenome assembly OGZG01 (sample SAMEA3541502, study PRJEB24748) | human gut metagenome | biome: human gut; feature: human-associated habitat; material: faeces | place: China | collected 2012 | reverse complement strand
AAACATTCGGAAGGTACCGGGGTTACCGACAGCCTGAAGGTATCTGTAGAAGCTGTTGTGGCAGAGGCTCATGGACAGTTGGATTAAAAAGGCTGAGTCAGGAAGAAACTATGGACAGGTTTTATATTATTACAAACAGTGACAAGGATAAAAAACTTGAAATCACAGAAAAAATCGCAGATTATCTGAAAACACATCACAAAAACTGTGAAGTACAGCAGGCAGAAAGGAAACATGAGGGTTCCTTTCATTATACAGATCCTGATAAGGTTCCGGACGATACACAGTGTATTATTGTTCTGGGAGGAGATGGCACACTTCTTCAGGCAGCAAGGGATGTGGTGCATAAGGAAATTCCTCTTCTTGGAATCAATCTGGGAAATCTGGGTTTTCTTGCAGAAGTGAATCAGACCTCTCTGTACAGTGCTCTGGATCAGCTGATGGCGGATGATTACGAGGTAGAAGAACGCATGATGCTGGAAGGAAGGGTGTACCGTGGCAGAAAACTGATCGGACAGGATATTGCATTGAATGACATTGTGATCGGCAGAGACGGTCATCTCCGCGTGGTCCGGTTTAAGAATTATGTAAATGATGTTTATCTTAACTCTTATAATGCTGATGGAATTATTATTTCAACACCTACCGGATCTACCGGATACAGTCTGTCAGCGGGAGGACCTATTGTATCGCCCAATGCCGCCATGACGATCATGACTCCCATAGCACCACACACGCTGAATACAAGAAGCATTATTTTTCCTGCGCAGGATGTGATCACTGTAGAGATAGGAAAAGGAAGACACTGTGACTGTGAAAAGGGAATCGCATCTTTTGATGGAGATACATTTATCCCTATGGTCACCGGTGACTGCATTCAGATCCGGCAGGCAGATGTAAAGACAAAGATTCTGAAGCTGAACCATTTAAGTTTTGTTGAGGTATTGCGCCGGAAGATGAGAGACAGCTGATCAGCAGGAGGAAATAAGGTGAAAGTTGCGAGACATGAGAAAATTATTGAACTGATTCATCAGTATGATATTGATACACAGGAAGAGCTGGCCTCCAGACTTAATGAGGCAGGATTTAAGGTGACACAGGCGACTGTATCCAGAGATATTCGTGCTCTCAAGCTGACAAAAGTGGCAGGAAAGGACGGAAAGTCCCGTTATGCAATTATTAATAATGAATCAGGAAGTCTTGGAGAAAAATATACAAGAGTACTGGAAGATACCCTGCTTTCTATTGATGTGGGACAGAATATCATTGTGATCAAAACCGTTTCCGGAATGGCAATGGGCGTGGCAGCAGCCCTGGATGCGTTGAAATGGCCGGAAATACTGGGATGTATTGCAGGTGATGACACTATTATGTGTGCTGCAAAGACTGCAGACATGGCACTGGGAGCAGCAGAGAAACTGAGAAGTTTTGTCAGATTGAATAAGTGATCCCACGAGTAACTGCTCAATACCTTTGCAGTTACGATCCTGAACTTTTAACATTACAAATGACTTGATTATGGAGGCAATAAATGTTAGCTCATCTGCATGTGAAAAATCTTGCACTGATAGAAGAAATAGAAGTGGAATTTGGTCCCGGACTGAATATCCTGACCGGTGAGACCGGAGCAGGTAAATCTATCCTTCTGGGGTCTATGCAGCTGATCCTGGGTGCAAAAACTTCTAAAAATATGATAAGGGAAAATGCATCCTATGCACTTGTGGAGCTGCTTTTTCAGGTAGAAAACGAGAAAGCGCTGGAGACACTGAAAGCACTGGATATCTGTCCGGAAGATGGACAGGTACTTCTGTCCAGAAAAATCATGGATGGAAGAAGCATCAACAAGATTAATGGAGAGACAAGTACTGTAGGTCAGATGAAGGCCGCTGCTGCATGTCTTTTGGATATCCATGGACAGCACGAGCATCAGTCACTTCTGTATCAGGATAAGCAGCTTGCAATCCTGGATGCATATGGAAAAGAAAAAATCCTTCCTGCAAAGGAGAAAGTATCTCTGGCATATAAAGAATACAGCAAATGCAAAACAGAACTTGGTTCCATGAATATGAATGAGGAGCAGAGAAATCGTGAGCTGGCTTTTCTGGAGTTTGAGATCAAAGAAATCGAGAAAGCAAATCTGCAGCCGGGAGAGGATGAGGAACTGGAAGCCCGATACAGAAAAATGAGCAATGCAAAACTCATCGTTGACTCCCTGCAGCTTGTACATAATCTCACAGGCTATGAAAGCAAGGAAGGCGCCGGAGAGACTGTCGGAGAGGCATTAAAGGAATTCTCTCATGTAACACAGTATGATCCGGAGCTTACACCTCTTGCAGAGACACTTACTTCTGTAGACGGTCTTCTGAATGATTTTAACAGAGAATTATCCACTTATCTGGACGAGCTGACCTTTGATGAAGGAGAGTTTTATGAGACAGAGAGAAGACTGGATCCGAGTGAAGAGGAAAAGAAGCCTGCAGCACCTACTGAAACCACAAGGTTGTTTGTTATCGTGTGTACCATTGAGGAAATTTTCACATATCGCAAACTTCAGGAAGAAAAACTGGAAAAATTACATAAATATGAAGAAAATTTACAGGAATTAAAGGAGCGTCTCAGAGAACTGGAAAATATTCTTGAGAAAAAGTCGGATGAATTAGCAGAAATCCGTAAAGAATACAGTAAACAGCTTGAGCAGAAGATTATTCAGGGATTGAAGGATTTAAACTTCCTGGATGTGAATTTTGCCATTGATTTCCGGAAAAAGAAAAACTACACAGATAATGGAACCGATGATATCCAGTATCTCATTTCTACAAATCCCGGAGAAACTCTGAAGCCACTGGGAAAGATCGTATCCGGCGGTGAGTTGTCTCGAATCATGCTTGCATTAAAGGCAATCCTTGCAGACAGAGATGAGATTGAGACATTGATCTTCGATGAGATCGATACTGGTATCAGTGGAAGAACTGCACAGAAAGTCTCTGAAAAGATGGCAGTGATCGGACAGCATCATCAGGTACTCTGCATCACGCATCTGCCGCAGATTGCAGCTATGGCAGACAGTCATTTTGAAATTGAAAAACATCTGCAGGGAACTGAGACTATTACCCAGATCCATGTGCTTAAAGAACATGATTCCATCCGCGAACTGGCAAGACTGTTAGGTGGTGCAGAAATTACACCTGCAGTTCTTGAGAATGCGAAAGAGATGAAAGAATTGGCACAGAAACAAAAAAATACAAGATTTAAATAAAATAATTGACCACATACTAAGAGAGGATAATCTTTGTGACGGATTGTTCTCTCTTATTTTTGTACCTTTCGGGTTTGCTGTGATGGGAAGTGTTTTATGGCAATTTCACAGTTACAGAATTTCATAAATACAGAATGAAAGGATGTGCATAACAATGAACAAAAGAAAATACAGACTTTTTGTCATCTGTTGTCTTGTGCTGGATCTGTTGGTGATGCTGATATCAGGTTACAGATATCTGGACAGAAAGATACCTGACGAAATTCAGATTTCCAGAGGCAAAAAAACAGAAGATGTCACAGAAGTTTTGTCAACACCGTTTGTTACATTTGAAGAAGCAGTTACTGTTTCGCAGGATGGAGGCTATATTCTGCCCTGTAAACTTTTGGGTTATATTCCATTTAAAGAAATAAAAGTAACACCTGCAGATGATCAGGAAATTTATGTCAGCGGAAGCACCATAGGAATTTATATGCAAACAGAAGGTGTTCTGGTGATTGACACCGGTGAAATTCAGAATCGGAATGGTGAGACAGAGGAGCCTGCGAGAAATATTATCAGACAGGGAGATTACATTATCTCATTTAACGGAGAAAAAATCTCTACAAAAAGAGAACTGATAGATGACATCTCAGAACTTGATGGCAGCGAAGTTACACTGGGGATAAGCCGCAAAGGAGAGAGTATTCCTGTATCTGTAACTCCTGTAAAAGACAAAAAAGGAGACTATAAACTTGGAATCTGGGTAAGAGATGATACGCAGGGGATAGGAACACTTACCTACGTAGATCAGAATGGTAATTACGGTGCTCTTGGTCATGGAATCAGTGATATAGACACTGCCCAGCTTCTGAATATCCGAAACGGAGCTTTGTATAAAGCCCGGATTCTTGCGATTAACAAAGGAAGTAAAGGCAATCCCGGCGAACTTGCAGGATACATCTGCTATGATGACAGAAATATTCTTGGAACTATCGAAGCAAACAGCAGAAACGGAATTTATGGTCAGTTCACAGGGATTGCAGATGATGCGATCACTTTAAAGAAAATGCCGGCTGCGTATAAGCAGGAAGTGAAGATTGGAACAGCCACAATTCTCTGCAGTACAGATGGCGAGGTAAAAGAATATGATGCAGAGATCAGAAAAATAGATTTGAATCATGAAGATACCAACAAAAGTTTTGTGATAAAGGTGACAGATAAAGAACTTCTGGAAGCTACAGGAGGGATTGTACAGGGGCTCAGCGGAAGCCCGGTTATCCAGAATGGAAAAATCATTGGTGCGGTAACTCATGTATTTGTTCAGGATGCTTCCAGCGGATATGGAATCTTTATTGAAAATATGCTGAAAAATACAGAAAGACTCTTTTAATGGATAATCAGGATTATGAAACAAAAATCTGATTATTGTCGAAATATATCAGATGCCTGTGAAAAATGAAAATAAAGAAAAAAGAATCACCAAAGCTGTCGACATAAAATAGGACAAATTTCTCTCTGTGTCTTGATTTTTCCGTAAGCATTCCTCTATAATATGTGATGAACCGAAAAAGAAAAGAGATTTATTGAAAAATGGGGGAGGAGTGAAATTTATGGAAAAATTAAATGTGGCAATTGCAGATGATAATGAGAAAATGGTGGAAGTACTTGGTCAGATAATAGAAGAAGACAAAGATCTGGAACTTGTGGGAAAAGCGCATAACGGAGAAGAAATCTGTAATATTATACGTGAAAAGGAACCGGACGTTGTGGTTCTGGATATTATTATGCCGAAAATGGACGGACTGGCAGTAATGGAGAAATTTGCCAATGACAAAAGTCTCAAAAAGATCCCATCATTTATCGTAGTTTCGGCAGTCGGTCAGGAACGTATTACAGAAAATGCATTTAACTTAGGGGCAGATTATTATATCCTGAAGCCTTTCGATAATCAGATGCTGCTTAATCGTATCAAACATGTGCGCAGAGCCGGCGAGAGAAGAATACGTCAGATCGGGCGGCAGCCTGAAAGGACAGAAGACAATCCGGTACCTGTGAGAAATCTGGAAACAGACGTGACAAATATCATTCATGAGATTGGAGTGCCTGCACATATTAAAGGATATCAGTATCTGCGTGACGCCATCATCCTGTCAGTTAATGACATGGAGATGCTCAATTCCATTACCAAGATACTGTATCCTACGATTGCAAAGAAACATCAGACAACAGCCAGCAGAGTGGAACGGGCTATCAGACATGCCATTGAAGTTGCCTGGAGCAGAGGAAAAATGGACACAATAGATGAATTATTCGGTTACACAGTCAGTACAGGAAAAGGAAAACCCACAAATTCAGAATTTATTGCTCTGATTGCAGATAAAATCAGACTGGAATATAAAAATCGCTCTTTCCAATAGTCATAGTTTGGAGTATAATTATTCAATAAAGGCTACCAAGGAGGGTTTTTCGCATGAAAAATATTTTATTTGCAACATCTGAAGCTGTACCATTTATCAAAACAGGAGGTCTGGCAGATGTAGCTGGCTCATTGCCGAAATATTTTGATAAACGATATTTTGATATTCGTGTGATTTTACCGAAATATGCCTGTATGAAACAGGAATGGAAAGATAAAATGAACTATATCACACATTTCTACATGGATCTTGGATATAAGAACTGCTATGTAGGAATCATGCACATGGAGTACGAAGGAATTCAGTTTTATTTTATTGACAATGAATACTATTTCAGCGGACCCAAACCGTATGATGGAGGAACATGGGATCTGGAGAAATTTGCATTCTTCTCCAAAGCTGTACTGTCAGTTCTTCCGGTTATCGGATTCAGACCGGATATTATACACTGTCATGACTGGCAGACCGGACTTGTTCCCGTATATCTGCACGACAGTTTCCAGCAGAATGAATTTTTCTGGAATATCAAGACGATCATGACAATACATAACCTTAAATTCCAGGGTGTATGGGATGTACAGACAATCAAGAATATCACAGGACTGTCCGATTATTATTTTACAGCAGACAAACTGGAAGCATATAAAGATGCCAACTATCTGAAGGGCGGTATTGTGTTTGCAGATGCAGTCACTACTGTAAGCAATACTTATGCAGAGGAAATCAAGACACCGTTCTATGGAGAAAAACTGGACGGTCTGATGTGTGCGCGTGCAAACAGCCTGCGTGGAATTGTAAATGGTATTGATTACAATGAATTCAATCCTGAAACAGATCCATATATTACAAAGACTTATAATGCAACAACTTTCAGAAAAGAGAAAGTTAAGAACAAACTTCAGCTGCAGAGAGATCTTGGATTGCAGGAAGATCCGAAGACGATGATGATAGGTATTGTATCACGACTGACAGATCAGAAAGGGTTTGATCTGATCGCATATGTGATGGATGAGCTTTGCCAGGATGCTATCCAGCTTGTAATTCTTGGAACCGGTGATGAACGTTATGAGAATATGTTCCGTCACTTTGACTGGAAATATCATGGAAAGGTATCTGCTCAGATCTATTATGATGAGAAAATGTCTCACCGTATCTATGCATCAGCAGATGCGTTCCTGATGCCGTCCTTATTTGAGCCATGTGGTTTGAGTCAGCTGATGAGTCTCCGTTACGGAACACTTCCGATCGTCAGAGAAACAGGTGGACTGAAGGATACGGTCGTACCTTATAATGAATATGAGGGAACCGGAAACGGATTTTCTTTCAGAAACTACAATGCGCATGAGATGCTTGCAACAGTGCGCAATGCGGAAAGAATCTATTATGATAAGAAACGTGAATGGAATAAAATGGTTGATCGTGCTATGGCAGCTGATTTTTCATGGGGTAATTCCGCACGTCAGTATGAAGAAATGTACAACTGGCTGATTGGTGATAAATAGAAACAGAGAGAAATATTAAAAACTACGAAAGAGCAGGGAATGTAAAAAAGCACATTCCCTGCTTTTACTGTTATGTTGTTACTGTTTACACACCATTATCCCGCGAGGTGTTTTGGCATGAATATGCCAAAATCCCGAGACATACAAGCCAAAATTCCATTGCCGCAGGTAATCTGAAATGAATTTTGACAACGTTACTGAGAACGGAGTGAACAGTAACATGAAAAGGTTATTCAGGCAGAATAAAAAGCTTGACATTTGACAGGAAGTATAATACTATAATGAATAGAAAACGAACATAAGTTCTTAAAGGGCTGAAGGAGATTAAAATAAATGATAAATGAAGAAAAGCAGAAAGCACTGGAAGCAGCGCTTGGACAGATTGAGAAACATTACGGGAAAGGATCAGTCATGAAACTCGGGGAATCCGGAGCAAATATGCAGGTGGAGACAGTCCCTACCGGATCTTTAAGTCTTGATATTGCACTTGGAGTAGGCGGTGTTCCCAAGGGACGTATCATCGAGATTTACGGACCGGAATCCAGCGGTAAGACAACCGTTGCACTTCACATGGTTGCGGAAGTGCAGAAACGAGGCGGGATTGCCGGATTTATTGATGCAGAACATGCTCTGGATCCTGTCTATGCAAAGAATATCGGTGTAGATATCGATAACCTGTACATATCACAACCGGACAATGGAGAACAGGCACTTGAGATCACAGAGACGATGGTGCGTTCCGGAGCTGTGGATATTGTGATCGTTGACTCGGTTGCCGCACTTGTACCGAAGGCGGAGATTGATGGAGATATGGGTGACAGCCATGTAGGTCTTCAGGCCAGATTGATGTCACAGGCTCTCCGTAAACTTACAGCAGTGATCAGTAAATCTAATTGTGTAGTTATCTTTATCAATCAGCTGCGTGAGAAGGTTGGAGTTATGTTTGGAAACCCTGAGACAACGACAGGTGGGCGTGCTCTGAAGTTTTATTCATCTATCCGCATGGATGTCCGCAGAGTAGAGACATTGAAACAGGGCGGTGAGATGGTGGGAAACCACACCAGAATCAAAGTTGTGAAGAATAAGGTGGCTCCGCCGTTTAAACAGGCAGAATTTGATATTATGTTCGGAACCGGCATTTCCAAAGAGGGAGATATTCTTGATCTGGCAGCGGAATGCGGAATTGTAAATAAGAGCGGTGCATGGTACGCATATAACGGAGATAAGATCGGACAGGGACGTGAAAATGCGAAGATTTTCCTGAAAGAGCATACAGATATCTGTGATGAGATTGAGAAGCAAGTCAGAATCCATTATCATCTTCTTCCGGATGAAGATGGACAGGCCAAAGAGCCGGTGCCGGCAACAGGTGATGCACCGGATGCTTCTGAGGAGTGATCATGGGGAATTCATCCGGAGATCTGAGAGAATTTCTCAGGAATGCAGAGGCTTTAAAGAGACAGACTGTACAGAAACAACAGAAAAATTTAACGGAAGAACCTGAAGAATACAGAGACGCAAGGCGTAAAGCCATGCGTCTCTTAGAACATATGGATCGGACGGAGAAGGGATTGAGAGAGAAATTGCGCCAGGCGGGATTTACCAGTCAGGCGGTTGATCATGCTCTGACATATGTTGAAGCCTATGGATATATAGATGATGAACGATATGCCAGAACTTATATTGCATACAGAATGGATACAAAGAGCCGGCAGAAGATCATCCGGGAACTTATGGGAAAGGGAATAGACAAGAAAACAGCGATAAATGCATGGGAGGAAGAGGCTGCCTTAAATATGCCTGATGAAAAAGAAATCCTCTATCGAACCATAGAAAAGAAATATTCGCCGGATACTGAGCTGGATGAGAAAAAAATGCGTCGGCTCTATGGTTATCTTGTGAGAAGAGGATTTGGATATTCAGACATTGCAGATACTCTTGAGAATATGAATATCAGACTTGTACATACATATTCGGATGAATCATAGTATACTCTATTGTATGTATATTGCAAAATATATTACTGAGAACAGAACGAATAGTAATTAAATATAGGAAAAATATTCAAACAATTATCCTGAAAAACTTGACATAAGTATGAAAAAAAGATAAACTTGTATTGTTGTATTTGTACAATGAAAACTAAATAAGGAGGTGCTCCTGTGACAACAACAATTATTGTTGCAATTGTCGCTGTGGTAGTCGCGCTACTTATTGCAGTTCCTGTTACTTGCAAAGTCGCTGTGAACAATAAAATCCAGAAGGATGCCGAGATTGTTGGGACAGCAGAAGACAAAGCAAGAAGCATCATAGATGAAGCTCTGAAAACAGCTGAGACTAAAAAAAGAGAAGCTTTATTGGAAGTGAAGGAAGAATCTCTCCGTACAAAAAATGAACTGGAGAAAGAAACCAAGGAACGAAGAAACGAACTGCAGAAATATGAAAATCGTGTATTAGCAAAAGAATCCGCGGTTGACAAGAAAGCAGATGCAGTTGAGAAGCGTGAAGCGGAATGCACAGCGAGAGCAGCTGAGGTGCAGAAGAAAGAAAAACGGGTAGAAGAACTTGAGCAAAAAGGAGTACAGGAACTGGAACGAGTTTCAGGTCTGACCTCCGAACAGGCAAAAGAAGAATTACTCAGATCCGTTGAAGATGATGTAAAAGTGGATGTAGCCAGACTTTACAGGGAATTGGAAAGCAGGGCAAAGGAAGAAGCTGGTAAGAAGGCTAAGGAATATGTTGTCAATGCCATCCAGAAATGTGCAGTTGACCATGTAGCTGAAACTACCATTTCGGTTGTTCAGCTTCCGAGCGATGAGATGAAGGGAAGGATTATTGGTCGTGAAGGCCGTAATATCCGTACTCTTGAGACACTTACAGGTGTGGATCTTATTATTGATGATACACCGGAAGCAGTTGTGTTATCTGCTTTTGATCCGATCCGTCGTGAAGTTGCACGTGTAGCTCTTGAGAAACTGATCGTAGATGGACGTATCCATCCGGCCAGAATCGAAGAGATGGTTGAGAAAGCCCAGAGAGAAGTAGAAGCGCAGATTCGCGAAGATGGTGAGAATGCAGCTATGGACGTTGGAGTTCATGGTATTCATCCTGAATTACTGAAACTTCTTGGACGTATGAAGTTCCGTTCAAGTTATGGACAGAATGCTTTAAGACATTCTATTGAGGTAGCTCAGTTATCCGGAATGCTGGCCGGTGAGGTTGGCGTAGATGTCCGTATGGCTAAGAGAGCAGGTCTTCTTCATGATATTGGTAAATCAATTGACCATGAAGTAGAAGGATCTCATATTCAGATTGGTGTGGATCTCTGTAAGAAGTATAAGGAATCCCAGATTGTTATCAATACGGTCGCATCTCATCATGGTGACTGTGAGCCGGAATCTCTGATCGCATGTATTGTACAGGCTGCAGATGCTATTTCAGCGGCGAGACCTGGTGCAAGAAGAGAAACGCTGGAAACTTATACCAATCGTCTGAAACAACTGGAGGATATTACGAACCAGTTTAAAGGTGTTGATAAATCTTTTGCCATTCAGGCGGGAAGAGAAATACGTGTAATGGTAGTGCCGGAGCATGTTAATGATGCAGATATGGTTCTCCTTGCGCGCGATATTGCGAAACAGATTGAAGCAGAACTTGAATATCCCGGTCAGATTAAAGTCAACGTGATACGTGAAAGCAGAGCGATTGACTATGCGAAATAATATGATTGTTCATTTTATGGACTATCGTGGACAGTTCTTTGCAGATATAAACTGTGCAGATTGTATTTATACAGTCTGTGCAGTTTTTTATGTTATAGGAAATTACTCCGTAATGTTCCTA
>OGZG01002889.1_pt1 | contig 11011 bp, 6 predicted proteins | sample 1576781 | NCBI WGS metagenome assembly OGZG01 (sample SAMEA3541502, study PRJEB24748) | human gut metagenome | biome: human gut; feature: human-associated habitat; material: faeces | place: China | collected 2012 | reverse complement strand
GACGTACAACTGTAAGAACAGTTTCTGAACCGATGTTCTCATTTCGAACTCGTGGAAAGTGTCGGAGGTACCGGAATAGCCGGGCAAGTAACCACCGTACCTATGGGAGGCAAGAAAGTAACTTTAAAAATGGCATTGAGTGATAAAGTAAGTGAGGATGTGAGACTGCGTTTCGGCATAGATGAGACAGCCCTTGCCATTTATAATAAAGAACAGTCCAGCGAATATCTGCTGATGGATAAGTCGTTATACGATTTAGGAGGAGAAGTGACTATTTCGGCTGGTAATTATACGTCTGATAATTTGGAAATTATGTTGAATAAAATTCCGGAAGAGATTGCCGATCAGCCACTTGCACTTCCTTTGACGATTGAAGTTATTAGTGGTAACGTGACCGTTGCACCTGTTACCTCAAAGTATGTGATTGCGGTTTCTCCGGTATTGACTAATGAACTGGCTCAATTTACAGGGGCTCCTAATCTGGTAAATGAAGATTTTACAGCGTTCTATCCACAGTATACTGTAGAATGTCGTTTCCAAATGCAGAACAGCGCAAACCGCAACCGTTTTGTATTTAATAACGGCCATTTATCTGGACGTTTTGAAGACCCTCAGCAAGATCAGGATGGACATAAGGCACACTCTTTGGTACAGTTCCATGTAATTCCTGATAAGTGGATTAATCCGGAACTTTCTTTTGAGTCCAATATATGGCAGCATCTGGCTGTGTCTTATAATGGAAGAGCCATTACCATATATGTAAACGGAGCATTCGCCGGTACTAAGGAATATCCGGTAGAAAATGCAGGTCAGTTTGATTTTGTGAAATGGTTTGAAACAAATTCTTATTGGAACAACTGTAAATTATTGATTACAGAAGTCCGCGTATGGTCTGTCTGCAGAACAGAAAGTCAGATTCAGTCTAATATGAAATCAGTGCTTCCGACATCGGCCGGACTTGAAGGATATTGGAGAATCAATAAGGCTACTTATGATGAGGCCAGTAAGTCATTTGCAGATCTTACAGGCAAAGGACATCCATTGACCGTAAGTGCTCAGACTATTAAATGGATAAAAGGAGTATCTTCAGAAGATACATCTACCGAGTGGGTATACTAAGACATGTGTAAAATAGTTCGTCACTCATAAATTTGAGTAATATAATAGTTTGGTTGGTCTTTTTGTTATAATGGACTAAAGCTTGAAAGGCGGAAAAATTTGGTTTTTCTAGGTTTTATCCGCCTTTCTTTTTTCTCTATTCATTAATTGGTTTTAAATGTTTTGCAACCAATAGGGTATGATTGCAAGCATGGATATTGGCTTTGTTAACTTTTACATTTTACTCACGTTATCATTTTGCAGAACTTGTAAATGGTTTGGATCCTGATAAGGAACATACACTCACCATAAAAGTAACGGATGAGCATTTAGATAAAACTTCGATTCTTTTTGAACGAAATCGTAATGATTTAAAAGAACATCCGGGAAAATATAATGTTGAATGCTTTGTACATTATTCCTTAAAACAATATTATCCTGATTAATGGCTGAGGCCTGCATTCATAAGCCTGTTAAGTCAATAACTGGCCTTGGCCTGAGTATGAATTTGTTTTGCTGATAATGCAGAACGTATAGTCTTTGATGTATGAAAAGAAGAAATTTATTGCTGATAATGCTTGTTTTGATATGCTTTCCTGCATTTTGTGAGAAGCATATCTATTATGTTTCGGTAAAAGGAAACGATAATGCTGCCGGTACCTTGAAGTCTCCTTTCAAGACCGTACAGAGGGCTGTGGAAATTGCACAAAGGCATGGAACTGATACTGTGGAAATTCAGTTCAGAGGGGGAGAATACCGCCTTCTGAATAGTGTGAAAATCATGGGTGAGAACCTTATACTTCGTCCTTACCGGTCTGAAAAAGTATCATTTACAGGGGGAATTTCAGTAGGAAAGAACCAGATAAGAGCAATTCGGGATGAGTCTGTTATATCCCGGTTACAGCCTCATGTCAAGGATAAAGTGAAAGAAATTGATGTGAATTCCTTAGGGGTGGAAATAGCAGAAATCACTCCGAAAGGCTTTGGCCGTGCTGCACTTCCTTCATGGACCGAGTTATTTGTTAACGGTCGGCCAATGCATCTTTCTCGCTGGCCCAATGACAGTACTGTATTGATTGGAAAGGTCCATTGTACTGGGGATATCCCTCGGATAAGGCAGTTTGGCAAGGGCCTTCCACAGTTTGAATATATTGAAGACAGGCCCTCATCGTGGAAATCGGCAGAGGGAGCCTGGATTGCCGGTTATTTTGCTTATGGATATGCGGATGATATGATACCTTTGGCATCGGTTGATACCTTGAAGAAGACGATTACGGCTTCGATGTCCACAATGTATGGATTTAAAAGCGGTCTGCCGTTCCAGCGCTGGTATGCGTTGAATCTGGTGGAGGAAATTGATGAACCTGGGGAATATGTGATTGATAAGAAGAATGGAAAACTCTATTTTTTGCCTGTTGATGAGGATGTTTATGATGTGCATGTTTCTGTGATGGAAGCTCCCATGTTTTATATTGAATCTTCTAAGAATATTCTTGTCCAGGGATTTACTTTTGAATATTCCCGAGGAATGGGCGTTTATATGGATACTTCGGAAAACGTGAAAGTAGATCGCTGTATTTTTAGGAACCTGGGGTATGTGGCCGTTTCAATCGGACGTGGAGACTTACCGGACGGAGATGTATATAAAGCCCAGCATGAATCTGATAGAAAGTATGAAGAAGGAGTGGGCGGAGTAATCGGAACATTATCATCCCGTTTGTACGATGACAGGTTATTCGATAGAAAAGGCGGTAAAAATAATGGAGTTTCCAACTGTGTAATATATCAGGTTGGCTCAGGAGGCATCAGTTTAGGAGGTGGTGACCGCGGTACACTCACTCCAGCCGGTAATTATGTGGAAAATTGCAGAATATATGATTTTAACCGCATCGAAAAGTCTTATCGCCCGGGAATATCTGTCGATGGGGTAGGAAACCGCATTACGAAATGTGAAATTTTTGATGCTCCCAGTATGGCCATACATCTATGTGGAAATGATCATCTGATAGAGTACTGTGACATACATCACGTCTGTAAGGAAATCGATGACCAGGGTGCCTTGTACTATGGTCGTGACCCTTCAGAACGAGGTATAAAGGTAAAGTATTGCTATTTTCACCATTTGCAGTCGAATCATCGGGTATGTGCGACTTATCACGATGACGGGGCTTGTGGCATGGAGGTCTTTGGCTGCATATATTACCGGATTGGGACAAAAGCCGTATTGATAGGAGGCGGTCATGACAATATTTATAGAAACAATATTTTTGTTGATATGCCCAATGCTTTTTATTTGGATAACAGAATGCAGAACTGGAGCAAGTCGACAATGGACAAAGGGGGGATTTTTGAGACTCGGCTTAATGCGGTGAACTATAGTGTTCCGCCTTATAGTGAGGCATATCCTTTATTGGCCCATTATTGGGAGGATGATCCTGCTTTTCCAAGGAATAATGTCATTGAAGGAAATGTGTTTTATCGGGTGAATAGTTTCTTTAAGGGAGATTTGAGTTATGCCGAATGGAATAATAATTATATGGCTCAGAAGAATCCGGGATTTAAAGATGAAGACCACATTCTCGAAGGCTTTACTGAGAATGCCCTCTTATTTGAAAAAATAGCACATTTTCATCCCATTCCTTTTGAAAAAATAGGATGTGACCTGGAAGTGGAGCGTTAAAGATATTTTTCTTCGTATAATCAATTTGCCAAGTGGATAAAAGATTGGAGAAGGGGTAATTATTTAAAGAAGACTTCCTGAAAATTTCAGGAGATACGAAATCTGATTACGAGGTAAATGATATGAAAAACTTATTTAAATTACAGCATTGTATACACCCGCTATTGTCAATATTGAATTGTAGGTCTTGGATTCAAACGAGGGATACTTTAACGTGGATGTTGGGAATGGCACTGTTGCTTGTCTGCCAGGATGTGGCAGCACAGATTGACCTGGTAAAGAATGGTAAGGCAAGAGCTACCATCGTACTGGAAAATCCGACGGAGAGGGACTTTACGGCTGCACATATTTTGCAACTCTTTGTACATCGGATCTCTGAGGCACAGTTGCCGATAGTGACAGACCGGAAGGTGAAGAAGGGAGAGATTCAGATTGGGGGGACTGCCCCTGCTGGTGTGACGGAAGATGGATACAGCCTTTCGACTTCCGGAGGAATCTTAAGGGTTTCAGGTAAGGACAATGGAGTGGTATACGGGGTTGTTTCCTTGCTTGAAGACTATTTGGGCATTGATTACTGGGGAAAGAATGAATATTCGTTGACTCCCTCCCGCAATGTGTCTCTTCCCTTAATTGAGAAGATAGACAATCCTGCATTCTGCTACAGACAGACGCAATGTTATGCCAAGGAAGACAGTATATACAAATGGTGGTATAGACTTGAGGAACCTGCTGAGGCTTTTGCTGCCGGATATTGGGTGCATACATTTGACAAACTGCTCCCATCGTCCGTATATGGAGAAAAGCATCCCGAATATTATTCGTATTTTAACGGGAAAAGGCATCCTGGACAAGCCAGTCAGTGGTGTCTGACGAATCCGGAAGTGTTTGAGATTGTGGCCCAGCGGATAGACTCTATTTTTAAGGCCAATCCGGGACAAACGCGCATAAGTGTAAGTCAGAATGATGGAAATTATACCAATTGTGCCTGTCCGGAATGTAAGAAGATTGATGACCGGGAAGGAAGTCCTGCGGGAAGTCTTATCTATTTTATGAATAAACTGGCAGCCCGTTTCCCTGATAAGGAGTTTTCCACTTTGGCTTATTTGTATTCGATGAATCCTCCTAAGCATATCAAACCGTTGCCCAATGTATTGATTATGTTGTGTAATATTGACTGTGAGCGGGAGGTATCGTTGACTGAAAATGCGAGTGGACAGCATTTTATGAAAGCCATGAAAGGATGGTCGGAGATTTCGGATAATATTTTTGTCTGGGACTATGGTATTAATTTTGACGGATATCTCACTCCCTTCCCTAATCTGCATATCTTGCAGGATAACATCCGGCTGTTTCGCGATTATCATGCGACGATGCATTTTTCTCAGATAGCAGGCAGTTATTGTGGAGACTTTTCTGAATTAAGGGCCTATCTGGTTTCGAAATTGATGTGGAATCCTGATGTGGATGCGGATGTATTGATGAAACATTTTCTGAATGGGTATTATGGAGCTGCCGGTGAGTATCTGTACCAGTATATAAAAGTCATGGAAGGGGCCTTGCTGGGAAGCGGACACCGGTTGTGGATCAATGACTCTCCGGTATCCCACAAAAAAGGAATGTTGAATCCGGCACTGATGAGGAGGTATGCTGCGATATTTGATGCAGCCGAGAAAGCGGTTGCAGGGAATGAGACGTTTGCAGAACGTGTAAGGCGTGCCCGATTGCCTTTGCTCTTTTCTGAACTGGAACTGTTGCGTACGGATACAGATAAAGATTTTTCGGCTGTGGCTGAAAAGTTGGATCATTTTGAAAAGGAAGCAGCGCATTTTGATAATCCGCTGCTGAACTCACGGAGCAATTATGCCTTGGAGTATTGTAAGTTGTATCGTGAACGGTATATGCCTAGTACGAAGGCCAATCTGGCAAAGGGAGCAGCGGTGAAGCTCCTGATAGAACCTACTGGCAAGTACGCAGAATTGGGACGTACGGCACTTACGGACGGCCTGTATGGTGGAACTACTTTTATGGAGAGTTGGGTTGGCTGGGAAGGAAAAGACGGAGCCTTTGTAATCGATCTGGGAGAGGTGAAGAGACTTCAGACTGTTTCTGTCGATTTCTTGTATCTGGTGAGTCACTGGATTCTGCTCCCACTGGAGGTTTCCTACAGCTATTCTTCCGATGGTGAGAATTATACGTTATGGGATAAGGTGGAAATTCCCGAAGAACGTTCAAGAAAGGTTTTGTTCCGCAGCATATCTGCCAAGTCGCCGCAGTCGATCAATGCCCGATATGTAAAGGTGGAGGTTAATGCTACGAAGGTTTGCCCTCATTGGCATTATGGGGTGGGACATCCGTCGTGGTTCTTCATTGATGAAGTAGTGTTAGAATAGTGGTTTGAATTTCAGTTATAACATTATAAATAATAGTCTTATTATGAAAAGAAAAATGATAAAAATGTATGCTGCCTCTTTGCTTATAGTAGGAGGCTTGGTGGCATGTGGACAGCAGGATGTTCAGGTTGGAAATCTGAATGTGATTCCACTTCCACAGGAAATTGTTGAAAGTCAGTCGGAGAATCCCTTTGTGATAAATTCCTCTACTACCATCTGTTATGAGAAAGGTAATGAGAAACTGGCAAGAACGGCTCGTCTCTTGGCGGATTACATTAAAGAAGTAACCGGAGAACAGGTAGGTGTAGGCACTGAAGTGGGAAATAATTGCATTGTATTAAGAGTAGACTCATTGATGCCGCATAAGGAGGGATATGAATTGAACATCCATTCGGATATGATAACTCTTACCGGGGCTACCGAGGCGGGGGTATTTTATGGTTGTCAGACCATACATAAGGCTTTGCCTGTTACGGGGGGAAAGACTTTGGCATCTTTGCCGGCTGGAGAGGTAAGAGACTTCCCACGGTATAGTTATCGTGGTTTTATGATAGATGTGTGCCGTCATTTTTTCTCGAAGGAATATTTAAAGGAATTGATTGATGTCATGGCATTGCATAATATCAATTATTTTCATTGGCATCTGACTGAGGACCAGGGCTGGCGTATTGAAATCAAGAAATATCCGAACTTGACTAAAATTGGCTCATTCCGGAAGGAAACGATTACCGCACCGGGTTCGGGAAAATTTGATGGAATTCCGGTGAGTGGGTATTATACGCAGGAAGATGCCAGGGAGATTGTTGCCTATGCGGCAGAGCGGTATATTACGGTTATTCCGGAAATAGATATGCCCGGTCATATGCTGGCTGCACTGGCATCTTATCCGGAACTTGGCTGTACGGGAGGACCTTATGAAACAGCAACTAAGTTTGGTGTGTTTAAAGAAGTCCTTTGTGGAGGAAATCCTCAGACATTACAGTTTGCCAAGGATGTGGTAAATGAACTTATGGACATCTTCCCGGATGCACCCTATATCCATATAGGAGGAGATGAATGCCCCAAAGCTGAATGGAAAAAATGTCCTAAATGCCAGGCCAAAATTAAAGAACTGGGGCTACGTGATACTAAAGAGCATACAAAGGAAAATCAGCTCCAAGTGTATTTTATGGAGGAAATAGAGAAGGAAATAGCTAAACGGGGAAAGAAAATGCTGGCATGGGATGAAATTCTGGAAGGCAATCCGGATCCGAAGACAACCACTGTTATGGCATGGACTGGAGTGAAGGCTTCTGTGAATGCAGCACGTTTAGGGCATCCTACTATTGTATGTCCTATCAGCCATTTATATTTCAGTAATCCTGGATATAACCGTTTGAAAGGCATAGCCAGTGTGGGGCGTGTTTATGATTTTGAACCGGCGTCAGATGAATTAACATCGGAGGAGAAGAAAAATATAATCGGTGTTCAAGGATGTATTTGGACGGAGTGGACAAAAGATAGTTTGAAGATGGAATGGCAGATGATGCCTCGTATGGCTGCCTTGAGTGAACTGCAGTGGAGCAATCCTGAAAAGAAAAACTTTGATGGCTTTTTAAATCGTCTTCGTCATCAGTTGGATTTATATGAGTTGTACGGTTATCATTATAAAGAGGATATAAAGGATGTTACGATAGATATCAAGTCAAAGGAAGCAATGGGAACCGCAGTGGTTGAACTGAAGACGTTTGATAATGCACCTGTATATTATACATTGGACGGTTCTGAACCGACAGTTAATTTGCAGCAATATACGGAACCGTTGGAGATAAGTCAGACAGCCGTGATTAAAGCTAAGGCCATACGCAACGGAAATGAAAGCGAAGTAGCAGAGGAGTCGCTTTCATTTAACTGGGCCACCATGCGTCCCATTGTCTTGGAATCTAAACTGGATGATAAGTTTGCTTATAAAGGAGCGGGTGTATTGGTGGATGGTCTGACGGGGGATAACAATTACCGTTCGGGGCGTTATGTCGGTATTTATGGACAGGATTTGAATGCGATAATTGATTTGCAGGAGGTGAGAACGATTTCTTCTGTTTCACTTGGAACATTTTTGGTTCCAGGGGATTATATCTTTGGCCTTACCGGAATAGAAGTTTATACGTCGATGGATGGGAAAGTATATGATAAGATTGTTTCTAAATCAATTCCCATATTGGAAAAAGGAAGCAAGAGTCATGTGTTAAAACGTGAAACTGTCAATTTTGAGAAAACTCCTGCGCGATATGTGCGTATTATAGGAAAAAATACGCCGGCATTGCCTGAATGGCATTCTGGGGCAGGTGAGCAGACTTATCTTTTCCTAGATGAAATAGCCGTTGAGTAAAATCTGAAAATAAAGTTAAGGTAAATGATTGTTGAATAGAGAGTAATGAAAGTTTAAGATTAGTGGAATCGGTCCTTTCCGGAAACGTTGGTTATGTTCTGGAAGGGGCTGATTATTTTTTTTGAGCAATGGTAACTCATTCTCTGGGAGAATATGCCTGCTAATTGTAAAAAAGAAAAGGCAATAGAGGCAGGTAATCTTTAAGGTCGATTCTCAGTTGTTTCAGGGCCTGTCCAATCCGGTATTCTACTGTTTTGGGAGAGATTTCAAGGGCTTCGGCTATTTCTTTGTAGCTCATATTTTTAAAACGGTGCATGATAAATGCATTCCTGTATGATTCAGGAAGTGCTTCAATCGCTTTATGTATATGCGCTGTCAGTTCTTTTATCAGACAGAGATTGTCACTGTTAATAAGAGACTGCATTTCTTCGTAGAAATAGGTCTCTACACGTTGTTTAACTTCTCTTTGGTGTATTTTATTGATAATTCGGTGGTGTATGCAGGTAAACAAGTAGCTGCTCAAAGAAGTCTGGATGATGAGTGCTTCTCTGTTTTCCCAAAGCCAGAGCATAGTTTCCTGGGCACATTCTTCGGCATCTTCCAGATCTATGAATTTCTTTCCGTAAGCACACAATGCAGGATAATATTTGCGAAAAAGAGTATCAAAGGAGCCCTCATCTCCGGCTTTGATACGGGTTAGTAAATATGTATCCTCAATGTTCTTTTCCATGAATTTAAACAGATGATTTTCCAACAAAGATAGAAAAAAATATCGTTTTTTATGTAAGTTTGTAAAATCATAACTAAAATCCAAAAACATGCATCCATTAGAATTGTTTAAATATTGTCCGAAGTGCGGTTCGGTGCATTTTGAGATTCGCAACGAGAAGGCAAAGAAGTGCGCCGACTGTGGTTTTGTGTATTATTTCAACTCCAGTGCGGCCACTGTGGCATTTATTCAGAACGAACGGGAAGAATTGCTGGTATGCCGTCGGGCGAAAGATCCTGCAAAAGGAACGCTCGATCTTCCGGGGGGATTCATTGACATGTTTGAAACGGGTGAACAAGGGGTAGCCAGGGAAGTGATGGAGGAGACCGGATTGAAGGTGGCAGGTACGGAGTATCTGTTCTCATTGCCGAATACATACTTGTATTCCGGTTTTCTGGTGCATACACTCGACTTGTTTTACCTGTGCAAGGTGGAAAATGACAGTCGCATTCAGGCGATGGATGATGTGGCGGAATCTTTCTGGATGCGGAATCTTACTTACCACCACCCTGTTTCTGGAGTTGATGCCGGGCAAGCAGCCGTAGCACTTTTTACCGGTAAAGATGCACCCTCACAGAGAAATATCCGTATCTTTGTAGGATAAAAACCGACAATAATGGAATGTAGGATGATTTCTCAATTTCTGATAGCGGCTCCTTCTTCGGGCAGTGGAAAGACAACGGTCAGTCGTGGATTGATGGCTCTGTTGATTAAGAAGGGACTGAAGGTTCAACCTTTCAAATGCGGTCCCGACTATATCGATACCAAATATCATACGGCAGTTTGCAGACGTCCTTCCATCAATTTGGATACCTTTATGGCTTCGGCCGGACATGTAAAGGAGCTTTATGCCCGTTATGCCACAGGGGCCGATGCCTGCATCACGGAGGGTATGATGGGGATGTATGACGGTTACGACCGTGACCGGGGTTCCTCGGCAGAAGTGGCCGGATTACTGAATTTACCTGTCATATTGGTGGTCGATGCCAAATCGGCCGCTTATTCGGTGGCTCCTTTGCTTTCGGGCTTCATTCACTTTCGGCCCGAGATCAGGATAGCGGGTGTTATATTCAATCGGGTAGGGTCTCCGCGCCATTACGAAATGTTGCAGGAAGTCTGTACCGAGTTGGGAATTACCTGTTTGGGGTATTTGCCCAAACAGGAGAGCTTGGTACAGGAATCACGTTATCTGGGGCTGGATTTCAGCCATTCGAAAGGAACGGACGCACTGGAAGAGCTGACCGGATTAATGGAAAAGTACATCGACTATAACCGTTTGCTTGAGGAAACGAAACTTCCTACTCCGATACCTCCTGTTTCAAATATTTCTCTACAGGAAGATTTAAAGATCTCCGTGGCATGCAATTCGGAATCTTTCTCTTTCATTTATCAGGAACACCTGGATGTGCTTTGCCGCCTGGGAACCGTTATTCTCTTTAATCCGGAGGATAATCGCCCGTTGCCTGAAGGTACGGACTTGCTTTATCTTCCCGGAGGCTATCCGGAAAAGCATTATGAGAAATTGCGTCAGGCTTGGCAAAGGATGCAGTCTATACGTAACTACGCGGAGTCCGGCGGACGAGTACTTGCCGAATGCGGAGGAATGATTTATCTCTCTAAAGGCATTCTCCTTGACCGGTCGGAGCACTCGGACAGTGAGGTCGGGTTGCAGGCTAGTCGTCTGCTTTGTCATGCGCCGCCATGTG
>OGZG01002877.1_pt1 | contig 11033 bp, 7 predicted proteins | sample 1576781 | NCBI WGS metagenome assembly OGZG01 (sample SAMEA3541502, study PRJEB24748) | human gut metagenome | biome: human gut; feature: human-associated habitat; material: faeces | place: China | collected 2012 | reverse complement strand
GAACCAGTAATGGGTTAAGTGATAAAAAGTGTATGGAAACATAGGGGCCAATCCAATTGGTATACTGGAAGCGCGAAACTCGAGCCAGTTTTCCCAAAGTTCCGAGAAGACAGGCGTCTGCTCGTTCGTCCGTAATCCGCTTCAACTCTTTCTGAAGACAGCGGATCTCGGCCTGAGCATCTGACTGTTCATTATGAGTGGAAGAATCCGTACCGTACTTCTTTATCCAGGCGTAAAGACTGTGAGTGATGATATCGAGACGTGTTGCAACACTGGAAACAGAATGACCACGATCAACAACCTGTTTGACTGCTTCAATTTTAAACTCTTCAGGATAACGCTTACCGCTCATGGGCACCTCTCTTTAAGTCATCTTAAATGACTCTGAGGTGTCTGTTAAACCCGTGGCGATTCAACATCATGAAATTACCAAGCCCTGCATTCGTAATACGAAGGTCGTAGGTTCGACTCCTATTATCGGCACCACCTCAATTAAAACGTTAAAGAAACCACTCCCCTAAAGCCTCTCTGGGATGACTTTCCCCTGGCGTCGTCCCCCTAACCTCAATGTCCATATCGCTGAGCCAAGGCATCAAAACCACCATCACGGTCAGTGATAAAAGCTCCCGCGGGCTCATAAGTATCTCGATTATCCATGGCTCATAGCCCCGTAACGTAAGCGGCGATGAGCAATGCCATCTTAATAATATTTTGTATCCAGCCCTCCCTCTTCAAACCGTTAATCCAGTAATTTCATCTCCAGCGCCCGGCTCATCGCTTGAGTGCGACTATTCACTTTAAGCTTCGCGTAGATGTTTTTGATGTGCCATTTGACCGTCTCGGCAGAAATAGCGAGGGAGCGAGCAATTTCTTTATTCATCTGACCTTCAGCGATCAGTTGTAATATCTGCAACTCTCGCTCGCTGAGTTCCCCATGAATATCGGGGCTTCCACTATTAAACGGTGTTCCATCTGCAGGCGCGCGCTTGCCGGCCCAGGGTTCATGGACTATCCCTTCCTCTGTACAACCCGAAGAGGATTCATTCATACCGGCAAGCAAAGGTTGCAAGGTATCGCCAGCGTCAAGAAAGAGGCCTTTGAGATGCTGTTGTTCAGCCAGCTGCAGCACTGGCTGAAATGTCGTGCGCGCTGCCGCAGTTTTGCCGCTGTTCCACAAGGCTAATGACCAGAGCGTACGCAGACGCGCTGCGGTTAACCTGTCCCCCCGGTTTTCCTGATCAGAGACCATGTCAGCCAGGAGAATACAGGCTTGCGGCGCCTGGCCTGTGGCGAGAAGAAGGCGACAGTGGCTAAGGGATGCATACAGAACGATAGCGCGTTGACAGGGGTGTTCGGCATCCATTCTGAAGCTGGCGGCCATTTGTTCAAGCTGTCGCTGCAGTTGCTCTGCGCCTGTGACATTGCCGCGCTGCAGCCGCACTCTCACCTGCTCGGCTAACATCATGGCCTGGAGCCGTTGCCAGCCGCGAGACACGGCAAGACGCTGCGCATGCTCCAGCAATCGCTCGGCCTCATACGGCATATCACCATCCAGGGCCTGACGCGCGAGATAGGTATAGCAACGACTCAGCGCATCGGGTGGACTGAATCGGTCGATGAATTCGAGCCGGTCGGCTAACAGATGATCGGGCGAGTCACCACTCTGACATTCATAGGCTATCTCCGCCAGCAGCGGCGCCAGCGTCGCGCCACTGGTCGACTGGGTACCGGTATAACATTCAGCCTGGCGCAACGTTTTCTCTGCGTACCACCCGGCTTTCCCCAGATCGCCCTGACAAAGATGGCACTGGGCAATGATAAAAGCGCGATAAACCGAGACAAACAGATTATCTAAAGGACTTTCCGGAGAGGGCATATGCTGTTGAACCTCCAGCGCATCGTGATAGCGCTGGTTAACAACATGGCAATAGCTGAGAATATTGCATATCAGACCATCAACCCAGGTGTCGCCGCAGGGCACTTCGGCCAGCAACGGCTGAACAATAGCCAGACTCTCCGGGATGTTTTCCGCAAAGGCTTCGCAAATTGCCCGCACAACGCGCAATTTACACCAGGTGCTGCGAGTTAAATCCTCACGATGATGAAGTACCATCTGATCGAGGTTATCAAGCAGCTGCCTCGACTCATCAAAGTGGAAATAATGCGCCAGTGCCCAGGCCAGATTAATTTGCAGGTCAATGCGCGAAGGATCGGTGCTGGGCGGTAAATGATGCATCCATGAGATCAGGGTATCGATATCCCCTTCTTCCGCCAGTGACTGAGCGCTTGCGCCGTCCTGTACGGGGCTATGCACCGGCTTGCCTGCGCTGAGCGCATGGCGTACCGCCTCAGACCACAGCTTCTGTTCGACGAACCAATGACTGGCTAATTCATGTAGCAGTTTGCGATCAATATCGTTGTTCTGCTGCAGCATGGTCCGAAGATTTTCCTGCAACAGAGGATGGTAGCGGAACCAGTAGCCTTGTTCGTCAAGGGCTGACAAAAAAAGGTTGTGTCGCTCAATCCATGCCAGCATCGCTTTACTATCATCACGTCCAGTCACTGCATTGCATAATTCGGCATTTAACCGACTGAGGAAGGACGTTTTCACCAGAAAATCAAGAACCTCTTCCGGCAGCGGATCCAGTACCACCTCTTTCAGATAGCGGGCAATAGACCGTGTTCCTCCATGCATATTGCGCAACAGATGCTCGGGATCATGCTGTAATTCTGCGGACAATGAAGCGATCTTCATCCCTGCAATCCAGCCCTCTGTCACGGACTGTAGCCGCTGTGCATGGTGGTTGCTGAGGGGTAGCGCAACCGTGCGGCTAAAATAGTGTTTTGTTTCTTCGAGCGTGAATTGCAGGTCTCGATCATAGATTTCCACCAGTTGGTCCTGGGCCTGCAGCTGGCTCAGCGCAAGATTCGGGTGGAAACGGCTGCCAATGATCAGATGCAAGGCGGCAGGCGCATGCTTGATTAAATACCCCACGGCTTCATAGACCCCACGATCGTTAATCACGTGGAAGTCGTCGATGATCAGGTATACGTCATGCGGGCAATAGTGTAGCTGGTTAATGAGCCCGGCCAGCAGTTGCTCGGAGCTGGAGAGCTTCTGTTCTTCCATGTCACGCCAGAAATCGGCGTCCCAGTCAGCATAGAGTGGACGCAATGCTTGCAGCAGATAAGGAATAAACTGCCATACGTCATCATCATCCTCATCGAGGCTCAGCCAGGCGATACGTTCCCCCTGCGCGACCATCTGCTGATGCCATTGCGCCAACAGCGTGGTTTTGCCAAATCCAGCGCCGGCGCAGACGACGCCCAGCCGGCACTGCTGAACGGGATTGAGAAGCTGAAGAAGCCGGGGGCGCTCCAGCAATTGTATTGAGGAGCGAGGCGGGACGAATTTGGTCAGGATTAACGGCAAGCCTCGCGTCAGCCGCAATGGCCCGGAGACCAGTGAGGGTGATTGGCGACCTTCTAAATCCAATGGCTTCATCCGTGGTGTCTACTCGTTTTGTTTTTTTTCAATTGTACGCCAGCCACCGGGATGACATGGGGCAGGCAAACTTTATGGCCACACAAAATTTAGAAAGTTTGACCTCAAGCATGAAAACCCCCACCTACCCCCCCATGAAGGTGGCTTCGCACTCTCTCTAACCGCTCGTAGATTCATTGCATGGGTGTGGCCAGGGTTATTCGCCCTGTCTGTTGGCCCCGCCTGGGTGACCTTTATTGAGGAGAATTAAACGATGCTCAGCAAACAGGCGTTATTGCAGGCTTACCGCAAGATGCGGGAGATCAGGACCTTTGAAGAGCGGTTGCATCAGGAAAATACCAGCGGTGATATTCCGGGCTTCATTCACCTTTATACCGGTGAGGAGGCCATCGCGGTGGGGGTCTGCGAAAATTTAACGAGCGCAGATTTCATTGGTTCAACACACCGTGGACATGGCCACTGTATTGCTAAAGGTTGTGACATTCACGGCATGATGGCCGAAATATTCGGTAAGGACAGCGGGTTATGTCGCGGTAAGGGTGGCTCGATGCACATTGCCGATCTGTCGAAAGGAATGCTGGGGGCGAACGCTATCGTTGGGGGAGCCCCTCCACTGGCCATCGGCGCCGCGCTAACGGCAAAAACGCTAAAAACCGGCAACGTCGGTGTCTCTTTTACGGGCGATGGGGGTTCTAATCAGGGCCTGGTCTTTGAAGCCATCAATATGGCCGTCGTGCTCCAGCTTCCAGCCGTCTTTATTTTCGAGAATAACGGTTACGGCGAAGGGACCGGCCATGACTACGCCGTGGGTGGGCGTGATATCGCCCGGCGCGCCGCTGGCTTCGGCCTGCCGGCAGTGACCGTCGATGGCACCGATTTCTTTGCCGTTTATGAGGCAACCTCAGAGGCGGTCAAGCGTGCGCGAGAAGGCGGTGGCCCAAGCGTCATTGAGGCCAAAGCCTTCCGCTGGCATGGTCATTTTGAGGGCGATCCCGCGCTATACCGCGCGGAAGGTGAAGTGCAACGCCTGCGTGAACAACATGATCCGCTGAAGATTTTCACCGCTAAGGTCAAGCAGCATATCACCCAGGAAGAACTGGCGGCGATTGACGAGGAAGTAGAAGCCCTGGTCAACGATGCCGTATTGAAGGCCCGCGCCGCTGCCTATCCGGCTCCGGAAGACCTGCTGACAGACGTGTACGTCTCATACTGAGGGTGATAACCATGACAATAAAAACCTATCGTGAAGCGGTCAAGGAAGCCCTGGCTCAGGAAATGGAACGCGATGAACGCGTAGTGCTCATCGGTGAAGACTTGCGTGGCGGTCATGGCGGAAATGCGCCCGAAGAGGCGAAGATTGAAGCCTTTGGCGGTGTACTGGGTGTCACTAAAGGGCTGTGGACGCAGTTCGGCTCCGATCGGGTGATCGACACGCCCATTACCGAGTCGGCCATTATCGGTATGGCGGCCGGCGCCGCAGCGACGGGGCTGCGGCCGGTCGCGGAACTGATGTTCATGGATTTTTTTGGTGTGAGCCACGATGCACTGTATAACCAGGCGGCTAAGTTCCGCTACATGTTTGGTGGCAAAGCCAGAGCTCCGCTGGTGATGCGAGGGATGATCGGCGCGGGGTTTTCTGCCGCAGCCCAGCATTCACAGTCACCCTATAATATCTTTGCCACCACGCCTGGACTGAAGGTGGTGGTGCCCTCGACGCCTTATGACGTCAAGGGTCTGTTAATCCAGTCCATTCGCGACGACGACCCGGTGGTATTCTGCGAGCATAAAATGCTGTACGACCTCAAGGGCGAGGTACCGGACGAGATCTATACCATCCCGCTAGGTGTAGCCAACTACACGCGCGAAGGAGAGGACGTCACCATCATTGCGTTGTCGGCAATGGTACATAAAGCAAACCAGGTGGCGGACAAACTGGCCAGAGAGGGGATCTCGGTCGAGGTGGTCGACCCGCGAACCATTTCACCGCTGGATGAAGAAGGTATTCTGGAATCGGTGGCTTCCACGGGGCGGGTAGTGATTGTCGACGAATCTGCTGCACGCTTCGGTTTTGCTCATGATGTCGCGGCGCTGATTGCGTCTCAGGCATTCCATTTCCTCAAAGCACCCGTTCTGCTGGTGACGCCGCCACACACGCCGGTCCCGTTCTCCCCTGCTCTTGAAAAACTCTGGATCCCTGGCGTTGAACGTATCGAAGCCGCCGTCCGTCAAGTGCTGGAGGATTAACCTATGAGCGAAATCAAGACGCTTGAAATGCCAAAGTGGGGGCTTTCCATGGAGGAAGGCTTGCTCGCTCGATGGGCAATCCAGGAGGGTGACGATTTCACCAGAGGGCAGGAAATCTGTGAGATTGAAACCAGTAAAATCGTCAATGTGCTGGAGGCACCTTTTGCCAGTACATTACGCCGGATAATCGCCCGGGAGGGTGAGACGCTTCAGGTTGGCGCCGTGCTGGCTCTGGTGGCTGACGCTTCAGTCAGCGATGCTGAACTGGACGAATTTGCTGCCAGTCTGGCGACGGTGAAACCCGCAGCCCCTGACCCGGAGGCTGCCGCGCCGGACGTAGCGGCACAGGCAGGCGCTAAGCCACCTTCCGTTGTTTCGCCGCCATCCAACAGTCCGGAGCCCCCTATTGGGCAGACCGTCATCCCCGTCAGTCTGCAAGGCGTGACTGATGTGACTCAGGTTAATGCCACGCCCCATGCGTTACGACTGTCTGCCCGCTGGGGTGTCGACCTGAAAAAGGTCCGCGGCAGCGGGCGCGGGGAACGTATCTCTGTTTCTGATCTGGAAAGCGCGATCGTTGCCGCCGGCGGTCGCCTGGCCTCTCCGACGCCCCCCGTTCGTCCCAGCAAAGCGCCCCGCTCGCATGCCGATGATAGCCAGGTATCGGCCACCCCGCTGGCGCGCCGTCTGGCCGGCAAACTGGGTATCAACTTGCATGACTGCCGAAGCAGCGGTTCACGCGGTCGGGTGAGTCGCGATGATGTGCTGGCTGCGGCGTTGTTGCTCGACGGGCACCCGCAGGTCAGCCCTGTGCAGGAGAGTGCCCCGACACCCTTTGAGAGCATCCCCATGTCCGGTATGCGGCGGGCTATCGCTTCTCGCTTGCAAACCTCTAAGCAACAGTCTCCCCATTTCCGTTTGAGTGTCGATCTCGATCTGGAACGACTGTTAGCGTTTCGTCAGGAAATTAACCGCGAAGTACCCGGCGTCAAGATTTCGGTTAACGACCTGCTGGTGAAGGCTTGTGCCCTCGCGCTGGTGGCCGTGCCAGACGTCAACATCCAGTTTGATGAAGCGACACAAAGTATCCGCCGCTTTGCGGATGCCGACATTTCAGTGGCTGTTGCGCTGCCTGACGGGCTAATTACCCCCATTGTTCGCTCGGCGAACCGGAAATCGATCAGCGACATATCGGCCGAAATTCACGCCCTGGTGACCAGGGCCAAAGCGGGCACGCTGAAGCCGGAAGAGTTCCAGGGGGGGACCTTTAGCGTGTCAAATCTGGGGATGCTCGGCGTACGGCAGTTTGACGCCATCATCAATCCACCGCAAAGCGCAATCCTCGCCATTGGCACCGGCGAGATGCGGGCGGTAGTACGCGACGGGCAAATCGTCGCGCGCCACCAACTGACGGTATCGCTATCCTGCGATCACCGGGTCATCAATGGGGCGGCAGGTGCAGCTTTTCTCCGGGAACTCAAGCGACTGACTGAAACCCCAACCCTGATGTTTATCCAGGAGACGAGCTATGCACGATAATTACGATGTGCTGATCATCGGCGGGGGGCCTGGGGGGTATGTGGCCGCCATCCGTGCCGGCCAGCTAGGTCTTCGTACCGCCTTAGTGGAAAAACAACATCTGGGCGGCATCTGCCTGAACTGGGGATGCATTCCAACCAAGGCGCTGTTGCATGGCGCTGAGGTCGCGCACAGTATCACCCATGCCAGTCAGCTGGGCATCAGCGTGGGTGAGGTGAATGTCGATCTGCAGAAACTGGTGCAGTTTAGCCGTGCCGTTTCGCAACAGCTCACCGGCGGGGTTGAGTACCTGTTGAAGAAAAATGGCGTGAGGGTGATTGATGGCACCGCGCGGCTGCGCGGTAAGGGACAAATAACGGTAGCGGATGCCCGGGGGGAAGCGCACGATTACCGGGCCGATCACGTGATCCTGGCCACGGGCGCCCGACCACGCGCATTACCAGGCATAGAGCCAGATGGCGAATATATCTGGACCTATTACGAGGCACTACAGCCTAAGCGATTGCCCAGGTCGCTATTAATCATCGGTTCAGGCGCGATTGGCGTCGAGTTCGCCAGCCTTTATAACGATCTGGGCTGTAAAGTGACGCTGGTCGAGCTAGCGTCGCAGATTTTGCCTGTGGAAGATGCCGAAGTGTCAGCGGCGGTGCGTAAGTCATTCGAAAAGCGCGGGATTCAGGTCCATACCCAGACCCAGGTAACGCAAGTACAGCTCACCGATACCGGGGTGCGCTGTACAATGAAAAATACGAGCGCCGAATCTTTCCTGGAAGTCGAACGCGTGCTGCTGGCGGTTGGCGTACAGCCGAATATTGAAGATCTGGGGCTGGAAGCACTGGGCGTCGAGTTAGACCGCGGTTTTATCAAGACGGATGCGGCTTGTCGCACTAACGTATTTGGGCTTTATGCCATCGGCGATGTAGCCGGCCCGCCGTGTCTGGCGCACAAGGCCAGCCACGAAGGCGTGATCTGCATTGAGACACTGGCTGGTGTCGAAGGCACCCACCCGTTTGATCGCGACTATGTGCCCGGTTGCACTTATTCCCGGCCTCAGGTTGCCAGTCTGGGCCTGACGGAATCGACGGCCCTGGCCAGGGGACGGCCCGTCAGGATCGGTAAGTTCTCTTATCAGAGCAATGGTAAGGCGCTGGCCAGCGGTGAGACGGAGGGTTTTGTGAAGACCATTTTCGATGCTGAAACGGGTGAATTGCTGGGCGCGCATATGGTTGGCGCACAGGTCACGGAACAGATCCAGGGGTTTGGTATCGCCCGTCACCTGGAGGCCACAGATGAAAGTCTCCTGTCGATGATCTTTGCGCATCCGACACTTTCCGAAGCGATGCATGAGTCAATCCTCGCGGCCTGCGACCAACCGTTGCATCAATAAAAAATAAGGGAGGCGATAGCGTCGTGATACGGAGTAAGTTGCCCGTTATCCCTCCTGTATTTTCCTTAAACGTTCGATAAGGTAACAGCCCGTCGTTAGGTAAGTATCCCGCATCATTGATCTCCAGCCACTGGCAGTCATCTCACTTTATTGAAAATGAGCAGGACTAACGCAAGGCAAATGGCGCTACCGACAAATGCGGTGATGAAGGAATTCACCAATGAGCTGCTGTAACGAAATAAAAGCGTCACTGCGGATTCATTCCGTCAAGACTTGCTTATTTGTTCGTTACGAACATTTTAATACCAGGGGAATTGCACATAGCCGCTAACCTGTCCTTATTATTGCCACGCAACCTCATCTCTGTTGCCCTTACTGACGTTGCACTCGTTGCACATGATTTGCAGATTGGCAATATCGAGGGCTAAATGCGGGTAAAGAGAACGCGGTTTTATATGATCAACGTGCATCACCATCCCGTCACTGGCGCCGCGCCCGCATACGCAACATTTATTGCCGTAGCGCTGGAACGCCTGGTAACGTAAACGCCGCCACTCCCTTGAGCGGTAGAATGTCTCAGCCTCTTTAGCAGCTTGCTGCCGCTGCGCCTGCTCACGTCGGAACTGTTCGAATAAAACGACATGCCCTTCAGCTTTAGGGTAATTTCCCCAGGCATCCGTCGCTGGTGTCGTGTCGGGCTTCTCCTGTACCTTCACCGAGTCTTGAGGATAGAGTTTGCTCGTAACCTTTTGTACCAGCTTGAAAAGTATCCATACGACTACGGCCAGAATAACTAACGTTTCCACTCCCTCGCCTTATTCTCGTTCAAAGATGATTGCTGCATTATTTTATACAAGCGCCATATTGATGGTCATTATACCTTTGTAGGGATGAATTCGCGTTATCGCAAGGGGATAACATGCGTCCCCACACCATATACACCGCTATACCACCCATCTTTTCCCCCTCACGTTTTCAACCCAACCTGCTATGCTCCTTCTTTCCCTGTTCTCTGGAGATCTCAATGCTGACCATCTGGGGCCGAAAAACCTCCTCTAACGTGCAGGCGCTGATGTGGTGTGTTGGCGAGCTTGGGCTGGACTATCTCCGGTTCGACGTGGGGCATCGCTATGGTGGTACCGACAGCGAGGCGTTTTATCAGCTCAATCCCAATCGCACGGTGCCAGTGCTGCAGGATGGCGATAATCCGCCGCTGTGGGAAACGGGCGCTATCCTTCGCTATTTAGCCAATCGCTACGCCGATGACGCCTTCTGGCCGGGCGATCTGCTGGCCCGCACTGAGGTTGATCGCTGGGCCGAGTGGTCAAAGCAGAATATCTCCCTCGGCTTTACGGCGCCGGTGTTCTGGCGCGTGGTGCGCACGCCTGCCGCCGAGCGGGATCCGCAGGCCATCGCCGCGGCGGTGAAGGCTCTGGAGCAAAAGCTGGCGATTGCCGAGACGCGTCTCGCCGGCAGTCGCTATCTGGTGGGCGATACGTTCACCCTGGCCGACATCCAGTTTGGCCATGTGCTGTACCGCTACTTTGCCATCGACATCACCCGTCATTCCCTCCCCCATCTGGCGGCTTACTATGCACGGCTAACCGAACGGCCTGCCTTTCGCCAGCACGTCATGGTCAGCTACGACGAACTGAAGGTCTGAAGATGGTCGGTAGCGCCTCCTGACGCTACCGACATACCGGTTAACGCGCCATCAGGACAAACACGCCCCAGCCGAGATATTCCCGGGTCCAGGTGACATGGTGCAGCGGCGCGGTGGTCAACTGCTGGCGAACCTCCGGCGCGAAGTCATCGTGCGGATTGGCCTCCAGCCAGCGGCGCATCGTCAGCCATTTCGCCGCTTCATAACGATCCCAGCCCTCCTGGTCGGCCAGCACCATCTCCACCACGTCATAGCCCAGTTCACCAAAGTGGGCGACCAGCGCCGGCAGCGTCAGGAAGTCATCGGGAGTCTGCGCGCCGCAGGCAACCGCCTCTTCCGCCGTGGCCGGACGTTTACGCCACCATGGCTCGCCGATCAGCAGCATGCCGCCGGGCCGCAGGCTCTGCTTCAGCAGCGCAATCGTGCCGGCCACCCCGCCGCCGATCCACGTGGCTCCCACGCAGGCGGCAATATCGCACGGCTGGCTGGCGACGTATCCGCTGGCATCCTGATGCACAAAGGTTACCCGGTCGCTTACCCCGAGCGCTTCTGCACGGGCGGTCGCCTGCTGGCTGAACAGCAGGCTCATGTCCACGCCGGTGCCGACGATCTGATGATCGCGCGCCCAGCTACAGAGCATCTCGCCGGAGCCGCTGCCAAGGTCAAGTATTCTGAAAAAAGGCTGCTTCTATGAA
>OGZG01002872.1_pt1 | contig 11055 bp, 9 predicted proteins | sample 1576781 | NCBI WGS metagenome assembly OGZG01 (sample SAMEA3541502, study PRJEB24748) | human gut metagenome | biome: human gut; feature: human-associated habitat; material: faeces | place: China | collected 2012 | reverse complement strand
GGCGTGAACATGGCGGGCTACTGCATCAGCGACGACGATGTCTGCTGCGCCGCCGCCAAACAGGAAATTCTGCGCCGCTACTACGCCACCGCCTGCGCGCATCTGCGCGGCCTGTGCGCCCCGGTCGAGACGCAGCGGCAGGAGCTGCTGCTCAACCAGCTCGGCCTGACGGCGGACGACCGCCCGGTCGTGGGCGCGGCGCTCAAACGCGCCGAGGAGACCGGTGCCCCGGCCGTCGCCATCGAGATGCCCGACGGCACGATCATCACCGGCAAGACCTCCTCCCTGCTCGGCGCGAGCTCCGCCTGCCTGCTCAATGCGCTCAAGCACCTTGGCGGCATCCCGAAGGACGTCACGCTCATCTCGCCCGACATCATCGAGCCGATCCAGCACCTGAAGGTCGAACACCTCGGCAATCACAACCCGCGCCTGCACACCGACGAGGTGCTCGTCGCGCTGAGCATCTGCGCCGCAAGCGACCCGACCGCTGAGATCGCCATGCAGCAGCTGGCAAAGCTCGCGCACTGTGAGGCGCACTCGTCCGTCATCCTCTCGCACGTGGACGAGAATGTGTTCAAGAAGCTCGAGGTCAACATCACGTTTGAGCCGCATTTCCAGACCAAAAAGCTCTTTCATCGCTGAAAAGCACGGGGACAGCCGATGCTGTCCCCGCTTTTTTTCGAAATTTTCGAGTTTTGGAAAGGTTATGCTTGACAAACCCCATCCGGAGATGATATATTCGTAAAGCTGATTGTGGGACGACCTCTGCGGGTGTAGTTCAATGGTAGAACACCAGCCTTCCAAGCTGGATACGTGGGTTCGATTCCCATCACCCGCTCCATACCTTCTGGGCGGGCAGCCAAATATTGTATGCGCGCCAATAGCTCAGTCGGATAGAGCAACTGCCTTCTAAGCAGTAGGCCGGGGGTTCGAATCCCTCTTGGCGTACCATTTCAGACCTATGGTGGGTATAGCTCAGTCGGGAGAGCACCGGATTGTGGTTCCGGGTGTCGAGGGTTCGAACCCCTTTACCCACCCCACGAAATCGGGGATTGGGAGTGATCCCGATCCCCGATGATTTTTGCCCCGATATTGGGATGTAGTGTAATGGTAACACACCAGACTTTGACTCTGATATCGTGGGTTCGAATCCCGCCATCCCAGCCACGTCAGATATTCTCTGCCGGTTTCGGCTTCCCGCAAGCGGAAAGCCTGCACCTCTGAAAACATCTTCCTTCTTCAGCCGCGAATCGCTTCGCTGGATTCGCGTCTGAGTATTTGTTGGGTGCGTCTGATGTTTTGGATAGCGGATAACTTTTCACACCGATATGCCCCAGTAGCTCAGTAGGCAGAGCACCTGCCTTTTAAGCAGGGTGTCCGGGGTTCGAATCCCCGCTGGAGCACCAAAAGGAAACCGTTGAAATTTCAAGAAAACCTTGATTTTTCAACGGTTTTTTCGTTTCCCTTTCGGCGCGCTCCGGAACATTTTGAGACGCAAACTGTTGTCAAAAGTGTTGTCAAAATTCGAGGGCAAAAACAACTTCACAGATAAAGAAAATGGCGCTGCCAGTTAAGGCAGCGCCATTGCTTTATTTATCTTCATCCGCTTTGTCTTTCAGCTTTTTCAAGCTGCTGATCAGAAACTTCGGTACCGGTGCGCCCAACCGCGCCGCGTTTTCGATGATGCTGCCCAGTTCCGTTACAATGTACCAGATCGCGACCAGCGGCAAAAAGGCCGATTTGTATTCAAACGGCAAGTCAAAACCCAGGTCGCCGTAGTTGATAATCGCCGACAGTGCCACGTCCAGCAGCAGTGCGACCAGCATGGCCACAATGCTCCCCAACTTATGCCACAGCCCCGCACGTGCTACAGCGCTGTCCCACGATCCGGTCGACAGCGCCGCCCACGATCCCGTTGCATAGTCCAGGATCATCGCGGTCAGCCACACGATCACAAGCCAGCCCGTCCATCCCCAAAAGGCTGTCATCGCTGCAAAAATTGCCGTGATAGCCGCCTTCAGCTCCATTGCTTTACTAGGTGCATTCATATGTATTCCTCCGTTTTTATTTTTATTTATCCATGTTCGCCGCAATCACCAGCGTGCGCAGCATGTCCATGGACAGGTCCAGCTTGCCATCGCCCACGCCAGCAAGCACACCGTCATCGACAAGCTTTTGCACCGTGTCCTGCGCCCACGCGGGCACGTCCATCACCTTGCCATCTACGATGCGCCCATAGCGCGTATCGCGCATATGCCACATGATGTACAGCATCCGCAGCATATCATCGCTAAGGTCGATTCTGCCGCCGCCCGTACCGGCGATCAGACCTGCGTCCATCATCTCTTTGATCGTGCTGCGCGCCCAGCCGGGCACGTCGTCAATCGTGGTATACCTAATCACGTTGTTGTCCTCCTTGTCGTCATTTTCGTTCATCGCCTCGGCGACGTCGCGCCTAAAGCCGTCCATCGTGTAGCCCGTGCCGAGCTGCCGCCACAGGTGCTCCGGGTCTGCGTGATCCGTGCCAATGCCCATCGCGCTCGCCTCCGCGTGCGAGATGATGTCGCTGCGTGGGTCAAGCCCAAACTGCGTGCAGAGCTGCGCAAACAGCGCGACCGCCGTGTTGTACGTGCCGGTCACCTGCGCGATTGCCCGCTTCCAGTCGGAGCACACAAATGACGCGCCGCCGATGTAGCGGATGCAGTCCGGCTCAGTCATCTCCACGCCGATGCTGTATGCGTTCGCTGCGCCGACGTGCATCAGTCGGCAATCCCACGGCGCGACCTGATACACCGTGCCGTCCGCCTGCAGCACAGCGTGCGCAAAGTACCGCGCCGTCTGCCACTGCCGCGCAAATACGGCAGCGCTCGGCTGCGGGCAGCCCACGCTGTGCAGCACCAGCTTGCGCACCGGGATTCTTGTATACTGCTGATACAGTGGGTTTTGCGTTACGTACGCTTCGATGATGTTAATCATGATGTAACCTCTTTTGATATGTGATTGTCATATGATGGCCTCCCGTCACAGCGCGCGGATGCGGTCTGCAAAATCACACGCGAAGATTTCGCCCGACTGGCCGTTTTTCGTTCGGATCGCGCTGGCGATATCCGCGAACAGTTCACCAAGGTTATCAATATAGTGCACGCTCGGTGCATCCGAAAACGCCGTGATATGCTTATCCAGCCACTCCTTGCTCGGCTCCAAGCCAGCACCAAACGCCGCCGTAAGATCAACCAGCAAGCACGATGTAAACCAGATCGTGATGTTTGCCCCGCCATCATTATTGTAATCAAACCGGCACGGATAGCTGCCATCCGAAAAACTGGTACGATCAAACACAGCCGACACGCGATGCCACGTGTTTGCCGCGGCGTTAACACGCATTCCGGCGGCCGCCGACGGCTCGGCAACCGGCCAGTACCAATCGAACGTGCAGTTCGCCGCCGATTCGTACATCACCTTGAACGTGATGTAATACTTATGTGATGCAACAAGGGCGTGCGCCGCCGACGTCAGTGTCACCTCGCCCGCGCCGGATGGGATGATCTTAATGCTCGACCCTGCGCCATCGCCTGGGGTCAGCGGGGACAACTGCCACGAACAATTTCCGCGCGTTGCGGGGAACCAGCCCTTGCCGCCGTTTGCCACGATATTAGTCATAGATACAGTGGTAGCCATGGTATACCCCCTTAGTACGCGCTGTTGATTGCTGCTACGATTGCAGTATCAACGTAGGACTTGATTGCGTTGGCAATCCCAAGATCGCCAAACAGCTCGGCGGGCGTGCGATAGTATACCCAGCCGCTGCCGTCCAGCACGGCGATCTTGTCCGGTGTACGCCCCAGATCGCTAGCCTCTGTGGACTGTAGCCATGTACCGCAAAAATACTTGCCAGTCAGGTTGCCGGTCAGCGTGCCGCCGGTCTTGTCCAGTTTGGCGTTCAGTGCAGATTTATCGGCTTTACTATCCAGTGCAGTCTTATCGGCCTTAGCATCAATCGCCGATTTGATCGCTTTATTCTGCACAGGGTTGGTGCTGGTGCTGGATAGCGTCGCGTCCACGGTAACATTACTGCCAGCAGCAGCTACCTTGTCGTCGACGTACTGCTTGACGACGTGGTTTGCGACGGGGTTGTTTGACGACCCAGACATGGCACTGTCAATGGTAATCTTTGTTGCGCCCTCCGCGATTCCGTTCAACTTGGTTTTATCCGCCTTGGACATCAGACCGTTCGCGCTTTCCGTTGCCACCGCAGTACCGGCTTTCTTGGTCAACGCAGACGTGATGACTTTGTTTTGGACGGGGTTGGTAGACGTGGCCGACAGTGCATTATCAACGTCCACGCCGCCGCTCGCAGCGACTTTGGCGATTTTTGCCTTGACGTAGGCCACGTTCGCCGCGCAGTCAGTCTGCGCGTCTGTCGGGGTTTCAATGCCGGACACACGTACCGGTACATTTTCAGGCCCACCGTCAAGCGCAAGCGTGTAGTCATTGTTTTTACCGCCGGGCGTGATGTTTATGACACTTGCTCCATCATCGTTCCCACTCGGAACCAACATCACAGCTCCTTCCGCCCACGCGCCTTTTTGGTTGATCGCCCCGATATTTTTGCACGCGCGGGATTTCTGATCGGATGTCAGTTCTTGCGTTTCATCGTACCGAACAGAACCTTCTCCTGTCGGGATGTCTATGGTCACATTTTTTGAACCGCTAAACTGCGCCTTGGCAGCGCCAGTGAATTTCAGGATGCCGGGAGTGCTTGCAAGCAAATCGTATTCGGACTTTACCCATGTTGTACCCGCATATGTACCGCCAGCCGATGCAGTATACGACAGTCTTGTATTGGGTTCCCAAAATCCATTGTCCTTTGTGATTTGGAAAATATACTTGGTGCTCCCATCACCCGGCAACTGCACTCGATACAACGGGATGATTGTATCCACAACCTTGATTGCGCAGGTGGTTGGAACACCTTTCAGTTTTTCATGCAACTGTGCAGGTGTAATGTCAAATGTCTCTCCATCCGTGGATGTGGCGACAATGTCGTACATACTGTCCAGCTTTTCCTTATCGGCAGCAGACATCATTCCGGCCGCTGACTGCGTCGCTGCTGGCGGGACTTTGGCTTTCCACGCGCCGCCATCCACCAACATATATTTGCCGTTATCCGTATCTTTTACGGCAGGCAATTCGCCAGCGCTGCAACTATATAGCACATAATCATTATCAATGTGCGTGATTACAATATAGGCCGTGCCGCCTACGCCGATATTGTTCGGCGCGGAGAACCTGTAGCTGCTACCGGATGTGCCAACCAATGGGCAGATAATATGATCTGCGCCCGGATTCGTAACATCATCTACAACCAGTACACGCGGCGTTTTCCCAGCATCGGCGGCGGCTTTAATTTCCGCATAAGTGTGTGATGCCGTGCAATCTGCTACATATGTACCACTTGCAATGTCCAGATCGCTTACCGGCGTATCGGCGATAGATACGTACACATCAAAATATGTATCATCAGCAAGCTGTGCATCTACATACGCCTTGGTTGCTGCATCGTTGTCGCCGGTTGGTGCGCCTACCGCGAGGCGGGCGTATTGTGTCCCGCCGCCAGATACAGGGCTTGTAACCTTCGCCGCGTTCTCGCCGGACACGCCGAAAGAAATGCTTTCTTCCTTCGCCGAATCGTGCAGTTCGACAATCGGCGCCATCAGAAGCATATCTGAACTGATTTCGCTCCCTGCTTTGATGGAACTGGAAAATTCCGAACTCATCCCGACCTTTAGGCTCCCGGTAATCTCGGCGCTTCCGTCGATTTTCCCGCCAGTCTTGTCGTACTTTTTTGCCGTCTCGGCCTTAATCAGCGCGACCAACTTGGCCGTCGCCAGCGGCCCAACCGCTTTGTTATCGTCTGCCATTGTAGTACCCCCTTTTAATTTGTATCCCAGATGGCCTGCATCTCATCCGCGGACATGTATGTCACGCCGCCACCTTCCGCAAGCGCATCCAGCTTAGTCTTATCCGCGGCGGACATCAGGCCAGCCGAGGACTGCGTGGCCGCTGCTGTGCTGGCCTTACCGGCCAGTGCGGCAGTGATAACTTTGTTTTGGACAGGATTGGTGCTGGTTGTGGATAGCGCGCTGTCAACATCGATCGTATTCCCACCGCCGCCGGAAGGCGACGATCCGGAAGGCCCGCTATCGGATGTATTGTAGCTGCTACTGGATTCGACGCTGTTGCCAACCGCCGTTTTTCCGGAAAACACGAACGTGTAATCCGTGATGATCGACGGGTATTCCCGGCCGTTGATGTCCTTGACGATAACCTTGTCAAAAATATCAAGCCGCGGGTCGGCCGGAAGATCGCCGGAGAACTTATAGATCGGCTTGTTTTTCAGCTGCTCGTACGCTGTTTCCGCGACTGCTTCAGCAGCGACCGTGATCGACCCTGCTGGCCCTTCGATGCCCAACCACAGGTTGTCGTCATTCAGTTCGATAACGTAGCCTCCGGCGCCGAAGAAATACGTGTGCTCTTGTCCGTCACTGGCGAACGTCTTTTTCACGCGCACGCCTGTAACTTCTACCGGCGTTTTCGCCACCTCTACCGGATTGATCCACTGCGTAAGCGTCACATCTGCCGCAGACGTGATTGGGCGCACAAACAGTGCGTTTCCAGACACCATGGCATTGCCACCGCAGGCCAGCGCAATTGCTTCGATCACCTGCCGGATGGTGTGCTGTGTGTCCACGGTCGCCAGTGCGTTATATCCCAAGTCGCTATCAATTGCGCTGGCTGTCAGGCCGAGCTGATCCGCCGCCAGCTTCCACAGCTCTATGTAGTTATGGTCCCCCTGCATCGTTGCCGGACACAGCACATCCGCCGCCTTCATGGCGTCGTAGCAAGTAAGCGTGGTAACAGCGTGCACAGTTTCCACTTCGTACACCTTGAAGTGGCCCATGTCTACTATGCGTTCAATGCCGTCGATGGTGATAGCCGCTTTCAGATGCGCTGTGGCCCCCTCATACAGCGACCAGTAGTCTGGGGTCGACCACCCGATGTCGTACATTTCAATCGTTGCGCATTTGCACACAGATAGCCCGACGGGGTAGCTGCTGGACGATGTCTGTGCTGTGATCTTCGTGCCGCCCGGGCGGAAAGACTGCCGGCCTACCTGCAGATACTGCCCAGCCTTCAGCGTTACAGTTTCACCGTTCCTCTCAAACGTGATATCGTGATCCCACGTAAAAGATGCCTCGACCACAAAGTTCGTCTGCGATGGATAGACGCTTGTGATTTGACTTTCGACTGTTCGCATACCATGTCACCACCAATCACGTCAGCGGATTGACGCTGACCATGTTAAAATCCAGGGACGTAAACAACTCTTTGCCTTCGTTCAGGCGCCCGATATTCAGCTGCCCTTTGCCGACGTAAAACCACGCCTGACACCACGCGCCGTAGTAAGCGGAAAAATAGTACAACTGGAACTGCTGACCTTTTGCAATGATCTTCAGGATCTGCGACAGCATGGTTTTGCTGATCGACGCCCGGCTATACCCCAGCGCTTCCACCGTGAACAGTGGGCTTACGACGGCCGCGCCGGTCTGGGTGCGACCGCTGTCCTCCGTGTAGGTCGTTTCAAAGTCGTACGTCAGCGCGCCGGAGTCAGGCTGTGGAAGTACCAGCCAATCGTCCGATGGGCTTTTTCGAATTTTAATGTATTCCTGTGCCATGTTACACCGCTACAAGCGGGTTTTTACCCGTTTGCCCTTTCCGCAATTTTGCTTCGGTGATGACTTCATCGAACAGTGTGCGGCGATCCAGACGCGCAATAAACTCATATCTACCGCCAGCACCACCGGCTTCTTCGCGCACAATCTGTCGCAGCAGGGATTCCGGTGCTTCCAGGTTGTTGCCGTTGCGCTGGTCGCCCAGCACGGCGAGGAACTGCCGGTTTGCCGGGATAACGGCGCCGCGCGCCAGCATCGGGATCTGCGGCACAGGCAGAGGATTCACACCCCACATATTCTTGAATGGGGAAATGCCAAGGAAACTGGCGTTTCGGATCGTGTTCAGCATGGAATTGATCTTGTTAAACGGCACGGCAATGATCGTGTTCATGCCACGAATAATAGCATTGACGACCGTGCGGAAGGTGTTTTCGATGCCTTCTTTGATGCCTGACCAGATGCGGCCTCCGGTGGAAAACACGTCCTTAACCTTTTGCCATGCGTCTCGGAATTTGCCCTGAAACCACTCCGGCACAGACTTGAAGGCACTTTTGATTCCATCCCACGCAGCCACAGCGCCGGAGGCGACCTTTTCCCACAGCCCCCTGAACCAGTCCTTTACGGCCGTCCATTTTTCGATGACCCAATCCACTGCCGCCGCGACGCCAGCTTCCACATTGGCGAGGTGCTGCTCAAAAGCTGCATCGATACTGCTGATCGTTTTACTGATCCAGTCCTTTATGGACGTCCATTTTGCGACGATCCACACGACCACTGCAGCTATAGCGGCAATCAGCAGCGGTATCCACGCCCCTGTGATGATAGCAATAGCACCGCCAATAGTTAGCAGCGCCACGGTAATAGCCGTAAGGTTCTTATTGTTGAAGCCGTTTTTAATCACGTCACGAATTGCCACGCCAAGAAGGATAAGCCCCGCGACGATTGCCGTGATTGCTCCGCCAAGCACGCCAAATGCCAGCCCAAGCCCAGTGACAGCCGCAGCAGCGCCGATGATGTACCCTGTCAGATTGTCAAAATTTATGCCGTTTTTAAGCATATCGACAACGTTGATGGCCATCAGGACAGCCCCCGCAACAGCAAGCGCCAGCTGCTTCGCCTTCGACAAATTCCCCAGGAACTTCTTTCCGATTTTCCACGCAGCGAATCCAGCGGCCACCGCCGCCACATACGGCGATAGCTCGCGGACAACGGCTGCGATCTTGCCGATTTTTCCGGTGTCGACCTGATCTGACAAATCGAATTTCGGCGCTATGCCAGATGAACCGCCTCCACCGCCGCCGGAACTATCGTTCGATTCCCAGCGGTTCATTTCATCCAGCCCGGAAAGCTGTTTTTTTGCCTTCTCGGCCGCATCCCCTGCGGCCTCGGTTGCGGAAGCCTGATTATACAGTGCCTTTGCAGATGCATCCGCTTGTGACGCCGTTTTGCCAAACAACGAATTGATAAACACGGACACAACGGCAGTCAATTTGGCAAGCCACGCCAGAAGCGTCCGAACTGCCGGCAAAATATAGTTGTAGATCGGTGCAAAAGCGGAAATCAGATTACCCCTGATCTGCGCCAAAGATGTTGACATTTGTTTGTCTGCTCCGATTGTGCCAAGCAGCATTTTGCGCATTGTACGCAGCGCTTTGGTAATCATGGTGAAAATGAAAACGCGCTTTGCCAATCCAGAAATTCGTTTGGTGAATTTCTTAAATTGTTCTGACACCTTCTGCGTTGTCAAAGCTGCAAGACGCTGTTTTTCCACATATGCGCTTACGGCAGCATTGGCTCTTTCCTGTGCGATCTGGCTGCCTTCGAGATTTAGCTGCGCTGTTTCCAGCTGCTGCTTTATTTTCTGGATCGCTTCACCGGTTTCCTGCGATACCGTTCCGGTGCTTCTGGTTTTCTTTTCGTTTTCGGCAACAGCCTGCAGTTCTTCCAGCTGCTGCCGCAGCGTGGCTACCTTCTGTGCAGCCTTGTTCACATTGTTCGCGGCCTTTTTCGCGTTGTTTTCCAGCTTCGCAAGGCCAGCGTCAAACTGGCCACTGTTTATCGTTGTATCAAATACCAGATCGCCGACAACATCAGCCATCGCGCACACCCCCTGTCATCAGCTGCCGGATGAATTCATCTTCGTCGTCGGTCAGATGCGCCGACTTGAAATCGATCAATTCCCGGTTTTCGTCGTAGTATTCGCGTTCCCACTTTTCCAGCTTCTTGTGCTTGCGCAGCTTCCGCCGGATGTCCAGGATCGTTGAAAACGTGCAGTCGCCAATCTCCATGTAGTAGCCGATGAACGTCCACCAGTGCATATACGGCAGCGCGCGCACGTCCCGCCCCGCCACGCGGTTGATCGGTGCGATGATCATCGGAAAATCCTGTTCCCAGTCCATCTGCTTCGGCTGCTGCCGCTGGTCGCCGCGATCCACACCGCCGTCCAAAAACCACAGCATGAATTTCACCGCGGCGGCCATGTCCGTGATCTGATCCCAGTCCGGATAAAAGATCTTGACCGCCACTTCGGCGCGATCCTGATCTGTCAGCTCCGGGTCATTCAGCGCGGCGCAGATGTCCAGAATTTCGCGGAAGTCACTTCGGATACGAAAACACCGGCCGCCGATACATGCTGCCTTCGGCAGGCCGGTATTCATGATCTGCGCTTCTTCCTGCGCTGACCGCCGCCGTTGTATTTATCCAGGTATTTCGCCTGACGCTTCTGCGCGGCAGCGGCCGCAACGTCCATCTCGCGCCGGATCTGGCGCGAAACCGCTTCCAGGAACGAAATGATTTGCAGGGAACCGGACGGCGTGAGCGAAACGCAGTAGGCTTTGCCGAACACTGTATCGCAGACGGGCGAAGGGAACGCCGCGTCCACCTGTTCGCGTGCGTAGGCGTCCAGTTCGCGGATTGTCGCGCGGGCGTCTGTATCGCTTTCCTGCGTGCCCATTTCGTCGGCTTTGGCCTTGATCGCCATCGCCGCCGCTTCCAGCCGGTCGATGATACCGATGTCGTTCGGGTCAAAATAGATCTTCCGGTTTGCGTCGCCGTTAATGGTGAACGCTTTCAGGCCGGTTTCAAAAGAAATGTTATTGCTCACGCCGTCACCCCCCTTATGCCGCCGCCTTCGTGAACGTGGCCACGCCGTCCGCAATGGCCGCAGTGCCGACCGTGCGCGTGCCGCCGTAGGTCACATCAAACGGCATGTCCACCGTCTTGTCGCCGCCCAGCGACTTCACTTCGATTGCGCAGCCGCTATAGCGCTCGGCGAACATCGCCGTGTCCTTCGTGCCGGCATAGCAGTGCACGATCATCATAT
>OGZG01002866.1_pt1 | contig 11066 bp, 8 predicted proteins | sample 1576781 | NCBI WGS metagenome assembly OGZG01 (sample SAMEA3541502, study PRJEB24748) | human gut metagenome | biome: human gut; feature: human-associated habitat; material: faeces | place: China | collected 2012 | reverse complement strand
CAATCCAGAGGTTTGAGCCCTCTTTTGGTACGATATAGTCCAGGTTATCATTTTCTACATAGTGATTCTTCAATTAAAAGCATACAAGAAGGAGCATTAAGAGACTTTCAAAAGAGTAAACAGTATGATAAAACTAAGCAACTGTACATAGATAATGGCCTATCTGAAAAAGAGGCTGAAACAGTTATTCGAGAAAGCTATGTAGGTCCACTTAATCTGTATGAGGGGCAAACAGAGGTTATTGATCATAGTGGAAAGGGAATTCGTTTTCTTGTACCTTATATGAGTTATTATAAAGTGCAGAAGCATAATATAACTGATAAATATATAGGGTATGAACTTTTCTCTCATAATATGACAACAGGCTTAATTGTTGAAAATAAGCAGAATTGGCAAAGTTCTGATTATATGGGAAAGCCATTTAATTCGATTACGGAAGAGGATTTACGTAAAGATTATAAACGACCTACAAACATAAAAGGGTTTGAATCGATTTCTTATAAACCAGAAGATATCCACGGAGCGAGTTTTTCGTATATTGGTTTAACTGATAGTTACTGGGATTCTTTGTATGGCAAAATTAAGAAAAATAATAAAGCTCAATTTTACTCTAATTTAAATTTTGCTTTTGATAATGATTCGACGATTCGATATCATGTAGGTATAACTGAAGCTAAGCAGGATATGGGGCAGGTAATTAGTCCCATACTGGTTAATTATGTGTTGCCATCTATTAAACCACTAACAGATAGCAATGTATATTCTCATACAACAAAAATAGACGGTGAAAATTATATTTATCGTATTCTTAATGATGTAAAAGTTAAGGGTTCTGTAAGAGATGTTAAAGATGGTTTGTCTTATAAAAGCTCTTCTGGTATAACACAAACTCTCTTTATAGAGCCGATAGATAAGAACCGTGGAGCAGATTCCATTGAATTGGATAGCATCCTTACTGAGGTGATTATTGATACGATTAAATCCCCTGAAGGCTATGTCCATTTCTCTAAACGCATTGTATGGAATGATGGTGTACCAGGTATTCTAGTGGAAGAAGAGAAAGCTAATCAAGAGGGGATAATGGTATTTTATATTCAGGACGGAACGACAGCTTTAACTAGTATATTGAGTTATAATAGAAATATGTCTTATACTAAAGAACAACTTCGTAATATGATAACTGATGTTAAGTTAGTTACTATTCCTGAGAAATTCAAGGGTAATGTTGATCTTGCTAATATTGATGATATAGTAAAAAAAGATTTGGAGAAGTAGTATGACTGAAATACAAGCTCTTTTATTGATAAAATCTATTCTTGAATCCGCAGATATTCACGGTATTGAACATATTTTAAGTGAAGATTGTGAGTACATGTCCACAGGTCGTGGTATTATTGGGCGCAATCGAAATGAAAGTATTGAGTTTTTATCCTCTATGACTGAGTCTATTAAGGCCGATAATGTGCCTGTTACGTGCAAGGTCATGCATATTACCGATGTGTACGAGGAGGATGCACTATTCCATGAGGGCCGTCACGGTTTAACAGTTTCTTATGAAAGCGGCGATAATTATGTGTACATGATTTTTGTAGACGTAAATGATGAAGGTCTTGTAGACCGTATCGTTTCTAGCCAAGAAAATTATAGCATTGAGTATGATGATCTTCGCTTTGGTGACGATGAAAGTGAATATGCTTTTATTTCTGCACCAACTACTGTTAAAGATTGGATTACAGCCCTAAGCATGTGGCTTGAAACTGCGAATGTCGATGTAGATGATTTCTATCAATATATCGATGAAGACACGCGCGTTGTATTCCAAAAGGGTGATTCTGAATCTATAACTCTGGAAAGCGGCCTTGATGTAGAGGATTACTTTGATCAATTAATGAACCAACACTTTGATGCAGTGCCTCATATCATTCGCGATGAAGAAGATGGTCTTATTTTAACCTATGGTCCTATGAGTGCTATTGCCACACTCAATGAAGAAGGTGCACTAGCACTTATCAGTATCTATATCGACACACGAGATGAAGACGAAGCTACTGATGAAGTTGGCTACATCGAAGAGGACTTAACGAAGGACACTATTATAGAAGAGGATCTATATTAGTCGATACTACTTTTTTGATAGATCTAATTTAATTACGATTAATAGATAAAATAAAAACTACCAGTTAAACATATATCTTTTAAACAGACCTTCTACTATGGAAGGATAAGCCACTAGATATTATGAATAACTGGTAGTTTTTTGTATTATTTACATTTCGTCATTGTCTTTAATAAGTCCAGCTTTTTTCTTTTTCCAGTAGGAGTAGTAGAATGGCAAGATTATGATGCAGCCGCCTAGACCCCAAAGTAATTGGTTGGTTTGAGCTTGGGCGAGCATCCATAAAGATGTGCCGATAGCGATGACTGGGATTAAATAGCCCCCAGGGATTGTGTAAGACCGAGCTTTGTCTGCCCATTTACGACGGAAGATAATAACAGCCAAACATGTTGGTAGGTATTGTGTAAAACGAGAAACCGCACTGATGGCTGCCAGAGTTGTAAAGGAACCAGACCATGCAAGTAATACACTGGCAATGGCAGTAACAATCGCTGCTACATATGGTGCATTGTAACGATTACGTTTTGCTAAAGCACTTGGTAGCATGCCATCTTCAGCCATGGATGTAGCCACACGAGGAGCATAGTAAGCTTCCGCAAAGTTGATACCACCCATAGAGATTAAGGTACCTACTAATACGATATACATACCAACAGGACCAACGATCACATTGAATGCATCTTGTACTGGAGCCTTAGTATTTGCTAAATCTGTACCAAGTACACCAATAGATACGGCAAGGATTGCCATATAAAGGACAGATACGAGAAGCATACACATGATAATAGCACGTGGTAAATTCTTTTTAGGATTTTTCATATCCTCTGCAGCAATGGCAATAACTTCAAATCCTGTATAGGCAAAGAATAGAAGAACCGCAGCTTGCGCAAATGATCCATCTACATATACATCTTGAGGGAAGACTGGTGTAAAGTTCGCTCCATTAATAAAGAAGATACCAATTGCAATGAATAGAGCAAGAGGGACTAATTTAGAAATAGTGATTAAGTTGTTAACGAATTTAGATACGTTAACACCAAAGATGTTTACAATGGTAAGACCTACAATCAAGATGAATGAAATGACATCCTTGGCAAAATCACCACTTAACGCTGGTACAGCAGCACCTAATGCGGTAGCAAAGCCAACGGCCATGGCTGCCCAGGCAATAACGGTTACAATCCATTTTAAAACGCCTACTTCAAAGGCCCAAAAGTCACCTAATGCGTGTTTTGCATATAGATAAGGGCCACCATTACGTGTAAATAGGCTAGCTGCCTCTGCAAAGCAAAGGGCGATACAGCCTGCAATAACAGCGTCAAATAGCAGGACGCCTAAACTAGCTGAACCAATTATAGAATACGCTTTATTTGGTAGTAGGAAAATACCGGTCCCTACAATACCATTGATGCCTAGGAGTACAATACTCCAGAAGCCAAATTTTCCTGTTTCTTTCATAATAAAACCTTCCTACTATTTAGTTTTATTGTCTTGAGCTGCTTTTACAAAAGAAGCAAATAAACGTTTTGCATTGTCATCTGTTTCAGACATCATTTCCGGATGGAATTGGCAGGCTACTAACCAAGGATAGGAGGAGTCCTCTAAAGCCTCTACGGTACCATCCTTAGCTCTTGCTACTACTTGTAAACCTTTACCAACATGTTTTACTGTTTGATGATGGTGAGAATTTGTAATCCATGTGGAGCGACCAATAGCACTAGCAAGCTTAGATTCAAACTCGATATCTACTGTATGTGTACCTAATGCAGGGGTTTGATTTTGTGAATGTTTTATCGTACAGTTTTCGTCATACTTTAAATCTTGGTATAGAGAACCACCACGATATACATTTAAAATTTGAATGCCTCGGCAAATACAAAAGATAGGAATTTGTTTTTCTTCCGCTGCTTTCAATAATGCAAAATCGAATTGATCTCGTTCAGGGAATACATCGCCTAGACCTTGCAATGGTTCCTCACCGTAATTCAGTGGAGATACGTCATGGCCACCAGATAATAATAAGGCGTCAAGTTTTGCAACCGTTTCACGGGCTACGTCGAGATTTTTTGTAAATGGAATGATAACTGGAATGCCACCAGCCTCTTCGATAGAGCGTGGATAATCATGGTTTACATAAGAACGTAATAAATCTACGTAGGCACCGCCGTTATCTCGTAAGATATTGCCAGATACACCGATGAATGGTTTTGTCATAATATCACCTCGTATGTGTAAAAATTTGTACAATTAGTATAGTTTAAGTATATCAAATAATTGTGAATAAATAATACTACTATTGTAATTAATTATAAAACTTATACATTCTAAAATATGTTAACATTGTTACATTTTCTGGAATTCATATTAGTTTTATAGGGATAATTATATTTGTATATGTTTTATTAAAAACATGGTATGATAGATTACGAATAAACTGTACGGGAGGTTTACTATGGTCTTTCTTACATCCTTACAGAGCATTATACCAATTGTACTGCTTATATCGTTGGGATATATATTAAAAGGGCGAGGAATGTTTCACCCTATATTTAGTGGTAATCTATCTAGATTTATCATGTCTGTTGCCTTACCAGCCGGTGTATTCATATCTGTATTACATCATCTACATACATCGGATTTATGGAATTTACGATATGGGATGCTAGCTGTTACATTAACCTATGTAATTGCATATATCGTTGCTTTTATCATGATGAAAGCACTAAAAGTACCTCGAGGTAGGCGTGGTATTTTCATAAATATGGTAGTTAATGATAACTGCTTATTTATAGGATTGCCAGTGCAAATCGCCCTCTTTGGTCAAGATGCGCTACCATATTTCTTGTTATATTATATCGGTAACACTATTTCAGTATGGATGGTAGGGGTATTCCTTATAGAACTAGATCCATTGCCCAATGCCGAATTAGGTTTTGATAATAGTAAAACTGATGGTATAAGTAATAGCAAAGTAGCTACAGAAACAAAGCGGAAACAGTTTAAATTTGATTTGAAGAAGTTATTACCTCCACCATTGCTAGGGTTCTTTGTGGCACTTATCTTCTTGTTCTTTGAAATTCCTTTACCTCCAATTTTGCATACTACCTTGAATTACTTAGGTGATATGGTAACACCATTATCCCTGATTTATATTGGTATTGTACTTCATGATGCAGGTCTTAAAAGTATGAGCCTCAATAAGGATTCTATTGGTGGTATCGTAGGGCGATTTGTTATCTCTCCAATTATTATGTTCTGTGTCATTATGGCACTACAATATGGTGCAGGTATAGTTCTAGAACCTATTGCGATCATAACCTTTGTAGCACAATCGGCAGGACCTGTTATTGCCGTCTTGCCAATTGTAGCCAATGAATCAAAAGCTGATTTGCCATTTGCTACAGGTCTCGTTATGATTAGTACCATACTCTTTGTCGTAGTTATACCAATTATTATGGAAATACTTACGATGATAGGCATAACAGCATAAACTAAAATGTCTGACTGTATAGTCAGACCTTTTTATTTCCCTATATATTTTTCTTATGTAAGTAAAATTGATGAAATATAAAATAAGTGTTAAAATTATAAATAAACGTATGTATTTAAGGAGAGAGACATGAAGTTAAGACGTTTGTTATTGTTGAGTTGTATTGGATTTATAGGGGCTATAGGAATATCTCAGGCCATTGATGTTAATATTCCTGGAGCTCGCCCAGATATTGCTAAAGAAGCTTATCAAGAATATCGTATTCAAGGAGAACTCGCTAAGAAGGTTGATGACTACCAAGAGTCTGAAGTTAAAAAATGGGCACAACATGAGCCAAATTATGATAATGAAAAATTAGATGATGATATTTATGTAGTACAAGAATTGACTAGAGCAATACATCATTCTAGGACTGTATATATTATTACAGATAATGGGGCTGATATTAAATTTACAGGATCGAAAGAAAGTATAATAGGTTGGTCTATTGATCCTAAACATATGTCTAACTCTTCCATTAAGAGTGTAGGAGGAACTATTAGCGCCGTATCTGATTTTAGATATGAAACAAGACAACAGCCTAAAGGTTCTAAATGGGAAGATACAAATATAGAGTATGCTGATTTAAATAAATCTCTTTTACAGAATACTTTGAATGAGAGATTAGAAAAGAGAAAAGACTCGGTTCGATTTGTAGATGGCGATGTGTTTACATATCCTGGACTTGAAAAAGCAACATGGGATGTAATCGGCTTTAATGATCATTACGTAGTGGGAACAATTAATTTCACACTACCTAAAACACCTAATCTTTCTTATCATATTGGTCAATCCCTTAATAAAGATATTATAAAAAATTATATTAAAGATGATACGCAACGTTCCATCTCAGATACAATGGGACCTTTGGCTAATTTTGTTTTACCTTCTATTAAGCCAGCTAGTGATGTGTTAGCATATACTGATCCAGTTCATTTGGGACCTTATACATTTAGGGTATTAAAAAATAGTAAATTCAAGGAACATGAGGTTATAGGCCCAGCTGAATATGATGTTTATATGTCTGGACGTATTAAAGCTGTACTTGGTAAGCAACCATTTATAAAAGGTGCTAGTGTTGAAAAACAAAATATTTTATATAGCTACTTAAGATCTGTTGTTAAAAAACAAGGTTTACAAGGTCATAAACGATTACAGTATGCCACAGTTTGGAATAATGGCATTCCAGCATTATACTTTGAAGTTACCAAAGATAAAGGAACTCTTTTAGGAATGGTGTTATATGATAATCAGTATCTATATACCTATTATTTATATAAACCTCATGATGTTCATGTAAGTAATTATAAATTGCGAGATGTGATTCAATATGTAGATGCTAAACATAGCAAAGCGTGGAATGATAAGGCTTTTGTGGGGATAGGTATTTCGCCTATAATGTTAGACGTACTACAAACAAGTCCTACTATTAGAGATATTGTGAAAGATAAAAAAGTACATAATGATAAGAAGTAATACAACAAAAAAGATAGCGTAAAGTGAGTAGCGTAAAAAAGAGGTTTAACACTTGAGTGTTAAACCTCTTTTGTTATGCTTATCTAAAGAATCTACCAATGAGTGGCATGCTTGCACCATCGTTTTTATTAAGTCCTTTTAGAAGAACCATGATAATAACGTAGAGCAATAGGCCTTCGATACCAGTGAGTATGAAGTTAGCCCACATTGGTAAGATATCTGTTAAATAGTGGTAACTCATAAAGATGAGTATACCCATAACACCGGCACTGACCACGTTTTTCCAAAGTAGGGAAATGTCGAGGAAGTAGCCTGTGTATTTTTTGATGTAAATTAAGTTGAGTAACGCTGCAAAACCAATATCAGCAACGGTTGCCCACGCAGCACCACCGATACCAAGCCATGGGATAGCCGTTAATGTCCAGTTAAGGATGACCTTGATCACTAGAGCAATACCCATATTAATTACAGGAATACGAGGTTTGTTGAGACCTTGTAAGATACCTGTTGTTACTTGGTGTACACCGAGGAAGAAGATAGAGAACGCAGTAATTTGTGTAGCTAATTCTGCCTTAGGAGCATTATAAATTAAGGTAACTGTTGGCGCAGCAAGTACATACAATAGCACTGTAAATGGTACAGTAGCCATGAATGTTAGTCGCATAGAGCCTGCAGTACGGTCATAAATACCTTCATGATCGCGTTTTGCAAAGGCATGAGAAATAGCTGGTACAATGCTTGTTGCAAGGGCTGCTGTAATGATGGTTGCCAAGTTGATGAGCGGTACCGCCATACCTGTAAGATAACCGAACAGTTCTGTTACCTCGTTCATCGGGAAACCAGCATCTAAGAGACGACGTGGTACGATGAGCAAATCGAGGTTGGCTGTTAATGGCAACATGATACTTGCCAAAGAAATTGGAATGGACAATGTTAAGAGTCGTGACAAAATTTCTTTAGCTGATTCACGAGGACCATCGTAGCTTTCACCAGTACTACTTGCCTTAGGCAATTTATAGTAGTAGTACAAAAGGACTAGAAAGGCGCCAAAGGCACCTACGCCAGCACCTAAGCTAGCACCACCTGCAGCAGCTGGTAAACCGTAAGGCAACAAAATAGCTGCGGCACCGAGCATGACGATAACACGTAACAGTTGCTCTACGATTTGGCTGACTGCCGTTGGCGTCATCATTTCATAGCCTTGGATATACCCGCGGAAGCAGGAAATCCACGTTACAAAGAATACTGCCGGAGCGAGCGCGATGATAGAGTAGTAGGCACGGCTTTCAGCAATGAGACCACTAGAGATCAACCAATCTGCACCAAAGTACATGGCGAGGCTGGCGATAAAGCCTGTAATGGTTAACATTGTAAAAGATATATTGAATACTCTCTTAGCACCACCAAAGTCGTGTAAGGCTAATCGTTCTGCCGTCAAAATAGAGATGGCAATCGGCACACCTGCGCTCGAAATTTGTAATAGTAACAAATAGATAGGAAAGGCCATCTGGTAGATACCGATGCCTTCACCACCCAAGATGCGAGATAGAAGAATCCAGTTAATACTACCGATGGCTTTCACTACGAAACCGGCAATGGTTAAAATTAAGGTTCCTTTTAAAAATCCACTAGCCATTGATTATAGTTTGTTGGAAGAACCCAATACATTTTTAATTTTGTGAGCTACCATGCCTTTAATAGCATCACGAGCAGGTCCTAAGTATTTACGAGGGTCAAATTCAGATGGATTTTGAGCCAAGTATTCACGTACGGATGCAGTCATAGCAAGACGAAGGTCTGTATCGATATTGATTTTGCAAACTGCCATTTGAGCTGCTTTGCGAAGCATTTCTTCAGGTACGCCTTGAGCACCAGGAATGTTGCCACCAAATTCGTTACATTTTGCTACGAATTCAGGCAATACGGAGGATGCGCCATGCAATACGATTGGGAAGTCAGGCAACAATTCGCCAACTTTTTTCAAACGATCGAAGTCAAGGTAAGGGTCGCCTTTGAATTTGTAAGCGCCGTGGCTAGTACCGATAGCAATGGCTAAGGAGTCTACGCCTGTAAGATGTACGAATTCAGCAGCTTGTTCTGGATCTGTGAAGCGAGCATCCGCATCAGATACGTTTACATCATCTTCAACGCCAGCCAAACGGCCTAGTTCTGCTTCTACTACAACGCCATGAGCGTGAGCATATTCAACAACTTGTTTAGTGATTTTTACGTTTTCATCGAAATCATGGTGAGATGCGTCGATCATAACGGATGTGAAACCACCATCTACACAGTCTTTACAGATTTCGAAGGAATCGCCGTGATCAAGGTGAAGAGCGATAGGTAAATTGCTGTCTTCAAGAGCTGCTTCTACGAGTTTTACAAGGTAAATATGTTTAGCATATTTACGAGCGCCTGCAGACACTTGCAAGATAAGAGGGGATTGTTCCTCTTTTGCTGCATCTACGATACCTTGTACGATTTCCATGTTGTTTACATTGAAAGCGCCAACAGCATAGCCGCCTTCATAGGCTTTTTTGAACATTTCTGTAGTAGTAACTAATGGCATGTTGTCCTCCTTGGCCATAGGGCCTGTCATATCATGTTATTAATACTGTGACTGCTAGTCTTTCTAGCCCATATGAGCTAGATGAAATACTAGTGTATTGCAATCATATATCAATTCAAGTTAAGTATATCAAGAAACACTATAAAGGGCCAATATTTTTTGTATAACTTATGCATAAATTTCGTCTAATTTTATGGCCCATGTGGGCTAATTTTTATGTATCGGTATTAATTTACCAGAAATACATTAGCTTAATTGGTGAGTAATGACTCCATATCCGATGGTATTGATGCCTGTAATTCTAGCCATTCATCCGTCATGGGATGGTAAAAGCTAACGCGCGATGCATGGAGTGCTTGACGTTGAATATATTGTAAGTGGCCACCATATAGGTCATCGCCAGCAAGTGGATATCCTAGTTGAGATAGATGGACCCGAATTTGATGCGTTCGACCTGTATGTAATAAACATTGCACATGGGTAAAGCATTGCTCAATCTTATTCTTTACAATGGTATTACTCTCAATGACAGTTATATCTGTATGAGCAGGTTTACCTTCATTCGTGCAGCAACGCTCGATAATACTACCTGGTTTACGTCCTATCGGCCACTGAATGCTTATATGATTAGTAGGTAATTGACCTTCTACAATGGCGTCGTAGTTTTTATGGAAATGAGTACGCTTTTTATCAAAAGCATGTTGTACTACAGAGGTTTTGGCGATGATAACAATTCCAGAGGTGTCTTTATCTAACCGATGAACAGGATGGAAATCATAATGCTGATTTGTTTCTTGGTAGTAATGTAGAACACCATTTGCTAAAGTATGATCTCGTACCGTTGAAGTGGGATGCATCAGAATACCGGCCTCTTTGTTGATAACTACAATATACTCATCTTCGTATACGATATCTAAATCCATAGGACTTAAACTAAACTCTTGTTCAGGGGTTAACTTCATAACGAGATGGTCTCCACCGTGAACAAGGGTATTCCAAGAGGCTGGTTCGTCATTGACCGTTATAATACCGTCATTTCGCAAACGCCGCCGCATACGTTGGGAAATATGCTGTTGTTTTATAATATGATTCATAGATTGGGTATGTACGTTGGAATCTACAATCAAGTCGATAATAGTTGCTGTTTTCATACATAGTATTATATCAAATAAATAATGGATGAAGAATTTTTCATAATTCGTTGTCTTTATATGAGATTATATAGTATAATTTTTATTAATGTTTTTTATATTTTTTTTATGTGTAGGTATTTTACTTATTTGAATGCTTTGGCAGTTCAATTTCTTAGAAACTCGTAGGAAAATGTCCGAGGCTCGTAAAGGTAGAAAACCAATGCTTGGGAAACATCATTCTGC
>OGZG01002855.1_pt1 | contig 11107 bp, 8 predicted proteins | sample 1576781 | NCBI WGS metagenome assembly OGZG01 (sample SAMEA3541502, study PRJEB24748) | human gut metagenome | biome: human gut; feature: human-associated habitat; material: faeces | place: China | collected 2012 | reverse complement strand
CACCGGCATGGAATGTACGCAGTGTCAACTGTGTACCCGGCTCACCGATAGACTGTGCAGCGATTACGCCGACTGCCTCGCCCTTCTGAACCATACGGCTGGAAGCCAGGTTACGTCCGTAACACTTGGCACAAACACCTTTCTTGGATTCGCAGGTCAATACAGAACGGATTTCAACGCTCTCGATTGGAGAGTCTTCAATGCGTTGTGCAATGTCCTCGGTAATTTCCTCACCGCCGGCCACAATCAGTTCGCCAGTTGTAGGATGAACAATATCATGTACGGATACACGACCCAGGATACGTTCATACAGAGTGGCAATGGTTTCATCATTGTTCTTCAGTGCCGTACAAACCAATCCGCGGAGCGTGCCGCAGTCTTCTTCATTAATAATCACATCATGCGATACGTCAACCAGACGACGGGTCAGGTATCCGGCATCGGCCGTCTTCAAAGCGGTATCGGCAAGACCCTTACGGGCACCGTGGGTAGAGATAAAGTACTCCAACACGGACAGACCTTCCTTAAAGTTAGAAAGAATCGGGTTTTCGATAATCTGACCGCCTTCGGCACCTGCTTTCTGGGGCTTCGCCATCAAACCACGCATACCGGAGAGCTGACGAATCTGTTCCTTAGAACCACGGGCACCGGAATCCAGCATCATGTATACAGAGTTGAAACCCTGGTCGTCGCTTGAAATGGTTTTCATCAGGATGTTGGACAACTCAGAGTTCACGTGCGTCCAGATATCGATTACCTGGTTGTAACGCTCGTTGTTCGTGATGAAACCCATGTTATAGTTATTGATTACCTGCTCTACTTCATCATAACCTTTCTGTACTAATGCTTCCTTCTCTTCCGGGATAATGATATCGCCCAAGTTGAACGACAAACCACCCTTGAAGGCCATGTAATAACCGAGGTTCTTGATTCCGTCGAGGAAGTCGGCTGCCTTGGCAACACCACACACCTTGATTACGTGACTGATGATGTCTCGGAGTGACTTCTTGGAGATAATCGTATTGATATATCCTGCTTCTGCCGGAACAATTTCGTTGACAATGACACGGCCCACGGAGGTATCGTGCATCATCTTGTCCACAATGTTACCATTCTCGTCAACGTCTTTCACTATTACGCTTACCGGAGCATGGATGTCGCACTTACCTTCATTGTAGGCAATCAGCGCTTCCTCAGGACCGTAGAATGTCAGGCCTTCACCCTTGGCACCCTTGCGCAGCTTCGTAATATAGTACAGACCAAGTACCATATCCTGAGCAGGCACAGTGATAGGAGCACCGTTGGCAGGGTTCAATATATTGTGTGACTGGAGCATTAGCATCTGTGCTTCCAGAATCGCTTCGTTGCTCAACGGCAAGTGCACGGCCATCTGGTCACCGTCGAAGTCGGCATTGAACGCCGTACATGCCAACGGGTGCAGCTGGATTGCCTTACCTTCAATCATTTTAGGCTGGAATGCCTGGATACCCAGACGGTGAAGTGTCGGGGCACGGTTCAACAGCACCGGATGCCCCTTCATCACGTGTTCCAAAATGTCCCAGATAACGGGTTCCTTGCGGTCTACAATCTTCTTGGCGCTCTTTACCGTCTTCACGATACCACGCTCAATGAGCTTACGAATGATGAACGGCTTGTAAAGCTCGGCTGCCATCAGTTTAGGGATACCGCATTCGCCCATCTTCAGCTCCGGACCTACAACGATTACAGAACGTGCGGAATAGTCGACACGCTTACCCAACAAGTTCTGACGGAAACGTCCTTGCTTACCCTTCAAACTGTCGGAAAGTGACTTCAACGGACGGTTAGCGTCGGTCTTCACTGCACTCGATTTACGGGAGTTATCAAACAGAGAGTCGACAGCTTCCTGCAACATACGTTTTTCATTACGCAAAATCACTTCAGGAGCTTTGATTTCAATCAATCTCTTCAGACGGTTGTTACGGATGATGACACGACGGTAAAGGTCATTCAAGTCAGAAGTTGCGAAACGGCCGCCATCCAATGGGACCAACGGACGAAGTTCGGGTGGAATAACCGGTACAATGCGTACAATCATCCACTCGGGCTTGTTGCGTCCGCGTGATGCACGGAACGACTCAACTACCTGAAGACGTTTCAGAGCTTCGGTCTTGCGTTGCTGTGAAGCATCGCTTCCGGCACGGTTACGCAGTTCGTAAGACAAAGAGTCAAGGTCGAGGCGTGACAGCAAATCGTAGATAGCTTCCGCGCCCATCTTGGCAATGAACTTATTGGGATCTGAATCTTCGAGGAACTGGTTGTCTTTCGGCAACTTTTCCAGCAAGTCCAGGTATTCTCCTTCTTCAAGCAAGTCATACTGTGCCACTTCATCGGACAGTACACCCGGCTGAATGACAACATAACGCTCGTAATAGATAATGGCATCCAGCTTCTTGGTGGGCAAGCCCAACAAGTAACCGATTTTGTTGGGAAGTGAACGGAAGTACCAGATGTGAGCCACGGGCACAACGAGCTGGATGTGTCCCATACGCTCACGGCGCACTTTCTTTTCAGTCACTTCCACACCACAACGGTCGCAGACGATGCCTTTGTAACGGATACGCTTGTACTTACCGCAATGGCACTCGTAATCCTTGATAGGACCAAAGATGCGCTCGCAGAACAATCCGTCGCGTTCGGGCTTATACGTACGATAGTTGATGGTTTCAGGCTTTAAAACTTCACCACTCGAATTCTCAAGGATTTCCTCAGGAGAAGCCAAACCGATAGAGATTTTCGAGAAATTACTCTTTATCTTGTTATCTTTTCTAAAAGCCATAAATTTATTTAATTGATAATTGACAATGGAAAATTGAAATTGAAAAACTGAAAACCGATAATTGAGAATGGTAACTTGCATTATCCACTCTCAATTATCAATTATCCATTATTCTAAGTTGATGCTCAAGCCCAAACCTCTCAACTCGTGCAGCAATACGTTCAGTGACTCGGGGATACCCGGAGCAGGCATCGGTTCACCCTTCACGATTGCTTCATAAGCCTTGGAACGTCCTACAACGTCATCAGACTTGATAGTCAGGATTTCCTGCAGAATGTGTGCGGCACCGAACGCTTCGAGTGCCCAAACTTCCATTTCTCCAAAACGCTGACCACCGAACTGTGCCTTACCACCCAACGGCTGTTGCGTAATGAGTGAGTACGGACCGATGGAACGTGCGTGCATCTTGTCTTCAACCATGTGACCGAGCTTCAGCATGTAAGTCACACCTACCGTAGCCTGCTGCTCGAATGCTTCACCGGTACCACCATCATACAGCGTTGTCTTGCCGTAGCGAGGCAAGCCGGCCTTATCGGTCCATTCGTTCAAATCGTCCAAAGATGCACCGTCAAAGATAGGAGTGGCAAACTTCACGCCCAGGTTTTTTCCGGCACGCCCGAGAACGGCCTCGAATATCTGACCGATGTTCATACGTGAAGGCACACCCAACGGATTCAGCACGATGTCTACCGGAGTACCGTCAGCAAGGAACGGCATGTCTTCCTGGCGTACCACACGGGAAACAATACCCTTGTTACCGTGACGACCGGCCATCTTGTCACCGACACCAATCTTACGTTTCTTGGCAATGTATACCTTGGCCATCTGAATGATACCTGCGGGCAACTCGTCACCGATAGTGATGGCGAACTTCTTGCGTTTCAGCTCGGCATCGAGTTCCTTGTACTTCTTGATGAAGTTCATCACCAATGCACGAATCAGTCCGTTGGTATGTTCATCCTTCGTCCAGTTGCTCAACTGAACAGCGGTGAAGTCCAAATCGCTGAAGTCGGAAGCAGAGAATCTGGCGCCTTTGGAAATAATGTCGGCACCCATGTAATCCTTCACACCTTCCGATGTATAATTTTCTGTAAGCTTCAACAGCTTGTTTATCAACACTTTCTTGAGGTCACCAATCTTAGCGTCGAACTCATCGTCAATCTTCGGTAACAGAGCCTTGTCGGCCAGCTTGGAGCTGCGGGTCTTGACAACACGGGAGAACAGACGCTTACCGATAACAACACCCTTCAAAGAAGGAGAGGCTTTCAAAGAAGCATCCTTCACATCACCGGCCTTGTCACCGAAGATGGCACGGAGCAGTTTCTCTTCCGGAGAAGGATCCGATTCACCCTTCGGAGTAATCTTACCGATAAGGATATCACCCGGTTCGATGCGGGCACCCACACGAACAATACCGTTTTCGTCAAGGTCTTTAGTCGCTTCCTCACTTACGTTAGGAATGTCAGAGGTCAACTCTTCCATACCACGCTTCGTTTCGCGAACTTCCAAAGAATATTCTTCTACGTGTACAGAGGTCAAAAGGTCCTCACGAACCACACGTTCATTCAGTACGATAGCATCCTCATAGTTATAGCCCTTCCACGGCATGTAAGCAACCAGCAGGTTCTTACCCAGTGCAAGTTCTCCGTCTTCGGTTGAATAACCTTCCGTCAGGATTTGACCTGCAGTCACGCGCTGACCCTTCTCGCAAATCGGACGGAGGTCAATCGTCATATTCTGGTTGGTACGGCGCCACTTCGGGATATTATATTCTTTCAATGCAGGCTCGAAGCTTACGAACTCTTCCTCCTCCGTACGGTCGTACAGAATACGGATAGTCGTTGCATCCACGAATTCAACCACACCGTCACCCTCGGCAGTAATCTGCGTACGAGAATCGCGTGCCAGCTGGCGTTCGATACCGGTACCTACAATCGGAGCTTCGCTCTTCAATAAAGGAACAGCCTGGCGCATCATGTTTGATCCCATCAATGCACGGTTGGCGTCATCATGCTCCAAGAACGGAATCAAAGAAGCCGCAATAGAAGCAATCTGCTGGGGAGATACGTCCATCAATTCCACCTCGGAAGGAGGAACCACCGGATAGTCGGCATCCTGACGGGATTTTACTTTATCACGTACAAAAGTACCGTCATCGTTCAAAGGAGCATTACCCTGAGCAATAATCTTGGCTTCCTCTTCTTCTGCGGTGAGGTAAACCAAACCTTCGTCAGAAAGATCAACCTTACCCTCTGCCACCTTGCGGTACGGAGTTTCAATGAAGCCAAGCTCGTTGATTTTCGCGAACACACAGAGTGAAGAAATCAAACCGATGTTCGGACCTTCAGGAGTCTCGATAGGACAAAGACGTCCGTAGTGAGTATAGTGTACGTCACGAACCTCGAAGCCTGCACGCTCGCGTGACAGACCGCCGGGACCCAGGGCAGACATACGGCGTTTGTGAGTAATCTCGGCCAGCGGGTTGGTCTGGTCCATGAACTGTGACAAAGCATTCGTTCCAAAGAATGAATTGATAACGGAAGAGATTGTCTTGGCGTTAATCAGGTCAATCGGAGTAAAGACTTCATTGTCACGGACGTTCATACGCTCGCGGATAGTACGCGACATACGTGCCAGACCGATGGCAAACTGATTGGACAACTGTTCGCCCACTGTACGCACACGACGGTTGCTCAAGTGGTCGATATCGTCCACATCCGCTTTCGAGTTAATCAACTCGATGAGATATTTGATAATTTCGATAATATCTTCCTTGGTAAGGACACGCACGTCCATATCGGTCGTCAAGTTCAACTTTCTGTTGATACGATAACGGCCTACATCACCCAGGTCATATCTCTTCTCTGAGAAGAACAGGTTATTGATAACCTCGCGTGCACTGGCATCATCGGCAGGGTCTGCATTACGCAACTGGCGGTAGATGTAGAGTACAGCTTCTTTTTCCGAGTTACTCGGATCCTTCTGCAGAGTATTATATATGATAGAATAGTCAGACTGGTTCGGTTCTTCCTTGTGTACGAGGATATTCTGAACGCCCGACTCTAATATAATGTCAACATGTTCCGGCTCGATTACAGTTTCACGGTCAATAACGACTTCGTTACGCTCGATGGAAACAACTTCACCGGTATCTTCGTCTACAAAATCCTCAATCCATGTTTTCAACACACGTGCGGCCAACTTACGTCCCACCATCTTCTTGAGGTTCGTCTTGTTCACCTTCACGTCTTCCGCCAAATTAAAAATCTCGAGAATGTCCTTGTCATTCTCAAATCCGATGGCTCTCAGCAAAGTGGTAACCGGCAATTTCTTCTTACGGTCAATGTACGCATACATGACGTTGTTGATGTCGGTGGCAAACTCAATCCACGAACCCTTGAACGGGATGATACGGGCTGAGTACAACTTGGTACCGTTGGCATGTACGCTCTGTCCGAAGAATACGCCCGGTGAACGGTGAAGCTGGGATACAACCACACGTTCCGCACCGTTGATGACGAATGTTGCCTTATCCGTCATGTAAGGAATAGGACCGAGGAACACGTCCTGAATGACCGTGTCAAAATCTTCGTGGTCGGGGTCGGTACAATATAATTTCAATTTTGCCTTCAAAGGCACGCTATATGTAAGCCCTCGCTCTATACATTCATCAATGGTATAGCGCGGCGGATCAATATAGTAGTCCAAAAACTCAAGAACAAAATTATTTCTTGTATCGGCAATGGGGAAGTTTTCAGCAAATACTTTATACAGTCCCTCGTTCTTACGTTTCTCGGGTGGGGTGTCCAGTTGTAGAAAGTCTTTGAATGACTTCAATTGTACTTCCAGAAAATCCGGATATTCAAGCGGATTCTTAGTCGAAGCAAAATTAACTCTTTGATTTACAGTATTTGAAGACATCTGTCAATGAATTTGGAGAACTTAATTTGAAATATATACACAAAAAGGTTAAGAATCCTCTTGTGAAGGATTCCTAACCGAATTACCTGATTACCAGGCCAATGTTATTTAAGTTCAACTTCAGCTCCAGCTTCTTCCAATGTTTTCTTCAATGATTCTGCTTCGTCTTTAGCCAAACCTTCTTTTACTGTGCTAGGAGCACCGTCTACCAAGTCTTTAGCTTCTTTCAAACCAAGACCACAAGCTTCCTTAACAGCCTTAACTACCTGAAGTTTAGCTGCACCAGCGCTCTTCAATACTACGTCGAAAGAAGTTTTTTCTTCTGCGGCAGCAGCACCAGCTGCAGGACCAGCAGCAACAGCTACAGCTGCAGCAGCAGGTTCAATACCGTATTCTTCTTTAAGGATAGTTGCAAGTTCATTAACTTCTTTTACTGTCAAGTTAACTAATTGTTCTGCAAAAGCTTTCAAATCTGCCATTTTTTGTATGATTTTAATTGTTTAAATACTTGTTGATTTTTGAAAATTATTCGGGATGTTATTCCCAAGGCTGTGACGCCTTTTTCCATTTTTACGCTTCGGTACGTTCACCAAGAGTCTTGAGAACTCCGTGAAGGGTGTTACCACCTGATTGAAGAGCAGAAATAACATTCTTGGCCGGAGATTGCAACAGTGCAACGATATCGGCGATAACTTCATTCTTACTCTTGATTGCAACGAGAGCATCCAATTGATCTGCACCAATGTAGAAGCTTTCTTCTGCATATGCAGCTTTCAGTCCGGGAATACCGTCTTTCGCTTTGTCTTTGATTAACTTAGCAGGAACGTTTGCAGTATTGCTAAACATAACAGCAGTAGTACCTTTCAAAGAACCGTAAAGAGGTGAGAAGTCTTCTTCCAGGCTTTCAAGTGCTTTGTGAAGCAGAGTGTTTTTAACCACCATCAATTTGATGTCTGATTTAAAGCAATCTCTTCTCAATGCGCTGGTAGCAGCAGCGTTCATCGCTGTAACGTCTACCAAGTAGAAGTGACCATATTCCTTTACTGTAGCAGCAATTTGCTCTATAATCGTACTTTTATCTTCCTTTCTCATTATTTCTCTGTTTTATTAGATTTCATCCACTGATTTCGGGTCGATTTTAATACCCGCACTCATTGTACTAGAAAGATAAATACTCTTAATATATGTACCCTTTGCTGCGGTCGGTTTCAGTTTGTTCAGAGTAGAGATGAACTCTTTCGCATTGTCGCGAATCTGATCAGGACTGAATGAAACCTTACCGATAGAAGTATGAACGATACCGCTCTTATCAACTTTAAAGTCAATCTTACCTTGTTTTACTTCTTTTACAGCCTTAGCAACATCCATAGTTACAGTACCACTCTTAGGGTTCGGCATCAATCCACGAGGACCGAGTACACGACCGAGTGCACCAATTTTACCCATGATAGATGGCATAGTGATGATTACATCAATATCAGTCCATCCACCTTTGATCTTTTCAATATATTCGTCAAGACCAACATAGTCAGCACCAGCTTCTTTTGCAGCAGCTTCAGCATCCGGTGTACAAAGTACCAACACACGCACTTCTTTACCAGTACCATGAGGAAGTGAAACAACACCTCTCACCATCTGGTTAGCTTTACGCGGGTCAACCCCTAAACGTACATCAATATCCAGTGAAGCATCGAACTTGGAAAAAGTGATTTCTTTTACCAAAGATGCAGCTTCTTTCAGTGAGTATGCTTTCCCTGCTTCAATCTTTTCTGCAGCTAACTTTTGATTTTTTGTCAGTTTACCCATTACAATTGAAGTTTATTAGTTATTAACCGGGAACTCCCCTTTTACAGCGATACCCATACTTCTAGCTGTACCTGCAACCATTCTCATGGCAGCTTCCACAGTAAAACAGTTCAAGTCAACCATTTTGTCCTGAGCAATCGTACGAACCTGTTCCCAAGTAATCTCGGCAACTTTCTTACGGTTAGGCTCAGCAGAACCACTCTTTTGCTTCGTCACTTCCAACAACTGGATAGCCACGGGAGGAGTCTTGATTACAAAATCGAAAGACTTGTCTGCGTAGTAAGTGATAATCACAGGAAGAATCTTTCCTGCTTTGTCTTGGGTTCTGGCGTTGAATTGCTTGCAAAACTCCATGATATTGATACCCTTGGAACCCAATGCAGGTCCTACTGGGGGTGATGGATTTGCCGCGCCTCCTTTAATCTGTAATTTGATTAGTCCAGCAACTTCTTTAGCCATTTTCTAATTGATTTATATATATAAACATTAATGAAGAATACTACAGCGTAACACCTGCACTATTCTTTTTCAACTTGCATAAAGCCCAATTCGAGCGGAGTCTTCCGTCCGAATATCTTGACCATGACCTTCAGTTTCTTCTTCTCGGTGTTCACTTCTTCAATGATTCCACTGAATCCACTGAACGGACCGTAATTCACCTTTACAGTCTCGCCGACTACATACGGGATACTCAAGTCTTCACCTGATTCCTGCAATTCGTCGACCGTACCAAGTATGCGATTCACTTCCGACTGTCTCAGAGGTACGGGTTTTTCCGAACCACCCAAGAACCCTATCACATTAGGAGTATTTCTCAGATGATGAGCAACCTCACCCACCAGAGCAGCCTCCACCAAAACGTAACCAGGGAGATAACTTCTCTCTTTCACAATTTTCTTACCATTGCGAACCTGATATACCTTTTCGGTAGGAATCAATACCTGAGATACGTAATCACCAAGGTCGCTGTTTTTAATATCAGCTTCAAGGTATTCCTTTACCTTAGCTTCTTTTCCGCTAATAGCACGCAAAACGTACCATTTCTTTTCAATCTCAGACATCGTAATTCCTCTCTTTTTAATGTGGATAAATTATTTTTTCCATAAAATTCTGGAAACAGAAGTCCATCGCGAACACTACCAATGCGATAAGCATGAGTTGATAAAGATTTCTTTGGAAAAGAAGCTTATCTTACAGTTACAGGACAATTACATGTTGAAGCTTTTGCTTTAACATATCGTGATGTTTATACATTTGGACCTGCCTTTAGAGCGGAAAATTCAAATACTTCAAGACATGCTAGTGAATTCTGGATGATTGAACCTGAAATTGCTTTTGCTGACTTAGAAGATGATATGGATTTAATTGAAGATATGGTTAAATACTGTATTGATTATGTCTTAGATAATGCACCAGAAGAAATGAAATTCTTTGAAAGCATGATTGATAAAGAATGTATCAAACGTATCAAAGCAGTTAGAGATAGTGATTTTAAACGTATGACTTATACAGAAGCAATCGATTATTTATTAAAAGCAGATGTTAAATTTGAAAATAAAGTAGAATGGGGTATGGATTTAAATTCAGAACACGAACGTTATATCTGTGAAAAAATTGTTGGTGGACCAGTATTTTTAACAGATTACCCTAAAGAAATCAAAGCATTTTATATGCGTTTAAATGATGATGGTAAAACAGTAGCTGCTTGTGATTTACTTGTTCCAGGAATTGGTGAACTTGTTGGTGGATCACAACGTGAAGAAAGATATGATGTCTTAGAAAAAATTATGGATGAAAAAGGAATGGCCAAAGAAGGATTACAATGGTACATGGATCTACGTCGTTTTGGTGGATGTAAACATGCTGGATTTGGTTTAGGATTCGATCGTTTCTTAATGTATTTAACAGGTATGCAAAATATTAGAGATGTTGAACCATTCCCAAGAACTCCAAGAAATTTAAAATTCTAAAAGCCTATTCGTTAGGCTTTTTTTTGTGTATAATATGTGGGAGGTGACACACATGAATGAATATGATTTGATGAATCTCTATTTTAATTTTATTTTTAAAGACGGTAATAAGTCATTTAGGTATGTGTATGCAAGTTATGAACAACTTGTAGAATTTAAAAATTGGTTAACAAAACAAAATATAAAATTTCCATTTGTACATCAAATTCAAAAAAATGAATGTGAGTTACTTTTTAGAAGTAAAAACTTTGAAACCTATGATACGGCTTTTAAAACAAGTTATGCACATGATTTTCATAAATATATAGCAAAGGAAAAAGAAAAATATCAAGTCATTTTATTATTGGGAATCGATCAGCAATTCTTTGAAAATTTTGATAATAGTTATAATCATGATTTGATGCGCGTTTTTCGTATAAAAAAGGCATTGAAAGAAGATATCTCTTTATATGGACCTTTTCATCTGTTTTTAAATGCTCTTTATCAAATAGATCGTTGGCCGGGTGTTTTTATATTTAAAGGAGAGCAAAGTGTTTTTTATCCTGTAAAAAACATAGAGGAAGTAAAAGAATGTTTTAGACTAATAGAAACA
>OGZG01002850.1_pt1 | contig 11129 bp, 10 predicted proteins | sample 1576781 | NCBI WGS metagenome assembly OGZG01 (sample SAMEA3541502, study PRJEB24748) | human gut metagenome | biome: human gut; feature: human-associated habitat; material: faeces | place: China | collected 2012 | reverse complement strand
CCTTGCCGAAACACTCCATTCCATAGGTGTAGCCGCTGATTCCCTTTTCGGTACGACACGTTTCACAAGATCATCCTCCTGCTCGCGGGGCGAGCGGGGTACTGCGTCGAGGGCGAGCGGTACGAGCTCGCACCGGGTGACCTCGTCGTGATCGGCCGCGGCAGCATCCACCGCCCGGAGCTGCTCCTTGGTGAGAGAGTCCTTTTTCGACATGCGGGCAGGGGCCTTGGCCGCCGCCTTTGAACTGTTGTCCGCCGCTTTTGCCATGGAAGCGCCTCCTTAATAGAAAACCAGCCCGTCTTTGTTCTTTTTAAAAGAACTCTGAACGCAGCAAACGTCTGCGTCAGTGGGGAGACGGGCGGAGTTGATCAAGTAAGAACTAAGTTAAGTATACTCTAAAGCGGCGAAAAGTCAATTCATATCGAATGCTATCCCGCAAAATCGGGATATCTCACAGATAAAACAAAAATAGAGAAAGAAAGGCAGAGTAATTGAAACAGTCGAGGGGAGAAGAGAGAAAATCGGGGGACCGGTCCCCCGATTTGACAGGCCGAGTATAATAAGATCAAAACCGCAAAAGGGGAGACGCAGAAGCGTCAGCGGCGGGGACTGCATACCCATGAGCTGACCGTCATACTTCACCTGATGCATACCGCCGTCGCACACGGCATAGTTCACGCCGAGGTTGCACTTGGCGTCGGCCACGCCGGTGAGAAACGTCCCGCAGGGGGCGGCAAAAAAGCGTCCCATCTCGATCGTCAGCGGATACTTCTCGCCGAAGGCGCGGATGTGCTCCGCCGCCGCGTTGAGCAGCGCGCCGTCGCGCGCCTCGGCATCGTCGCGCAGGCACTCGGCGTTCAGCCCGGGGCCGTATTCCACGTGCTGCGCCGTGAAGCCGTACTTGTCGTGCAGCATCGTGAGGTATTCATCCAGATGCGCAAGCTCCTTTGCGATCACGGCGTCCTTGCGCTTTTGCGTGCCGGAAAAATAGTGGATGCCCACGATCGTCACGTTCGGGAAGTCCGCGCGGCGCGCAACGAGCGCCTCCAGCGCGGCGGGATCCATGCCGAACTGGCTGCCGGCGGTCAGACGCGGCAGCACGCGCACGTGCTTTCCCTGCGCGGCCGCGGCGGCGCAGATGAGATCAAAGTGCAGCGTGCTCTCGGCCGTGAGCAGATCTGCGCCCAGCGCGACGGCGCGCGCGACATCGTCCGCGCCCTTGTTCACGCCGGAGTAGAGGATGCGCTCGGGCGCGATGCCGAGCTTTTCGCAGATCGTCAGCTCACCCGGGGAGCAGACCTCCACCCAGCGGAACACGTCCGGCAGACCGCGCAGCACGAAGGGGTTGGCCTTCATGGAGTAGCAAAGCTGCACGTGAGAGCCGAACGCGGCGCGCACTTTTTCAGCGCGCGCCGTGAAAGCATCCAGATCAAACAGATACAGCGGCGTGCCGTATTCGGCGGCCGCCGTTTTCAGAGCAGTCTTGTCCATCAGTCCTCGTCCTGCAGGCGCTGCACCATGGCCAGCAGACTCTTGGCGGAGTTGAAGTTCTCCGGCACGAGGTCCTTTGCGCCGATCTCGATGTCGAACGCGTCGTTGAGCGCCGCAACGAGCGACACGATGTCGAACGATTCGAGAATGTGGTCGTCGATGAGCGCGGTCTCGGTCTCAAAATCCACGTCCGGGCGCAGATCGGTCAGAATGTCCATCAGTTCCTGTTCCATGATAAAATACCTCCTGAAAAGTGAGTAATATAAGCAATTATCGGTGGGCGTCGGCGATGCGCTCGGCCAGCGCGCGCATATTCGTCTTGCCGTTGTCGAGCCGGGGCATGGCGTCAAGCTGCTCGATCCTGCGCGGCACCATGAAGCCCGGCAGGTCGGCGCGCAGCGCCACGGCGATGTCGCGCTTGGTCACGTCCGCGCCGGTGTAAAACAGCCAGATCTGCTCGTGCTCCTGATCGTAGAGCGTGCAGCAGTCGCCCACGCCGGGCACCTTCGCCGCGGCGAGGTCGATCTCGCCGAGCTCCACGCGGTGACCGAGGTGCTTGACCTGCCGGTCCTTGCGGCCGTGGAACATGAGGTTGCCGTCGGGCGCGAAGTGCCCGAGGTCGCCGGTCTTGTAGATGCGCTCGTCATACGCGTGGTTGAGCGGGTTTTGCAGGAAGCTCTCGGCGGTCTTTTCGCGGCTGTTGTAGTAGCCGAGCGCGAGGATGGGCCCCTTGACGCAGATCTCGCCGATCTCGCCGTCGGGCACGGCCTCGTTTTGCTCCGAGAGCAGAAACACCTCGTAGTGCGCATACGGCTTGCCGATCGGCAGCACGTCGCTGTCCTCGACCAGACCGGGCACGACGTAATACGTGCACGAGGCGGTCGCCTCTGTCGGACCGTACTGGTTGACAAAGCGTGCCTCCGGCAGCGCGAGCTGCCACTGGCGCAGGCAGCTGCACGGCATCACCGAGCCGGAGAAGCACACCTTGCGCAGGTGCTGCGGCACGCTGCACTCGAATGCGCCCAGCGCGGCCGGCACGGTCAGCGCCGAGACGCTCCAGCCCACGGCCGTCACGCCTTTGTCGTTCATGTATTCGAACAGACGCTCCGGCGACATGAAAAGTTCCTTCGGGATGATGGCCGTCGTCGCGCCGAAGCGCAGCGGCAGATAAATGTCGCGCACGGCGGCGATGTAGTCCAGCGGCGACTGGTTGCCGAGCACATCCTCGCGCGCGATGCCCATCACGCCGGCGTAGTCCTCGATGTAGCACATGAGCGAGTGCTGCGCCGTGATGACGCCCTTGGGCGTACCGGTCGAGCCGGAGGTGAAGATGATGTACAGCGGGTCAAGCTCACGCGCCCGCGCGCGGCAGTCAGCCAGCAGCGCCGCGTCCTCGCAGCCTGCGAGCAGGTCCTCCGCGATGAGGATCGTGCCGCCAAATTCCAGTGTCCTGGCCTTGTCGTAAAACGCGCGCTGCACGATCATGAGATCGGTGTCGAGCGTGTGCAGGATCGAATTGAGCCGGTGCGCGGGCATCGTCCCGTCCATCGGTGCGTAGCAGCAGCCGGCGTACACCGCGCCGAGAAATACGGCCGGGGTGTGCGCGTTGCGCCCGCTCATCACGGCGATGGGCGCCTTGCGTCCGCCGCGCAGCTTTGCCGCCGCCGTGCCGATGATGCGCGCCTCGCGCCGCACGTCGGCAAAGGTCACCGCGCCGTCCTCGTCAAGAAAGGCGGGCTTGTCCGGACAGGCTGCGGCGGTGACTTCCAGCCAGTCGAGCACGTTTGTATCCATGCGTGCAGCTCCTTCCTGTTATCTATCCATAATCGGCAACTATCCTATCATGTTTCCCCACTAAAAACAAGCAAAACCGGGACAGTTTTAAGAAAAAGGTAAGATTCCTGCGCGCTTGCGCCCCGCACTTGACGCATCCGCGGTCGGAAAGTACAATGGGTGCTGGATAACTGTACAGCTTTTTGGACAGCAATGGAAAAAGCTGTTTGTTTCTTACAAAAATATCGCTGGAAGTTTGTGTATAATACCCCTATCGGTGTGCAATAAAACATGGTATCCTTTTGGTTAGTAAGCGTGACGGCTGAAGTGTGGCGGGAAACTCCGAGGCGTTCCCGCGCCGGCGGCCGTGCGCGTCCCCGGCTCGGACAGGCTGCGCTTCGGAGGTCTGCCCTCCGGCTGGGATCAACAGGAGGGATGCCCGCGAAGGGAAAGGAAGAACGAAGATGCCAAAACAGGTTCAAAAAGTGTGCAATGCCATCTCCACCGTGCTGGTGGTGCTGGTGGTCATTCTGGCGCTGCTTCTGGTGGGCGTGCGGCTGGTCGGTCTGCGGCCGATGTGCGTCCTGTCCGGCAGCATGGAGCCGACGTATCACACCGGCTCTCTGATCTATGTCAAGCCCTGTGCGCCCGAGGACGTGCAGGTCGGCGACGCGATCACGTTCGTACTCAATGAGGACTTGGATGTCGTCACGCACCGCGTGATCTCCATCGATGCGGAAAACGAGCATTTCTACACGCAGGGAGACGCGAATGACGCGCCCGACGGCGCACCGGTCTATTTCAAGAACCTCATCGGCCGCCCGGTGTTCACCATCCCGTATCTCGGCTTTGTCTCGCACTGGGTCTCGAACCCGCCGGGGATGTATCTGGCCATTGCGATCGCGATCGTGCTCATTGTTCTGGCGTTCCTGCCGGATATGCTGCGCAAGGCGGCTGAGGCCGATGCCCGCGATGCGGCGCGCCGAGCGGAGGCAGCGAATGCAGCAAAGTGCACGGAAAAGGATGACAAAAATCGTAAGATTTAAATATTTTTTCCGAGGGCGTGAAATATTTTCACATCTGCGCGCATTAACTCAATGAATGCTGACAGCGCACGTTGGACGCTGTTGGGACATGGTAAGTTCGGAACATGATGCTTTTGTAAGGGAGGATAACACGAAATGAAGAAGAAAACTTTGACGATCGCCATCGCGCTCGTGCTTGTCGTGGCGCTGGCGGTCGGCGCAACGTGGGCTTTGCTGACGCATACGACGGACACGGTTACCAACACGTTTGTGGTGGGCAAGCTTATAGACAATGATACCACGTTCACCCTCAAGGAGCACGCCATCGCCTCGCAGGACGCGACTGGCAAGTATGTCCTGAAAACCGGTGATACCGAAAGTGACTACACCACCAAAAATACGTATGGTGCAGTTGTTCCGGGCGTGAACATCCCGAAAGACCCGACCGTGAAGGTCGAAAAGCTTGCCGGTGACGCTTACCTGTATGTTGTCGTTGACGACCAGCTTGGCACAGGTCTTTCCTATAATGTCGACGGCAAGTGGACGGAGCTTGCCAATAATGGCACCAAGACGCTGTATGTCTATAACGGCGGCGAAAAGCTGACAGCGAATAGCATCGTTTCACAGGGCGTTCTGGCCAACAACGAGATTGCTGTTGGTGAGACGGTTGCCGATGGCAGCACGACGCTTACCTTCAACGCCTATCTTGTGCAGGCTGTTGGCACGGGCGACGCCGCTGCTGCGTGGAACGCTGCAGCCCCTGTTGTCGGCTTCACGGCTGTGATGCCCTGACTCCCTCGCAACTTTCCCTGAGCAGATCCCTTGAAAACCTTGTACAGAGCGCTGTACATAAAAAAGAAAAGGAGAACGCTACTTATGAAAAAGAAATCCATTCTGATGGCTGCGATCGCAGTCATGCTCGTCGCGGTGCTGGTCGTCGGCGGTACGCTGGCGTACTTCACCGATACGAAGTCCGCGACCAATACGTTCACCATGGGCAACGTCGCGATCACGCTCGACGAGACGGACGTGAACAATCCGGAAGCGCGTACTGCGAATGGCAACACATATAATGTCTATCCCGGTCAGACCGTGAAAAAAGACCCCATTGTTCATAACACCGGCAAAAATGCGGCTTATATCCGTGCGACTGTTAACGTCAGCAACTGGATGAATCTTGTTGCCGCTTACTATCCGGACTTTAAGGAGACTTTCCCGAACGACGGTTATAAGGCCGCTCTGAACCTGCTCGTTGGTGAGTTGGGCGAGGGCTGGAGCGTTGTTGAAGTTGTGAAAGGTGATACCTTTACGATTGGCCAGTTCGATGCAAAGTTTATCCTGAAGTATGATGGCACGCTGGCCGCTGGTGCGGACACTACGGCGATGTTCCAGAACGTCATTGTCCCGGCGGGCCTTGACAATGCGAATGCCTCTTCGTTCAGCTCCGTTAAGGTTAGTGCTCAGGCCATTCAGGCTGACGGCTTCGACACTTGGGAAGCTGCTTTCAACGCTTTTGACGGTAAGTAATCCCCCAACATTTTGACCCCAAAGGGGCGGCGATTTCGCCGCCCCCATCGGGGACTCTGGCTCGGCTTCAATCCGGGCGCGGGCGGCGGTACTGCCGCTGTCTACGCGCAGACTGAAAGAGAGAATCCCACAAAAACAGTCCTGGTGCGCCTTCGGGCGCGGAAGAGAATCCCTGCGCACAGCGCAGAATAACCCCCGGCAAGGAGAAAGGTGGTTTGTGCATGAAGAAGAAGTGGACCATCGCGACGGTGCTCCTCCTGGCAGTGGCACTGCTGGCGGTCGGTACGTGGGCGTACTTTTCGGCCGTCGGCACGGCGGACAACGTCATCACGATGGGCTCGGTCAAGCTCGCGCTGCACGATGAGGACGGCAACGGCAATCCGTTCACGACCGTGCGCGTCATGCCCGGCAGTGTCGTGAACAAAGTGGTGTATGTGGAGAATGTCGGCACGGGCGCGTTTTACACCCGCGTGAAGATCACGCCCGAGATCCTCAACGCCGACAGCGAGCGCATGCCGCTCGACCCGAGCGAGCACCTGCTGGTGCTGGATCTGAACGATACCGACTGGATCGCCGGAGCGGACGGGTACTATTATTATAATGGTGCGGTCGATCCGAAGGCGGCCACGACGCAGTTGTTCAGCCGCGTCACGTTCAGCACCAAAATGGGCAACGAATACCAGAATTCCACGGTGCACATCTATGTAACGGCGGAGGCCGTGCAGACGGCGAACCTTGAGCAGTACGCCGCCAATGATGTCAGAGATGTATGGAAGCACGTCGGAGCGGTCGAGGCGAGCACCTCGAGCACGCAGATCGACCCGATCCCGACGCCCTGAGAAAGGAGGACGAAACCATGAAAAAACGCATTCTCTCGCTCGTCCTCTGTGCAGCCCTGCTCCTGAGCCTGTGCCTGTTCATGGGCGCGGGCGTGGCAGCGGATGCGGCTGCGGATATGGCTGAGACCGCAGGAACGGTCGAGGACACGCAGTCGTCTCCGGCGGTGGGGCCGATTCTTCCGCTCGTGGTGACGCGGCCGCAGACGTCTCCTTACCGCGCCGCGCGCGCGCCGTCGCTTGCCGATACCGGTGAGACGCAGGATGATGGTCTGGAGCTGACTAAGACGGTTACGCCGAAAGCCGACGGCGGCTATACGGTGCATCTGGAAGCGTACACGACCGGCACGGTCACGACGAGCACCACAACGAAGCCCTGTGACATTGTCCTTGTGCTCGACCAGTCCGGCTCGATGGCGGACGATTTCAACGGGGAAGAGACGGACAATGAAGCGGACACTCGCCAGTACGCAATGAAGCAGGCCGTCAATACTTTCATTGACAATGTGGCAACAAAAGCCAAGGATGAAGGCGTGGAACACCGGATCGCGATCGTTAAGTTTGCGGGAGATTCCACGAACACGGTCGGCGATACTACGTATCAGGATGGCAGATATCGTTATAATTATTCTCAGGTCGTGAAAGAACTGACTGCGGTCAATGATGCCAACGGAGCAAATGTGACCACACTGAAAACGGCGGTTAACCAGCTGCAGGCTAAGGGCGGCACGCAGACGCAAAACGGCTTGAACCATGCGCAGAGGCTTCTGTCGAGTGTCGATTCCGCGCGCGACAGCAGCAAGGTCGTGATCGTGTTCACGGATGGCATGCCGGGCAATTCCGGTTTCGATGCAAAGGTTGCGACCAGCGCTATTGCAAGCGCAAAGTCGATGAAGGATGCCGGTGTGACCGTGTACACGGTTGGCATTTTCACCGGGGCGAACGTTGACCAGCTGTATGGCAACACCGGGTTCTCAAAAAACTCGAACGGAAGCGTTGGGAGTTATTGGGCCAACAAGAACACAAGCAATGGTATCGATGTTCCGGCTGGGAACCGCTTTTTGAACTATGCGTCCAGCAACTTCAAGGCTGCCTCGGAGATAGGGTTAAAGGATTATAAAGATGAACACTGGTTCTCCGCCAGTTATTACGGCTGGGAAGTGACGCGAAACTTCACCCGCGACAAAACCGGCTATTATATGACGGCGAGCAACTCGACGGCGTTGAATAACATCTTTACCTCCATCAGCCAGACGATCGGCAGCGCCAATATTGACCTTGGCAGCGAGACGGTCATCAAAGACATCGTGACGCCATACTTTACGGTGCCGCAAAATGCCGGTGCTATTCGTCTCTCCACTGCGGCCTATAACGGCAGCGCATTTGGGGCTCCGGTCGCAGCCGATCCCTCGGTGACGGCAGCGATCGATCCGGCAACGCGGGCGGTCAATGTGACCGGCTTCGATTTCAACCAGAACTATGTCTCCACAAACGCTAAGGCGGATGGCACGTTCGGAAAGAAACTGATCATCGAGTTTGATGCCTCTGTGGAAGCTGGCTTCCTCGGCGGCAATCAGGTGCCAACGAATGATGGGCAGTCCGGCATCTATGCGAAGGGAACCATGATCAAGGCGTTAGATGTGCCGACGCAGGACGTGGAAGTAAAAAGCATCACGCCGACGGCGGATGACAAGACGATCTACCTTGGCGATTCTGCCAATTTGCAGGAGCTTGTGCACCAGAATGCCACATTTGACGGCACAAATAACGCTTTTGTGAACGTTACCTACACGGTCAAGGATGAAAACGGCGGAACGGTCGGCACGTACACGGTTCCTGCTGGAAGCAGCAGCGGAATATGGGAGTGGAGCGATCCGGCAAGCGACGGCACCGTCTCCCCGAAGCAGACCACGACCTACACGGTGACGTGCACGGTTTCGCCTACGCAAAGTGGAACGTATGAGAGCGTTTCTAAAGATGCTACGTTCACCATCACGGTCAACACCTGCAGCCTGAAGATCACCAAGACCGTCGAGGGTAAGGGTGCGAACCCGAACCAGACGTTCGTGTTCGATGTCAAGGACAGCGCCGGTAAGCTCGTGACTACCATCGTGCTCAAGAACAACGAAAGCAAGACCATCACCGGTCTGGCCGTCGGCACGTACACGGTCACTGAGGATACAAACTGGTCGTGGAGCTACGATATCTTAGGCGGCAACAACAAGACGGCTACGCTCAGCGGCACGACGACCAGCGCTGAGGTCGATGTCACCAACCATTACAATTCGCACAACTGGCTCACGAGCATTGCCGACGTGATCAACAAGTGGGTCAGCGCAACCGAGATCCAGCAGATTCCGGCTCCGGAAACAAACTGAACAGGAGGGATGACATATGAAACGTATCTTTAACGGTTCAGGCGGGAGAAAGACCGCGCTCATCCTCTCCCTGTGCCTGATCTTCGCACTGGCCGTCGGCACGACGTTCGCCCTGCTCAAGGCGAACACCGAGCCCGTGACGAACACCTTCACGGCGGCCAAGTCCGACATCAAGATTGATGAGGACGTGACAGGCGGACAGAAAAAGAGCATCATCGTCCAAAACACCGGCACGGCCGTGTCCTATGTCCGCGTCAAGCTGGTCATGAACTGGGTGGACGAGAGCGGCAATGTCTCCGCCGAGCCGGTGAACATCACGCCGAGCATCACGGACGACTGGTTCGAGCAGGACGGCATCTACTACTACAAGATGCCGGTCGCGGCGAACGGCGAAACGACCAACCTGCTGAAAACGCCCATCACGCAGGGCACCGCGCCCGAGGGCTATCACCTCGAGGTGACGGTGCTGGCCGAGAGTATTCAGGCCGCGCCGAGCAAGGCTGTGACAGATAGCTGGGGCGTGGGCGTTGACAGCAACGGCTATCTGACGCAGCCGACCACGACACCATAAGGAGGGCAGCGGTATGAAACACAAAAAGTTTACCATGATCGTCGCCCTCGTGCTGGTGGTCGCGCTGGCCGCGGGGCTGGGCATCTGGGCGACGGGCGAGGAAAAGCTCCCCACCGTCACCTACTATGACGGCAACGACGGCAACAACGCGCGCTTTGCCTTTACCAACACCGGCAAGGGCTCGGCGACGGACCTGTTTGCAAACTTCTCCAACTGCATGCCCGGCGACAGCCTCACGCAGACCATCTGCGTCAAGGCCGACAGCGCCAACGGTGTGCAGGGCGCGAAGGTCTACCTCCGCGCCGAGATCGACGGCGACACCTCCGCCAAGGAGGGCACCGCCATCAAGTACGACGATGTGCTCAGCCACATCCACATGACCGTGTCGCAGGACGGCAAGGTGCTCGCGACCAACAAGAACGCGAGCCTCTTCGACCAGCTCGACGCGGCCGACGGACTCAAGAGCGACGTCCTCGTTGCCGAGGTCTTCCCGAAGGCAGACCCGGTCAAGCTGGACGTGACCGTTGAGATCGACCCCGCGATGGGCAACGCCTTCCAGGAAGCGGCCGCGCACATCAAGTTCGTCTTCTCTGCCGAGGACAACGAGCTGCCGCCTCCGCCGCTGGAGCGCGATAACCACGACTCGTACATCGCCGGTTATCCGGACGGTACGGTCGCACCGAACAGACCGATCACGCGCGCCGAGGTCGCCGCGATCTTCTACCGCATCCTGAGAGATGACGGCCGTGAGGAGATCTGGACCACCAAGTGCTCGTACTCGGATGTCCCGGCTCAGAGCTGGTACACCAGTCAGGTCGCCACGCTCACCAACGGCGGCATCCTCGCCGGCTACAAGGACGGCACATTCCGCCCGCAGCAGTACATCACCCGCGCAGAGTTCGCGACGATCGCGGCGCTGTTCTTCCATGCGCCGGAGGTTGAGGATGATGCCTTCACCGATATCTACGACAGCTGGGCGCGCGACTACATCAACCGCGCGGCGAAGCTCGGCCTGATCAGCGGCTATAAGGACGGCACGTTCCGCCCGCAGAACCAGATCACCCGTGCCGAGGTCATGGAGATCATCAACAACGTCCTCTTCCGTACCCCGGATAAGGATCACCTGCTGCCGGACATGATCGTCTGGCCGGACAACAGCAACAAGACGGCGTGGTACTACGCAGCCGTGCAGGAGGCCACCAACGGCCACGAGTACGAGCGCGTGGACAACACCTCGCCCGAGACGTGGACGGAGCTCAGACCGCCGCGCGACTGGGATGCGCTGGAGGCAGAGCTGTCGCAGAAGTATCCCGACCGGTAAGCGCGCTGCGCTGACGGTTGGAAAAACACCATAGCGGACACCCCCTGTGCTGCGCACAGGGGGTGTTGCGTCTGTCAAAAAGGAATACTTTTTGACAAAAGGGTTTGCGGCCTGACTGCAGCGCACGCGCTGTCCGCCGGAGGCGGACGGCACGCACGTTTGCAGGCCGAGAAGTATTTTCTTCGCCGCACATGTCGCCGAAGAAAA
>OGZG01002842.1_pt1 | contig 11155 bp, 7 predicted proteins | sample 1576781 | NCBI WGS metagenome assembly OGZG01 (sample SAMEA3541502, study PRJEB24748) | human gut metagenome | biome: human gut; feature: human-associated habitat; material: faeces | place: China | collected 2012 | reverse complement strand
CGCTCATGCGAGAGCGATGTCAACAGCTTTATGGGGACTTACCAGGCATAAAATGAGCAAAAGACTGCCGCAGAATAATATCTGCGACAGTCTTTTTTTGTGCTTTATATTCAGTCCAGTGCGGGCTCGGGGGTAACCGGTGCTTCCGTTGCCGGCTCGATCACGGGATCTGCCGGATCCGACGGGATCGGATTTATCGGCTCGTCGGACGGTTTCTCTGTCGGTTTCTCCGTGGGATTTTCCGTAGGCTTCTCCGTGGGCTTTTCCGTCTGCCTCTCGGTCGGCTTCTCCGTGGGCTTCTCGGTCGGTTCGACTACAGACACGTTTATGAGCATCTTTCCGCTCGCCGTTTCCCCGTCGGAGTCTGTAACAGTGACTTCCACGGTGTACATTCCGCTGACTTTCGGGGTATATGACATGCTTTTTTCCGATTTTTCCGCCACGAGTGCGCCGTTCAAAAATATCTTTATTTTATAAGAAGCATATTTTCCGGTTCCTCCGGAGACGAGCGCCGACGCGTGTATCTGCGGCGCGGCGGTGCCGTTGTTCGACACCTGCGCCGCCGCAACGGCTGCGAGGGTCGGATTCTTGACGGTTACTGTGCATGAAGCGGTCTTGTTTCCGTCCTCGGTCTTTACGGTTATCACGGCAGTACCCTTCGCCTTTGCCGTGACGCGCCCAGAGCTTGAGACAGACGCTACATTGCTATTGCTGCTCGACCATGTGACCTTCTGATTCGCCGCGTTGCGCGGAGCTACGGTCGCCCGGAGCTGCCTCGAATCGCCGACCGTCAGGCTGAGCGAGGACGAGTTCAGGGTAACGCCCGTGACATGGTCGACATATACCGTCACCTTGCAGACCGCCACGCGGTTGCCGTCCTTTGTGGTAACTCTGATATTCGTTGTACCCTCTTTTTTCGCCGCGACTATGCCGCCCGCGACCTCCGCTATCGACGGATCGTCGCTCGACCAGGTGTAGTCCTTGTCATATGCGTCGGCGGGGATAACAGTGGCGGTGAGCACTTTCGTCTGACCGACTCTGAGTTTGGCTTCCGTTGCGCTGAGCTTGACGCCCGTCACGCTCTGGTATTTTTTCTTGCTGTAAAATGTCCTTGTGCCGTTCTTGTTCTTTATCGTCAGAACGCCGTTGCTGACGGATATTCCGTAGCTGTCCCAGTCGCTCTTTCTGTCCGCATATCCGCCGCCAGTCGATGACTTCGTATAGGTGCTGAGAGTTGCGATGTCGAAATTCGTCGCCTTTATGCCGAAGCGGTCGCCCGTCTCGTCGCCGCCCTTCTGCGCGGTGTATATTTCAATCGTGGAGTCGGGATTGTTGAACAGATACCACACTCCGCGCGCCTCTCTGTAGCAGGTGCCGGTGTATCTGTCCTTAGTACCGGGAGATTTCACGAATTTCTTATTATTGATATAGAAGCAGCTGCTGCCGAGAATTATTTTATTTGCTCTCAGCGAGCTTTCCCATGAGGCAAACGGCACGGAAATTGAGTTGCCCCAGCTGCCGCCCGAGGATGAAAGCGACTTCGAGGGATAGAGAGTATACGCCGCTACGTTCCCCGAAGAGGAGGGCAGCGAGAAATTATACGAGCGCAGATTCATTCCGCTCGCGGAGTTCGACACATCGACAAATATATCGGAATAGCCGTCGAGATACCATCTGCCGGAATATTTCGCCGCGGTATCGGAATATTTCTGCGCGGATTCCTCCGCCGCCGCGGGCTGATTTTCGGACCCGCTCTCGGTTTTTCCCGTCGCTTTCCATTTCGCAGTGAGGTTCAAATCGTCGTTTATGGGCGTTGAGAAATCGAACTCGGTGTCGCCGTTGAACCAGCCCTCGAATTTATATCCCTCGCGCTCGGGAGTCGGCGGCGCAAACGCCGCTTCGCCGCGCTTTATCTCGATTATCTCGTTCTCCCTGCCGTCGCCGTAGCAGAGCACGAGCAGGACTATATCCGTGCCCTCGTCGATGCTGTAGGACGCGACAAGGGTGATGTCCCCCGTTATCGCGGTGTTGAAATCGAACGCCGCGCCGTTATACTGCCACTCGATGAAGGTGAAGCCCTCTTTGTGCGGATCCCACGGCTTTTGGGCGCTCTCGCCGTCGCGGATATGCTGGGTCTTTATCTGCGTTCCGCCCGAGCTGTCGAATGTCACCGTGTGGACTGAGTTTTTGGAGCAGGCGGCAAAAAACGCGAGCGCCGTCAACAGGACTAATAAAACTGCCGTTACCCTCTTCATTGCGATCCCCTTTTCGCTTCGTAATAAGTATCGGTCTGACATAAATATATGCCAAATGTATTTCAAAATAATTCTACTGCAAAATAAATTATTTTTAATCACTTATTAGAATTATATAGTCTCCATAAAAAATATTTTTCATATACTGATTTTTGTTCAAAAATAAAGCGGCTATTCATAAAAGAACGAACCCCCGGCGAAGAAAAGCACCGGGGGCTTGAAATTTTAAGTTGTATCAGAGCTCGCGCTCTATCTTCTCCTGCGCCGCTTTCAGTATCGCAGCCGGGTCATTGCCGAGGATATCGAGCCCCTCCGCGCTGAAAAATCTGAATTCTTCAATTCCGAAGAACGACTTTGTAACGGTCTTGATATATTCAAAGCCGAAGTCCGTGTCGCCGATATATCCGCCCGAAGTGGTGATATAAATCAGCCTCTTCGCCCTGCAATAGCTTATCGGGACGCCGTCGCTGCCGTAGAGAAAAGTCAGTCCGCCGACACACAGGGACTCGATATAGATTTTTAAAAACGCCGGGAAGCTGTAGTCCCAGAACGGCGCGGCGATGACGACGGTATCGCAGGCGGCGAACTGCTTCGCGCAGTCATAGACCGGGTCGGAAAAGTCGTTCTTTTCCGCGCTTTCGGCACGCTTCGCGAGTCCCGCCGCGTCGAGCGGCTTCAAATTCGCGTCGGCAAGGCGTATCTCTTCAATATCGCCGTCAAGGCGGCTGAGTGCGGTTTTGGCGAGTGCCAAAGTGCGCGACTCGTTCTCACCGCGCACACACGAATTGACGAAAAGTATTTTCTCTTTCATTTTTCCTCCTGTTTTCACTCTCTGATTATTTCAAAATTCCCGCTGTGAAGCTCTTCGATGCTGCCGCGCTCGTCTGCGAACGAGTAGCCATCGGGCAGTCTTATGCGGCCGTGAACCCCGCTGTCTGCGGAGATATCGAGTGCTATGCCCTCGAGCGTTCTGCGCCACTTGACGCTCACCTTGCCGCCGACAGTCTCATACGAAGCCTCGGCGCTGTCGAGCTTTTCAATAAATACGGGCGATATCTCAACCTCCGACGGATCAGCAAGGAAAGGATTGACGCGGATGCCGCCGATATATTCAATGAACCATGCGGAAATATCGCCGAACATATGATGATTGAGCGAATTGGGTCTGTCCTCCTCGCGCAGGAAATCCTCCGGCAATGCAGTAAGTCCGCGCTCGACAAAGTTTCCGTAGGACGGATAGTCCGGGCGGGTTATCATTTTAAAAGCCAGGTCGGCTTCGCCGAAATCGGAGAGCACCCTGAACAGCACGCGCATACCGAGTATGCCGGCGTCAACGTGGTCGTCGCGCCGTTTGATTATCTCAAGAAGGCGTTTGAACGCCTCGGGCTTTTCGCCGGGAGTGAACACATCGTAATATATCGCCATCGCCTGCGAGGTCTGGCAGGATCCTATCGCAGTCATAGTGCCGAAGTCTATCAGATGCCGTCTGACCGCGTCTCTTATCTCATTATAGAGCTTTTCGCAGAACTCGCGTTCGAGCGAAAGTCCGAGCTGCGAGAAAATATAGGCGGCTTTCTTGAGAATACTCATGCATGTCACGCTGTCCGTAAATTCGAGCGGCGATTTGACCCTCGTCACCGGGCACCAGTCTCCGAGCCCAATCGCTACAAGCCCGCGCGCGTCGCGGCGGCGCGAGATATACTCGCAATAGCGGAATATCGCCGTCGCGTTCTCTTCGATTATCTTTCTGTCTCCGCGCAGGACGTAGCAGAAATACGGAATATACGTCAGCGCAGCGTCCCACGCGGGACCGTTGCCCCATTCGAAGCCCCAGCCGCCCGTCGGTACAATGCCGGGCAGCGCACCGTCCGCACGCTGAGCGGCGCGGATATTGCGCAGCCACTCGCGGTAGCTGTTGACTGCATCGAGATTCATCAATATGTGCTCGGCGGAGAGAGCGGCGTCGCCCGTCCAGCCGTTTTTCTCGCGGTGCGGGCAGTCTGTCGGGAAATAATAGAAATTCGAAAGATCGGAGTTTCTCGTCATCGCCTGAAGTTTGTTCGTCATCCCGTCGGAGCAACCGAACGAACCGATCTCGCGCAGAGCCGAGTTCTGCACGACAAAAGTCAGAAGATCGGTGGTCGCCTCATGCTCGGTTATGCCGAGCACCACGCAGTATCTGAAGCCGTGATAAGTGAACACGGGCTCAAAAATTTCTTCGCCCTCGCCTTTAAGTATGTACATATCGCGCTGGGAATATCCGGCGGGATAGAAGCAGATGTTGCTCGTGTCCGGCTCGCCGTCGGGCGCAAAATATTCGCCGAACTGCAGATCGATTTGCCGCCCGCGCTCACCGCTTATTCTGAGCTTTACGGTGCCCGCCGAGTTCACGCCGAAATCGTATAAAAATCCGTCACGCTCGTCGCTCGCGATTTTTTTCGCCTCTTTGACAACGTCGCCGCGGGTTATGTATTCCTTGAGCCTGCATTTTCTTATCAGAACCGGCTTTATCTCGCGCACGGGCGCTATCGGCTCCGCCTCGCACAGGCGCTTTTCGCCGCGCGGGGTCTCCGCAGGCAGGGCATTTTTCCACGCGCTGTCGTCAAAGTCCGGCTCTGACCAGCCGGGAATTTCAAGGCGCGCGTCGTAGTAGCAGCCGCAGCGCAGGTCATCGAAAATGACCGGAGAGGGCGCAGTTTTGACCGAACCGTCAGCCTCGAAAATATCAATTCCGCCGTCAATATATTCCGTCGAGACGCAGAAAGCCGTGCGCGGCGCGCCCCTGAAGGCGGCGATATCAAAGTCCCAGATCTGACCGCCCGGCGCGTTCTGCATTCCGTTGCCGAGCATGATACCGAGAACATTTTTGCCCGGCACGAGGCTCTCGGTTATGTCATATTCGTCGTAATAGACAAGATCGTCGGGGTTCGAGATATACGGGGCCAAAATGCCTTTAGTCAGCTTCTGCCCGTTGACATAGAGCTCATAAAATCCGAGTCCCGTCAGCGTAATAACACTCTTTTTGACTTCGCCGTCTATCTCAAAAGCCTTTCTGAAATAAGGCGCGGGAATATGGGATGTATAGGTTGTATAATCATAGCCCGCACAGATAAATTTTTCCGAAAACATAACAGCACTCCTTTACGCTAATATCATAACCGAGGACGGAAAAAACTGCAACAGATAATAAAAACATTGCCATACTTTTTTAAATGTGCTAAACTAAATTTAAACGTTTATTACTCAAACAATGCTAAATACAGTTTATTGTACACCAAATGTGATATTATTAATTTAGGGAAGTATTTATCATGAATGAAATAGAATCTATTTCTTATCTAAAAATATTTATGTCAAGATGATGGAATGGTAGGTGTAATTTATGCGAAAATGTTTTGTTACAGTGTGTGTCATATCTCTATTTCTACTGTTCGGAGGACTGAATGTGTATGCAACGACAAATTATGAATTCGAAACGACTGACTTATCAGAGAATGAAGTTAACCAAATATGGCAAAATATTAATTTAAGGAAATCTTCTGATTTGAAATCCTTAGACAGCATCGAATTGCCTATTGTTTCTTTTGATGTTTCTAAAGACGGCATAATACTTTTGGGCTTTAAAGAAAATAAGATTGCTATATCAAATTCAAATAATGTGTTGACATTATTTGAATTTGATAATGAAGGTTCATTTTATGTTCAATGGAATGATGGCAATATTCTGCTAATGTTGGTCAGAGGTTCCATAGTTATTGAATTTTCGCAAGACGGACAGTTAATTAATATGGTTAAAACTGATGATAGCAGTGTGAAAAACAATTCCCTATGGAATCAAATAGCAAAAAGGAAATCTGTAAATATTGGACAGGCTTCTTATTATGTCAAAAACGACATGGGAATATTTAACTTTTTGGCATCATCTTATTCGCAACTTATAACTGAGGATAGTCAAGGGAATCAAACAATCCTTTATGATGTAAACAATACTCAGATGACAAAAACAATTGTTGCATTTTTTGCTGTTATTGTATTTGCCGCAGTAGTCGTTTTGATGATTTTAGTCCAATTTGTGAAATTTCGCAAGCGATGAGAAATTCGTTCGTCTCTGCAAACCAGCTTTTACCAAGATATGGATATAGTGTTGTCAAGGCTACAGCAAAGCGAAACAATGAATACTCTAAACTTTTATACCATTGCGACAATGTAAGCAACCACTGGGAGCTGATTGAAGGGTCCTTAGCTAATGATGAAATACTGGCTGCGCAAAATATTCCCGATTTATTAATCATATAGAAACAGGGAGGTATTATCATGGCAAAGACAGGCAGCAAAAAGCGGAAGATAACAATATGCATCGTTTCGATAGTCGCAGTCTTTGCACTGCTTTTCGGCGCGTGCGCCGTCTATCTCGGCGACTACTATCACGCGATAACGCCCGCAGGTGAATCATTCGGGCTTCAGGACGGCAGTTCCCTGCCCGAGACAATCAAACTCGACAACGGTAATATAGTCTGCAAGAGCGAAAATGCAACAAAGGGACTGATATTCTATCCCGGCGGAAAAGTCGAATACACTGCATATCTGCCGCTCATGGAGTCGCTCGCCCAAAAGGGCATACTTTGCGTGCTCGTCAAGATGCCGTTTAACCTCGCGGTATTCGATGTCAACGCCGCAGACGGCATACGGGAGATGTTTCCGGAAATTACCGACTGGTACATAGGCGGCCACTCACTCGGCGGCTCGATGGCAGCGGCGTATCTCGAAAAACACCCGAGCGATTTCAAAGGTCTGCTGCTCCTCGCCGCATATTCGACCGCCGACCTCTCAAACGAAAATATAAGGACGCTGTCAATTTACGGCAGCAATGACGGAGTGCTCAACCGCGAAAAATACGAGCAGTACCGCAGCAACCTCCCCGAGCTTACCGAATATATAATCGACGGCGGATGCCACGCATATTTCGGCGTTTACGGCAATCAGGACGGCGACGGCACCCCAACGATAGACAACGCCCGTCAGATAAATCTGACGGCGGATGCGGTTGCGAAGTGGGTTGGGTGAAGCTCACAGCGTGTCCGTTCAGATAAATCCACGATATAAAAATATAACCCCGCTATGCATTTTTCGGCACAGCGGGGTTTGCTATTGGAGTTTTGTTCGTGATGTGTGGAGAACCTATGAAGTTATTTTCGTTTTTTCTCACTCGGCGTTTTCATTGGGTCAGGCCAGTTAACAACATTGCTTCTGAAAAATATCCGCACAACCTTCGGGCTGAGCTCTTTAACATGCCGCCCGACATAGATACTTGTCAGAATGGTCAGCATTACCAAAAGCCAAACCGCAATCATTACGGAAACAAAAACAGACAGGGGCTTTTTCTCTTTTGCCCTATTTATGGAAATTGTCTTTTCAAGCGTGACCAGCTCTTTGCCATCGCTTTCAACGGTATATACGGCATAATATCCTACAGAATCTTTATCGGGATCTCCGCTTTCAATAAATCCGAGCGTCAGTGTACCGCCGTTTCTGTTGTCGTCAAGGAATTTGTCGGCGTCCGGTATCAATTCTTTGTAATATGGTATACAATAATATTTTTCACCACCGTTATACAGCAGGAGCCTTTCGCCGCGAACTTCGCATCGCTCAAAGGTGACGGTGGAAACCCTAAGCTCATTTTCGGTAGGAGCATCGGACTTTGCGCCATATAGACAAAGTCCGATAAGAATCGTCAAACACACCGCTATAATAATATAGCTGCATACAAATTGTTCGGAGTCCTTAATGTTTCCCTTGAATATATCATCTTTCGGTCTCGGGACGATCGGAATATCCGTTTGATGGGCACGGTAATATCCCGTCTCGGCACAGCGAAGAAATTCTTTCCTGCCGACCGCCATGCTGTCAATATTAAACTTTTTCTCGCCCGCAAACAACTTTACATCTTTTTCTATAACTATTCCGGTAAGCTCATCATATCGGCAAGCGCGCTTGATGCCGAAAAAGTTTTTATAGACAAGCATTTCATTGGTATAATATATGCGCTGATTAAAATATACGATAACAAGCGCCAGCCCCGCCAACGAAAATACGCCGAATATTACGGCAAAGGCCGGTAAATGGGCGGACAAAAGGCTGAAAAACGTAAGAGCAATCATAACGGCGAACTCAACTGACCCGACAACTAAAAAGACTTTCGGCATCGTCACACGCCCGGCCTTGGCTTTCTCTCTTTGCGCCGCATTCATTATAAGATTTCTCGCTACTTGTTTAACCGCATCATTTTTCAGATATTTTGACATATATTTCACCTCCGCCCGGACAGTACAGCAATTATACAACAGAGATTAGGTTTTGGCAATAAAGCGCAGGATGTTGTCGACGGAACAATTAATCCGATGCCTTTTTTGCTATTCCCTGCTCCAAGTCGCTGACTTCGTCTCTCAGCGCGGCAATCTGCTCCGGGTACGGATTTTTCTGAGCCGCGACTTCCTCCAGTTCTTTGATTGAAGCTCTCAGCTTTTTTTGGCTGTCTTCAATTTGCTCTTTTTGCTTTGAGAACGAATCAAAGAAATTATACAGACGCCGCGCATTTCCCGAGACGGATTGACCGACCTCCAAGCGGTATACAGTATCAAGGCGTTTGAGCGAAAGATACGGCTTTTTTTCATCCTGATTTTCCGGCACGGATATTGCAAAATCCATTACAAATAGATCGTCGGGCATCGGCTCTTCTTTGCGAATCACGCTCTCGGAGAGGAAATCTTTTATCTTACCGACCTCCTGCTTATATTGCTCGCGGGAAAACCCAAGCAGATATTCCTCGTTTTTAACCGTATTGCGCAGACGGACATCAAAATCGGCAAGCATTTTCTTCTTCTCTTCAACCGACCTGTTCGCATCGTTAATGCTTTTTTCAAAAGCGGAGGACAGAATCTCCGTGTGCCGCAGCTCGTTCTGCTTCTCGGCGAGCGTCTTCATAAGGGGCTCGGAAATGGACAGAGCTTTTACCTGAGCATATGTCAGCACATTTTCTTCGAGATCGGACGCCGAGCGCTGATAAGTTGATCCGCTCAGGAACTGCGAGATAAATCTCTGCTTCGTCTCCAGAATCTGCCACGAATATGAATCGAAGCTGCCCTTTGTGATATAGCGAAAAATCCGTATCTCTTCGTTCAGGTTTCCTTTGCGCATGATTCTGCCCTCGCGCTGAACCATATCCGCAGGACGCCACGGGGCATCCAGATGATGCACCGCCTTCAATTTTGTCTGCACATTTGCGCCTATGCCAAGCTTGAATGTCGAGCCGATAAGCACGCGGACGATTCCTCTGTTGACCTTCTCATAGAGCGCGACTCTCGTCGCCTCCGATGTGTAGCTGTGGACGAAAGCTATCTCCTCCTGCGGCAGGCCTCTTTCCACAAGAAGGCTCTTCATTTCGGAGTAGACATTGAACTGTCCGGTTTTCGGCGTGGAGTAATCACAGAAAATTATCTGTGCGCAGCCGGGATATTCCTCATATATTTTCATCACCTGCTCGGCACATACATCCGTCTTTCTATAACGGCTCTCCGGCAGTTCGTCGCAGCCGACCAGACGCAGATCAAGCGCCGCCTTTCTCCCGTCCGTGCTGACCTTCAACATGTTGTCATAGCCCTTGTCTATCTTCTTCTTGCGTATTTCTTCCGTGCGCTCACAGAGCTTATTCATATATTCCTGAAGTTGTGGGCTTTTCTCAAGTAAAATATCATCATAGCCGTTGAATTCCGGCAGATCTCCGCTGCCGTTCACGGCATAAAAGCACGCGATATTTGCAAACAGCCTGGAAAGCTCCGGGAGATTGAAAAAGCGCGCAAATCGCTTGACTATCCTGAAATTCGAAGTATCCACATCGATTTCGCACACATATTCAGGCTGGGCGAATGACTTGACCCAATTGTCGAACACATCCAGATGGGCTCTTCTCATGACATCCGGCTGAAGATACATCTGCATGGCATAGGCGTCGGAGATGGAGTTGCACAGCGGCGTGCCGGTTGCAAAAACTACGCCGTCCCCGTTGTTCTGCTCCTGAACGCAGCGCACTTTTCGCTGCATATGCAGGCACTTCTGCGAGCCCCTAAGATTTATTCCCGCTATATTTTTCTGCCTCGAGTCGATCGGAATGTTCTTGAAATTATGAGCCTCATCGACAAAGAGGGTGTTTATCTCCAATTTGTCGAATGTGACCTCGGTTCTTGTACTCTGCATCGACATGATAAGCTGATGTGCGGTTTTGCGTATTCCCTCCTCAACCCTGTTCAGCTCCTTTCCCAACCCAACGGCCTGGCGCAGGAGAGCCATCATATCCTCGAGCTTTGACAGATCATCCTCCATCTGAGTCAGGACGCATTCGGACGAAAGCGGTATCATTTCAAAGCAGCTGTACGCTATGATGATTCCGTCATAGTCCCCGTTTACAATTTGATTTAAGACCTTTTGGCGCACATCCGGCTGAAATGTGCCGGGATTCACGGACAGCAGCTTCGCCTTGGGATACATTGTCTGAAAAATCAGCTCCCACTGTCCGACAATGTTGTTCGGCACGACGAACATATTCTTTCTGGACAGCCCCATCTGCCGCATCTTCATCGCCGCAGCAATCATGATATATGTCTTTCCCGCGCCGACATCGAATGCGAGCAGCGTGTTTTTCTCGTTGATTATTCTCTGAACGGCGTCCTTTTGATACGGATAGAGTTTGATTTCTTCGCTCATCTGCGGGAACGACAGATTGGCGCCGTCATAGTGCTTTACGCAGAGTCCGCCGAATATTTTGTTGTAGCTCTCCTCAACATCCCAGCGCCTGTCCTCGTCTTCCCAAAGCCATTTTCTGAACAATTCGAGAATCTTGTCCCGCT
>OGZG01002839.1_pt1 | contig 11167 bp, 10 predicted proteins | sample 1576781 | NCBI WGS metagenome assembly OGZG01 (sample SAMEA3541502, study PRJEB24748) | human gut metagenome | biome: human gut; feature: human-associated habitat; material: faeces | place: China | collected 2012 | reverse complement strand
AAAGCAATTTTGAAAACATCAATATTATCTTCATCGACTTCATGGATTTGGCGTACATTCAGAAAGTTGATGTCCTTTTGCATTGCCGTCTCCTGTGTAGCTTCCAGATTTTTTCGGATGGTATCTTTGTTTTCAGCTACTTTGTTGTACATCTCCTCCAGACGCATCTTAGGATAAGTCATACCGCAGACACAGCAGATCGACTCTTCTCCGCTGTATGCCCGAAAGGTATCTACCGGGGTTCCCACCGCTTTCTCCAGATCTTCCATGCTTACATTTCCGGCCAGAGCTGCCGTTATATACTTCACTGTCCGGTCTGCTTCCGCAGGAGCATACTCATTGTCTGTCAGTGCCTGTATCACCTGTGAGCTATCTACTCCCTGCGCATGTACAATCATAGCCATGCCATGTGCTTTTAACGTCTCCTCGATCTCCGCTCTGTCAATATTTCCGCGGAGACTCTTATATTTCTCCGGGATCTCCAGAAAACTGTTGAAATCATCTGCAAACTGCTCATTCAGGTTTATTTTATCCCCTCTGTTGTTATCCAGGATAAAGCAGGCTGCCGTCCCTTGGATCTGCGTCAGTTCAGTGAAACACTCATAAGAGTTGATGTGGGCTTTTACACTTTCTGCAGGTGACGGAAGGATTGTGACTGCTCCTACCTCCCGGCCATCATCAAGCAGTAAATCTATCAACATAGGTCCTGCTCCGGATCCCGTGCCTCCTCCACTAGCAAAGATCACAAAAAGAAGCCTGTCCTGTAATTTTGCCTCAATTTCTGCAGCTATGTTATCAAAATCCTCTACGATAAGATGTTTTGCCTTATGCCGGTCTTTATTGCAGCCTTCTCCATTGGATACATGATACCGGAACTTTGCATTTTCCAGTGTCTCCAGATCCTCTCTGGACGTATTAATATATAGTACTGTGTAACCCATACTCTCAAAAAGCTGACCGATATTTCCTCCGGCCTGTCCTACCGCTATAAATGCAATCTTATCCTTCATCCGTATAATCTCCTATCTTTATTTCTTATTCTGCTCCAGGAATTCCTTTCCGTCATCCGTGATATAAAAAGTGTTGGCTTTTCCATCCTTCATACCTTTTTTCACGTATCCCTGATTTTCATAATCCCGAAGTTTTTTAAATAATGTATTTTCTCTTACATCTAAATCTTCTGTCTGCATGATCTCCTTTAATGACATAGCTGCCATACGGTTATCCGCATTATTTGCCAAAAGTACAGACAGCACCAAAAATCCCAATCGGTTCACACTCTCACCGTCTCTTTCTTCCTGCATCTCTGATATAGTCTGATTATCTCTGATTTACTCAGATTATCTCTGATATTCTCTGCTATATTGTGATATATCCGAATGCTGTTATCTATTACATGCCCCTAAGTTATTTTTTGAGCATATCTTCCATCGCATCGTCCGTCATCTGCGCATACTGATAAAGATCATATAATGGTGCATAATTGTATTTTCCAAAGGCACGAAATCTGTATTTGCCTACTTTTTTTAATACACCATTTCTTTCCAAGCATTTTACATCCTGATGAGTGATGTTAAAGGCACTCTGATATACCTGGCTGCTGACGCCTATTCCAAATAGATCAGCAAACTGCTTATATTCAAAGCCGTTGTTGCAAAGAAGATCAAACAGCTCTTCTTTTTTCATTTTTTCGTTACATTCAATACCCGCAGAGCTGCATAATGAAATAAGCTGTTCTTTAAAAGCAACGCTCTGAGTGCCGGCATTTTTGCATACTTCCTTTTTCACATACTCCTCGACAGATAATTCTTTATCAAAATAATTGATATTTCTCATTTTCATCGCCCTCTTTTCTGATCTTCTCTGCTATATTCTGATATACTTGGATACTATCTGATATAATTCCGATAATCCAAGATAACCAATGCCAAAGTACATGACCAATCTCCACAGCTTGTCCATAATTCCTCCGGTGCGGAAATTGCATACCCGGATCCTTGCAACACTGAACGGTATCAGCAGCGGAACTCCACCGGAAAGCATATCCAGAATCAAATGGCTGAGATTACCTGCAATCATCCCTATCAGAAAAGCCTTCTCTATTCCGTTTGTATTGCCGATAACCGGCAGTGCCAACAGCATTGCTGCAGGAACCAGCAGAGAATGAAGCAGTCCCCGGTGTCCTGTCATGGAACGGACATTCTCTCTCAGTTTCCGCGGCAGAATGCCGGAAAGCAGCCGGATTCCTCTCTGACAGCCATGGACTATCAGCTCCACTACAGGCAGTCTGCTACCGATCTGGCTGTGGACATTGTCGATATCCGGGAGCAGCCCTCCCAGAACCGATCCGGTGGCCATTGCCAGCGTCATAGCGCCGGGGCATCCTGTATAGTGACTTATGACAAGTCCGGCAAAGAATCCTGTTGCACTATGCGTTTTCCCCGTCATGCTTCTACCTTTCCTTCGGTTATCTTTTGCATCTCCCGAAAACAATGATACGAACAATAATATATTTTCCGCCGCTTTTGGCGGACACTATACACCCAGTTGGTCCTGCCTCCGCCCCTGGTCTGATAAGGCACTGCAAAAATCTCGTGACATACCGGGCAGCGATATATTTTGCTTACTCCACCGCATCGTTTATACATTTTTAACACCTTAACCTCTTGACAAGTACTTTGAAATCCTATATTGTAACGTTTAACAGGATGCGGAGTAATTTATATACTTCGCATGTCTACTCAGACACAGTGCTTCGGTTCTCCAGCCTTTATAGCACTGTGTTTTTTTATCCACAAAATTCCGGGTAGCGCAGCCTGACTGCCTGCCAAAAATAAGGGGCATACCCACAGCAAAATATCTCTTCCACTGCGTAGCTTCTGCATTCATCCAGCCTCTCCTCCTCGTCCTCATAATCATCGACACTGGCTGTACCGTTGGTGTACAGGTTAAATGCCAGCCGGATCACACGTACACTTCCTGATGTCTGCCATCCCTCCTGCAGAGCTTCCGTCCGGATCAGCCCGGCTTTCAGATCATATACATTCTCGAAATGCTCCCGGACAGTCCGGTCGATTCCCAGGCAGTAGATCAATGCCATATGGTAAATATCAAGTTTTCTGCACTTTAATAAATTTCTGCAGAAAAAGTCCTTATGCTCCTTATTCATGAATTTGATTCCTGCACATAGTTCTTCCATTCGGTATCCTCTCCTTTTTATGTAGTATTTTTTAGTACCTTTCCTTGCAACACATACACGGCGCGAATTTCGGTTCACAACAGTTTTTGCTGCAAGAGCTTCGCAAGCATTTCCTCCGGCAAATCTCCACCAGCTAGTTCACCGACCGGCGCACCTATAATCTCCGCCAGATCCCACAGATCTCTCAGCCGCATTGATCCCGGATCCTCGATCCGGTTCATAAGTGTCCTTACCTGTACATTCTGCTTTGCAGCGATCTTGTCTTCGGACACTTTGCTCAGTTCTATGTGCCGCTTGATTCCCGCCCTGGCTCTGGATGCGTAATTCTTTCTGGCCGTTTCTGTTCTCAGAAGGTTGGATTTTGGCATCTTCTCACTTCCTCTCCAGTTTAAATATAGCCCTAGCTAATTGCTACTTTGGTGTCCTTATAGTCACAATCTAATAGGTTATACAGTCTGTCGTTTCCACCCCTACAAAATTCATTACCTTAACGCACCAGTAACTTTTTTGCTTTATCGGGTTTAAATTGTTCTAATGGAACACCAAGTGCATCACATATCCGCATATACTCATTAGCCTCAATTTTTCTATTGTCATTCAATATCATATTAAGGATAGGTGACGGAATTCCTGTCTTTTCTGATAAATAGGATTGTTTTATTCCATTCTCTATCAGATATTTTTTTATATCGCTACCTTTCAATCTGTTTTCCTCCTTTCAAAAACAGCTTTCCTGTTTTTCTTAACTATAAAACAGCACTTCTGATTTGTCAACATATTTTTCAGATATTCTGAATTTTATATTGTATTTTCAAAATTTCTGTGCTACTATTGCCTTATAAACAAGGAGGCAATCATGGGAGACGACACAATTAAAAAAAATATTTCTAAAAACATTGCAAAATATAGGGAATCCGCCGGTCTCAGTCAAAAGGAATTGGCCAATAAGCTCGGTGTTGTTCCCTCCAGAATTTCTAATTGGGAAACTGGAGCGAACTGTCCTACAATAGATATTCTTTTTGAAGTATGCGAAGTGTTAGGAGTCTCCATTAATGATATATATGGCGTGTATCCTGATTCAAAGTTTGTATTAAAATATGGTGAACAAGACTTGCTAAAAAAATACCGTACTCTAGATTCGCATGGAAAAAAGATAGTCGATTTTGTACTTACGGAAGAAGCCGATCGCTGCTCCTGTGAATCTACCTGTACTCTCAGTGTTGAAGAACAGTGTGCGGCGGTTGCCAGAGATATTCGAAAGTATATTGGTCAGATTGATGTGCATGATCCTGATGCCGGTCGGAAGTTGGAAGCTCTTATTCGCGGCGATCATCCGGAGAGTAAACAGATAGGGTAACACCCTTCCCGGCAAGGTATTGGCTAGATTAAAATGGTCACTTTTGTTGTTCCGTGATGATCTAAGTTAATAATTACTATATGTTCAGGTACTAAATAAATAGCATATACGTCTGGATACGGTAGATACAAATATATCTTCGTCATCATAAACACCCCTCGCTCCCTGCCGGAGGAGGGTGCCGCACTATTTTAGCAAAAAATGTTTTCATTTTGGATATAAAAACAGCCCCAGTGTTGGAGCACCGGAGCTGATCCGATCTTACCGGGAAACCCGAATAAAATCACCCTAGACAAGTGCATTTTATCATTTTCCCGGGGATTTTGCAAGTCACCGGGCATTTTTATGCCCATTTTTAGGAGGATGATACTATGGCAACAGCTTACAAATTGCCGAGTGGAACATGGTGTATCAAGCCATACAGCCATTCAGAGCCGATGTACAATGCGGACGGTTCCCCCGTCCTGCAGAAAAACGGTAAGCAGAAAATGAAACGAATCTATAAGACGATTACCGGCGCTACCAAAAAAGAGGTGGATTTTGAAGCAGCGCAGTTCATGTTGCAGAAGGAAGAAGAGCTTGCGAATCAGCCGAAGCAAAAGAAAGCGGACTATACTCTCCTGCCTCTCACAGAACTGATAGATAAATATATCGAGTCCCGGCTGGTACTGAACAGGTCTCTTACTACCATCCAAGACTACTGGTGCATCCAGCGGAACGGTTTTCAGGATCTGATGCAGATTTGTGTTAAAGATATGGACAAGGAGCTCCTGCAGGAATCCGTCAATATGGAGTCTCAGCGTCCATGTAAACGTAAGAAGGGCGTGACGCTCTCTCCCAAACGTCTACAGAACGAATGGAGTTTGCTTGCATCAGTAATCCGTAAATATACAAGTTCTTTAGATGATGTTCTGCGGAACATTGAGCTTCCAGAGGTTCCCGAGCGTGTGCCCGATCTGATTCCGGCAGAAGTTCTGCTCCCGGCCATTAAAGATACTGAGTTGGAATTGCCTGTATTGCTGGCCGCATGGCTCAGCTTTTCCATGTCGGAGATCCGTGGCCTCACAAAATCAAAATCAATCTCCGGAGATCACATCCGCATTGCAGAGGTCGTGGTGGTTGTAGGTGGTAAAGATCACCGCAAAGAAATTGCAAAAAACAAATACCGTAACCGTACTCACAGGATCCCGCCTTATATCAAGTCCCTGATCGATAAAGTTCCCGGGGACAGGCTCGTTACCCTGACCGAGGCCCAGATCTATCACAGGTGGATCAAGTTTCAGGACGAGCACCGGTTTAAGCATATGACCTTTCATGATCTCCGCCATCTGAACGCATCTGTCATGGCCGCTCTGCGTATCCCGGACAAATATGCTCAGGAACGCGGAGGCTGGAAGTCTGACAAGATCATGAAAAAAGTATATACCCAGACCTTCTCCGAGGTCCGTGTTGCTGTAGATGATAAGATCGACGGATATTTTGACAATATTGCAAATCCCATTATGGAAAAAATGCCGTGGGAAAAGTATAGAGCCTGGCTCACCCTTTTTGGGAAGGAAGATAACAAGAAAAGCCAAAAAGAATTTATGAAGTTTATTGAGGAACAAAAAATTGCTACATAACCGTTTCATGTTGCATTTCATGTTGCATCGTGTCGCAAAACGCATGTAAATAGCGTATTTGTATTACATATATTACATTCACGATGTTGTCGGAAAGCCAGTGTTTATCAGCATTTGCCGTATTTCCGGCATTAGATAGAAAATTGCTTTACGGGTTCGATCCCCGTCTCGCGCTTGAAAAAAGAACGATACCAAATCGGTATCGTTCTTTTTTTCGAGCCCTGCCAGGGCTCGAAAGTTCGATGTCTACGCTCCGCTCCGGTCCGCGCAGTCCGAGATCCCCCGGACCTCGTGCGCCGTCTCGCGCTTCTTTTATTTGCAGCGGAAGCCTTGATTTTACAGGGTTTCCACTCTTTTTGTGTCTGCATGAAATTGTAGACAGCTGTAGACAGCCGATTGTTATACCACGAAAGACAATATAACGTTTGGTTAATAATTGCATCTGCCAATCTGTCTATATGTACGAATTTTATCTCTATTGCGTACCGACCTACATCTATCCGCCCATTACACGTAGCCACCGACTGTTCCTTGCTTCATTTCAAAATCTTCACCACGGTCGCTAGGATCCACAGTAAACCCTTCGCTTGAGGAAGAGCTACCGCCTCCGGCGGTACTGTCACTGTTGCCAGTGGTTCTACCAGTGATTAACTTGTCTACTAAATCCGTCATATCTCAATGATAAAATGATTTTTCTTTTCATAAATACTCCAATCTGCTACAACGTTTATGAGTTTAGACATTATAACACAAAAATAATAAAATTGAATATCGGGTTAATAATGATGTCGGAAGGTTAGAAATGCGTTGTAGACAGCTGGTTCTACAACGCATGTGGTTAAAACTAAAAAAGCCACCACAAAATGGTGACTCAATAACATAAGCAAGAAACCATCCGGCAGGCGTCGCCTCTCCTGCATCTCTTTTGACCCATAGGGTGCGTGGTTGCAACGAAATTTACCACCTCGGATAGTTCCTCTCTTATTGTATATAGATTATACCCTGTTTATTCCCTACTGTAAAGAATTTCTTTATTTCGCAAGTAATTCTGCAATCTTCTCTCACTAATTTTCCAGCATGAAATCACAGAATTTTTATATCCATGTTCATCCCCCGAAGTACATAATCTTAATACAATCTGTAAAAATCCTTCTTCCGTTTGTATTCTTTTAATAATCAGTCCCGTATATGCATGCTTATCCCTAATAATATAATCCGGGGTACTTATTGCCTCCTGTATATTTTCAATACTTTATTATATGCCTCTGGATGTCTGTCCTTAATATGTTGAATCTGATTGTCTGTGATAATAACCTCTTCGGTAATAATATCCTCTGTTATACATTTATATATTTTTTGATTTATTTTTCCTATGCTATACACTTCACTCTTTTCACCACCTTCATTTTAACTTCATGTTTCTTTCTTCCATTCACGGCTCTGGGAAAACGACTATAGATCGCTAGTCAACGATATGAGAATTTGTAAGAGAAATATTGCTCTTATTGCTAAGATAACATGAACGGCCATTTTTTACAAGAAAAAAGACGACTGCACTCACATGCAATCGTCTTCTATCTTCTTTACTGTTCCAGTTTATCCGCATATTTGATACGGTAGATTCTCCGCAGGGAATCATTGATGCGTTCCTCGGAAATGGTGCCGTTCTGTACAGCCTCCAATACTCCGTTGTATGCCGTCTCAAAATTCTCCGGTGCATAGATCATATCACAGCCTGCGCGAAGTGCCAGTACCGCAGCTTCATCTGCTCCATAGTAATTGGAGATTGCAGCCTCATTCATGGCTCCGGACACGATCACACCGCGGAAATTCAGTTCATTTCTTAAAATATCCGTTACCACCGCGCTGGAGAACGTGCAGGGGGTATTGTCTCCGGTCAGGGAAGATGACGCCATATTACTGATGCGGATCATTTTGGTCATGCCATTGTCGATACAAGTCCGGAAAACCACAAATTCATTGGCTCTGAAATCTTCCGCACTTCTGTCTGTAGATGCCATGCCGTCCTTCGTGCTCTGGGTACTGCTGCCGATACCAGGGAACTGTCCGATACATGCGGTCACCTTCTGCTCCTGTAATCCTGCCTGCATATATCCTACAAAGGATGCCACATTGTCCGCTTCCGATCCGTAAGAACTGTTGCCTGCCGCATTTCCATCCACTACACTGAGATCTGCAGAAGGTGCGAAATCAAGATTAAAGCCCAGCTCTGCCAGATAAGTTCCCACCGTGGTTCCCGCTAGGTACGCATTGTTGGTATCTCCGGTAGCCCCGATGCTCTGGGGTGTGTCCACTTTAGTGCCAAGGCCTGCCGCAGCTACCGCATCTGTATCACTTCCCTCTCCGTCAATGGCAATAAACAGGGGATAGCTGGTATATAATTTGGTATTATCGATCATCTGCTTCAGTTGATCTGCAGACTGGATGTTTTTCGCAGCGTATACGATTCCACCTACCGGGTATTTCGACAAAGCATCCTTGGTACCGTCTCCCGCCTGTACTGCCGCAGACACACCGGTGATCGATTCCGGCGTCGTAATGAATAATCCGGCTACCTTATCTTCCAGAGGCATGTTCTGGATGATTGCCTCATTGATAATGGTATCCAGCTTCTGCTCATCCGTGAGTTCCACCACTGTCTCCTGGCTTTCCGTCGGTGCCTGGATTGTCTCCTCATCCGAAAGGATCTCATCCACCTTGTTCTGCTGTTCTTCCTGATTACGACTCATGCTGGTAATCTTGCTTACAGCAAAAGCAATTCCCACCGCCAGCAACAGGATCATAATACCTACGGCCGTATATGCAATGATCTGATTTCTCTGTCTTCTCTTATGTCTGAGTTCTCTTTTGTCCTGCTGATTCTGTTCGTTTGTGTCCATTTTCATAACTCCTCTATCTGTACTATTCTTTTATTGTACATGATATCGATAGGTTTTTCCACTGGAAAATTGTACAACTATTCAGAACCTCATTCGCAAAAAAAAAATCCAATATGGACTTACAAATGCAAGCATTTGACGACCATCTTGATTTTTTACTTGGCTCTGAATAGTTATACAACATTAAGAGAGCGTACCGATCATTCTTTCAATCAGTACGCCCTCTCAGACTACAGGCTCCAATGGCTTGCCCTCTCTTTCTTAAATTTGATCTTCCATTTTGTCTTTTGTTCTCTTTCCACTTTTCTTTTGTACGTATGTACTGTAATGTGAGATAATTCTTATCTTCTGTTGTTCATTACTTTTTCTTCTGTGTACTTGATGTTCTCTATGTAAATTGGTTCTCTTTGGTAGTTCTATTCAGTTGTACATCATGGAAGACTGTGGTAGGACTTTACTTGTTAGGTGGACTATACCTCTCTTTCTATAGATTCTTTTGTACTTCTCTCCCAACCTTCTTTGTTGGGTTGTTCCGTTTCTCTTTTGTTAAGTCTAATATAATACATGCTTGTACATTTGTCAACACATTTCTCGAAATATTTTAATTTATTTTCAATATTTTTATTGTGCTGGTATATTTTTACATTTTTCGACATTTTTCTATATATTTTCTGTCTTTTTGAAAGAGAATGGCAAGGGCAAAGGGCGTGCCGCTGCCGGGGAAAGTGTAACGAGCCATGCCAGCATCCGCCAAAAGCCCTGGCGGGCTTTCGGCGAATGACGGCTGTCGCCGTATAAAGTCAAAAAAACTACCACTCCCTGGTGAGCAAGCTCCCCATTGAGTGGTAGTTTCCTTGCCTTTGCATGTCTCGTTACACGGCAAACTGGCTATTATACAGATTCGCGTAGAAACCGCCCTTTGCCAGCAGGGTCTCATGGTTGCCCTGTTCGATGATGTTTCCGTCTTTCATTACCAGGATGACATCAGCGCTCTGGATGGTGGAAAGTCTGTGGGCTACAATGAAGCTAGTGCGGCCTTCCATCATTTTGGCGAATGCGTTCTGGATTTTGATCTCGGTACGGGTATCGATGGAGGAGGTTGCCTCATCGAGGATCAGGACAGGAGGATCGGCAATGGCGGCACGGGCGATCGCAAGCAGCTGGCGCTGTCCCTGGCTTAAATTTGCTCCGTCTCCGGTCAGCATCGTATCATAGCCTTTCGGGAGTCTTCGGATAAAGCTGTCGGCATTTGCAAGCTTTGCTGCTTCCACAATCTCTTCATCGGTCGCATCCAGTTTGCCAAAGCGGATATTGTCACGCACCGTTCCGGTGAATAAATGTGTATCCTGCAGAACGATTCCAAGTGAACGCCTGAGATCTGCTTTCTTGATCTTATTAATATTAATTCCATCATAGCGAATCTTACCGTCCTGAATATCGTAGAAACGGTTGATCAGATTGGTAATCGTCGTCTTACCTGCACCGGTCGAGCCGACGAAAGCAATCTTCTGTCCCGGTTTCGCATACAATTTGATACCATGCAATACAATTTTCTCATCATTATAGCCGAAATCCACGCCATTGAATACAACTTCACCTTTGACTTCCACATAATCCACACTGCCATCATTCTGATGTGTATGTTTCCATGCCCAGCGCTCGGTTCTTTCTTCACACTCTGTGAGCTTTCCGTCTTCTTCTTTCGCATTGACCAGTGTTACATATCCTTCATCCAGTTCTTCTTTTTCATCCATCAGCTTAAAAATACGGTCGGCCCCGGCCATTGCCACCATCCGTCACCTCGGTTGCCAAAGCGGTATCATCCTGACTGCTTCTCACAATCCGAAGGAATACAACGGTTACAAGGCATATTGGGACGATGGTGCACAGGTATTGGCTCCACACGATAAAGGTATCATCGACGAAGTAAATGCAATTGCTTCTGCTGCTGATATCAAATTCCAGGGAAATCCGGATTTGATTCAGATTATCGGTGAAGACATCGATAAGATTTATCTGGATATGGTGAAAACTGTTTCTATTGATCCGGCAGCTATTGCCCGTCACAAAGATATGAAGATTGTCTATA
>OGZG01002837.1_pt1 | contig 11169 bp, 11 predicted proteins | sample 1576781 | NCBI WGS metagenome assembly OGZG01 (sample SAMEA3541502, study PRJEB24748) | human gut metagenome | biome: human gut; feature: human-associated habitat; material: faeces | place: China | collected 2012 | reverse complement strand
CCCCGGTAGCCCTGCGGGGGCAGAAAGAAAGTATTAGTTGTCGACGATGAAAAATTAATTGTGAAGGGACTGCGGTTTAGTCTGGAACAGGATGATATGGAAGTTGACTGTGCCTACGACGGCGAGGAAGCGCTGGAATATGCCAGAGCGAAGGAGTATGATATTGTACTCCTGGATGTGATGCTGCCGAAGCTGGACGGCTTTCAGGTCTGCCAGCAGATCCGGGAGTTCTCCAATATGCCGATTATCATGCTGACAGCCAAGGGCGATGATATGGATAAGATTCTGGGGCTGGAGTATGGAGCGGACGATTACATCACAAAGCCCTTTAACATTCTGGAGATTAAGGCCCGTATGAAGGCCATTATGCGGCGTACCGGCGGTACGGAAAAGGAGAAAAAGGGCAAGGTGGTCGAGGCTGCGGATCTGAAGCTCGATCTGGACAGCCGCCGCCTTTTTATCGGCGGTCGGGAAATTAATCTGACGGCCAAAGAATTCGACCTGCTGGAGCTGATGGTGCTGAATCCGGGCAAGGTCTACAGCAGGGATGAGTTGCTCCGTGCTATCTGGGGCGAGGACTATCCGGGAGATGCGCGTACCGTGGATGTGCATATCCGGCGTCTGCGTGAGAAGATCGAGCCAAATGCCAGTGAACCAAAGTATGTGCACACTAAGTGGGGTGTAGGCTACTACTATCAGCAGGTTTAGAGGTAGGACATGAAAAAACAGAAACTCAAAGAAATGATCAAAAGTCTTAGGGCACATATTGTAGTGGTGGTCCTTTTGGTGGGGATCCTGCCTGCTACGCTGTTTTCTGTGCTTTTTTCCAGTTTATATGTGAGACGCTCCGTGGAGAGCGACGTGACGGACATGGTTGCCAATGGACAGATCTTAGGTAAGCAGATCATGTCGAGCGGCTATCTGAATGAAAAAGATTCCAAAAATGTAGATGAGCAACTGAGTGCCTTGCTTCTGCCACTTCCAGTGAATTGCAGAAAATCGTCGGCCATCCCAGCTTTTTCATAAGTGGTGCTGCAAACTGTGTAAATGTATCACTGATGATGATCACCTGTGTCATGCTGCGCAGTTCATCTAAGAACTCTTTTGCCCCCGGCATCGGATCGATCTTTGCGATTGTCTCCTGAATCTCCTTCAGTCCAAGTCCATGCTCTTTTAAGATTCCAAGTCTCCATTTCATCAGTTTATCATAATCCGGCTCATCCCTTGTCGTTTTCTTTAACTCCGGGATTCCTGTCTCTTCTGCAAATGCTACCCAGATCTCCGGCACAAGAACACCCTCCAGATCCAGACATACGATATTCATATCCATTTTTTTCCCTCCTCAAAGCTCCATCGTGTCATTGAAAAACAGTATATTGTCATTCTATTATATTTCGTGCTGCACTTCAAGAAGTGATTGTAACAAAGGTGCAAATTGCAATATCGCAAAGTCTTGCAATTTCTTCATCACTGCAGCTTGTATTTTTTGATTGTCAATGGAAGCTATATGCGTCATAAGATTCCATAAGTATTTGAGCTGCCTCTGAATCGCTGACATCCACAATATCACTGACATCTATCCATTTGAAATGTGCCCGATGTTCGGAAGCCTGCTGTGCTTCATAATAGCGCGCCGCATAAGTACGATACTCATCCTCTGTCAGCTCTGTCCCATTGTAATCCTCATAGCTTATCGTTGCTTCGTAATCCGGATCTTCATATGTTTCATATTCAATGGCGAGTTTTGTTTCTGTTACAACATCATCCACGATCGCCAGTGAGCTGACCCGGTAGATGTAACAGTCCGGTGACTCTTTCATAAAATCGTACACAATATAATTATAGCATCCTTTTCCATTTATGATATTAGAGTATACCGTCACATCACTTTCATCCGATACCGAATCCATAAGATCCGGCTGGGATTCATATTCTGAAAAAGTTGTATCCAGTTCTTTTAGTTTTCCATCCTTATCTACTTTGTAAAAACTGGTATAAGAAAAAATTCCCGTGCCGCCACAATGCGAAACCAAAAGTTCCACTTGTCCATCCATATCCAGATCTGCCAGCGTGAATTTATATTGTTCATTGGCAAAATCAATATCAACTGCCCACTTGTCCCTGTTTTGTGCAAATATCTCAATCTGTTTTTGAATATCTTTAGTAGCTCCAGATATGCTGTCCACATATTTTACATAATGCGTCCATACGCCTTCCATATCAGAAAGCTTTTCTGTCAGATGCTGCTCGCTTAGAAATTCTTCCAAAAAAGTATCCCGATAAAACGGATTACCATTTTCTGTTTTCGCTTCTACTTTATAGCTTTCCAGATTTGGATAATCCAGATACATCATATTGTCCGGATTTTCCTGTAAAAATATAACCGGCATATTCCATGAATCTCCGTCATTACTATATTGGAGCAGCAGTAAAATATCCTTTTTCCCATCCATATTCACATCTGAAAATTTGACGCCACTGACCTGCCCAAATGAATCCGATATTGCTGCCGTTATTTTCGGAAACTCATACATAATTTTATCGTTTTTCATCAATAAGAATTCCGGCTTATTTGAATTATCTTCTGGTGCAACTGATGTAAATGTTACCATTCCCCAGTCATCCAGCTGAATCTCAAATGTCTGATCCTCAATCACTCTCTGCTTGAGGCTTTGCATGTTCTGTCCCGGTGTCTCTGTAACCGCTTCCTGCCCACCGGACAATTCTTTTAACACTTCCGTTGATGCTTCTTTTGTATCCTTTGCTTCCTGCTTACAGCCTGCAAGAACAAATGATACTATTATGAGTCCGAATATGATGTTCTTTTTCATCTGACTGCCCCACCTTTTATCGTTTCTCGGTATCTATAACGTCATCTGACTCCTCTTCTCTTATTTTATCATACCTAATTCTTCTATGCATCTTTTTCTGTTTTTTCTTCCATTTTGTATCCGATTCGAAAACCTACACATATTCTGCAATAGTATGATAAACTATCACTATAAAAAGCCATTCGGTGAAGAATAAGCTTCGCCTTGGATGGGATACAAATTTTAATGAGGGGGCATCCATGCAAAAAGAGAACAGAAAATACTATGAAGCCTATGAAGATCGATATAAAACCGCTCATGAAAAGGGTGTCAGTTGGGAGCAAATGAAAAATACTCCAATCGTTATGGATATTATTAATCGATATCACCTTCATCCTGAGCAGTCATTACTGGAAATTGGGTGTGGTGAAGGCAGAGACTCCGCCACCGTTTTAGAAAATGGCTTTCACCTTATGGCAACCGATATATCGCCTGAAGCAATAGACTATTGTAAGAAAAAAATGCCTGATTTTGAATCAAAATTCATGGTTTTGGATTGTTTATCAAGTGATTTGAATGAAAAGTTTGATTTTATTTATTCAATTGCGGTTGTTCATATGTTCGTTTTAGATGAAGACAGGAACGGGTTTTATCAATTCATTCGTAGCCATTTGAAATCAGATGGAATTGCTCTTATTTGTTCAATGGGAGACGGAAATTATGAAATGCAAAGCGATATCAGCAACGCTTTTGAGATTCAGGAAAGAGAACATGAATCTGGAAAAATGATGGTTGCGGGAACATCTTGCAGGATGGTTTCATTCAGTACTTTTGAGAACGAGCTGCTGAGAAACGGACTGAAAATCATTGAAAAAGGCATCACAAGTGCGATGCCAAATTTCAATAGCTTAATGTATGCTGTAGTTCAGTAGAGAGCCTATCGAAAAGCAAACCATCCATCCAAATGATATTGACTGCAACGAAAAAGTAGTTTCACTTCGATACACTCCCAAGGATGGAACCATTCTCCCCATCACCGTTTGCACAGAAGATGATTTGCAGGAAGCTCGGCAAACCGCTGCTGTCCGCCATGTGATTTTTGGAGTAGCGTATTGCATTGAATGCCTTGCTGTGGTGTTGATTTATTTCAAAAAAAGAGCCAAGTAAAAAGGCATAGCCCACATTAAATGCCGTGTGGAATCTCCGGTTGCATAAAAATTAACTTGACTATTATTGCAGATATATTTTTATAAATCTTTTCTCTTGCGGAACAGATATTCATCAAGCTGCTTTTTGATATCTTCCGGTATCTCTCTTGCAACCGGGCAGACTGCTGCATTTGCAAAACGGTTCGTAAATATTGCAAGAAAATCAATGTCTCTCTGCAGCTGTTCCATTGACATCACTTCTTTCAGATCATAGCGGCAATGGATCGGTGCAACATTTCCACCTGCAATCCGAGCAAATGAAACGGCAGGAATACCTTTGTCTGCAAATGGCGTGGAATCACTGGAATAAACACCTGTTTTGGATGCGACCGGAAAACCAACTTCCGCTGCCATATAGCTGATGTAATGAGAAAGCTTCTCTTCTGCGGAAACACATGCGATAAATTTACCCATGTAAGTACCGATCATATCCAGATTGATGTTCAATACGATTTTTTCCAGTTCGGCTTCGTGATCTCTGACATATGCTTTAGAACCAAGCAGACCACGCTCCTCGCTTCCACAGAACATGAAACGCAGGCCGTAATTTAATTCTTTTTCCTTCATCTGCTCCATGATTCCAAGAAGACCTGCACAGCCACTCATATTGTCATATGCACCATGGGAAAGTGACGTTGTATCATAGTGTGCACTTAATACGATCCATTCGTCTCTTTTTCCCGGAAGCTCAGCGATCACATTATGTGATTCTCCGTCATATTCTTTCTGCTTAATTTCTAATTTTATCTGCTTTGCACCATTTTTCACGAGTTTTACCGCCTCGCTGGAGTGCAGCATTGCACAGAACACCTTCCGTTCCTCGCCGACAACTGCCTCACGGAGGTCTCTCTGGTCAATATCCGTCTGTGGATAATACATATTGCCATACTGGAAAAGAATGGCTTTTGCCCCTGCTTTCATCAGATCCTGATAGGTAAAAAATCCAATGCCCTGCGTATCCATGAGAACGATCTTATCCTTCGCACCTGCGATAGAAACTGCATCCGTTCCCGGCATATAGTATAATTCTCCCTCTACATTTCCGCTTCCGCAGCATGTAAATGCTTTGCATGTCAGTTCTTCCCCGTCTGCATATAAATGAGCATCTTTGATTTCGCCCATTGCGACACGGAATCCTTCCAGTCTTGCTGTAACCCCTGCCTTTTCACACTGCATTTTCAAATATTCTGCAACCTGTAACTCTTCTTTTGTTCCGCTTGCATGCACGAAATCCGTATTGTCAAAAATCTGTTGTAAATTCATTGTTCTCTCCTAATCACTTGTATTATAAATATTTTCGTGTTCTGCTAACATTCATCTGTTTCCATCAGATTTATCCTTGTAAAAAATTTTGTCTCATTTTCATGATGGATATATGCTCCGTTTTTCATCTGAACACGAAGGCTTGCCGGATTATCCTTATTTACAGACATATAAACTTCGTGAATAGACCTCTGTCCGGCTTTCTCAAGCGTCAGCTTCAATCCCTTAGTTGCATAACCTCTTCCTCTGTATTTTTCTGATATGCAATAACCTATATGTCCAGATCCTTCTCTGAGAAAATCATTGAGACAATGTCTTAAACTAAATACTCCCACATATACATCTTCATCAACAAGCACGTATGTAGTATCCGGAACAAATCCTTCCGGCAGCTCCTTTCCTAATGACCAGTTTCTCTTTTTCTCGATCCATTCAAGAAACTGTTCATAGTTATAGCCATATACGCTATTCATATATCCGTTTTCATTTTCCGGAAAAGTCATATAAAGCTCATATGTTTTTCGATAATCAGAATCCTGTACTCTTATCAATTCCATGGGCAATCCTCCTTGTGTTTGTTCTGTCGGGCTTATTGAAGATGATATCACTCATATCTCGTCTGCCTTCTTGAAATTATTATTCAAAAGTATAATCATGGTATTTCTTCATGTCAATCGAAAATCATTTGATTTTTCATATATGCTCCAATCAGCTCTTATTTCCATGCAAAAAAGAGAAAATGGGCTGCCACAAAATGTGGCAACCCATTTTCTCTCTTTATATTCTTTGTGATCAGATTGTTCCTGTCACAGTTAAGGTTCCTGTTCCCGGTGTTACGATCCAGTTTCCGGTAGCCGGATCCTGCGTATAGGCTGCTGCAGGCACTGTGATCCTTCCGGCAGTCGTTGCAAATAATCCGGTTGTTTCGTTGTATGTGTAATCTGTTCCGGCCACAAGTGCTGTTCCGTTATAGCTTACCGCTATGTTGGAAAGAATTGGATCGAACGTATCGATGATCTCTGCTGCTGTGGCTGCATCCGCGGCAGTATTTCCGGTGTTCTGAATGAGGAACGTATAGGTCAGCGTTCCATTTTCCGTTACCGGAACCGGGCTGATCGATTTCGTGATATTTAATAGCGGCTCATTATCTGTTACCACTGTCTCTGTCACCTCGATCGGTGTAATGCCTCCGCCTGTGATCGTTGCTGTATTTACAATATTTCCGGTTGCAGCCAGTGGTGCGTACGGATTCACTTCTGCTTCATATACGATCACTGCATTGCCGCCTGCCGGTACTGTGATCCCATTTATTACAAGTGGCGGTCCGGCTGTTACTGCAGGTGCCGGCTGCAATACACCATTGATATAATACTTCGCTGTTCCTTCCATATAATCCAGTGGAACAAGTGTTGTTGTATTATAAGGATATGCTCCCAGATTGTCTGTAATGGTAAGTCCTGTATACGCTAACGTTCCCGCATTTACAATACTGATCACATAGGTGATCGTATCGTTTTGTCTGTAAGTGTTCCGCACTGCCTCCTTTGCAGCGGATAAAACTTCCAGAATCTCACCGACTGCTATATTTGAATTGGCAATGGATCTTCCATAACGCAATTGTGCCTGGTTTGTAAAACGTGCCATATATTTTTCCCTTCCTGTTTTTTATTGTCCCTTTTAAGCAATGTGCTATATTCAGGTACACTTTAATATATGACAGTTTTTTTTAATCGTTTCTCTTAACCTTGCTGCCGTTTGATTTTTTTTAATCAAAACTGTATGCGTTATACACTTCCGTAAGCATTTGGACTGCCTCTTCGTCACTCACATTTACAATATCACTGACGTCCTTCCATTGGAAATGTGCCTGGTGTTCTGCTGCATTTTGTGCATCATAATAGGCTGCCGCATAAGCATAATACTCTTCCTCTGTCAGTTCTGCCCCGGTATAATCCTTATAGGTGACTGTCGCTGCATAATCCGGACCATCATATGTTTCGTATTCGACTGCCAGTTTTGTTTCTGTTACAACATCATCAACGATCGCAAGTGAACTGACCCGGTATACATAACTGGTCGGTGACTCCTTCATGAAATCGTACACGATATAATTATAATATCCTTTTCCATTTATGATATTAGAATATACCATCACATCACTTTCATCCGATACCTGATCCATAAGATCCGGCTCGGATTCGTATCCTGAAAAAGTCGTATTCAGTTCTTTTAGTTTTCCATTCTTATCTACATTGTAAAAACTTGTAGAAGTAAAAAATCCTGTGCCACCAGTATTTGAAACCAAAAGTTCCACTTGTCCGTCCATATCCAGATCAGCCAGCGTGAATTTATATTGTTCATCAGCAAAATCAATATCAGTTGCCCACTTGTCCCTGTTTTGTGCAAATACCTCAATCTGTTTTTGGATGTCCATAGTGGCACCTGATATGCTGTCCAAATACTCTGCATAGTCTGTCCATACACCTTCCATATCAGAAAGCTTTTCTGTCAGATGCTGCTTACCGAGAAATTCTTCAAAAAAAGTATCCCTATAAAAAGGCGTGCCATTTTTTGTTTTCGCTTCGACTTTGTAGCTTTCCAGATTTGGATAATCCAGATACATCATATTGTCCGGATTTTCCTGTAAAAATATAACCGGCATATTCCACGAATCTCCATCATTACAGTATTGGAGTAGCAGCAAAACATCCTTTTTCCCATCCATATTCACATCTGAAAACTTTACACCACCTCCAAAGAATTTTTGCATTTTTTTATGCAACAGGAACTGAACTATGTTCCCTATGCAATAAAAAACGTCCCTGACAGAAATATACTCTCTGTCAAGGACGAATAGAAATTCTTATCCGCGGTGCCACCTTGATTCACAGCATCACAGGCTCTCTGTAAAGGCATTATTGCCGTTATCTCCGCTTCAATGGTTTAGTGTATTAACTTTGTGACCTAATGTATCACACTTGCATTGTGCTGTCAATAGGGCAAATTTAATCTTTCCGATTCACGATCTTGTAGTATTCTCTCGAAGTGATCTTGTATACAATCGTATAGACCACAAGGAAGATCACGCACACAATTGCGATTGCCATGTTAAAGGTGAAGGCATCCACGATCAGTATCATCCGTAAAAACAGTCTGACCACGCTGCTTGCCACGATCATATGCATAATCGCTGCTGCGACCGGAAGGTAAAATAATAACATAACCTGCGTCCGGATGGATTCTTTCGCTTCTTTTTCAGTCAGACCGACATTGGAAAGGATCCGGAATCGTTTCTGGTCTTCGTACCCTTCCGACATCTGTTTGTAGTAAATGATCATAACCGTTGCCATGAGAAAGAGGGCTGCCAGAAACATTCCTACAAAAAAGATTCCGCCATAGAGAGTATAAAAAACACTCATCTCCTCTGATTTAAAACAAATTGCTTCATGGTTTAATCCACCAAGTTCCACCAAAGCTCTGACCGTTTCCATCTGTTCTGCTGTCAGAGCTTTTTCTAACTGGTATCCGATGAAAACTTCATACTCATCCGGATTTACTCTCTGTCCGGCTTCCGCCATCAGGGCACAGATCTGCTCATCATCCGGAAAGACAAGAATCTCACGTTCGAAAATTGACATGGTCGAATCAATGATATAGCGGATTGCAGAATAATCTGCCTCTCCTGCTACTGTATACTCTTTTCCCATAAAATTCAGAGTATCACCTTTTTTCCATTCTTTTCCTGAACTGTAGATGAGTATTTCGTCATCCTTAAGTTTCAGATCCGTATTGGCATATTCGTTATAATCAGCAGCAGACAACAGATACGTAACTATATCGGAGGCTATGTCACTGTCGAATGTATCCGGGTCTGTGATCTTTTGTTTTCCATCTTTTTCCGTGACCATGATATTCCGGTACTGTCTGTAAATCTGGTCGGTAGTCACAATCCCATCCTGCTGCAACGCTTTATTTATAGCAGCAAAATCATCCATGCCTTTTCCTGCCTCTGACACAGTTTCTGTCACTATAATATCTGTCGGATATCTGTCATCTATATTTTTCCCGATGAGCATCATCAGTGAAAAGCCACAGGTCAGCAACAGGATCACACCTGTAGAAAGCACACAGATGGACGCCAGTCCTGCTGCATTATGTTTCATCCGGAACATCAGATTCGATACACTGATAAAATTCTTTGTTTTATAGTAAAACTTCGGATTCTTTTTCATGCACTTCAGGATAAAAATACTTCCGGCTGTAAAAAGACAATAGGTTGCGATCACAACAAGCAGAATGCTGACAAATAATATGTTGACCGCACCCCCGATTGACTTAGCAGACAGTGCCAGCTTATATCCCGCAGTCAGTGTTATAATTCCAAGAATAAATATAGGAACTTTCACTTTCGGTTCTTTTTCCCCTGTTCTGTCACTCTGCAGCAGTGCGATCGGTTTTCCAACCCGGATGGAAGCCACATTATAAATCAGACTGACTGCAAAAAGGATAACAAATAAAACCAATGTACTTTTCAGTGCTTCCACTGAGAAAAACAGTCCGTTTACCGGTGGCTGATTGATAATCTTATAGAGAATGAGAAGCATTAATTTGTTCAGAAAAATTCCCATCATAATTCCTGTAATAATGCTGGTCAAAGCATGAATCAGGCTCTCCGCAGCTAAAATATAGGTAATATTCTTTTTGGACATTCCAAGAACTCCATAAAGCCCCATCTCCTTTTTTCTCGCCCTTATCATAAACTGATTTGTATAAAAAAGAAAAACTGCCGCAAAGACTGCTACGATCTGACCGCTGATTTCCAGTAAAATCGAGATAATCTGTGCACCATAAAACGCTTCCACTCCATCTTTATAAATGTATGGGCAATGCGCAAGTGACTGCAAAATATAATAAATCATGACAGTCATCGTTCCTGCAAGTAGATATGGAATCAGTGTCTTTTTATTTTTCTGCATTCCACTGAACACAAATTTTGTCAGAAGCTTATGATTCACTGTCCTCTCCTCCTCTCATCAGAACGGTCACTGCGTCACAAATCCTATCTAACAGTGCACTTCTTGTCATATCACCGCGGTAAATCTGATGGAATACTTCACCATCCTTAATGAACATGACACGGTCGGCATAGCTTGCCGCCACATTGCTGTGTGTTACCATAAGAATCGTCTGACCTGTCTGGTTAATCTCACGGAGCTGCTTTAACAGGTTGGTCGCCGCCTTGGAATCTAATGCCCCGGTCGGTTCATCTGCCAGAAGGATCCTTGGATTTGTGATCAAAGCCCTTGCGATCGCAGTTCTCTGTTTCTGCCCACCGGACACCTCATAAGGATATTTCTTCAAAAGCTCCACAATTCCAAGCTGCCCGGCAGCCTTTTCCACTTTTGCATCCATTTTCTTATAATCTTCTCCTGCCAGCACCAGCGGAAGCTTGATATTATCTTCGATAGAAAAATTATCCAAGAGATTAAAATCCTGAAAGATGAATCCGAGATTGCTTCTTCTGAAAATCGCACGCTCATTGTCCTTTAATGTGGTGAAATCTTTTCCATCCACCAGCACTTTTCCGGCGGTCAGTGTATCAAGGCTTGCAAGGATATTCAGAAGCGTTGTCTTACCACTTCCGGATTCTCCCATGATCGCCACAAATTCTCCCGGTTCCACACTGAAATGCACATCCCTTAATGGGCGTGTGAAAAAACGAGAGTTTTTTCATTCGTCCTTTTGCTTATAGTTATAATAATAGCTATATTACATAAAAAAGGGTATAGTTCCCCTTACCCCATAAGAATGATATTATGAAATCTTATGCGGCAGCTGCAACTTTTTTCTGTTTGTTGTGATATTTATAAAGATTGTGTCCGATAGAA
>OGZG01002827.1_pt1 | contig 11211 bp, 11 predicted proteins | sample 1576781 | NCBI WGS metagenome assembly OGZG01 (sample SAMEA3541502, study PRJEB24748) | human gut metagenome | biome: human gut; feature: human-associated habitat; material: faeces | place: China | collected 2012 | reverse complement strand
CGGACTCCCTCATGTATCAAAGCAAGCGGAATGGCAGAAACAAGGTCACGACCGATATATCTGCCGAGGATATTTGAGCGCAAAATCAAGAAAATGTTGACGAAGAAAAGAGTTTTTGATAAAAATAAAAAGAGTATCATTGCAATAAAAGAGAAGTGGGGGATGGAGAGCTATGAGTCAGGATACATTTACGCTATTTGAAAAAGTGACAACGGGAAAACTGATGGAAGCTATTTCGAAGAGCATGGACGATTTCCTCTATATATTTGACATACAGAATAGTAAATTGGAGCTTTCTGAGGCTGCGGTGGATCGCTTTATGATACCCGGCAGATTTTTAGATGATCCTTTGTCGGCAGTCTATGAGGAAGACCGTGAGATGCTTATGAAGGACCTTTCCGAAGTGGCCGCAGGAAAGGAAAAAACACATGATCTTCATTACAGATGGCTTGACAAAGAGGGAAGACCTGTCTGGATCAACTGCCGGGCGGCGTGACGGGCGAGCTGTGCACCCCCACAGGTGCGGCGCTGCTGCGGCAGTTCGTGTCTGACTACGGTGCAATGCCGCAGATGTGCGTCTCCGCCGCCGGTTACGGCACGGGCACGAAGGATTTTGCAGCGGCGAACGTCGTGCGTGTGCTCCTGGGTGAGAGCGGGAACGGCGATGAGCAGGTCGTGGAGCTGTGCTGCAACATCGACGATCAGCCTGCGGAGTCGCTCGCCTTTGCCATGGACGCGCTGCTTGCGCTCGGCGCGCTGGATGTGTATTTCACCGCCATCGGCATGAAAAAGGGCCGCCCGGGTGTTTTGCTCACCTGCCTCTGCCGCCCGGAGCAGCGGGATGCCATGCTGCACTGCATCTTTCGCAATACGACAACGCTCGGTGTGCGCGAGCGCACCTGCGCCCGCTACAGCCTTGCCAGACGCACGCAGACCGTGCAGACACGCTTCGGTCCGGTGCGCGTCAAAACGGCGCAGGGCTACGGCGTCACGCGCGAGAAGGCGGAATACGACGATCTGGCGCGGCGCGCGCGAGAGAGCGGGCAGCCGCTTGACGAGATCCGTGCCGCCGTCGCGCAGGCGCTGCGAGACCGGAACGAGACCGATATGCCCCAAAAGTGATGCTTTTTTTACAGCCGCACATCCGCACCGTGTCCGCACGGTACGGATGTGCGTTTTGCCCAGCGGGACATTTCGCCTGCGCGCGTCTTTCTGTGAAAGTCTACATATTTTGTGCCTCATCAAAAAATTCCCTTGTCAGACGATCTCAGCGTGCTATAATCGACACATTATGAGGGCTTGCCTGTCGAAAAACAGAATACCACAAGCGCCCATGAAAGGAGAAATTATGCATCCCAGACTTTCCAGCAAAATCCTGCGTCCCGATTTTCAGGGCGAATTTACGGCAAGTATTCTTGCGGCAGCGGCATCTCCCGAGCTGATTTCTTTCGCGGGCGGACTTCCGAACCCGGTCTCCTTCCCGGTCGAGGAGATGGACAAGGCGGCACACAAGGTGCTCGAGCATAACGGCGTCATGGCGCTGCAGTACAGCGGCACGCAGGGCTATCAGCCGCTGCGCGAGTGGATCGCCAAGCGCTATGAGACGATGGGCGTTTTCGGCGTGCAGGCCGACGATATCATCATCACCAACGGCTCGCAGCAGGTGCTGACGATGATGGGCGCGTGCATGCTCGACCCCGGCGACAAGGTGATCGTCGAGGACCCGACCTATCTGGTCGCACTGCAGTCGTTCCACTTCTTTGACCCCGAGATCCTGCCGGTCACCATCAACCCCGACGGCATCGACTGCGATGCGCTCGCGGCGGCTGTTGCGGCGAACCCGGACGTGAAGTTTGCCTACGTCATTCCGAATTTCCAGAACCCCACCGGCCTGAGCTACAGCCAGCAGGTACACGACCGGGTCGTGGAGATCTTCCGCGGCACGGACATTGTCGTGCTCGAGGATAACCCGTACCGTGAGCTGCGTTTTTCCGGCACCGCGACTGACAGCTTCGGCAAGGAGCTGGGGGAGCAGTGCTGCATGCTCGGCACGTTTTCCAAAATCGTCGCGCCCGGTATGCGCATCGGCTGGGTGTGCGTGCGCAACAAGGAGCTGCGTGAGAAGCTCCTGAGCTACAAGGCGACCGCCGACCTGCACACGAACATCTTCTCACAGCTCGTGCTCGCGCAGTACCTTGCGGACAACGACATCGACGCGCACATCGAAAAGACGAAGGTGCTCTACAAGCACAAGGCGGAGCTGATGATGGACTGCATGCGCAAGTACCTTCCGGAGGGCGTGGAGTTCACGCCGACCGAGGGCGGCATGTTCCTGTGGGCGAAGCTCCCGAATGGCATGTCTGCGGTCGATCTCTACCGCGTCGCGCTCACGAAGGGCGTGGCCATCTGCCCGGGCGACCCGTTTTATGAGAAGGCGCGCAACGTCAGCACCTTCCGCATCAACTACTCCAACAGCAGTGACGAGGTGATCGAAAAAGGCATCCGTCTGCTCGGCGAGGCCTGCGAGGAGCTGCTCGCAAAGTAAGGCAACCGCGTTTTTTGCACAAATCAAAACCGCCGCACCGTGGCGTCACGGTGCGGCGGTTTGCATATGGCAGCAGTTTATATGTAAGACCTTGTTCTGCGCATGTCGAGCACCAGTTCCGGATCGTCTGCACGCATCCGCTCCAGAATGCCCGTGAGTGCGTCCGGGTCGCGCGCGACCGCGTCCAGCTCCGGCTGCGTGAGACCGACCAGCTGCAAAAATGCGACCCTGCCGTGCACGGTCTCGATCGGTGCGGCGGTCGTGTCGCTGACGATGGCCAGCGCCGTGATGGCCGAGTTCAGCTCCGGATGCAGGGAGCCGCCGTCGCCGGGGATGTATGCGCCCGGCTCAAAATAGTTACCGGTCTCGAACGTGTAGCGCGCCAGCTGCGCCAGCAGGTCGAGCGCCCATGTGCCGGTCTCGGCATAGCTCTCGCGCACCTTGAGCGTGAGCTCATAGCCCCATTTGCTGTATTCCGAGCCAAAGGCCGCCATGCTCGGGTACAGCTCGCTCAAGCCGTAGGTGACGATGTGCTGATAGCCCTTGCCCGTGTCGTAGACGGCAAAGCCGTCGAGATATTCCTCGCCGCCGAGTGCCGCACGGTCGTGCAGCTCGCTCTCGAAACGCACCGGCTCTGCTTCTGGGTAGAGCTTTGCAAAGGCCGCGTCGATGGCGTCCCAGCCGGGCGCCCAGTCGGGGTGCTTTTTCATCCGCTTCGCGTATTCTTCTCTCGTCATGTCGTGTCCGCCTTTCGTCAATTTACTCCAGTGCCTCGTGCACGGAAAAATGGTTCTTGTGATAGCTCAGCAGGCCCTCACGCTGCATCCGTGACAGCTCGCTGCACATGGCGCTGCGATCGACGCTGAGATAGTCAGCCAGCTGCTGCCGGTTATAGGGGATGTCAAAGCTGTATCGCCCGGTGCGCTGCACGCACGCGGAAAAGTACGACAGGAGCCGGGCCCGGATGCCCTTCGGCGCGGTGTGCAGGATGCGCTGCGAGAGCAGCAGGTTTTTCTCTGCGCACACAGCCAGCAGATTCGAAATGAGCAGTGCGTGAAACGGGCAGGCGTTCGTACACGTCGTGAGCACCTTGCCGACGTTCAGAAACAGCACCTCAGTGTCCTCGGCGGCTGTCACGCTGATACGCAGCGGTTCCCCCGGAATACAGGCGTAGGGTTCGGCAAATACCTCTCCGGGCGTGACGTGACCGAGCAGGCTGTGATTGCCCCAGATGTCATCGTGGCCGATCATGGCCATACCGGAGAGCACCATACCGAGCTGTTCGGTCGGTGCACCCGCAGCGAGAATGGTCTCGCCGCGCGCATAGCGCTTTCGCACAGCGCCGAGGCACTGCAGCAGCGGCTGCAGCTGCGCCGTGTCGATCCCGCGAAACAGGCGCGTGCTGGTCAGGGTAATGTTCATATTTTTTGCTCCATTTGTTGTTCTGACAACGGAATTGTGGCTTTTATTATGCTATCTTATGCACAGAAAGTCAAGACCGCCGGGCGGGGGCCCGGACGATTTTTGGAAAGGGAAGGGATATTATGATCCGTAAGATCATCCACATTGACGAAGAAAAGTGCAACGGCTGCGGTGCGTGCGCGGCAGCGTGTCACGAGGGGGCGATCGGTATTGTAGACGGTAAGGCAAAGCTCCTGCGTGACGATTATTGCGACGGCCTCGGCGACTGCCTGCCGGCCTGCCCGATGGACGCCATCCACTTTGTTGAGCGCGAGGCGGCTGCCTACGATGCTGCGGCCGTGCAGGCGAATATGCGCAAAAAGCAGGCGCAGAGCGCATCTGCGCACACCGGCGGCTGTCCCGGCAGCAGGATGCGCAGCATCCGCCGTGAGGAGGCCGCGCAGCCGCAGACTGCCGTGCAGCAGCCGTCGCAGCTTGGCCAGTGGCCGTGCCAGATCAAGCTCGTGCCGGTCAACGCGCCGTACTTTCAGGGCGCGAAGCTGCTCATTGCGGCCGACTGCACGGCGTATGCCTACGCGAATATGCACAGCGAGTTCATGAAAGGGAAGATCACGCTCATCGGCTGCCCGAAGCTCGACGCGGTGGACTATACCGAAAAGCTCACGCAGATCATCCGTGACAACGATATTCAGAGCGTGACCATTGTGCGCATGGAGGTGCCGTGCTGCGGCGGACTCGAGCATGCGGCGCGTGAGGCGCTGCGCGCGAGCGGGAAATTCCTTCCGTGGCAGGTCGTCACGATCTCCGTCGATGGCAAGATTCTCGACTGCTGACCCGCTGCTCGGGCTCTGCTTGCATGCGCAGGCAGAGCCCGAACAAAGATTTTTCATTCCATGAAAAATATGCGACAATAGGGTTGACAAATCCGAAAATATCTGTATAATATCATTTGTTCGTAGCGGAATTGTGTAATGGTAGCACACCGGACTCTGACTCCGTTTGTGAGGGTTCGAATCCTTCTTCCGCTGCCAACGCGAATCGCTCCCGTCAAAGACGGGAGCGATTTTTTGCTTTTGCCCCTTTTCTGCCACCTCGCGGCAGCAGCCTGCGTGGATATGCAAAAAGGCCCTGCCGAGAGGCAGGGCCTTTTTGGTTTCATAACAGTGCTTGGTTCACTTGTCCAAGTAGCTGGTCAGCAGCTCCTGCAGCAGCTCGTCGCGGTCAAGGCGGCAGATGAGGCTGCGGGCGTTGTTGTAGTTGGTGATGTACGTCGGGTCCTCGGAGAGGATGTAGCCGACGAGCTGGTTGATCGGGTTGTAGCCTTTGACAACAAGGGAATGATACACGGAAGTGAGGATCTCCTTCATTTCTGTTTTGTTGTCGATCGCGTTAAACCGTCTGGTTGCGTCTTCCATGTGAAGCCCTCCCTCATACAAGTTCTTGTGCCTATTATACCAAAAAACACAAGTCTGTAAAGCCACTTTTCAACCCTTTTCGAAAAAAGTTCTAAATATTTTCTTAATACCCTTTCGCTTCTGTAAACGCTCAGCGAATGGTCGCGTGGAACGTCTCCTCAAGTGCCTTGAGGACACTCTGCATCGTCTCCTCGGCGTGGTCGTCGGTGAGCGTCTGGTCGTCGGCGCGCAGCGTCAGCGAGAAAGCGACGCTCTTATAGCCGGCCGGGATTGGCGCGCCGGTGTACACGTCAAAGAGTTCGCAGCCCTTGAGATACTGTCCGCCGGCGGCGAGGATGCACTGCGAGAGCTTGGCGACCGGGATGTCGGCGCTGCAGACGACGGCCACGTCGCGCGTCACGGCCGGGAAGCGCGGCAGCGGCGTGTAGACCGGTGTCGCACCGCGCTCGGCGAGCATCTCACCGAGCTGCAGCTCGGCCGTGTAAAGCTCCGTGTCCACGCCGTAGTTTGCTGCCGCAAGCGGATGGATCTGACCGAGCACGCCCAGCAGCTTGCCGCCGGCGTACACCTTCGCGCAGCGGCCGGGGTGGTACGACGGGTTGTCGCTCTCGGCTTCAAACGTCACGTCCGTGATGCGCAGACCGGCGAGGATGCGCTCGACCGCACCCTTGAGCTGGAAGAAGTCCATCCCGCCGCCGTAGCCGCCGAGACACAGCAGCTTCGGCTCGTCGGCCATGCCGTCGGGGCGGGCAAAGTAGACCTTGCCGATCTCGTACAGGCGCACGGCCTTGTTGCGGTAGTTATAGTTGCGCGTGAGGATCTCAAGCATGGACGGCAGGATGGTCGTGCGCATGATGGAGGTATCTTCACCGAGGGGGTTGAGGATCTTCATGGAGTTGCGCAGCGGGGAGTCGGCCGGGAGACGGATCTTGTCATAGTACGACGGGCTGATGAACGAATACGTGATGATCTCGCTGTAGCCGAGCGCGCGCGCCATCGCGCCGATGCTGCGCTCTGCCTGCTGCGCATCGCTGTAGCCGCCGCTGGTGGTCTGGCCGCGCATGAGCGTGCAGGGGATGTTGTTATAGCCGTAGAAGCGGGCGATCTCCTCGGCGATGTCGGAGTAGTGCTCCACGTCGCCGCGCCAGGAGGGGACAATGATCGTCTCGCCGTCGAGCTCGAAGCCGAGTGCGAGCAGGATGCGGCGCATCTCTGCCTCGGACACGTCCGTACCGAGCAGACCGTTGACCTTTTCCGGCTCGAGCTTCACGGTCTTCGGCACGATGGGTTCGGGCAGCACGTCGATGGTGCCGCGCATGACCTCGCCGCAGCCGAGCAGCTCCACGAGCTCGCATGCGCGATCCACGGCGGCGACGGTGTTCATCGGGTCGAGGCCCTTCTCAAAGCGGCCGGAGGCCTCCGTGCGCATGCCGAGCGCGGCAGCCGTGCGGCGCACGCTCGTGCCGTTGAAGTTCGCGCCCTCAAAGACGACCATGGCCGTGTCGCCCACAATCTCGGAGTTGGCGCCGCCCATGACGCCGGCGACCGCAACGGGCTTCTGCTCGTCGCAGATGCAGAGCATATTCGGCGTGAGCCTGCGCGCATTGCCGTCGAGCGTCTCGATGGTCTCGCCCTCGCGCGCGGTGCGCACGATGATCTGTTTGCCGCCGATGCACGAGAAGTCGAACGCGTGCATGGGCTGACCGTACTCGAGCATGACGTAGTTTGTAATGTCGACGATGTTGTTGATCGGGCGCACGCCGCTGTTGCGCAGGCGCTCGCGCATCCACGCCGGGGACGGGCCGATCTTGACGTTGCGCACCATGCGCGCGGTGTAGCGCGGGCAGAGCGCGGGATCGTCGATGCGGATGCTGACATGATCGCGGATGTCCTCGCCGCAGCCGGGCACGTCGGGCGTGTGCAGCTTCAGGGGCTTGTCAAAGGTCACGGCGGCCTCACGCGCCAGACCGATCACAGACAGGCAGTCCGGGCGGTTGGGCGTGATCTCAAACTCGACCACATGGTCGTCCGCGCCGATGACGGCGGCGATGTCGTCGCCGGGCTTCACGCCGTCCTCCTGCATGACCCACAGACCGTCCTCAATGGCGTAGGGATAGTCATGCAGCGTCAGACCGAGCTCCTTGAGCGAGCACATCATGCCGTTGGATGCCTCGCCGCGCAGCGTGCCGGCGTGGATCTGCTTGCCGTCGGGCAGCGGCGCGCCGTCAAGCGCGACGGGTACCAGGTCTCCGACCTGCTGGTTTTGTGCGCCGGTCACGATCTGGATCGGCGCATCGCCGCCCACATCGACCTGACAGACCCACATGTGGTCGGAGTTCGTGTGGCGCACCATCTCCACAATGCGCCCCGCGACAACGTTTCGGATGCTGTCGTGCAGGTTCTTGAACGTCTCCACCTTAGAGCCGGAGAGGGTCATTGCCTCGGAAAAGTCGTGATCGGACCAGGCCGAGCAATCTACGAATTCATTGAGCCATTTTCTGCTTAAAATCATGGTAGCCTCTCCTTTCTCAGAACTGCTGCAGGAAGCGCACGTCGTTTTCGAAGATCAGGCGCAGGTCGCTGATCTTAAAGCGGCGCATCGCCAGACGCTCCAGACCCATGCCGAAGGCCCAGCCGGAGTAGACGTCCGTGTCGATGCCGCAGCCCTCGAGCACCTTCGGGTGGATCATGCCGGCGCCGAGGATCTCGATCCAGCCCTCGCCCTTGCAGGTGGGGCAGCCCTTGCCGCCGCACTTGTGGCACTGCACGTCCATCTCGCAGGACGGCTCGGTAAAGGGGAAGTGGTGAGGGCGGAAGCGGGTCTTGGTGCCCTTGCCGTAGAGCTGTTCCACCACCGTGTTCAGGGTGCCCTTCAGGTCGGCCATGGTCAGATGCTTGTCGACCGCAAGAGCCTCCACCTGGTGGAACACCGGCGTATGGGTGGCGTCGAGCTCATCGGTGCGGAACACGCGGCCTGGGCATGCGATGTACAGCGGCACGCCACGGGTGAGCAGACCACGCACCTGATCGGAGGAGGTCTGGGTGCGCAGCACCATGTTGGATCCGACGAATCCTGCGGCGTCCTTGGCCTGATTGCCCTTGACGTAGAAGGTATCCTGCATCTGGCGTGCCGGATGATCGGGGCCGAAGTTCAGCGCGTCGAAGTCGTACCATTCGGTTTCCACTTCAGGACCGTCGGAAATCTGCCAGCCCATGGAGATGAAGAAGTCTTCGACATCCTCCATCAGTTTCGGCAACGGATGGCGCGCGCCAAGCGGCTTGCGATTGACCGGAAGGGTCATGTCCACGGTTTCGGCGGCAAGCGCGGCCTTCTCGGCGGCTTCCTTCAGGCGCTGCATGGCGACCTTGTCGCCGCTGAGGTCCACGCCGTCGGTGCGCTTGAACTCGCTGACCATCCACTTCATGATGCACTCGTCGAAGTCGTCGCCGCCGAGACGGTTGTTGCCGGCGGTGGCAAGAACTTCGATCACGCCGTCGTCGATGTCGAGGATGGAGACATCGAACGTGCCGCCGCCGAGGTCGTAGACCATGACCTTCTGGCTCTGCTCCTTATCCACGCCGTAGGCGAGGGCGGCAGCGGTCGGCTCGTTGATGATACGCTTGACCTCAAGACCGGCGATCTTGCCGGCGTCCTTGGTGGCCTGACGCTGAGAGTCGGTGAAGTACGCGGGGACGGTGATGACCGCCTCGGTGACGGTCTGGCCCAGATAGGCCTCGGCGTCGCTCTTGAGCTTCTGCAGGATCATTGCGCTGATCTCCTGCGGGGTATAGGCCTTGCCGTCGATGGTGACCTTGTGATCCGTGCCCATCTCACGCTTGATGGAGGAGATGGTGCGGTCGGGGTTGGTGATGGCCTGACGCTTGGCGACCTGACCGACCATACGCTCTCCGGTCTTGGAAAACGCGACGACGGACGGCGTGGTGCGGTTGCCTTCCGCGTTGGGGATAACGACGGCTTCGCCGCCTTCCATAACGGCAACGCAGCTATTGGTAGTACCTAAATCAATACCGATGACTTTAGACATAATTTTGTCCTCCTAAATCTATCTTAATTTTATTTGTTTGCGATTTTAATTGGCGACCTTGACGATCGCAAAGCGCAGGACCTTGTCGCCGAGCATGAAGCCCTGCTGCAGGACCTCGACCACGGTATTTTCGCCGCAGCTCTCGTCCTCAATGTGCATCACGGCGTTGTGCCGCTCGGGATCAAATTCCTTGCCCACGCAGTCGATCGGTGTGACGCCGAGCCTGGTGAGCGCTTCTTTATATTGGTTGAAGATCATCTCAAGCCCCTTCTTGTGGGGATCGTCGTCCTCCACGCCGAACTGGGCGAGGCCGCGCTCGAGATTGTCGTACACCGGAAGCATACCCTTGATGGTGTCGATCTTCGCGTTGGCGTAGATGCCTTCCTTTTCCTTGGCGGTGCGCTTGCGGTAGTTATCGTATTCGGCGGCGAGCCGCAGATACTGGTCATGCTCCTCGGCAAGCTGCTTGGCAAGGCCCTCCATCTTCTCCATCTGCTCGCGCGTGACGGTGAAGGTCTCGGCCTTCGTCTCCTCCTTCTTATCCTCGGGGGGAAGCTCCTTTTCCTCGGCAGCCGCGGCCTGCGGCTCCTTTTCGGGGGTCTCGGGCTGTGCGTTCTGCTTATCCTTCTTCGGCATTTCTTACTCCTTCTCTTCCTTGGGCGGAAGCTCGCTTTTTCCGAACATCCGCGTCAGACTGTCTGCAAAGTAGCTCAACCGTGCGGTCACGGTGGCGTAATCCATTCTTGTGGGGCCGACCACACCGACCAGCCCGCGCATCCCGTCGCCGATGTCATAGCTGGCGACGACGACGCTCGTGTCGCGCAGTGCCTCGTTGACGTTTTCCGGCCCGATGAGGATCTTCAGCGGGGTGTCGTCCTCGAGGACCGGGAGATTTTCCTTGTTGTCCACAAAGAACGTCATCAGGTCGTGCGCTTTATCGAGGTCGCGGTACTCGGGCATCTTCAGAATCTGGCTCGCGCCGGTGGTGAACACGTCCTTTTTGGCGGCCTCCTCCAGAATTTCGGCGGCATAGCCGACTGTCGCGGAGAGCACCAGAAACAGCTCTGGCGCGATCTGATCGGAAAGCCCCATGAGCTTCGCGCTCATCTCCTCGCGGGACTGCTTGGTGAAGTGCGTGTTGAGCAGAGCGCTCAGATCGGTGAGCCGCGCGCGGTCGAACGCGAGCGGCGAGCGCTGCAGCTGGGACTTCACGCGGCTGTCGTCCGTCATCACGACGGTGATGAAGCTCGTGTCGTCCACGCCCAGCAGCTCGAAGCGCTTGACGGTCACGCCGCTTTTGCCCTCAGCGACCGCGTAGGCGGGATAATCAACGATGGAGGATGCCATCTGCCCGGCCTGCGAGATCATGCTGCCCGCGGCGGACATTTTGTCCTGCAGCGTCTCGTTGATCTCCTCCGCTTCCGCCTCGGAGACCTCGCGCCGCTCCATCAGCTCGTTGACATACAGCCGGTAGCCCTTGGGGGACGGCACGCGGCCGGCGGAGGTGTGCGGCTGCTCGAGGTAGCCCAGATCGGACAGCTCGGCAAGCTCATTGCGCACGGTGGCGGAGGAAACGCTCCCGCCCATCTCCTGCGCGATGGCCTTCGAGCCGACCGGCTCGGCGGAGGCAATGTAATCCTCGATCACACGCTTGAGTATCTGCTTTTTGCGTGCGCTCAGCTCCATGCCTCCGACCCTCTCTCATAGATTTAGCACTCCTTATCCTCGAGTGCTAAACGCAGTGTACCACCAGTGTATGCCAATGTCAATAGGGCGGTGTGTA
>OGZG01002826.1_pt1 | contig 11215 bp, 4 predicted proteins | sample 1576781 | NCBI WGS metagenome assembly OGZG01 (sample SAMEA3541502, study PRJEB24748) | human gut metagenome | biome: human gut; feature: human-associated habitat; material: faeces | place: China | collected 2012 | reverse complement strand
TAAGCCTTTTTTCGTCCGCTTCGTATCCTGACTTCTTGATATTCTTATGTCGTATCCAAGATAACGCACCTTTTCAGAGGAATGGGTAACGTGAGTTTTCTCCTCTGACATCGTAAGATTTAACTTGTCTTTCAGAAATATCCTCACCTGTTCCTTGATATTTTCGGCATCCTGCTTTGAGCCTGTTATCGAAATCAGAAAGTCATCAGCGTAACGGTTGTATTGAAGCCTTTTGTAACTCTTATCCATTTCATCTAAATGCGGCGTGGACAGCATCACTTTTCTTGCTTCTTTAAATGTGGTCAGGTTTGCTTCTGTGCGCTCTGTTTCCAGATTTTTCTGCGCTTTCCGATAAGCCCAGCGTACCTTATCATGGTCTTTGTGGACTTTACGGTTTCTTGTATCGCCTTTGTCAAAACTTTTTTTCATCTTCCCCATAAACTTATCGAGTTCATTTAGGTAGATGTTTGCAAGTATCGGACTGACACCGGAGCCCTGCGGACTGCCGGAGTACGTTTCATGGTATGTCCACTGTTCCATATATCCTGCCCTTAAAAATTTCCACATCAGCGATATGAATGCTTCATCTTTTATGCGTTTTCTCAGAAGCTGTATTGTGATATGGTGGTCGAAGCTGTCAAAGCAAGCCTTAATATCTCCCTCGATTATCCACTTTGCGCCAGTAAACAGCGTTACAATTTCTTTTAATGCTGTGTGGCAGCTTCTTTTCGGTCTAAAACCATGTGAATTATCGGAGAATGTCGGCTCATAAATTGCTTCTAATATCATACGGACGACTTCCTGCAACAGTTTATCGTCCGTTGACGGAATCCCCAATGGGCGCTTTTTATTGCTATTTTTCTTCGCAATATAGACACGCCTTGCTGGGTTCGGCTGGTATGAATGGTCTCTTAATTTTGCAATGAGTTTTTCAATGCGCTCCATGCTCATACCGTCAAGAGTGAGTCCGTCTGCCCCTGCCGTCATGCTCCCCTGAGAGGTCGCAATATTCTGGTATGCGAGCAGATAGAACTCTGGATTGTACAGGTTACGGTATAATCTCTCGTACCTGTATTCTTTGTTTTTTGCTTTTTCACTTAAACTTTTCAATACATTTTCGGGACTTCTCATAATGCCTCACGCACCTTTCCTTGTTATTTGTATTGAAGAAAGACTGTCTCCCTTCGCCATGTGGACGGCTTTCCCGCCCTCGGACTACTACGGAGACTCTGTTGCCATAGTAAGTATTCAGAGTCGCTTTTTCTCATAGCACTCATAGCCGATATTTCGGCGTTTTACCGTAGGCAATCCCCGTTTAGAACTGTAATAACATAAGCCTGCTATGATTTCGGATGTGACGTTCGCCGTTTTCCATTATCCTATGGCTGATTTACTCTGGGTATCTTGTGGGTACGCATGGCCGACTCATATCCACCAGAGTACATGCGAGTATAACTTCCTTACGCATGGAGCAACATTTTGCCCAATCTCCGACTGTCATTCAGGCAGTTTAGCTTTCATCCTTATTCATAACTTTTCGTCACTACCACGCAAACACTTTGGAAGTTTCCATGTTTCGTGCCCTCCGACATGCTACACTCCCCGTCGGGTTTCCCCTTTCGGATAAGTCGGGTGACGATAGGGTGCGGATTATTCCGCTTTGATACCTTGCCCTATTACTTGCTCAAGGTAAGATTATTACAGCCCCTTACGGGCGCACGGTCATCGAGTTACTTACGGGAGTGCCGGTTGCAAAGATCACGCCACGCCCACCGGTCAGCTCATCCATATAGCGGCACTTCATAAACATATCCGAAGATTTCTGGGCTTCGGTCTGAGCGATACCGCCCACGTTCCGCATTTTTGTTGATAAAAAAAGATTTTTGTAGTAATGGCTTTCGTCAATAAAAAGCCTGTCCACACCCAATTCCTCAAATGTCACAACATCATCCTTGCGGCTCTGGTCATTGAGTTTATTCAGTTTTGCTTGTAGGCTTTTTCTGGTTTTCTCCATTTGCTTAATGGTAAAATTCTCGCCTCGGTTTCGCTTTACTTCTTCAATCCCCATCACAATTTCCGCAATCTGCTGTTCCAGAATGGTTCTCTGCCTTTCGGCACTCATGGGAATTTTCTCAAACTGCGAATGACCGATAATGACTGCATCATACTCACCCGTTGCAATTCTGCCGCAGAACTTTTTTCGGTTTGCCGTTTCAAAATCTTTCTTTGTGGCAACCAAGATATTTGCGGAAGGATAGAGCTGTAAAAACTCGCCTGCCCATTGCTCCGTCAGATGATTCGGCACAACAAACATGGACTTTTGACACAAACCAAGACGTTTGCTTTCCATTGCGGCGGCTGTCATTTCAAAGGTCTTGCCTGCCCCAACGCAATGTGCAAGCAGCGTATTTCCGCCGTACAAAATATGTGCGATAGCGTTTACCTGATGCTTCCGCAATGTAATTTCGGGATTCATCCCGTTAAAAACAATGTGCCTGCCGTCATATTCTCGTGGTCGGTTGGAATTGAACAAAACATTATAAGTATGGCAAATATCCTCACGCCGCTCATGGTCTTTCCATATCCACTGTGCAAAGGCGTCTTTGATTGCCTCCTGCTTACTCTGTGCAATGGCGGTTTCCTGTTTATTTAAAACTGCGGTTCTTTTGCCGTCCGCATCCTCGTGATAATCAAAAATACGAACATCCTTCAAATTCAGTGTTTCTTCGATAATACTATACGCATTGATTCTCTTTGTGCCGAAGGTATTGGTCGCCTTGATGTTTCCTCGGTCTTGATTTTTCCCTTCAATCCGCCATTCGCCCGTAATCTCAGAGAAATGCACCTTGATGTTATATTGCGCCCACCTTGGCGTAGACAGCGTTTCAAACACAAACTGTTTCACATAATCGGGTTTCAGCCAAGTTGCACCCAGCCTTACAGAAATTTCGCTTGCCGTAAGGTCTTTGGGCTGTACCTGTTCCAATGCGGAAACATTGGTTTGAAGGATTTCGTTTTCCTGTACTTTGATTCTTGCAAAGGAAAGCTTCTCCCGCACATTGCCGGAAAGGTATTCATCGGCAGTCAGATATTTTTCCGCTGTCTTTCCTTCTTCATATTCGGGGTTCAGAAAAATAACATTCTGCAAATCCGAAAAGATTTCTTCCTCGCTTTTCCCTGTAAGCTGCTGCATATACGCCATATCCACCTTTGCTTTTTCGCCTATGGAAACGGCAAGTGCTTCTGTGGCACTGTCGGTTTTCTCAACAGCCTTATGGCTTCGGATAGTTCGCTTGGTAAATAAATCTGCCTTTCGTTTCAGCCTTCTGTCCTCATCCAAAATTTCCAAAGAACAAAGCAAAAAGTACGAGCTATCCTCGGAGAAAGCCGTATTATTTCCTCGGGAGTTAATCAGTCCGTACCTTTCGGTAAAAGCGTCATAAAGCGTATTCAGTTTTTTCTGCTGCCCCGAAATTGCCTCATCGGAAAAATCGTTTACCTGCATATCAATCAGCTCTCTCACGCAGTCCCTCAGCTCAATCATGCCTTTGATACGGCTTTGTGCGGTTTTCGGAACATCTGCCTGAAACATCCGGCTGTTCTCTCGGTAATAAATCTCGCCATCCACAAGGGCATAGCTGAAATTTCTAACACTGTTATCCGCAGGAATAGAGACAGTTTCATTTTCCAAATCTTCTCTTTCGTAATCGGTAATTCTGCCTGTGATTTCAGAAACGGCAGTATGCAAAAGCTCCTCAAGGCTTTTATCGGGAAAGGGCAGGCAGGCGGCTTCCATGCCAAATGGCCCGCTTACATTTTCCATTTTGCCTAAAATCATCTGCGGATGGGAGATAAAATATTCATTCATGGATATGCCGTTCTCGTCCTTGCCTGTATGCACCCAATCTGGCGTAATGTCCATAATTCTGTCACGCTTTTGCAGAAACAGAATGTCGGAAGTAACCTCCGTTCCCGCATTTGCCTTAAACGCATTGTTCGGCAGACGAATGGCACCCAAAAGCTCGGCTCGCTGTGCAATATATTTTCTTACGGCTATGTTTTCCTTATCCATTGTGCCTTTAGACGTGATAAACGCAATCACACCGCCGGGACGCACCTTGTCCAGAGCCTTGCCGAAAAAATAATCGTGAATCAGAAAGTTATTTTTATCATACCGCTTATCGCTGACCTTAAACTGCCCGAACGGGACATTCCCGATTGCCACATCAAAAAAGCTGTCGGAAAAATCCGCATTTTCAAAGCCCTGTATGCGAATATCCACTTTCTGATAAAGCTGCTTTGCAATTCTGCCGCTGATACTGTCAAGCTCAACGCCGTAAATGCGGCTGTTTTCCATGCTTTCGGGCAGAAGTCCCAAAAAATTGCCTGTGCCGCAGGAAGGCTCCAAAATATTCCCCGTTTCAAAACCCATTTGAGAAAGTCCTCGGTAAATTGCCCGAATTACCGTAGGCTGCGTGTAAAAGGCAGTCAACGTGCTTTCTCTTGCGGAAGAAAATTCTTCTTCGGTCAGCAGACTTTTCAACTCAACATAGTTTCCGTTTGTTTCGGAAAAGCACTCCGCAAGACCGCCCCAACCCACATACTTCGCCAGAACAGCCTGCTCCTCGGCAGTTGCCAATCGGTTTTCGTTTTCCATCTCTTTCAAAAGGCGAATGGCGGTAATGTTGTTCTGATACTTTTCTGTCGGTGTGCCTATGCCAAGCTCTGTATCAGTGATATGATAATTCCGCTTTTCAACTTCCTGCTCGATGGCTTGCGGCACCTCCGCCAAAGGCTTCTGCTCCATCACAATATGGTCTTTCACAAAAGTAAGCGGCTCATTCCTGTAAACCGGAAAACCTGTGCTTTCCTGAAATGTGGTATCCCGCAAAGATGCTCTGTCCCCATGAATGCTCTCAACAATAAAGCTTCTGCCATCGGCAACAACCGTTTGCCCGATAAGCGTTTCCATTGCTTCAACCCTGCTCTCATTTTCAATGACAGCCTCGGCAGAATTTTCTTTGTTCGGAATTTTCGCTTCTTCATAAACAACCGTTTCCGGAATTATTTTTTCTTCCGCTCGGTGCTTTCCGTTAAACAGCGTAAACTTCCCAAGGGAATACTTTTGCAGAGTTTCAAAGCTTTTTTTCATACTCTCATAGTGTCTGTCTGCGGTATCTGTGCCATCCAAAACCACCTGCATGGTTTGCAAAATTTCTTTTACCTTTTCCGTATCGGATAACTGCTTAACAATATTTTCTGTTGCGGTATAATAATCATCCTCCGCACGAAAAGGTATAGCGGGTAAATCAGAGCCACTCCTAAAAAAGTGATAAATCCCTTTTGCAATCTCCTCTTTTTCATACTGCGGAATCTGCTCCAACTGCTTCGGGGTCATGTATTTGTTAAAAGCAACCAGACTTTCCACAATTCTTGCAACATCCGTCCACTTCAAAAACCGTTTGTCATAGGCTATCCCATCATAAGCCTTTTTGATCTCAATGCCCTTGGCATCATGGTTTTCCGAAAACCCTTTATATCCGACACCGCCTGTGCCGTATTCCTTTTTCAGAAAGTCGGCTTTTTCCTGCAAGCTGTGCGGATAGGAAAAATACGAGTATATCCGAAACTTTCCGCCGCTGATGCTTGAGCCGCCCGAAAGCACCTTCTCTACCTCATTCTCGGAAATAAACTTTTGGCACTGTCTTTGAAAATTCTGCTGTGCCGTAAATTCTCTTTTCGGCAGTGTCAGCAGCTCCAAGTCCCGCTCCAATTCTCCCACACGATGATAATGAAACCGCAAAATGTCTCGGTTTTCCGCATAGGCTTCTGCAAAAGTTTGAAACTCCTCATAGATTGCCTGTGCGGAAGATTTCTCGGCAAGCAGCTTCGGCAATTCCTGTTCCCAGACGGGATAGCCGCCGGAAATATTTCGGATTCTCCTAATGATAGGAAGATATCTCCGATTTTCCTCATTCTCTTGGTCAATATCTCCATAAAGATAGAGTAATCTTTGTGAAACATCAGAAAATTCAAATGCTTTTGCTTTTTCCAATTCGGTTTGAGAAAGATATGTGCCTTCCGCCAAAAGCGTTTCAATCCTTTTGTCAATCTCCTCCCAAGAAAGACTTGTTCTCGAAAAACCGTTTCGCAATCGTTTTCCTCGTGAAATGTCCAAGCCGTTCTCCGTAAACCAAACCGTATACTGCTGTTTCTCATGGAGTATGCCAAAGCCCGATTCCGCTTGAAATACAGTTTTCAGAAAAGCAATCCTTTCCTCCGCTAAAATATCCCTACTGTATCTTGCCGCAACCGCATAGGGTACAGTTTCTCTTTCGCCTGTATAAAGAACCTTATCTATAACCTCCTGCGGTATCTTTGCATGATATATGGGCTTTTCTTCATCCGCAATCGCATTTGTGATTTCTGTTTCCGGCATAGAAAACAAATTCAACTGCTCCGCTTGGTTCGGCATGGTTTCCGCCCCAAAGGCAAGAGAATGTCTGCCTTTTCCCATATAGCCTTCAAAAAACTCCGTAACCACACCCCATGAAAAAACGGACTCCGATGTTCTGGAAAGATAGCTTCCTTCCCACATCAAAAGTCCGTCGGGCTGTTTTCTGTAGCCGATACGTTCATTATCAACAAGCAGTTCCACAAATGTATCGCTATAGGCATTTTTCATGTATTCGATTTTTTCCTGTGTGTCCTTGCTGTTTCTGAAAAATTGATTGATTTCCTGTTGGCTTTTCTTTCTGCCTTGGTCATCTAAAATAATTGCCTCAATCAGCGGCTCACTGAGAAACGGCGGTAATTCCGTTACTTGTAAATCAGCTCCCGAAGGACTGTTTCCTCCGCCGAATGTTTCAGATTGTTCATTGCCGCTGTCCACTCCAGTGGATTCTTTTCTTTCATTTTCTCTGTGATTCCCTGTTCCTGTGCCATTTTCGTTATGAGCTGTTCTGCCATCTTCTTGGCGTTCTGTTCCGTTTCCGCCAAGTGCTGTGTCAGCCGGCAGGTTGTTTTCAGCGTTGTGTATTCCGCTCTCCTGTGTTCCTTCAGAAATGCCTTCCGCAGCTGTGCGTATTTCCCTAAGAATATTTCTTCCTGCTGTGGTATTGTCAGGTTGGGAATCCGCACGCCTCTCTCCGTTCTGTATGTCACTTCCATGTGCAACGCTCCTTTCTTCTGCTGTCTTTTCTTCCGTCCTGCTTTCATCATAAGCCCTGTCGGGACTTTTTGCAAAAAATTGGCCTACCGTTTTGGCCACCACTCGCAGCTCTGTTTCCGCAATGTCGCTTACGGCTGTGCCAAGGCAGTTGATTTTCTTGACAGAGTCAAAACGCTCAATCCCCACAAAAGCACTGTCGGGGATATATTCATCCGCCGAAACACCCATGCGGGTCAAAGCCATATAAGAAATGCTGTTCTCCACAAGCTTTGGAAACCTGTCAACAATTTCAACATCGGCGGTTGTGTTGACAATCTCCGCCAGATAATCTGCAATGTTGTCCGCCATCAGATTTTTCCCTGCCGATAACACCGCCTGCGGAAAGGATTCCTTTTCGGCAAGTGTCCCGAAGCTGTTTTCAAGGCTTTCCGTAACATAAGCTTCAAATCCCTGCTCCATCTGCCATACGGGAACAGGCTTGGCATAGCGGCTTTCATGCGTATCCGCCACATCAAAGTAATATTTCAGACCGCTCCTGCCGTTTTTCTCCTCAAAAACCGCTATCCCCGTTGCACCCTTGTTTACCCATCTGCCGAAAAGCGTGTTCCACTTTTCCATCTCCAGAACAGCCGTTGCTTCTGGCTTTTGTGCATAGATCAGCACCTGCTCGTCAAAGGGGCATTTGTAGTTGTTGCAGGCGGAACAAAGGAACGCTTTCCATGTCTGCGGTGTTTCGGTTACGGATAACAGCGTGGTGCGGTACAGCTCGGTAATGAGCTGATATTTGTTTGCCATTGGTGTTCACCTCCTGAAGTTTCTTGATATTCACATTCCGAAAAAATAAGATTTTTATAGAATCCCAAAACACAATTTAAGTTATTTTCTATAAAATTCTATTTATTTTTATAGAATTCTATCTATTTTCTATTTGTTTTAAAGAAATTCGATAAAATTTCATAGAATTCTATAGAATTTAATAAAATTCAGCTGATTTCCCCTTCTCTATATTTTTTATATATCTACTACCCGAAAGAAAAATTTCTTTTTCGGTAGGTAATTTATTTCTTCGGTAAGTAATAATACAATACCTATTTTTCAGCGAAACCGAATCTCTTGTCAAAAATAACTTTTCTGTGACAGCAATTTACCGTTCCTTCTCCTGTGTCCGTTTTCGGTACCAGTTCTCCAAAAGCTTTGTGATAACCTGCTGCATCTGCATCGGCGTGTATTCCTTGGGAAAATATTTCTTGATGGTATCCCCCTTCAAAACCAGCTTCGTATCCGTTTCCTTCTCCTCAGTCATAATGGCATCTATCACATCCTCCGTCAGCTTTCCCTCTTGGCTGTATTTCTTTAGCCTTTTTGCCTGCGACAAAGACGGACTGCACTCATTGACTTCCATGTTGTCCTGTAAAAGTTTCTGTTCCTTTTCGGAAAGATAAGAAATTTCAACAGCGGCATTGAACGCAATATTCTTATTATCGACCATTTCCAGAATATCGGGAATGAGATAGGTAAGGCGGATATACCTTGTAACTTCCATTCGATTTACACCTGCTTCATTTGCTACAATATCTCTTGCCTGTAACTTCGGCACGATTTGTGCTGAAGTTAAATCACTTCTTTTCCCTTGATGTTTTAATGCCTCCAACTTCATCCTATAAGCAAAAGCCTTTTCCGAAGGCAGGATATTTTCTCTTTGCAAATTACTGTCCACCATAACCAAAACAGCGGCATCCTCGTCCATTTCCCTAACGATTGCAGGAATTTCCTCCTGTCCTGCCAAAACAGCCGCATGGTGTCGGCGGTGTCCCGAAACAATTTCATAATTCCCGTTTTCCACAGGTCTTACGATAATCGGCACAAGCACACCATACTCCTTTATGCTTTCCACCATATCCATCATTTTGTCATCATCCACAACCTTAAACGGATGATTCGGAAACGGCTGCATTTTTTCGGGAGACAGCATTTGGATTCTCTCTTGCGTATCCGCAAGTCTTTCCTCATCATTCTTAAATAAATCATCATAACTGGCGAGCTGTATTTTTCTGGCACTGCTTTTCATTCTCCAAAACCTCCTTCGTAAACTGTTCATAGGCCTTTGCTGTTTTTCCTTTGCCGTCAAACGCATAAATGCTCTTGCCTTCCGCACTGGTTTCTGCCACCTTAATTCCTCTCGGTATCTCCGTTTCATAAACCTTGATTTTATTGCCGTAGCTTTCTCTTAAAAGCCGTCCGATGTCCTTTGAAAAATTGCTCCTGCCCTCCACCATCGTCAGCAGAATCCCGCCGATTTGCAGCTTAGGGTTTAGCTGACGTTTCACCTTGTTTACCGTTTTCAAAAGCTGTTCCAATCCCTTTACGGGAAGGAAATGTGCCTGCACAGGAATAATTACTTTATCTGCCGCCGTCAATGCGTTCAGCGTAATCATCCCCAAGGAAGGCGAACAGTCAATAAGAATGTAGTCATACTGCCGCTTGATTTCATTCAGATATGTCCGCAGTACCGTTTCTCTGCTCATCGTGTTTACCAGAACAACCTCCATCCCTGAAAGCTCAATATTGGACGGTATCAAGTCCACCCCTTCCTCGTGATGTAAAATCCCCTCCTCCATATTGAACGGTTCATCACAAATTACCTTCTCCAATAGGTATGCAAGCGTGTGTTCCAGCTTGTCCGGCTGCTGCCAACCAAGCATTTCCGTCAGATTCCCTTGGCTATCGGCATCCACAAGCAAAACCTTCTTTCCCTGCCTTGCAAGCCCTATCCCAAGGTTGACCGCCGTTGTGCTTTTGCCCACACCGCCCTTTTGATTTACCAACGCTATCGTCTGCATTACAAAACCTCCTTAAATAAGCATAAAAACCACCTCTTTTTATGAGATGGTTCATGTTTTGAATCTTCTATTTTCAAATTAAAATTTCAACAGATTTTTTATAAGTATAAAACATCTCTCTATTTCCCATTTTTAAAAATATTTCAATTTTGGGAAATATTCCTTTAATCTGCTTCCAACCAAGCATTTCCGTCAGATTCCCTTGACTGTCAGTGTCTACAAGCAAACCCTTCTTGCCCTGCCTTGTAAGGCCTATTCCAAGGTTGACCGCCGTTGTGCTTTTGCCCACACCGCCTTTTTGATTTACCAATGCTATTGTCCGCATTACAAAACCTCCTTAAAATAAGCATAAAAAAGAAACAGAATCATTTCTGTTTCTTTTCAAAGCAAATATTTATTTTTCCAGTAACCTTCCTGCTCTTTCTCTCACCTGCTTTTCGATTAGAGTCAGATGTTTCGAGGGAAGATTATATCTGGAATGACGCTTGAATCTAAAATTCAAAAGCTTTCTTAGTCCCTCTTTATGTTCCGGCGTAAGCACCGCCTTTGCCGTCCCTATAAAATCATCATATACACAGGGCAGCAATGTCTCTGCATAAGCTGACAATGTTTCCTCTGATACAAAATCATCTTCGCCTGCATAATTGAACAATGAATTTCCATGGTCGAATAACGGTGCCGGAGCAATTATTCTATTCGTTTTGCTGTCTATAAAAAATCCAAAATTGCCGAAATGTCTGTCTGTATTACAAATAACTGCATCCAATACAAACATATCATACAAAGCCTTTTCATACTCACTGCCTAACGATTTATAATACTCCATTACAGCTTTCATACCACCGGAGGTTACTAATCTTCCTACCGGAAAAAAAGATTTTTCTTTGCTTGTAAACAATGCACAGGTCGAGCATAACTCGCCTTCCCATTTTGACAGATTATACTCAATTGCATTGATCCCTAAAGCCTTTGCAATCTGGGCTGCATAATACTCAGAATAAGGCTCTCGTCCTGTATTTGAGGCTCCTTTGGTTCCGCCTTTGTATAATCGAATAACATTCCCGCTTCTGCGCCAACACTTTGGCAACATCCCATTTGTTGTAAATTCGGGACAGGATGCCAATGAACTTCTAACACTGCTGCCATATCCGGTAAAAGCAATCAGTGCCAACACTCTGCTAAAGCGATTATCATAAAGATTATA